>ULYL01034566.1_pt1 | contig 74352 bp, 41 predicted proteins | sample 1962211 | NCBI WGS metagenome assembly ULYL01 (sample SAMEA4835864, study PRJEB28245) | human gut metagenome | biome: gut microbiome; material: fecal sample | place: Denmark | collected 2008
TGCATTTATCGCATGATAGGAATATACCCATTAACAATACAAACAAGAATATAAACAAACCAAACTTAAAAACTTATGAGAAAGATTTTGTTATCCCTACTGGCTATCTTAGGCATGGCTACGACTTATGCCCAAGACTACAGCAAGTATTACCAGAACTTGCCGGTACAGATGTCACAGCCTATCCTACCCGCCATTCCTGCCAATCAGGTTAGCATCCTAGACTGCGGAGGAAAAGGTGATGGAACAACCATTAACACCCAGGCGTTCAGCAAGGCCATCAGCCAACTGAGCAAGAAAGGTGGCGGTCATCTCAACGTTCCAGCTGGCATCTACCTCACTGGCCTCATCTCGCTCAAAGACAACATCGACTTACACTTGGAGAAAAATGCCATCATCGTATTCTCCGAGGACAAGAACGACCTCATCAAGACCGACGCTGCCACTGGCAAGAAAGAGGAAAGAGCTTCAACTGCCATTACAGCCAGCAAGCGCAAGAATATCTCCATCACTGGCGAAGGCACCATTGACGGAAATGGCGAATGGTGGCGACCTGTGAAGAGAAGCAAGGTGAGCGATGTGGAGTGGAAACAGTTCCAGGAAATGGGTGGCACACTCAATGAGAAAGGTGACATCTGGTACCCACTCAACCTCAAGAAGACTCCCAACGTCGTAGATAATATCGACGCACAGGAGAAAGTGCGCAATCACTTGATCCGCTTCACAGATTGCGAGAATGTGCTGGTACAAGGAGTGACACTTCTCAATTCTCCTCGTTTCCATCTCATCCCTACCCGATGCAAGAACGTCGTCATTGACGGCATCACCGTGAAATGCCCTTGGAATGCACAAAATGGAGATGCCATCGACATCTCTAGTTGCAAGGACGTACTGATTGTCAACAACATCGTGGATGCTGGCGACGATGGCATCTGCATGAAAGGCGGCGCTGGAGCAGCAGGTGTTGCGGCTGGTCCTTGCGAGAACATCAACATCCAGGACAATACCGTTTACCATGCCCATGGCGGTTTTGTGATTGGAAGCGAGTTCTCTGGCGGTATGAAGAACATCGTGGTTCGCAACAATACCTTCCAAGGTACAGATGCAGGCTTGCGTTTCAAGAGTGCAGCCAAACGAGGTGGCACTACGGAGAACATCTTCATCGACCACATCTATATGACCGACATCACGGGCGATGCCATCACCTTCGAGACCACCTACTTCGACAACCATGTAGGTGCCAAGATGCCAACGGCTCCTGTCAAGCAGGAATATTTGCCTAACTTCCAAGACATCCACATCAGCAACGTCTATGTACGTGGTTGCAAGAATGGCATTGTGGCTCATGGAGCCGAGGGAATGATTCACGACATCACCATCAAGAATTGCAACATCTTCTACAACAAGAAAGACAAGGACATCGATACCTCTTGCAAGATTTCGCTAGAGAACGTCAATTTCTCTACTTTTGCACAGTAAGAGTGGTGTCGCTGACCACAAAATGAACATCGAGACCTTCGTAAGGCATACCATATACCTTATGAGGGTCTTTTTGGTAATGTGGCCGTGGGTCTTGCGCCAAGACTTCCTTCAGCACTTCCATCTTATCAGAAGTCAATCCTTGCTGTTTCAAATGTGCCGCTACATCCACAGGCACCACAACCTCCAATCGCTTCCACTTTCTCGTATCCACAAAACCACTTCTGGCATCCGGATGTGAGTCGGCATACACCACATAAGGCTTGATATCATAGATAGGAGTGCCATCCATCAAGTCAGCTCCCTTCACATGAATAATAGGACCATTGGTTCCATCCCACTCTACCCTAGAAAGTCGAACGGAAGACAAGCCGATATTGTTGGGGCGAAAAGGACTGCGAGTGGCAAAGACACCCATCTTCTCATTTCCACCCAACACCGGAGGACGCACTACGGGACTATTCGCCCGATGCTTGTTGGCAGAGAACTCCCATATCAGCCACAGATAATCAAAGCCCTCGATACCACGCAAGGCATCGGGATTTCGATACTCCGGTTCAAAGACAATCTGTCCTTCCAACTCTTCCACCAATCCTGCCTGCTTAGGTATTCCAAACTTACTCGTAAATGGCGAGCGAAATCTTGCTATTGGTTTTATTTCCATTCTTTCTCTATTTTTTTCATTCAAGACTTACACCTTAATTATATATAAGGCAACACAATGCAAAGATACATTATTTTTGTTTCTCGCCCAAATATGCGCCCAATAATTTTGTATTATCCGCAAAATAATGTACCTTTGCAGACAAAACAATAATAGAAAAAATGAAGATACAAAGACCTCTATATGAGATATGGCTCCAAAAGCCTGGTGAATTGGGCATCTATCAGCAGATAGAACGTGCCGGACGAGTATGCTACAAGAGTGAGAATAACACGACCGAAGATTCGGCAAAGCCCTTTGTCGGTCGCATGATTGAGCATGAGCACTTTGCGATGCTGGAACATGGAACCGTTTACCTTGTTTGCAGCCATGGCGAACTTCCTCTCTACCTCACCAATAAGTTTTCTCGTGTCAATACCATCGATGGCAAGGATTACATCACCACCAATTTGCGTGTGATGGCAGAGAACAAGACATTGGACGACTTGAAATACCGTTGTGATTACGAGGAAGGCAAGCATGAGCTTCGCATCACCGTACATTTCACTACCCAGATTGCCATCACCAGAGAGTACAATCGTCATCGCGCCAACTCCATGGCAGAGCAGAGCACTCGCTACTGCAACTACACCAAGAACAAGTTTGGAAGCGAGATCTGCATCAACCTACCTACTTGGATAGAGGAAAAGACTGATTTTGGTGGCATCATCAACGAAGAGGGAAAATGCCACTTTGGAGATACCGACGAGACCAATGAGGAGAAGTTCCAAGAATTGTGCGAGGACATCGCCAACCAAGAGACCGAAGACTGGACCCTACTCGACAGTTGGTTCTTTGCCAACCAAGCTGCCGAGTTTGCCTATATGAAGTTGATTGAAGCAGGTTGCAAACCTCAGGAGGCTCGTGTCATTTTACCACTCGACACCAATACCGAGTTGGTTCACACAGCTTTCGTTAGCGATTGGAAACATTTCTTCGATCTCCGTGCCTTAGGTACGACAGGAGCACCTCACCCAGATGCCAAAGTTTTGGCATATCCACTCTATGAGGAGTTCAAATCCAAGGGTTATTTGAAGTAAGAAGTATAAAGAAAGATTAAAAAACACATCGTAAATGCAGATTTTCCATTTTTCGTACAAACGATATGAGAAAATTCTGTATCTTTGCGATGTGTTTTTCATAGTATTAGATTTAAGGTTATCAAGGTTGGGGCTACAGCGGTAGCCCTTTTTTAATGTCATTACCTCTCATTTCCCCTCGAATTCCCTTATATTCGCCCTTATTTTCTTAGAATATCCGTTTTTTTGAAGAAAATCGCAAAAAAGTTCCCAAAATATTTGGTGGAACCGAAAATTAGTCGTACCTTTGCAACCGCTTAAGAAAACCAAGCTATAGTCATCCAGACCGAATTTGGAGAGATGGTAGAGTGGTCGATTACAACGGTCTTGAAAACCGTCGTACCGAGAGGTACCGGGGGTTCGAATCCCTCTCTCTCCGCAAGAGCCTTCTGAAAGAAATTTCAGAAGGCTTTTTTCGTATTACCAACTGTTTTATCTATATTTAACGCAAAACAAAGTTGATTATCCAAAAATATCATCTATATTTGCAGCCACATAGCCAAACAAGTAAACCTCATGAAGAAATACATCCTTACCATCCTCATCGCCTTGGCTGCCATCATCACCAGCACAGCCAACGACGGAGTCTATTTCACCAGCGGCAACTTCCTGGTTCCACTGCAAGAGACCGACATATCCGTAAGCAAGGAAATCCTGACCATCACCATAGGCAAGGATGGCTTTGCAAAGGTGGACGTATATTACGAATTCAACAACAAGGGACAGGCGAAGAACGTGACGATGGCATTCGAGGCGGCTTCACCCTACAACAGTTGCGCCCCTCTCGACCACCAAGGCAAGCATCCCGACATCAAGGACTTTACCGTCAACATGAATGGAGTTTCCCTATCCCACCGCAATGCTGTGGTAGCTTGCCGCTACACCCAAGAAGGAGAGCAAGTAGATTTCACGCCTCTCGACCTCACGAAGTGGAAAGGATTTGGCGAGGCAGCCGACAGCATCTTGCCAGCAGAAAATGCCATCTACAACCCCGAACTAGACAGCATCAGTTCGTTTGCTTACGCCTATTATTTTGATGCGCCCTTCAAGGAGGGCATCAACAAGGTACACCACACCTACCAATATCGCATGAGCTACAATGTAAGCCAGAAGTTCACCATTCCCTACTGGCTCACCCCAGCTATGCGATGGGCTAACCACCAGGTGGATGACTTCACGCTGAGAATCGCTTCCGAGGAACCTACCGAGTTCTGCCTCACGGACACCCTCTTCACCTCAGCTCCATTCTTCTCGACACAGAAGACCCCCATCTATCATTTCAAAGACGCATACGAACGCCACAGCATCCTTGCCGAACTCTCGCCCAACGACACCATCGTATGGCATGGCAAAGATTTCAAGCCCAAGGCTGACATTAGTATCGAAGCTCCACTATGGTCGATGGATAGCGTGATGAACAAATGGAGTGCATCCGATTGGGTCATCATCACTGCCGACAAACATGTATATAAATATATAGGTGAATGCGATGACAAGTTTCTAGTGAAAAAGAACAATTACCAATTGGTAGCCCAAGAAGGGAGCAAGAAGACACTCTATTGTGCCGAAGAGGGGCATGGACGAGTCTTCGTTGATACAGAAGAAGCGACCATGGTCAATGTGCGCAAACTTCCTTCCACTAAAAGCACGATACTAGGAACCATCAGCAGTGGGAACCATCCCCTGATAGGAAATGATGCAAAAAAGCCAGCCACCTACCCATGTCTGGGATTGGTAGATGCACTAGACCGCCATTCTGAAGAGATCACCAAATGGTACAAAATCAAGTATAAAGGCAGAGTGGGATACGTGAGTCAAAAGGTGACAAGATGGAATGCCTTCTAAAGGCATATTCTAAGATGCCAGCAAGCGATTCGCCTACTTAGGAGTAGAATCGCCCACCACCATCAACCCATTGATATCCGTGAGATAGTTGGGACTGCGGTGCTCGCACTTCACCTTCCACGCCTGCTTCTCCTCCCCCTCCACTGCCAGCCTCAGCGTCTTCAAGCCATAGCGATGATTGATGGCATCGAGAGCCTGCATCAACTTGGCACGCTCCGGACGATTCTGGATAGGATCGAAGAGGTCGGGTTGGAAAGGATGAAGAGGCTCGATGTCACTCACGATAACACCCGCCTTCTTGTATTGGATGCCCTCACGGTAAATCTTAGCGAGAACTCTTAGCGCCGCTTGAGTGATCTCCATCGTATCGGAAGTTGGAGTGACGAGCGACTGGGAGGCTGCATTGCCATACTGCTCCAAATCCTCACGAAATCGATTGCTACTCAAGAACACCGTCACTTTCTTGGCTCCCGAATCATCACCCCTCAACTTATTAGCACAACTGCTCGCAAAGTTTGCTACGGCAGACTTCAAGGAATCGAGGTCACCTACCATCTCCCCAAAGCTGCGACTTGTACAGATGGTCTTCTTCCTCATCACCTCAGAAGTGTCGATGCAAGGCTTGCCGTTCAATTCCAACCACGTCTGAACACCAGGCTTGGTAAGATGAGACTTCACCCACGACTCACTTTTGTCGGCAAAGTCGAGCGGTGTATGAATGCCATAGTAATTGAGTTTCTCCAAGGTTTGCCGACCAATACCCCATACATCGGATAGTTCGAAGAGCTGCAGAGCCTTGCGCCGCTTCTCATCGGTATCTATCATGCAAACACCTTGATAGCCCTTATATTTCTTGGCAAACTTGCTACCCATCTTGGCAAGCGTCTTCGAGGGAGCAATGCCCACGCTCACCGGAATATCCGTCCAGAGCTTGATTTTCGCCGCCACCTCACGCATCATCTCCACCAAGTCGAAGTGAGCCTCATAGCCATTCAAGTCACAGAAGCTCTCGTCGATGCTATAGTTCTCCACATGTTGGATAGACTTGCGCAGGATATTGGTCACTCGCTTGCTCATGGCGGCATAGAGATACATATTGGTGGAGAACACCGCCACATGATACCCTTCCACGATGTCGCGTACCTTGAAGATAGGATCGCCACGGTGCAGTCCTATCGCCTTGGCTTCGGGAGTGAGCGCAACGATGCAACCGTCATTGCTTGATAGCACAACGACCGGCTTACCTTCCAAGCCCGGATGGAACACCTTCTCCACCGAACAGAAGAAACTATTGCAATCTACTAGGGCATACATGTTTTTATCCCCTAGGTTTGTGGATGATATACGTCACCGTTCCCCAAATACTAAAGGAGTCTTCCTCCGTCACTCGAATCTCTGGGTAGTTAGGATTGGCTGGCACGAGCCATCCCTCCTCCCCTCTCTTCTCAAATCGCTTAAGGGTATATTCGCCATTCAGTTCACAGACGGCGACTTCCGTTGGCGAAGGATTTCGGTTACTCTTATCCACGATGATGATGTCGCCATCATAGATGCCAGCGTCTATCATCGAGTTGCCTTGCACTCGGATGAGATAGCTTGCCTCAGGATTGGGGCAGAGCATTCGGAGCAACTCAATATCCTGTCCTTTCTCATCATTGTCGAGCGGAATGGGGAACCCCGCCACAATATCCACATCGAAGAATGGCAAGCGCATATCCCCTAGCTGAGCGACAGGATACACCTCGCCCAACTTCTCCAATACCGCTTGCTTTATCGTTATATTTTTTTCCAATACCATTTGTTTCTTGATTAATGCAAAGATACAAATACTTTCGGATATAGCGGCTTGTTTCTCGGAAAAAGTGAGAAAAAAGATGAACAAGCCAAAACGAACTCGGCAAGATGAAAGGATGAATGGTGAAAAACATGTGATTATCTCATTTTTCATTTACGTTTCACTCCTCCCTTCACTTTTCGAGAATCTACTCTGATTATCAGACGTTTGCAGTGAAGGGAAGAATCATGATTGGCTATCAAGTAGCAAGGATAGGACATGAGAATCACATCTATCCCACTCAGATTGTTTCCATCAAGCAATAAGCGCATATCTTCGAAGCCGAAGTGCTACGCTCTCGAAGCCTAAGCATCCTCTTCCCCACTCCTGCGATCTTTTCTCTAGGCACAAACATATTTCTGTCTATAGCGAAACATATGTCCCACTACGCCCAAACATATGTTTCACTATAGACAGAAGTTCATAGCACTCGAAATCATCACCCTACACCCTCATACACAAACACTTACGGACATAGTAACATCACATCAAAAGCATAGCATTTCATATAGCAAAACTCGAACTGACATACCTACGGCTTAGCTTCCCATAACGACACACTCACTTCCCATGACGCAGACACACTCACTTCCCATGATGCAAACAGCCCACCAAGCACCTCCCTTCACTGCAAACGCCTGATAATCAAGTAGAATATCTGAAAAGTGAAAGGACATGAGCAACAACTTCAAAAAACAAAAAAGTGGCGATAACAGCGCTAAATCTCATCAAAAAACATAGATATAGCACCACTATCGCCACATTCTTCATATCAAATACCACTTACTGCACATACTTTCTGCCATTGCAGACGACCACACCATGGTAGTTGGCATCCACACGCTGACCTTGCAAATTATAAATCATCGCCTTTGCGGATGATTCCCCTGCAACAGGATGAAGTTGAACACCCGTGGTCTGACTTACCACCCCAACCTTTTCGGAAGAAGCATTGTAATAAGCACCATTCTCGAAATCCAAGTTCTGCGTCTGAGGCCTCTTGTTGGAATTGAAGATAATACGGGTAGGCTCGAAAACACCCTTGTCGATAGACCAGAGATACACATCATTGCCATTGTGAGTACCTACCTTGCTGATATGTTCCGTACTGCCTGGCCAACTGGCATACATATTCCCATTAGAGTTCCACACCCAAGCATCGATCGGACCAGCCCAGGAAGACGAGTTCTCGAAATAGCAGAAAGTCTTACCTTCCTGCCATGTGGCGCAAGCCGGCAGATTGGAAGGAGCAGGAGGTGTAGGAGGAAGAGGCTCACCCTCATAGATGACAGCGATACCCTTGGCACCTACCTTGCCCGAAATCTTCGAAGCCGTAACGGTGAAGGTGTTGCCACTCACCTGGTCGGTATAGGTACCAGCCTTCACCCAGTTGCCCTTTCCGTCGCCATTGGTCACACTGACTTCACGATTGCCACCAGAGCCGAGTACGATGACCGCACCACTCTTTCGGCATTGAGCAGCCACTCCATTCTCATGCACGTAATAGTTGGGCTCGCCAGCACAGATATTGTGAAGATGATTGACGGCAGCCACCTCTCTGTCCTTAAAGTGGGTGCTACCTTTCACTCCCACCTTGATGGAACTTTTCGCCGTCTCGAAAGGACGAGAGAAATAGAGAGCCGTCGCACCATTGTTGCCAGCTACCACGGCATAGGCACGGTCGATATTGTTCTGTGAGATATACTTCGACTCGCCTCCGTCATTGCAGTATGTATCATGACTTTCGCCCCAATACACCAACTTATTCGTAGCCGCTTTCCTCTGATTGAAGTTGCCAACCGACTCATTCACCTGACCACTATTGAAGGAAGCAGCGAAGTGATTGCCATACTGATTGTCGGTAATACTGATATACTTCTGGTATTCAGGGAACAGCACGGTATCATCACCACTAGTTCCATCTAGAATCTCACCATAGTTGTACATCGTCTGGTCGGGCACATTCTGCCAGAAAGTATCACCTTCGGAAGGCAAACCGATGTGCTTGGCTGCATCCCAACGGATGCCATCCACGCCACACGACTTCAACTCAGCCACATACTCCTTGATTTTTTCTTGTACACGAGAATCCTCGGTCTTCAAGTCCCACATACCAAGTCTGCCATGCGTCACTTGCCAACGATTGCTATAGTTGATACCACCCTGATAATCGTGATACAGACTCTGGTCTTGCCAGAAAGAAGCTACATAGCTCAAGTTGCCATTGGTATGGTTTGCCACCACATCCACGATGATCTTGACACCATATTGATGGGCTTCGGTACAGAGTTCGGTCAGTCCCTCCTTGGTTCCCAAACCATTCTCACCCACCTTGTAGTCGTAAGGTTGATAGAGCATATACCATGCAGCACCAACCGGCTCACGAGGATGAGCAGGCGAAGTTTGAACAGCCGAGAACCCCGCCGCCGCAATGTTAGGCAACTCCTCTTTGATTTGTTCGTACGTCCAGTCAAAACAGTGCAAGATGACACCATCCTGGATATTGTCTTTCAGACCATATTCGTTGTCCGTTGCAAAAGTTTGCAAGGAGACGAGCATGAGCAATAAGACAGCCCATAGCTTGATGGTAAATTTCTTCATAAGATGTTTAATTATAAGTTAAGATTTTAGTTATTTACTTTTCTAATGCAAATATAGCAATAAGATGAAAACTCACAACTCATTTTCTTTAAAATTTCGTTCTTTTTCATATGCAATCGTTTACACAAGTTATCTTTACATACTACACATATCATGTTTACGGGGCAAAGATAGCTACAAAATGTGATAGGTTGGTAATCGGGGGCAAAATTTACACATTCCATCGTGCAAACGTTTTCACACAAAGAGGAAATAAAGGACAGACTAAGCGGCGTATTTCTGAGTGTTCAGAAATACGCCGCCGGACCCAAAACAATCATTTATTACCTAAAAAAGTAACTGACATCCATAACTAATACAAACCGGAGCTACATAAAACTATTCGCATAAAACCTTCAAAAACCTTTCATCTATGAAATTCAAATTCAATCTAAAACCTAAATAACCTATGAAACCTTTAATCTATGAACCTAAATGTATAATCTATGAATACGAATCATCTTTATTTACTTTCTACGCTTTATCCTTGTTGTTCTTTTCGACTGCAAAAGTAATACGAATCTCGCAACCCCACAATAAAAAAGATACATTTTCGTGCATTTTTATTGTGCAAGCGTTTGCACAGACAACTAGCATTGGAGCTTCCTCCTCCCTTATACCTTATTATATATAACAGAGGGGGACAAAGATGATAACACTTTGTTTGGGTTTCATCAATATACAAAAGCAAAATGAAAGCAAAACAACGCACAAAGCTACACAACGACACAAAACTCAAAATATAGAATATCATTTTATCACATCAGAAGACACATTACTTACAATTTACAAGCAAATGAGGCTTTAGTACTTACAATCTGAAACAGAACGAAAAAATATAGATTATTTTCGCAGATTATCGCTTGCATATTCCGACAAATTGTTGTATTTTTGCAATCGAAATCAAACAAACAGTTATCGTTTTCAAATATTACATGGCAAAACGTCAGTTTTCGAGAAACATAACTAAAAAGAACACTCTCTGATGAGAGCAAGTCAAACTTAACAACAATAGAGATATGAGAACAAAAGTTCATTTCACCAAGATGCAAGGGGCTGGCAATGACTACATCTATGTAGATACCACATTGTACAACATCCCCGACCCTGAGAAAGCAGCCATTGCCTGGAGTGCTTATCACACAGGAATTGGAAGCGACGGACTGGTTCTCATCGGAAAACCACAGGATGGCAGAAGAGCCGACTACTCCATGCGCATCTTCAACGCAGATGGTTCGGAAGCTATGATGTGTGGCAACGCTAGCCGATGTATCGGCAAATATCTTTACGAGAAAGGTTTGACACGCAAAGATACCATCCGCCTAGAGACACTTTCAGGTATCAAGATACTGAGATTGCACATTCAGGACAACGGCAAGGTGGTAGATTCCGTGACGGTTGACATGCTTCAGCCAAAGCTAGAGAACAAAGAGCAATTTGTTCCAAGTGAGGAATCAACCCGAACCACCGAGAATGGCATTAAACAAGTAACGCTGGAGGCAGACGGCAGGAAATTTGAAGGAACCTATGTCTGTATGGGAAATCCCCACTTTGTAACCTTCGTAGATGACATCGACACCATCGACATCGCCCACTATGGTAAGATACTTGAGAGAGACAGTACATTTCCACAGCGTTGCAACATCGAGTTCGCACAAATGACTGAAACTGACATAATTCGAACGAGAGTTTGGGAGAGAGGAAGCGGCATCACCATGGCATGTGGAACTGGGGCATGTGCAACAGCCACAGCCGCCGCTATCACCCACCGAGCCAGTCGTGAAAGCGACATCGTCATGGACGGCGGCACGCTCCACATCGAATATCGGGAAGCCGACAACCACGTCTATATGACAGGTCCAGCGGCATTTGTTTTTGATGGAGAAATCGAACTCCCATAGGAGAGACAAGAGAATTCTTCACTCTTCACTTAAACATTGGCAAACTTAAATAATAAATAAGGTCTTGGAAGGATAACAGAAGAGACCGCAATAAAAGGAGAACAACAATATGGCATTAGTAAATGAACATTTCCTGAAGTTGGCTAGCAACTACTTGTTTGCCGACATCGCAAAGAAGGTAAACGCCTACAAGATTGCCCATCCAAAGCAACGTGTGATCAGCTTGGGCATCGGCGACGTAACACAGCCCCTCTGCCCTGCCGTCATCAAGGCGATGCACAAGGCGGTGGATGAGATGTCCGTCCAAGCTTCTTTCAGAGGCTATGGTCCTGAGCGAGGCTACGACTTCCTCCGTGAGGCGATCATCAAGAACGACTTCTTGCCACGTGGCATCCACCTCGACGCTAACGAGGTGTTCGTCAACGATGGTGCCAAGAGCGACACAGGAAATATCCAGGAGATTTTGAGATGGGATAACAACATCGGCGTCACCGACCCGATTTATCCAGTATATATCGACTCCAACGTGATGATAGGTAGAGCGGGAGTCTTCGAGAATGGCAAATGGAGCAATGTCACCTATATGCCATGCGACGAGGGAAACAACTTCACTCCTCAGATTCCAGACCATCGTGTAGATATGATTTACCTCTGCTACCCTAACAACCCAACGGGTACGGTCATCACCAAGGAAGAGCTTCGCAAGTGGGTGAACTATGCTGTCAAGAACGAGAGCATCATCCTCTACGATGCCGCCTACGAGGCATACATCCAAGACCCAGAGATTCCTCACTCTATCTACGAGATTCGTGGAGCGAGAAAGGTAGCGATAGAGTTCCATAGCTATTCGAAGACCGCTGGTTTCACTGGCGTTCGCTGTGGCTACACCATCGTTCCTAAGGACTTGAAGGCGAAGACCTTGTCGGGAGAAGAGGTAGCACTCAACCCTATTTGGGATCGTCGCCAATGCACCAAGTTCAATGGTACTAGCTACATCAGCCAGCGAGCAGCCGAAGCCATCTACACTCCTGAGGGAAAGGAACAGGTGAAGGCAACCATCAACTACTATATGGAGAATGCTCGCATCATGAGAGAGCAGTTGCAAAAGCTCGGCTTGCGAGTATATGGTGGTGAGAATGCCCCATATCTTTGGGTCAAGACACCAAACAATACGCCTAGTTGGAAGTTCTTCGAAGAGATGCTCTACGGAGCTAGCGTAGTCTGTACCCCAGGTGTCGGCTTCGGTCCTTCGGGCGAAGGTTACATCCGTCTCACCGCTTTCGGCGAACGTGAGGATTGCATCGAAGCCATGGGAAGAATCGCCAAGTGGCTGGGGAAATAATCAAACATCGAACATTAATAATTAAACATTATAAAGGTATGAGCAACTTAAGATTTCAAGCTTTTGCAGAGGCTTCCAAGAGAAAGCCTGTTGAAGTAGCCGCTCCAAGCGAGCGACCAAGCGAATTCTTTGGTAAGAAAGTTTTCAACCGCCAGAAGATGTACAAGTATCTTCCTGCCGACGTTTACGAGAAACTCGTTGACGTCATCGACAATGGCGCACGTCTCGACCGAAACATTGCCGACGCCGTAGCCAAAGGCATCAAGCAGTGGGCTGACGAGAACGGGGTAACACACTACACTCACTGGTTCCAGCCATTGACTGAGGGTACTGCCGAGAAGCACGATGCCTTCATCGAGCATGATGGCAAGGGCGGCATGATCGAGGAGTTCTCAGGCAAGTTGCTCGTACAGCAGGAGCCTGACGCATCTTCCTTCCCTTCAGGTGGCATCCGCTCTACCTTCGAGGCTCGTGGTTACTCTGCTTGGGATCCTACATCCCCTGTGTTCATCATCGATGATACACTCTGCATCCCTACCGTATTTATCTCATATACCGGTGAGGCGCTCGACTACAAGGCTCCATTGCTCCGCGCTTTGCACGCTGTCAACGTAGCTGCCACAGAAGTTTGCCATTATTTCAACCCAGATGTCAAGAAGGTCATTTCCAACCTCGGTTGGGAGCAGGAGTACTTCTTGGTAGATGAATCATTATACGCCGCACGCCCTGACTTGATGTTGACTGGTCGCACCTTGATGGGTCACGACTCTGCCAAGAACCAGCAGATGGACGACCACTACTTCGGAGCCATCCCAGAGCGTGTTCAGGCTTTCATGAAAGACTTGGAGGTTCAAGCTCTTGAGCTTGGCATTCCTTGCAAGACTCGCCACAACGAGGTAGCACCTAACCAGTTTGAGTTGGCGCCTATCTTCGAGGAGACCAACCTTGCCGTTGACCACAACATGCTCTTGATGAGTTTGATGAAGAAAGTGGCACGCCATCATGGATTCCGTGTTCTTTTGCACGAGAAACCATTCGCAGGCATCAATGGTTCTGGTAAGCACAACAACTGGAGTCTTTCTACCGATACAGGCATCCTACTCCATGGTCCAGGCAAGACACCAGAGGACAACCTCCGTTTCGTAGTTTTCATCACCGAGACCTTGATGGGTGTATATAAGCACAATGGATTGCTCAAGGCTTCCATCATGAGTGCTACCAATGCGCATCGTCTTGGCGCCAACGAGGCACCTCCAGCCATCATCTCTTCATTCCTTGGCAAGCAGCTCACTGACCTCCTCAACCACATCGAGAAAGCCGACAAGGATGAGCTCTTCACCGTAGCTGGCAAGCAGGGCATGAAGCTCGACATCCCAGAGATTCCTGAGTTGATGATTGATAACACCGACCGTAACCGTACATCACCATTCGCCTTCACCGGCAACCGTTTCGAGTTCCGTGCCGTAGGTTCAGAAGCTAACTGTGCATCAGCAATGATCGTATTGAACACAGCCGTAGCCGAGGCTTTGACCGACTTCAAGAAGCGTGTGGATGAGTTGATTGCCAAGGGCGAGGACAAGACATCTGCCATCATCGATATCGTTCGTCAGGACATCAAGGCTTGCAAGCCTATCCGTTTCGACGGCAATGGTTACAGCGATGAGTGGGTAGAGGAAGCCGCTAAGCGTGGATTGGATTGCGAGAAGAGTTGTCCTAAAATCTTCGAGCGTTACTTGGATCCTGCATCTATCAAGATGTTTGAGGATATGGGCGTGATGAAGAAGAACGAGTTGGAAGCTCGCAACGAGGTGAAATGGGAGACCTACACCAAGAAGATTCAGATTGAGGCTCGTGTGATGGGCGACCTGAGCATGAACCATATCATCCCTGTGGCTACTCACTATCAGAGTCAGTTGGCCAAGAACGTAGAGAACATGATTGACATTTTCGGCAACGAGGAAGGCAAGGCTCTCACTGCTCGTAACATCAAGATTATCAAGAAGATTGCCGAGCGCACTCAGTTGATTGAGACGGGTGTAGAGGAGTTAGTCAATGCCCGCAAGGTAGCCAACAAGATTGAGAACGAGCACGATAAGGCTATTGCTTATCATGACACAGTAGCTCCAAAGATGGAGGAAATCCGTTATCAGATTGATAAGTTGGAGTTGACTGTAGCCGATGAACTTTGGACCTTGCCAAAGTACCGTGAACTCTTGTTCATCCGATAAGTATAGAAAAGAGACAGTATCATCTGATTACTGATCAGATAAACACAAAACTGCTCATTCGTGAAATGAGCTACTCTTCATCAGATATAACAAAAACGATCAATCTATTTCTTTTATTGGTTGTTTAAGTTTGCGCGGAGTGTGGTTGTGAAATCACGCTCCGCTTTTTATTTTATTTTTAAACCCTCTTATTTTGTTTGTTTTGATTATCCATATATCGTAGCCACGATCTTTCTCGCCCCACCATAATTGCGGAACTCGCAGAGGTAGATGCCCTGCCACGTACCAAGATTCAACCTGTCATTGGTGATGGGGATGGTGAGGCTCACACCGAAGAGGGAAGTCTTGGCATGGGCTGGCATGTTTTAAACTTATACTTCAATCTTTCAGCGAATAAGTGACCGTGGTCACTACCCTCACCTTCTTGATGTAAGGAGTATTGGAGTCCCGGTCCTCTATCGAGAACTGACCTTGGTCGGCATTCATAATCTTGTCGAGCTTACTCTTGCTGTTCTTGGCAAACTGTTCGGCAGTCTGCTCGGCATTGGCTATCGCCTCCTCCATCATCTTCGGTTTCATCTTGCGGAAAGCCACATACTCGTACTTCACAGGATTGTCGTAACCACCATCCACAATGGCGACACCCTTCTGGAGCAAATCTCCCTGACGGGCGATGATGTTGCGCACGAGCTTCACGTTGTTGGAAGTCACGGTGATAATCGAAGTGATGTTGTAACGATAAGGCTGACGATTGTCGCCATATCGCTCGGCATTGAGATCGATGACTACAGGGGCGTTCACATTGATTTCACTTGCCTTGATACCATTTGCCAACAAGAACTGGCGAATAGTACTCGTGGTGGTATTGATTTTCTGATACAGCTCAGGCAGGTCATTACCTATCTCCTTCGAGAGGATAGGCCACGTCACCTTGTCGGCTTCCACCTCCTTCTCCGCCAAGCCCTTCACCACGACCTTGCGATCCTTACCTGCCAAGCCCTCCAAACCCGACTTGATGCAAAATCCAAGCGCAATGATGCCGATGGCTAAGATTGCCGCTTGCTTGATACCTGTACTTACATTCATAACTACTCCAATTTAGGTTCAACATTCAGTCTTCTAAAAACATTTGCACATCCAATGCAAACTTTCGGGGGCAAATATAGGCTTTTATCCCTCTATCTCCAAACTTTCGCCTTCATATTTAAGCAACTTTAGCAATGTTACAGTTGCATTCTTATCCCCTAACAAAGCGCATTTATAGCATGCAAGAAAGCGCATCCTTGCATGCCATAAATGCGCTTTCTTGCATCAAGTATGTTCTTTTCTTCTTTTTTTCCTCCTTGTTTCAGCAAAAAGCATTATCTTTGCAGCCTAATAAAGACTAGAAGATATGGATTACAATATGATAGGCACAGCGTGGTCGCTTTTGCCACCCCTCGTAGCCATCGCACTGGCACTCAAGACCAAGGAGGTCTATTCCTCCCTCTTCATCGGCATCTTGCTAGGTGCCGCACAATATTGCATCTCGATGGGTACAGGACTGGATGGATTTCTGATACACCTCACCAACCATACCGTGGGCAGTGGCGATGATGCCAAGGCTTACGGCATGATTCATTGCCTCTCCGACCCTTGGAACGTAGGCATACTTGTGTTTCTCGTCCTCCTCGGTTCCATCGTGTCACTGATGAACAAGGCTGGCGGTTCGGCAGCCTTCGGTCGATGGGCTTCCCAACACGTCAAGTCGAAGATGGGTGTGCAGATAGCCACCATCCTGTTGGGCATCTTGATATTCATCGATGATTACTTCAACTGCCTCACCGTGGGTTCGGTGATGCGCCCTATCGCCGTTCGCAATGGCGTGACCAAGGAGAAGTTGGCTTATCTCATCGACTCCACGGCAGCCCCCGTCTGCATCATCTCCCCTATCTCCAGTTGGGCAGCGGCAGTATCGGGATTCGTGTCGGGAGGCGAGAACGGATTGGCCCTGTTCTGCAAGGCTATACCATTCAACTTCTACGCCTTCTTCACCATCCTCTTCATGTTTGGCATCGTTTTCCTCGGCTTCGATTTTAAGGCGATGAGCAAGTATGACGAACGACTTCGTGACTGGTATGAGCGTACCAACGGAGGCAAGCTCGATGAGGTGAGCGATACCAAGTTGCATATCGTAGAGCATGGTGTGGATGCCCAGAAAGGCGATGTCACACAGAGCAAGGGAAAGGTGGCAGACCTTGTCATCCCTATCTTGTTGCTCATCATCTTCTGTATGGCTGGTATGGTGTATTCCGGCGGATACTTTGACGCATCGAGCAAGAACTATCTGGATTTCATCGATGCCTTCGCCGAGAGCAATGCCTCCATCGGCTTGGTCATCGGTTCGCTAGCCGCCTTCATTCTCACCATCATCCTCTTTGTGGCACGCAAGACCTTGCCTTTCCATGATGCCATGAGCAGCCTCATCAAGGGCTTCGAGGCGATGGTGCCAGCCATCCTCATCCTCACCTTGGCATGGACGCTGAAGAGTATGACCGACTCACTGGGTGCCGCGGAATACGTATCGGGCTTGGTGGCTAGCAGTGCGGCAGGTTTACAACAACTACTGCCTGCCATCATCTTTGTCGTGGCAGCCTTCCTTGCTTTTGCCACAGGCACTTCATGGGGTACATTCGGCATTCTCATCCCTATCTGCATCGCCGTATTCCCAACGGATGATCCACTTCGCATCATCTCCATCTCTGCTTGTATGGCAGGAGCGGTATGTGGCGACCATATCTCCCCTATCTCCGACACCACCATCATGGCGAGTGCCGGTGCCGAGTGCAAGCACGTACACCACGTCTCCTCCCAGTTGCCATACGCCCTGACTGTGGCATTGGTATCCTTCCTCACCTTCTTGGTGGCAGGATTCACACAGTCGCTCGGCATCATCGGCAGTGCCATCGTGTCGTGGATATGCGGCATCATTCTATTGGCTTCGGCATTGATGATTCTCAAGAAAAAGAAATGAGTCATTAGAAAGAATGAATCTGATAAATATCATAGTAAACAACTAAAACAGTAACGATATGGGAAAAAAATTACTTCACATGGCATTGGCGGTAATAGCCACTGTATTGCCAACGATACCTAGTATGGCACAAATACCAGAGGGGTATTACAATTCACTCAAAGGCAAGAAGGGAGCGGAGCTGAAAACTGCTGTCTATAATGTCATCAAGAACGCCAAGGTGCTCTCCTACGGAAGCGGAAGTGGACATACTTGGTGGGGATTTTGGCAGACCGACCGAGACGAGCGTGGCTACTTCATCGACCGATACTCCGCAGAAAGTAGTTGGGTGAAATCCACCTCACAAGGCGCAGTGGGTTCGGGTATGAACATCGAGCACTCCTTCCCTAAGAGTTGGTGGGGAGGTGCCAACAACCAAGCCTACAAAGACCTTTATAACTTGATGCCTTGCGAGAGCAAAATCAACTCCACCAAGAGCAACTACCCGATGGGAACGGTAGCTAGCGGTGACAGAGGCAATGGTTGGACCAAGGTTGGATATGGTTCTGATGGCAACACATATTGGGAGCCTGCCGACCCTTGGAAAGGAGACTTCGCCCGTGGTTATATGTATATGGCTACCACTTACCAAAACCTTAATTGGGAGAAAACTGGGCTCCAAATCCTACAGAAAGATACCTATCCTACCCTCAAACCATGGGCTTACACTTTATATATAAAGTGGGCGAAAGCTGACCGCCCCGATGCCTTGGAAATCCAGCGCAATGAGGATGTCTATAAGATACAGGGCAACCGCAACCCATACGTTGACTTCCCTAACTTGATGGAATATGTTTGGGGAGACAGTACCGACATCGCCTTCAATCCTGAGACGACCGTCAAGTCGAGTGCTTACAAAGATGGTGGCGGTGGAACTGTTACTCCAGACCCAACGCCAGATTAGCCTAGTAGTGGAACCATCTTCACTGCCGATTTCACCAAATCCCAAGGAGGTTGTACGGAGAGAATCATCAATAACGAAAGTTCATATAGCAAGATTTGGATACAAACAAGTCAATATGGTTGGAAGGCAACTGCATACAATGGGAAAAACAATGTTGCTGATGCCAAGCTCATTCTCCCAGAGACAGACTTGACAAATTATCAAAATGCTAAACTTACCATCAACCAAGCCGTCAACTTTGCCAAGACAAAAGGACTTGAATACCTCAGCATTGAGGCGATAACCATCGATGATGAAACTGACAACGAGATAGTCACCAAGTTGGCAGACTTCAAAGTACCAGCCAAGGATAGTTGGAGTTTCAGTGAATATACACTTGACCTTACCCCATTCTGTGGTGATCGCTTGATTCTCGCTTTCCACTACACCAGCGACGCATCTATCTGCAGCACATGGGATATCAAGAACCTCACCATCGAAGGCACCAAGGTCCCTACGGGTATCGACACTCCTACTTGGAAGACTGACAATCATGGAGTGATTGATTTCAGCAAACCATACGAGACCTACACCGTGGATGGAATGAAGACTACATTGAACAAAAACAAGAAAGGCATCTTCATCATCAAGCAAGGCAATGCCACTCGCAAGATGGTAAGATACTAAATGTGACATCATATTATAAGACGATACAAAGCTATATAGCATATTATCATCCAGAAAAAGATATATTGGCAAACAGAAAAAGCCCGAATACTCGAAAGGAGTTTCTCCTCAGAGTATTCGGGCTTTTATTTTCTATGTACGGACATTATTTGTCCAAAACCGCCAAGTTCTGATAGAACCAAACGTTCATCTGGTTGGCTCCACGATGGTTCCAAGCATAGTAAGGAATCAAAGTGAGATTCATATTCTTTACAGAAACCTTGCCATCAGCAGCCTGATCCAATACCTGCGCAGGTGTCTGGATAGCCTTCACAGCGAAAGCAGGAGCACCCTTGGTCTCGGTATTCTGAATAGTGTAGTTGTCAACGAGCGTGAAAGCAGGCTTCTTGCTGCCCATCACTGCACGGAGCACAGGCTCACCAGCATTGTCAGCAGCCTCAGCACAATAAACCAAAGGACCACGCTCCACAGCCACCTTGCCACGATCATCAGCCACCTTGCCATTGGCTACAACGGTACGAACTGGCATATCGAAATGGATGCGAACGACATCCCCCTTCTTGATGTTCTTCACTGGCAGATAACCCTTATTGGCTACCAAGTCAGCTTCCACAGCCTTGCCATTCACGGTCACGCTATAAGTTGGTTTCTCAGCATCACGATAAGCATAGAGGTCACTTGGTACTACCTGGTTGCGAACCCATCCAGGAATACGTACCAAGAGGTTGGCATTCTTCGCAGCACTCTTCTTCACAGTAATCTTGATGTCTCCATCCCAAGGATACTCGGTTGTCTCCTCCAAGACCACATTCTTGCCACCCACCTTGATGGTAGAAGTATTGCCAGCGAAGAGGTTCACATAGATATTATTGTCCTTCACACCAAAGAGATAACCCGGAACGGAAGGGATGAAACGGCACAGGTTGCTAGGACAGCAGGCACAACCGAACCATGGTTGACGTGTGGTATTGCCATCGGAATTAAACTTGTATTTGCCATCGCTAGATAGAGGGTTTGGATAGAAGAAACGTCCACCATCCATACTCATACCAGAGATGACACCATTATACAAGGTGCGCTCCAAGCAGTCTATATACTTACTCTCACCATGCAAGAGGAACATGCGCTCGAAGAGATAAACCATAGAGATGGCAGCACAAGTCTCGTTGTAAGCGGTCATGTTAGGCAACTCATAGTTGGCGCCGAAAGCCTCACCGGCATGACGGGCACCCACACCACCCGTGAGATAATACTTCTTGGAAACGATATTGTTCCAGATACGATCGATGGTCTTGATATAATCAGAGTCTTGTGTGAGGGCAGCCACATCAGCAATACCGGCATACATATATCCAGCACGAACGGCATGTCCCCAAGCCTCGCTCTGCTCCAAGATAGGTTTGTCGCTCTGAGAATAGATGTCCTTGATATGTGTCTTGCCACGATAGTCGAGCAGATACTTAGCCTCATCGAGATACTTTTTCTCGCCCGTCAAGGTGTAGAGACGAGCCAACGCCATCTCTGCAATTTGGTGTCCTGGCACGACAGTAGCCTGTCCCTGCTTAGGACCCACCTCCTTGACCACGCAATCAGCATAGCGCTTGGCGATGTTGAGGAACTTGGTGCTACCCGTAGCCTGATAATGAGCGCAAGCCGCATCCACCATGTGGCCGAGGTTGTAGAGTTCATGGCTCAACACCTCTTCCTTCTCCCATCGCTTGCCACCACTCCATCCATGAGGATGCTTTGGGTTGATGGTACGAGCTGTATAGAGATAGCCATCAGGCTCCTGTGCCGCTCCGACCACGTTGAGCACACTGTCGATATAAGCCTTCAACTTTTTGTCGGGATAGGTTTGGAGGATATAGCTAGCACCTTCGATGGTCTTATAGACATCGGTATCATCGAAAGAGAATCCCATAAACTTGCTCACGTCCCAGGCTGGGGTATTCAGTCCCTCATGACCAGGATGCTGCAAGGTATAGGCAGCCATCTCGAAATTCTTGTAACGGTGCTCGCTCTCACATTTGCTGAAAGCCAAAGGAATCGTCACTTTCTGTGCGGCTTGCAAACGAGCGCCCCAAAAGGTGTTCTGCGAAATCTTCACACTGGTAAAAGGAACTTGGGCGAATGGATAACCATTGCTCAGTGTCTTGCTGTTCTTCTGTGCCATCGTTGGTAATACCACAGCGGCTGAAAGAATCACAGCTGAAATCAGTCTCTTCATAAATTCTTCTTTAGGTTATTAATATTGTTGGTTTTTGCTATCGAACCATATCGATGGTGCAAAGATAATAAAACTAAATGAATAAAGTGTGCTATAAACAATAAAAAAGTGTGCAATTAACAATAAATGTTAGTTGCACACACCATTTTGCAGTATTTAATAGCTAAATCTGCGCTTTAAACAAGAATGATTTACCTTTATTTGGTCGTCAAATACTTATCATATTCACATGCAGCGAGCAAGAAAGCACCCACACCAAAGTTGGCTTGTGAGTTGGCATCCACCGTCTGACCAGGGATGGCACGCTCACCGATAGGTTGTACATATCCCACCTTGCCATCTGCCTGAAGGGCGGTCTCTGTGAGATAAGTCCATGCTCTGTCGATGGTCTTCTTGTACTCCTTCTTGTTGAGGTAACCATTGTTGACACCCCAAAGCATACCATAAGTAAAGAAAGCAGTACCACTGGTCTCAGGACCTGGCGCATGGTCAGGGTCCATCATCGAACGAGTCCAATATCCCTCTGGCTGCTGGATCTCAGCTACCGCCTTCGCCAACTTCTGATACTTGTCCACGAAGAACTGATAGTGCTGATAGTCCTTAGGCATATCTTGCAGCACCTTGGCCAAGCCAGCAAGTACCCATCCGTCGCCACGAGCCCAGAAGTCCTTCTTGCCGTTGGCACTCTTATGCTTTGGATATACATATTTGCCATCACGGAAGTAGAGATTGGTCTCCTTGTCGAGCATAATCTCGTCGGTGGTGAGGAGGTTGGCATAGAGCTTGTCGAGATACTTCACGTCGCCAGTGAGTTTGTACATCTTGGTCATCACAGGCATCACCATATAGAGGGCATCACTCCACCACCAATAGTCGGTAGGCTCGGAGTAAGCCTCATAGTGCATCACCTCCTTGGCACGCTTCACCATATATTCAGAGGCAGCGGCATTCCCCTTGGCAGCCTCGATGTTGTAGAGGTCGATGTAGGTCTGGAAACAGATCTGCCAATCACCGAAGAGCACATGGTCCTTGCCTTCGCCGTATGGTTTGTACTTCCACTTGGCAGGGTTTGCCTCGGTAGCACCCGACCAGTCGTTGTGCCCAGCCCATCGGATGGTATAGTCGAGCATCTTTTGGTCTTTGAGCATCTTCCACACCTCCATATTGCCAGTATGGTAAGCAGCGTTGTCCCAGAAGGAGCGAACCTCAGGCTTGTTGTTGTTTTGCCAGTAGTTGTTCACCTTCTGTATCATCTCCACGATTTGCTCGTGGTTCCAAGTCTTGGAAGCCTTCACTTCCTTCTTAGCCTTGGTTAGCTTGGCTGCCTTCATCGTCTTCTGTGCAGAAGCAATAGAAGTATATACAGGAGCTGTAGCATTAGCTTGAAGAGCAAGCGAAGCGACAGCGAACATCAAAAATATCTTTTTCATATCGTCATAAGGCGTATGCCCCATTTATCATTTATAATTTATCATTTGTCATTTAAATATCACCACTTATCCTTGGTGGTGATGTCATCTTTCCACTGGTGATCCTTAGGGAAAGCTTGGTTGTTCCATGCCTTCACCTGTGTCCAAGGCTGGGCTGCGTCGGTCCAGAAAGGATGGTCGGCAGGCAAGCCAAGAGGCATGAAGGCAAGGGTGGTCATATAGAGAGAACCATTGTTGGTGTACCAGTCTGCCACGTTCTTCTGGCTTGTTCCACAGAAACCGATGGAGAGATAGCCCTTCTCATTGAAGTTGTTCTCCTGGTCGAACATACGATGGAGCACCTTGGTCAAGGCAGCACGCACCTGACCGTTGCTCAAGTCGCTAGGCAACTTCTGATACCAAGCCATCAAGGCGAGTGGTTGCATAGTAGCCATACGATAAGGGATGCTTCGTCCGAAAGCAGGGAAGGTACCCTCAGGAGAGATGAAACGCTCCAAGATGAGGCTATACTTCTGGCAACGCTTCAACTCACGGTCATAATACTTCTTGTAGTCGAGACGAGTGTTAGCCTTGGCATCTACCATCGCCTGCAAGGTCTCCAAGTACATCGGATGGAACACATAACTACTGTAGTAGTCGAAGGCAAAGACAGGACCATCGGAATACCAGCCATCACCCACATACCACTCTTCCATCTTGCGACAAGCCGAGTTGACACGATATTGGTCGTAGTCGCCACCTGCCTTCGCCATGAAACTCTCGATGGTAGAAGAGAAAAGCAACCAGTTGGTATATGGAGGGTCGATATGGCGGAGTTTGGCAAACTCGGTGAGGTAGCGTTTCTTGGTCACCTCATCCAATGGCATCCACAAGGTGTCGTAAGCACGGAGGAAACTCTCGGCGATGTAAGCGGCATCCACCAAGTTCTGTCCACCGATACCCCAACAGAGATAGTCTGGATTCTGAGGATCGACAGCGTTCTTGTAGGAAGCCAAAGCCCACTCACGCAGTTGCTTGCGCTGCTTGCCCTCGGCAGTATTGTCATCCGGCAAGGTAAGCCAAGGAGCCACGCCAGCCATCAATCTACCGAAACACTCCATGTAGAGTACCTTCTTGTTGCGGTTGTCGAAGCTCGGACTGAACTCCGTCTGCATGTTCTTTTGCAACTCGCCCTTCGCCATGTTTTCCAACACGGGTTGAGCCATCTTGTAAGCCAAGGAGCACCAATATTCACGGTCGCTCTGCTGTTGTACCTTCTTCTTGGCACTCATCCCAACGAAAGGAACCAACGCCAAAAGGACGGTCATCACGATAGTTTTATATATATTATTCATAGATAAGTTGTAATTTGCTATTGTTTGTTTAGTTATTGTTATTCTTTTAAGCTTTTAAGCGTAGAGATGTACCCATTGCAGGTAATCTCCACAAAGATAGGTGATTTTCTTCAGAAACAAGCAGAGCGACCGGTATTTTTATTATTTTTTCAGTATTGGCATACCGTTCTCCCAGGAGATAGGTATCCACAAATGTCGGCTGTCGCTCAAATGCTTTGGATTCCAGATGTCTGCCATGAACACATAGTCGGCACCATGGAACATCTTCTTTTGCGCAGCTGTCTCCACCTTATATATATAGGTACCCTGCGCACCGAAGGTCTTGTCGGCTTTCTCACCACGGCACGGATTAGAGAGTTGCTCCCAAGGACCATAGATATTCTTAGCCCTGAACATGCGAGCCGCATTAGGAGCCCAACCCGTACATCCGCTTGTAATCATCCAGTAAGTGTCTTTCGTCTTGAAGATCGTTGGAGCTTCGTTCTGTCCACCGGCAGCCACTCGTACATAACTGCCATTGTGTGTCATGTAATCATCTGTGAGTTGGGCGATTTGGAGCGTCAAGTTATCCTCAGAAGAGTAGATATGATATGCCTTTCCGTCATCATCGACGAAGATGGTCATGTCTCGTGCCATCTGTCCACCAGCGAAGTCACGCATCCAGAACATACCTCGCTCTATCTGCGTACGCCACTGTGGTGTCCACCATTGCTTCATCTCTGGGAAGAGGAGTTGATGGCGAAGGTCGGTGGTGTCTGGCTTGGCGAATCCTACCGGATAGATACCAGGGTTCACTCTACCAGAGCGCACAAACTTGAAAGGTCCGAAAGGAGTGTCGCTGACAGCCACTCCATAACGAGCTGCGCCATATCCTCGTCCTTTCAGTTCGAGGTGGAACCACATCACGAACTTCTTGGTCTTCTCATTGTAGAGCACCTTAGGTCGCTCGATGATGCAACCGCCCTCGATGTCGCTTCCAGATTCATTTGAGACAGGGAGCACCAGTCCGTGGTTAGTCCAGTCCTTGAGATTCTTGGAGGTGAAGCAACTTACGCCGAGTGAGCTATAAGGTTTGCCATCCTCCGATCTACTCTCTCCGTACCAATAATAGGTACCTTTGTAGTTGAAGATGTTGCCGCCATGCGCATTGATGTGCTTGCCGGTATTATCTTTCCAGACCCCTCCGTCCATCGGAGCTTGCGCCATCATCGGCAGGCAGGCGAACATCCACAACAAAAGTAATGTAAATAGTTGATTCATGACTTTATAAAAGTTATTATTTCTTAATTGTTTCGTTAATCATTCCTTTAGGTTTCTATAACCTTCTTTGGTTTTGTTGAGTGCAAATTTAAGGACAAATCCCCATTTAAGGGGTCAAAAATCGACTAATAAAGAGTATAAATCGTGAAAAAGAGGCAAAACAGACCTAAATCACGCCTCTTTTGCCTCTTTTAATATTTTCTTATCGTCTTACGACAAACTTCATCGCTTTGCCAGTGCTGGTCTTGACTACCATCACTCCTACAGGCAATGATGCCAAGGAGAAAGTAGCCTCGCCCGACTTAACACCGCCTTGTGCTACCAAGCTTCCACCCAATGTGAAGACTTTAGCCCAAGAAGCGGAAGCATCTCGTACCACCAACTGTCCATTGGTTACTTGAATATCCAACTTGTCGGAAGCGACAGATGTCACTGGTGTCTGAACACCTGTGGTTTTGTCTGTGCCGATGCAAATCCAGCCGACAGTTTCCTTGAATGGGTTGTAGTAATTAATAAGATTATCTGGATCGGTTGTATCTGGAATCAAACGCACTTGACACATTTTTTCTGCTGGTCCATTCGCACCTGTTCGAAGTTGCGAGGTCACTTTGCGATCATAAGTCTGCAATTGGCACAGAAAATACGGATTATCTAAACTCCATCCACCATAATTGATAGCTTTAGCGTTAGTACTGGTAAAGGTCATCGGTGTATCATTCACGATAACGACCTTGTTTTCCAGTTGAGTAGTACCTTTTTCTATGGCAAGATAAGTAGCACGACGTTGTACCATCGTTTGAGATTCCTTTCCCTTCTGTCTGGTCAACACAACTTTAAATCCCTCTTTGGTTACATCCCATACACGAGCCTCGCAAGGAAACGCCTTGTTGGTTGAAATTGGAGTAACAAATACCAATGGAACCGTTTCAAATGGTTCCTTAAACTTATACTCAACAACTTCACCTTTCAAATACAAGTTTGAAGTTCCATTCTTCATTACACCACCTTCATAATGAAGATTCCCCATTGTACCAGATCCAGGCTTCAACGCAAGATAAGAAGCCACTTCCGTACCTTTTGAATAATCATTCACATCAGCAGTTGCACCATTCCAAGGAAAATAATGAGAAGAGAAATAGGAATACTTACCTCCAACCTTAGATATTTGACTCAAAGCATTGACAGATTTCGTGTCAAAATTCTTGCTTGATACCGCACCAAAGACAACAGCAGGCATTTCGTCAAAACCATATTCAAAGAAATTATATGTATCTTCGTCATTATCTGCTACAACCTTGCCCCACTGAACCTCTTCGTTACCTTCAGTACCACTCACAGCATTGAGCACTTCGGAAGAATACAAATCCTTACCATTATAGTCAATGCCATGGATGCGATAATAATAGTTACCAGCTTCTGCTACATTTTCCTTATAACTATAGGTTTTGGCAGGACTATCTTCAATCGTAATTTCATTCAAACGTTCCCATTCGCCTTTGAGTCCCTTTTTTCGCTCCACATACATCTTGTCCAGCAAATCGCCATTAGGGTTTTTCCAAGAAAGCGTACAAGTGTAACTTCTTGGTGTAAACACTGCGGTCAAGCCAGTTGGTGCTTCCGTTCGTGGATTCCTTGGTATGTATTCCTTAGCTGAATTATAAGCCATAGCTGGGCGTAAGTTGGCGTAATACTCACCTATTGGAGTCAGTTTGTTATTGGCAACGGCATAACGACAGTCCTGTACATTATTATAGAACGCATATCGCTCAATATATGAAGCATCGTTCAAGTAGTCAAGGATAGGTCCCATGTGCTGTTTCTCGATTGCATAATTGGCATCCGAAGCCGATGTGTTACTGCCAGGCCATCCTGTCCAGTTGGCACCATAGTTCATCTCGGTAATCCAAATAGGGCGACCACCACATCGCTTGCTGATGTTCTCCAATTGCCTTTTCCAGCTATCTACGTCACTATACCAATAAGCATGTACAGCAATAAAGTCACAACGCCATCCACGTGCGTCAATAGAGTCGATGAATTCATACAGCCAATTATAATTGCCAGATACAGCTGGTGAGCCCAAGCGACGACCTGTTGCCATCAACGCAGGCCAATCTTCCAAGACTTGTGCAACAGTAGCATAGTGCTCTCTTGAATCGGCTGTATTATCTGGTTCGTTATGTGCCAAGATATTGGCACTACCTACATTACCCACATCGGCAATACCAGGCCATCCGATATGATGGCGTTGAGAAATATATTCACGATCCGTCCAATCACTATGCGTGCTGGCATCCCAGTTGTATGCCCAACCTGTATTCAACATTTTCTGTACATCCTCACTCCAGTAACCAGCCCAACCACGCTTAATGACATTGTTCCACTTACTGATACGGATATAGGAAATTCTACCATTCAATACCTTTGGCAAAGCGGCTATCTCTAAGTCTGCCTTGTCAGCAATGAACACACGACTGTACCCCTGTCCATTAGATTGATTGGAGAAACAAACCATATAGCCACGCTTCAACTTGAAACTGCGGATTTGGTTATTGAATTCCTTATCATTAGCTAAACTATAGATGGTATTTACATCATAGCTGTTCTTCATTGAACCACCATAGTTTGCCTCCGTATAAACAGACAGTACTTGCTTTTCCGGATAAGGCAACAACATACAGCCAGCTCGGAAAACACGCAACTGACAGTTAGTGCCACTCACAGCTTTCTCACCATTAATAGTAACCGAACCGATATAGTTCTTTGCCTTACTAGGAAGGAGGGCATCAAAGATGACAACCGCCTTCTCTGGATTGGTAATATCAATGCTACCCGTTGTTGCAAACGGAGTAGCAGAAGAAATGTGATAGTCAACACTTCCTGTCAAGGTAACAGGAGCTGTTACCCGCGCTACCGTTTGGGGCTCGTTGTCGGCAAAAGCGAATGCCGACACACCCAACAGTATAGAAAGTATGAAGCTTCTTAATTTCATAACTTAATATAGATTTAATTAAACATTAGATAATTCCAGTTCATTATTTCACAACCACCTTCTTGCCATCGACAATGTATATGCCACTTGGCAAACCTACAAGGTTGTCTGAATTCTTACGAACCTGCAGACCACTCAAGGTGTAAACTCCTTGCTGGCGAATAGGCTCTTCCGACTTTATCTCATGGATGCCAGTTGTAGGAACTTTCAAGCCATAATAATAGAGACGCACATTGGCAAATATAGTCCAATAGCTCGATTCGGAATTAGTTCCTTTCAAACCTATTGTCAGCAGACGCTTTGTGGATTGGTAGAACTGCACAGTATTGTCATACAAGCCTTTGGCAAAGTAAGCACTGGCAGACTGCATATCATTAGGAACATACTGAGTGCCTACAGTCGATTCCTTACCCTTTCCTTGCTTTTGGTCTTGTGCATCCTGCATAATATTGCAGATAACTTGTTTGTTTTTGGCATTACTCAGATAGATAAATGGATTTACGTTATTATTACCATTCGCATAGTCAGTAAATACTGTTGAAATAGAACCTGGGCGTTGGAAACCTTGCGCCTTCATTTCATACGTACCTTTTGGCATACTTGACAGTTTCTGAGAAACATCCAAATTCTTCTCATAAAACTCACCACAAGAATAGTTGATTGTAGGCAATTCAGTTGAGTTATTGGCAGTCCAGCCATCTGAAGAAGCCAATGTAGGATTCTTCACAAAGAAGGTGATGTCGAAAGGTTGATTAGGATCAGTTGCTTGTACTTTCGACAAGAATGTACGAGCAGCATCCTCTGCATCAGTAGCTAAAGCATCCAACTCATCTGCAGACAAACCTTGTGTCTTGCTAGCCAATTCTTCCAAGGAAGCCTTATATTCTGCATCAGCGCCTTCGGTCAATTCCGAATGAGGCACATGAAGCAAAGCTTCCCACTTCACCATCTTCTCATTGAACTTATCCAAAGCAGGACGGAAGCTCTCGCCTAACACCGATACCTCTTGTGAATTGAGCAGCAACCAACGTTGCGCACCAGCGTTCTGAGCAAAAGACAAGTTTTCTACGGACAATTGGGTCTTATTATTTTGAGCTGTAAGGCAATTAGCCGTATTGCTGCTCACAAACGCAATCCAAAAAGCACTTCTCGACTCACCATTGATGGTAGCTACCTCCACTGGTGAAGGCAAAAAGTGGAATTTCTCGAAAGCCGTAGGTACATCCACATCCTTAGTTCTGATGCCATTGGCTCCCTTAGAGTAATAAGTCATGTAACGTCCTGTTGCCGCATTCTTCAAAGAATAATAGCAAGTAACAGGATCAAAGGTAACATACCAAGCAGCATTGTCGTTAGTCAAAGCCTCGTTAGATGTCATCTCTTCCCAACTCAAATTGCCATCACTAGTGACGCTGAGGAACTTGGAACCTAATCACAAGCCCTCATTCTTGATATAATACTTGGTATTATCGTCCTGCTCAAAAACGTATGCTGGGATAGCAAACTGGCTATTCGTTGTTGGCAATCCATCCTCACCTAAAGCCTCTGCCAAGACAGAATTACCAATATATAAAACCTCAGTATTACCCGTATCCTCATGTGCGCCATTAATACCATATGGCCACATGTGGGTTCCATCACCATTCAATTGTTCCGTAGGGTTATTATCCCAAAAGCGCAAGGCACGTGTGGTACGAGTACCCAGCCAATAGCCACTTGTGCTTTTGGCACGCAAGAATGAAGGACCATACCAAGTGGCATGGGTTCCGACACCAATGGCATGAAGCATCTCATGGAGCAAGGTACCCGTCTTCTGATAAGACGCATTAGGACCGACACGCATCCAACCACCATAGCTACAGTCGGCGGTCGGAGTATCTGCGCCATAGCCGATGTTGACATTGAGTCCCTTGATACCCGTATATTCATTCCATAAATCAATTGCCTGCTTAGATGCACTCTGAATACGAGCCAAGGCATCGGCAGGGAAGCCATCACGAATACCATAATTCACGCCACCCTTTGGACGGGTGATTGCCTTAATAGGTTCACCATAAACCACATCCCCATTGGTCTTCTGCACATACGCACGGATATAATACACCGTGGATGGAGTCAAATCGGAAATGCGATAGATATAGCCATTGTTCGACAAATAAGCAGTACAGGTTTGGTCATCAATGGTAGGACGCTCATTCGTCTCAGAATAGCAAAAGCCTTGGCTCTTGATTCCAGATGTAATACCAGAGACCGTCATTCTACCAAAGATATGGGTAGCACCGCTCAACCACACCTTATTGGTTACAACGGAAGCTTCTGCTGCAAAAACTGGCATAGCGGTGCTGATTCCACAAGCCAGCACCAATGCCATCAAAAACTTTTTATATCCATTCATAGGTTTTACGTCTTATTATTTCTTAGTTATTTGTTTTCTTCCTTTAGTCACATAGACTTTACCCTTGGGAACCATGCGAAGACGAGTGCCATCCAATCCATAGATGGCTTTCTGGGCTTGCGCCTTGTCTGCCTCAACTCCCTTGATGCCTGTAGCTGCATCAAGATAAGTCAACTTGAAGTTGTCGAAGCAGCACCAGTCAGCATTAATATGATTACTACTCTTGATACCCAATGTCAAAGTGCCATCCGTCACCACACATTCCAAAGAGCAGTGATACAAATCCTTCGTATTGAAAGCCTGGTTGGCTTGGGTCACATTGTCAGGATAGGTATAAGGTGACAAGGTAAACTGCTCGTTGTCATACAGAGAGCAAACTGGCTGCTCTACTCCATTGGCATACAAGTGAGCATTGATTTGTTCTGTGCCCGCCCGATGAGCAGCAGAAGCCACACTGCTACTACCTGCACGATAGAAGCTCTGTACCTCTACACGATAACGTCCATTTGGCAGATGCGACAACGTTTGATAGAAATCGAACGTCTTGTTGTAATGCTCTGCCACTCCATTCGATGCAGCCGTAAAGGAAGTACCGCTCCATCCTTCTCCACCATTGGTAAAGTCTGGATTTTGGAGCAAGAAGGTCATATCCGATACCTTACCTTCTTCTGCCATTTGACGTAAGGTTTCCTCGTAATCAGCCAAGGCTGTTTGCAATGCCTGCTCAGCAGACTGCATCGCCCCTACCTCTTCATCAAAGGTACCTGAGGTTGTCAAGGTTTCCTCACCTTTACGGATGGCTTCATCTAGAGCTGGCACGCTCACTACACTCTGCAACTTCTTGGCTTCATTCAAGAGGTTCACCACCTTTTCCCATGTCAACAGATGATTGTACTCACGTTCTGTCAACGTCAAGAAAGAGCCATGCTGCGCCTTCACATTCCCCTGGATATTCTCCTTGTCCTGTGGGTTCTTGCAATGCTCATCCAGCGATACCATACGATAGCCACCGCCACCATAGTTCATATAAGCCAACTTCCAGGTCTTGCTACCGATAGGACGGAACAAGCTTGGAGCCTCCACTGCCTGACCATTATCACTGAAGTCAAAGTTAGGGTCTATCTCCCACTGACATACACCTGTAGTCTTGTCACCAGAAGGCACCAACGTTTTAGCAGTCGCCTGTCTGAGATGGTGCGCTCCACTCTCAGTCTTGTAAATCATCACATACTGATCATCCAACTTGTTGTAAGCGATGTCAGCATCGATGATGTCGTAGCCAGGGTCGAAGTAGAGCTTTGGAGTTGTGAAACCACTCAAGTCCTCATTGACCAGAGAATAATAGATGCGATGACGATCTGGGAAACCCACTGAATAATAGACCACATATTTACGTGTCACTGGGTCGTAGATGACCTCAGGAGCCCAAGCAGCCTTCATGTTTTCCACATCGGTCAATCCCAACGCCTTCATATTTTCCTCACTCTCCAAGTCGATGGAGACGCTCTTGTCCCAATGCACCAAGTCGTTGCTCAACATCAAGACCATGATGTGATTGCTCGTCCATCCATATCGAGAAGCCATATCAGTACCAGCCAACATAAACTTACCATTCTCCATACGAGTTACATAAGCATCTCGCATACCACCGGTTGATGTATATTTCTTGGTATCAAACACCTCACCACTATTGAAGAGGTCATCGAAACTGTTACCATGACGGCTCAACGCAAAGCAAGTCGTCTCATTGGAAGAATGCATGTGGGCATAGAGATAACCATACTTATCTGCATCCTCGTCCAGCACTCCATCCTTGACCTCGGCTGCCACGTCACTCACCTTCAACTTAAATACATTCAATGAGTAGGCAGGAACAGAGAGGTTGTTACAATCATTGAGTTCCTCCTCAGCAGATGGGGTTACCTGTGATGGCGAGTCCATCGTATTCTCGTCCGTACCATTGGCAGAAGCCAAGCGAACGACCGTACCACTCTCCGCCTTCATGTGCTGGAGATGGAGTTGAAGGGTGGCATCAGTAGCATTCGGGTTGACTACCTTGAGATAAAGAATACCCTTCTCATCATCAATCTGAGCTGATTGATACAAGAGTTGCTGCGACGGCAAGGTGAACTCATGGATAGTGTTTCCATCCAATCGGCAAATCACTTGATTGCCATCCACCTCTATCTCGATGTTATACCATTTACCAGTCTCGATGGAGCCACTAGCAGAAGCCATCGTGGTTTTGCTTCCATTGACACACATTTCCACACCATGCTTGCTGTTGTTCCAACCACCCAGGTTCCACCAACAGTAATTGTTGGCATCCTTATAATTGAACACCACTAAGAAACCTTCATTGCCGCCTGTCTTACGAGCAGATACCTTATATATATAATGGTTAGCATTGATGACGGTCTTGTTCATATAAGTACAATTCTCGGCACTGCCCTTTTGAGAAACCACGCCATCAGAAACAGACCAATTGCCTGTACCTGCAGTCCACTGGCCCGATGTATCGACAAAGTTGTCAGATAAAAGTGTCGTACCCTCACCATCCATCACAGCGGCATCATCATACTCTACTTGGGTTGCCCAGGAGCCTACGCCCACTTGCTTGCTACCCGTAGCCACAGCATTACCCGTCTCTGTCCAACGGAGGTTTTGCTTACCGAGGTTATTACCGAGAAGTTTCTGCACATAGTAGGAAGGAGTACAGAAGTTCTTGGCGGCATTGAAGTGAATCATATCGTATGCCCAGCAAGGGTCTTGTTCATGCGTGAATATTGGCGCAAAGCTAGCCAACTTGCAGACATCGGAGTTTTTCTCCATACCCAACATATAGATGGCTTCACCCAAGGCACTGTTCATATTACCATACTTGCCGTAGGTTCCACTGGCATTGGCTGCATATTCACCATTATAGACACCGATGGTACGATTATAACGATCATACTTGTTGTAGTTGTCACGCATCCAAGAATGAGAGCGATAATAGTGTTCATCCACCAAATCCACAGGACTGTTGAGTACCCATTTAGGATTGTCCGTTCCCCATGCCTCCACGTTGCCGATGATGGTCAACTCTGGATACTTGGCATGAATGGCATCGTAAAACTTGGCGTAGCGACGGCTATATTCTGCACGAGCCTCTGGTTGTCCATTCTCGTTGCCCACCTCTATGAATTTCAATCCGTATGGATGAGGGTGACCGTTGGCAATACGCTTACGTCCCCACTCCGTGGTCTCGTCTCCATTGGCATACTCAATAGCATCCAAAGTATTTTGAACCAAGGTATCCACTTGTTCAAAAGGGATGGTAAAACCATGTCCCAAACCGACATTGACCACAAACATTGGGGCTGCGCCCAAGTCCTCGCAGAGTTGGAGATACTCATCATATCCCAAGCCATCCGAAGAACGATACTTCCAGTTATTGTTCCAGTGTCCAGGGCGCTGCTCTATAGGACCGATGGTTTTCTTCCACTGGAAGGCATTGTCATAATTATCTTGACCTTCCACATAGCATCCACCAGGGAAGCGAAGGAAGGTTGGTTTAGTTTCATATAGAAGTTGAGCCAAATCTGGACGCAATCCATTGGCACGACCCTTCCATGTATCAGGCATCAGCGATACCATATCTACATAGACCGTACCATTACTTGACATCAAGAGAGCGAAACGACCATCCGCACAATCAGCGGTAGCCTTGACTTCTGCGGTCAGTTTCACCCAAGTATTTGTTTTCAAGGTTCCCTGGAGTTGCACTTCCTCAGAAGCTGCACTTCCATCCGCCTTTTGGAGTTGACCATATATTTTGCCATTCAAGTTCTCTGCTCCTTTCACCCACAGTGTGAGATGATAGGTAGAACCAGTTGAGAATTTCATTCCCCAGAAGCCTGTGTTGCAGACACCTGCCTTTCGGGTTTCACCAGCACCAGATACCGTCATTCGAAGACTGGTATTCTGAGCCTTGTTGAGCAAGTCGCTTTTATTCAAGGAAAGCGATACATTTTGCGAACTGCCTTTCACTGCCGACCAGTACTCTGGAGAAGTCGAATTGTCCTCAAAGGAACGGTTACGAATCAATTCAGCATAAAGACCGCCATCACCAGCATGGTTGATTTCCTCGAAGAAAAGACCATATTGGTAATCACTGATCATTGCAGCACGTTTCTGAGCATCCAGCGTCATCGACACCTGTGCATTTGCAGAAAGAGAGGCGCAAAGAAGAGAGCTAAAAAGTAAATTCTTTCTGATGTATAAGTTAATCATATTCACTCGTCGTATTAATAGAGGTTTAGGAAAAGGAAAATAGGCGGTAACAGACAGTTAACCACTCTCTGTTTACCGCCTACCTATTAAGATACTAGGTCTATAAAGACTTAGAATTACTTGACAACTACCTTTCTAACCTTTACAGAACCATCGCTCATGACAGACTTCACGATGTTGACACCTGGCTTCAAGCTGTTGTACTGAACACCATTGATGTCATAAATCTTAGTAGATACTACATCACCAGCCTTCTCACCATTGATATTCTCAATGCCTGTGGTACTCTTCACGTAAGACAACTTGAATGACTTAACAAATGTCCAGTCGTTGCCTTGCTTCTTGTTAGTATTAGCTACACCAATATAGAATGGACTAGTACCATCATAGTCGAAGGTGATTTCCTCTGAGTCATACTTAGGACCGATTTCATCAGATGTAAGGAATCTCTGACCAGTAGTCATATTGTTTGGTACATAATATGAACCATTATATGGACTCATACCATCTGTAGAAGTAAGATTAACCTTACCCAGCTCATCTGCAGTGATGGCACCTGTATAAATTGACTTCACATCTGCCTTTGCAACTGGTTCAGCATCAGCCTCCTTAGAGTTAGCGTAATATACAAATGCGTTGATGGCATCATCAATATTACCATTACCTTTCAAGCGATAGTAAGCACGAGCAGACAACTTATAAGTACCAGCTGGCATACCAACCAATTCCTGATAGAGGTCAAAGCCCTTATTGTCATAGAACTCTACCGCCTTAATATTATTGTCCTTTTGGAAACCGCCAGCAGCATTCTGAGTTACCTTGATAGTCCAACCCGTCTTGTCCATGGTAGCGAAGTCATAGTTGTTGATGACCTTGCTGATGTCAACACTAGCACCATTTTCAGCGGCAGCAACCACATCATAGATGAAGTACTGAGTATAACCCTTGTTCAACTCCTTGATGGCAGCCTCGATATTTTCTTCGGCTACAGTACCATTGTTATAAGCATCCTCTGCCGTCTTCAAGCTAGCATTGTAGATAGCCTTAGCCTCAGCAGAAGTAGTAGCAGTAGTCTCATTACTCTCATAACGTGCCTTGACATTCTCTATAGCTGTAGCCAATGGCTTGTAAGCATCAATAGCAGCCTGAGCGTTCTTTATTTCCAAAGCCAAAGCCTTGATGTTGTCCATGTCGAGAGTTGCATTCACAGCAGCAACAGCTTTCTGCAAAGAACTCTTTGCACCCTCATACATCTTGCCTGCCAATAGAGCGTTTGCTTGCTCTATCAAAGGAGTTACACACTGCTGAAGAACTGCCTCGCTAGTACCTCTATAGGTAATCTTGAAATTGTCAAAGATAGCCCAATCACTACTATGACCAGCAGGTCTAGCCTCTTCCTTAACACCAACACGGAGAGTACCATCAGTAACAAGCGCATAAACCTTGGTCAAGTAAGCTTCGTTACTCTCAGCGCATGCTGCAGCAAAACCCTCCATAGAGTTAGGGATATACTTGCCATTGAATGCATAGTCTGCATTGTCAGAAGTTACCTTCTGCTCTGACATACCATAAGAGTATGGAGAAGCGAACTTAGCTGTGATGTCATTACCATAGAGGCATGCTGTGATCTCGTTCACGTCATTAGGATACAACTGAGAAGCATTATCGTTGTTATCAACACGATGCATAGCCTGTACGGTGATCTCATATACACCATCAGGAATATTTGTTATATCCTGATAGAGATTGAAGGTACCCTGATAAGACTCAGCATTCTGATGGGTCGTATTGATGGTTGCGCCTGTATTGTTCCAACCAGTAGCACTCTCGAATGTAGGATTGGTGAGCAAGTCCTCCGTGCAGTCCGCACCCTCCTTGACAGCAGACTTGCGAGTAGATACCATCAATGTCTGCAACTTCTCGATGTATGCCTTCAAGTCAGCATTATTGAGTGAATAAGAACCGCAAAGGTCATCATAAGTTTCACCAGTGCCACAATCATCATAAGCAGCTTGCAAGTCTTTAGCATCATACTTACCATCAGCATTTGTTGTCAAAAGAGTAAGTTCATCATCCAAACTTGTCAACTTCTCATACAATGCAACATTTTCGTCTGCATCAGCCACAGCAGAACGCAACTGATCCAACAAATGATCAACCTCATCCTGTGTGGTAGCAGTTGCATCCAAATCGTCTATTTGCCCTTGTAAAGCATAGACTGCATCTTGATAGTCTGTCATGCAAGAATATCCACCCACCTTATCTGCAGCTTTGCTTGCTTCGTCTTTAGCAGCCTGCACTGCCATAAACATAGCATCAGAACCAAAGTACTGAACGGTTACATCATCCAAGAACACCCAGTTAGCTGTAGTATTATCAGTCTTCATACCGAAGGTCATCTCAGACAAGTCTGTGTCGCCATCCACAATCACAGAAAGTGTCACCTTCTCAGGCTTGCCTGCAGCGGTCGCTACCTTTACGGTCTTTTTATTGCCTCCTGCTATAGCATACAAATAGACGCCATCAACACGATAAGATGCGTCAGCTTCCTGCTTACCCTGTTGACAAGCATTGACATAAGCTGTAATCATGTAACCACCCTTTGGCAAGTTCTTTAAAGTCTGAGAAACAGAACTATTGCTCAAGTGACCATTATTCGTGTCAGTGTCCTCCTTGTTGGTACTACCATATTTTGAATTTTTATGAACCCAACGCTCAATGAAACTTGTACATTCATGCGAATCTTCATCAACAGTATAAGAACCACTACCATTACGCCAAGTAAAGCCATGACCTCCAGAACCCACATTACCATCATTGTCTGCATCTGGGCAGACGATGTCCCAACCAGTTGCACTGTTACAATCTGCGTTAGGGATATACTCTGTGATATCAATTACTTTGCTAGCAGAAGCGCCTTCCATAGCCTTGTTACGAGTCATATCTTTCACATACTGAGCAGCCTCTTTCAACTGAGCCAATGTTGAATTTTCGTCATTATAGACCGTGACTGCATTGCCAACATTGATACCTGCCTCAATAGCCTTGTTGATAATGTCCATCATCTCATCTTTACGATACAAGTAGCAATCATATCCCTCTTGTGAAACTGCCATCCACTCAACACCGTAATCAGCCTTATTCGCAGACTTCATATCCAAAATTGGACGGAAGATCTCGTCAGTAGCATCCTTTTCTCCAGACTCATTGATCTTCTTAGGATCGTTTTTATTCCATCCTGCACGAGTATTGGTGGTCTCTGATTGGAACTCAATCGTATCTGCTTGAAGCTCGAAAGTCTTCTTGTCGTTATTAAGATAAACTTCCCAGTTACATCTATTGATGCCCTGACTTCCGTAATCTACATAAGAAGTGCCACCATTATCGTCCTTTCCATTATAGAATACTCTTCTTGTCCAGTCACTAGTTGAGTTATTATACAAGGAATAGGTTTTATTTGGAACACCATCTGATTTGTTAGGTACAAAAAGTACCTTCATACCCTTAGCACACAAGCTAGTCTGAGTCTGCCATGCATTACCAGCGTTCAGCCACAATTTAGCTGCAACGTTATAAACATACACGGTGTCCTTGCCATCCAAGTTCAATTGAACTGGAACAGGAGCATCTGGTGCAGTAACCTGCGCCTTCGCCTCATTGGCACTGACTGCAGCTACCAACATGGCTGAATAAAGTAAATGTTTGTTCATTGTTAATTGATTAAAAGTTGTTTATTATTGTTTAGTTGTTATTTAAATGGCATCAACCAATTGTTAGGATCTGAGAGATCCAACGCTGGCTTCTTGAATGCCAACTTATCTCTAAGCCACAGCGAACCGAAGTTGGCTGTATATGGATTGTCATTGTTCTTGTGGCGAGCAATACGGCAAAGGTCACCGAAACGAGAACCCTCGAAAGCCAATTCCAATGCCATCTCATCACAAAGCATATCCTCTACTGCATCTATCTTTGCCTTGAGCGTATCAGCAGCGGTAGTAGGAATTTCGTAACCCTTCTGGCGCAATGCACTCCATCGCTTCTCCAACTCTGTGCTGAGTCTATACTCAGACAAATTGCCTGCGGTATAACCACAACCACGCATGTGGATGCCTTGGTTACCCAAGCTATATTTCAAGCCATGATCCTCATCGTTGAAGATGACCTCATTCTCATCTGTCAAGAAAGGAACGGTAGTCTTCAAGAATTGAATACCCTCAGCTGTCATGTAGGTAGTATCCTTCTCCAAGGTGCTGTTCCAACCATCCTTGAGCACAGCGAAAGCTACATCTGGGTGTCCCATGCGGTTGACAGCCTCAGCCAACTTCAAGTAGATACCAGCTGTACGATAAATCTGAATGTTAGCATTCTGATACTTCATGATGACATAAACAGGCTCAGCAGCAGTTGTCTCTGCTGATGGAATCTGATTCTTGATGGCGTGATAACGCATATCACCAATTACCTGAGAACCTACTGTTGTGGTCTGACCATTGGTGGTCTGATAATAATAGGTCTGGTTGTTGGACAAATCCAAGAATGCAGAAGAAGGCTGCAATGACATCTTCTCATTATAGGTATAGCCATCTGAAGCAGAATAGTAGTTATAACCAAACAAACCTGGCAGTTGAGTAATCTGACCACGCAATTTATTGGTTGCCATCGCTACGTATGTCTGAGTTTCATTGTCAAATGAGAAGATTGATGACCAACTATTATAGTTAGGGTTGGCATAAGTATCAGCATTTATTACATCTGACGACAGATTCAAATAGTCAGGATAATTGTTCAAGTGTGCCACATAATTGCCGCAAACAGCCTTTGCCTTCTTCAAGTACTGGAAGTAGTGCTCAGCTGCCTTGGCGTACTGACCTGTCTCCAAATACAAATCGCCAAGTACCAAACGTACTGGGAACATCATCTTAGAAGTGGCAACTGTCTTAGAGGTACCTGCATCCGTAGTACCTGCATCAAAGTTACCCCAGTTAGGAACAGGAAGATTCACATACTGCTCCAAGTCTGGTGCCAATGCATCACAGATACCCTTCATATCCTTGCGCTCCAATTTGGCAGCCTCCTCCACACTAGCGATATTGGTAAGAGGAGTGGTATAGAATGGAACGGAACCGTATGTACGAGCCAACTGCATGTAAGCCCATGCACGGATTGCCTTTGCCTCTGCGTACTCCTTCATTGCTACCTGGGTAGAACCCGTTGCCAAGGTGGTGTCACGGTGAGCTACATAGTAGTTGCAGTTGTTGATGATGCGATAATACACGTATGCGGAGTCATACTGGTTGCCATCGGCATAGTCGAAAGCTGCCAGTCTGCGCAAGTCGGTAGAGGCATTGGCAGAAGTGGAGAGCAAGTCGCCACGTAACTCGTTGGTCAAGACAGTCTGGTCGATTGCCTGCTGCACACCCTTCAAGATACCATTGATGTAGAACATGGAATCCACCTTCTGGTCCAAAGCAGGATCATAAACATATCTGTCAGACTTACTGTCAAGCATATCACTGCACGAAACGAATGATACAACCATCAAGGCTGCCGCAATGAAATATATTACTTTCTTCATGATTTTATGCTTCTGATTGTTATATTACAAATTGATTTTCAAACCTACAGTGAATGCTCGTCCTGGTGCTACACAACCGGTGTCGATACCCTGGTAGAGCACAGCATTGGCTGCCGACATCTCGGGATCGCCACCCAGATACTTGGTGATGGTGAAGAGGTTGTTTGCCTCTACCCAAACCTGAAGTCCCTGGAGCCATGAGAAGTTGACTGGCACCTTGTAGTTGAGGTTCAAGGAACGAAGACGCAAATAACTGCCATCCTCTATCCAACGGTCACTGAAACGTGAGTTGCCAATCTCATCATTGTAAGAGATGCGAGGAACATTCGTTACCTGACCTTCATTTCTCCAACGATTGACCATAGCTGTAGTCTGGTTGTAGAAGTTCTTACCACCCTCCAAGACACTGCGCTGGTAGTTGAAGATGTCATTGCCCAAGGAATAAGAGAACACTGCTGAGAGTGTGAAGTTACCCCATGTGGCACGTGCGAACATATTACCATATACATCTGGGTTAGGATTACCGATGATGGTCTTATCTGCATCAGAGATGATGCCATCACCATTGAGATCAGCGAAGTGAACATCACCAGCCTTGAACTCCCGACGAGCACCTGTCTTATCTACCTGATAGAGATAGCCATCCTTACCAGCAGCCTTCGCCTCTGCATCAGATGCAAATACACCGAGGGTCTTGTAACCATAGAAGACACCTGCACTCTGACCTACGATTGTAGCCACATTGTCGGTACCATAGATGGAAGAGGTATAACCCAAACCACCCTTCTCGTTACCATCCACAGCGAGGTAGGTCTCATTAGGAAGACTCTTGATGGTATTCTTGTAGTGACCTACGCTAGCACCCAACTCCAAGGTGAAGTTGCGATTGACCACTGGCTTGCCACTTACCTGTACCTCGAAACCCTTGTTGTCGAGTGAACCTGCGTTGCTCCAATAGCTCTTCACGCCTGCCACAGGAGTAGTAAAGTTCTTGATGGTAAGCAAGTCGGTAGTATGGTTGAAGAAGTAATTGGCACTGAGGCACAAACGGTTATCCAACCACTTGCTATCAAAGCCTACATTGAAACGATGGGTCTTCTCAAATGTCACATTCTCATTACCAATGTTGTCGAGCTGTACAGCAGGAATTGAGTTGTGGAGGAACTTCAATACCTCAAAAGAGGTGCGGGCAGCATTGCCATTGATGTCATCATTACCACTGATTTCATAACCTGCGTCCAAACGCAAGTAGTTAATACCTGCATTCTTAGGGAACCAACTCTCATTGGTCATCACCCATCCAGCCTGTACACTTGGGAAGAAGCCCCAGCTCACACCACCCATGCGAAGGCTTGTCGCCTTGTCACCAAAGGCACTGCTGCTCTCCAAAGATGCAGCTACCTGCAAGAAGTAACGGTTGCGATAGTTGTAGTCTGCCTGCGCATACCAAGTAAGACTTGCATTCTTGTAATCGTCGCCGGTAGCATCCTTGAAGTCCATCGAGTTGGATACATTAGGAATCTTATCGTTACCTGCTGTCTGATACTGACCAGATGGATTGTTCATCTCATAATTATAAGAGAGGTAACGGAAACCACCCATCACCTTCAACTGATGAGCACCAAAGATGCGAGAGAAATCCAAACGAGTGTCACTCATCAAGGTTTCCTCCTTGGCGAAGATGGAAGCAGACATCGTCTGTACCTGACCCAAACCTGCCACATAGTAAGTTGGCACACCACCCTTTGGACGGTAGTAACGCTGTGAGTTACGGTTCAAGGTATAGTTGATGTTTTCTGAGAGGTAGAAACCATCCATCAACTTGAACTTAGGAGCCAATCTGACATGGAACATAGAGTTCTCCATACGGTTTTTGTTGTTGCCCTCACCATTCTTCAACAAGGCTGTTGGGTTAGCCAAAGAGAAGTTCTGACCGAGTGGTGACAAGAAATCATCTGCCTCAGACAAAGTCGAAGAGAAACGACCCAAAGTATTGCTATATACGTATGGGCTGAGGAATGGAGACTTGATGAGTGCCAACAAAGTTGGAGCGGTCACCGTTCCCTGTGAGAAATCACTAGGTGTGCCATCATCAAAGATGTCACGTGAGATTTTCACGTAGTCAATGTCAAACTGAGTAGTGAAGCCCTTGGTAATCTTGAAGTCACTGTTGAAACGTACATTCAAACGACTGAAACCATTCTTCTTCACCGTGCTCTGACCATCGGTATAACCCAATGACAAGTTGTACATACCTACATTATCACCACCTTGCACATTGATGCTATAGTTCTGAGAGAGCGCAGACTCATATACTTCCTTGCTCCAGTCAGTATTGTTGTGATAAGTATGGTAATAATAGTTGTTAGGATCATTCGTCAAGAAATTGAACGTCTTGTTGGTCATGATATTACCAATCTCTGGATAAGTACCCAACATCTCAGTAGCATAGCTCATATACTGGTTGGCATCCATTACCTTTGGCAAACGAGGTACAAGGTTAACACCAACACCTACATTCGCCTCGATACGAGTAGCAAGGCTGTGACCACGACGCGTAGAGATAACAATGACACCATTAGCACCCTTGGCACCATAGAGAGCTGTACCATTCTTGAGCACGGTTACGTTCTCGATGTCAGCAGGATTCAAGTTCAACAAGATATTGTTGTAACCACCGGTCTGCAAGGTGGTGGCATTGTATTGCATGCTCAGAGGCACACCATCGATGACAATCAATGGTTGTGCATTGGCGTTCAATGAGTTCAAACCTCTAATGAACATGGCGGAACCGATACCAGGAGTGCCGGAACGCTTCACGGTACGAACATCAGCACCCAACTGGTCTGCTATCAAGTCATCCACACTCATTTGGGTGGTAACATTTGCCTTCAAGTTGGCAGCGTTACCCATAGGCGTGTCACCCTTGTACATTTCATTGAACTTATCACTCAACATCTTCACCTTGACCTTGTGGTCGTTGCCAATAGCCACCTGCACGCTAGCATACTGTGAGGTGTGCATGAAAAGTGAAGTAGTGAAATTAGGCACCTTGATGGTGAATGTACCCTGTTCGTTGGTCATAGCAGCATAACGTTCATTACCCAAAGCCTGTACCTGCACACCACTCAATGGTTTGCCAGTAGCAGCATCGAGCACTGTACCAGACACCTCAATCATAGGGTAACTAGGTTGTTGCTTTGCAACAGGAGCCTTGCGTTCTCCTTCAGCGGCATCCGTAGCTTGGGCTTTGACTTGCGCAGCGGCAACCATCAATCCCATCATTGCCAATATTCTGAAATTTATCATTGTCTTCAAATATTGAGTTCGTTATAATTAATAGGTAACCATGTTGAGATGCCAGAACAACTCAGGCATTTCATCGGTGTAGTCAGTAATGACACCCTTTTCCATGTAATAATCCACTGCATCCATAGGCACCAAAATGATATTGGCCACACCCAAGGTAATCTGACGAGTAGTAGTTGGAATAGCTGTCTGAGAAGTGGCAGATACCGCAAACATAGGATAAGCGGTGATACCATTTGGCAAACCTGTATAACAGATATTAGGTGTAAACTGTCCCATGTACTTCGTCATCACACGAGCACTTTCCTGTGTTCCATAAGCAAACTTCACACCTGTCTTACCTGTAAGATTTCTAGGGTTAGGCAATCGACCATTACTACCAGGTGCTACACCTCTCATAGTATGAACAAAACTTTTGATTTGCATCGTTTGATCAGCAGGAGTCTTTGTCTCATCATCAATATTCTCAGGAACCATGGTGAGATAAACAGCATACTTGGTCTTTACTACATTTGGAATATAGAAGTAAAGTGTAGGACGCAAGTTCTGAGTACCTGATACCTTATAATATGAAGAAGTATGGAGTGAACCTTCTACTAACGGATTGCGATCATCAGAGCTGAGTCGTACTGTCTGTGTACGAGCCACATTGGCATTGGCAGCCTGATAGTTACCACTGGTTGCACGCAAGCAAATCAATGGTGCTGCATATTGCCAAGGCTTGAAGCGCAAACTATCTGTCACCCATGCCACACCATTGGAGAGGACTCTCTTGTTGGCACCCACAAACAAGTCGGAAGCATCTGAACCATTGAAAGCCATACCTCTGTAATCCAAAGTATTGCAGAAATAATTACTCCTTGTACTATGGATAGAGTCGAGCGCTGACGTTGGAAGACCACCATCACGAAGACAAGGGTTGGTTGTATTGCTGAAAGTTAATTTACCCAGCATTCTGTTCTCTCCATTCGCATTGGTCAAACTATCAGCAGCAATCTTCTTCTGACTTTCCACGACATATTGAGCATTACCATCCTTATCGAAGTTATAAGTAAATGGAGCTATCTGTGTAGGATAGGTATAATACGCACTCATCTTCTTCTTGGCTACTTTCCAAGCATGGTCGGTAGGAAGAATCATCGTATAAGAACTATCCTCTGTAGCCAACTGTATGTTCAACTCATCATACAAGTAGTTCTTATCGACATAGACAGTATCCAAGTAAGTAATCATACCATCCTTCATCGGACCCTTCACACTGTTGTCCAAGTCCATCTCACGATGTTGGTTACTCTTGAAGATAGAGTCGAGTACGGTAGTAGCGTAACCATCCGCACCACTACGAGAGAAATAGTCATAGAAGTTAGGACGGAAGTCGATCAACTGGTTCATCACATGCATGACACCATTCTTGCCTACCACGTTGGAAGTCTCCACAGGAATACCACCGATGTTGTAGCTGCCATCGCCCTCGAAGTCCATGACTTTCTTGTTCAACAAATAGACACGCTCATCTACAGCACCCACTGCACGATGGTAACCACGTGCAATATGGTTGTTGAGGAGCTCTGCCTTCAAGAGACTATCGCTCATCGCTTCATACTTATCAAAGTCGAGCGCATCATTGGTAGGAGCCCAAACTGTATAGCTCTGACCTGAAGACAAAAGCTGGTCATACCCTACTCTCTTGAGGAGTTGGGCGAACTGACTCATATCCTCACGGCTGCTGATTTCTTCCCACAATGACATATTGGATGTCACAGAGCCATCTGCACCACCATTGTCATAATGATCGTCCCAGTCACTGCAACCTTGGCAAGCCAAGGCTACAGCAGCTGTCAATATCATATACCTTAATTTCATATCTGAATCGTTTACTTTGTTATGACTAATCAATTAGAACACGTCTTCACTATAGACTGAGTTGTTATAGACATTCACTGGAACCAACTCGATGTAGTCCAACTGAAACTCTGCACTAACATCTTCAGGCTTAGCTGTCTTGCAACGCAACCAGTATTCCTGACCTTGTGTAAAGTTGGCCTTGGTTACGATACGACGGATGTGTCGCTGTGACTTATCTGAAGAGAAGAAGCGAGCAGACTTACCTGTGCCATTCTTGAAGTGAGTGAAGTAGTGAGGACCACGCATCCAACCACGGTTGTGCATTGCCTTATCAACAGCTACACCCGTCATGTCATCATCAGTCTCAGGGTCTGTCCAACCTACTGTAGCACTCGATGGATCCACGTTCTGATCCAATGGAATATCCACTGGCATCATACCTGCACGGTCGGAAGAGTTACCGAGGTAGAACTGGATGATGGTACGCTTACCGTTGGCAGTATAGCCGAAGCGCAACTCATAAGTACCATCCTTAGGAACTGGAGGCAACTTGATGGCGAAGTCGAACGCTGACTTAGAGCAGAACAACTCATCACCCTGATAGTCGTTCCAACAATCATAGCCGTTGTAACCATTGGCATGATCCTTGGTCAAGTAAGTTACATTGGAAGCATTGCCGTTGTAAACCACCATGTTCTTGAAATATCCACTAGGGAAGCGTACGCTTCTGATCGCCTCTGAGCGACCGAAAGTAGATTTCAAATCCTCACCCGTGTAACCTCTGAAACGATTTGACATACTCTCATCCAACAAAGACATGAAGTCGAATCTCATACGCTCATTCAGCACATTGTTTGGAACGTTGGTATTATAGACGAGCATATTATTGATTGGATGGATATAACCATTCACTGCCTGACGGGATGGTACATCATCATTACCAATCTTATTACCTTGATCCACCACCATGTTAGGATTGAGGTAAGCAGAAGAATTGAGGTTGGTATTACCTGGAGTCTCTGTCATAGACGGATTAGCCAACTGACGGTTGATATACAAACCATCAAGTGTACCATGATTCTTAACACCTGTCACCTTGAACATCGTATTTGGCAACAAGGTGCGATAGTACTCATAGACATCCAAGTCTGCCAACTCATTGAATGAATAAACCAACTTATCTGATGATACAATATAGTTGATGATGTGATAGCGCAAGAACATATTCAAGGCATTCCATTGGTTGGTGTAGTCTGAACCGGTGCTTACGTTGATACCTTCATCCTTCACATAGCTATACCAATCAGCACAATTTGCGTAAGCAGAATTAGCATAATTTGCCAAGTCTTGCACACTGTTGATACCATTGTTCTTCAATACAGCATCAGGCTCTGCAAAGATAGTGAAACCGACCTTACAAGCCTTAGGGTAGTCCATACCAGAAGTAGTCTCGATGGTCAACCAGTCGATACCTGTAGTACGCTCCGTCTCAGTCAAGAGCTTGTCCAAACCAGTCTCTCTCAAAGCCTGGAGCCAGATAGAGTAAGTACCCATATTTTCCATCTCATCAGTCAGCAAGTTGCTAGAACGATAGAAGAGGCGGTCGATGATATGTACGATACCATTCTCCATTTCCAAGTCTCTCTCAGTGAGTTTGGAAACACCATCCATATAGATGTCGTTATCCACACGCTTAGGAGTCTGGGTATTGCCGAGCATCATGGTCACGTCGGTACCTGCATAGAGGTCGTTACTGGTCTTCTTGTTACCGGTAACCTGTGATTCCACGATGTCTTTGCAGAGGGAGTCTTTCTTCTCCGACTGCAAAAGTCGCTCTACCAAAGGAAGGCTCTCGTCGGCAACGAGTTTGTTGTGGTCGTTACGACTCTTGTCATTATAAAGAGAGTCGAGGTAGTGATCCACCGCCTCATTGGTAGGTGCAAAGCAAGTATAGGTGCCGTATGCCGACAAGCGGTCTGACATACCAGCGGCATCAGAGATCTGCACAAACTCTGACAGTTGGTCATTGCTACGCAAGTAGTCGATGATGGTTTGACCTGTGAAGGTGTAAAGATTGCTCTCGTCAATCTTCTCAGAGCAAGACACCAAGGCCATCGCACCCAGTGCTCCGCCCATCATCATGCGACCTATCTTATTCATGATTGTTGTCATAAAGCTATACATATTATATTTATATGTTCTTTGTTCTCTACTTTTCATCAGTTCGGTCAGAGGTCTTGGTCTCTACCCATACTGGATTCTGATGAATCAAAGGATTGTTCTTGGTCTCCGAATGAAGGATTGGCCAATAGAGATGACCCTCATTGCTCAACTTGAAGATGTTGGAAAGGTATCTTGTTGCAAGAATGGTCGTCAAGTCGTTGTCGCTCTCCTTCAAGGATGGCAAAAGACTGCCGTTAGGGTCAAGCTCATACAAGGTCTTGGTAGGGTCAACGCCCTTCATGTGACGATAACTGTAACGTACCAAATCGTACCAGCGCTTACCCTCATAGCAAAGTTCACGACCACGCTCCTGCAAGCACAAGAGTTCCATCTTCTTCTGAGAATCGTAGTTGGACTTATAGACCAAGGTATCAGCCTTGTTGTCACCTGTAGCACCCATGATAGAACGAGAGTTCACCATACGCACGATGTTGCAAGCCTGCTGTAGCTTGGTATCATTGCCACCCGAGAGCTGCACCTGAGCCTCAGCCTTCATCAACAAGAGGTCGGTAATACGATACACAATCCAATTCTGACGATAGTTGTCGAAAGTACGTGTAGGGTTATAAGAATACCCCTTACCATCTGATGGGATAATTGACATAGACGACAGATCCACCATCTTACGAACCTCGAAAGCAGTGGCATTGCCGGCGTTTACACCATAACTGTTGTCATAGTAACGATAGTCGTTCTTTGACTGGTAGTAACTACTGACAGATGCACTGGATGCCGCAGGAGTAGGGTTATCACTCAAAGCCATACCTACCAAAGAGGTACCTACGAGCAAACCGTGGCTAGCACCGTTCTTCTCCTTATAATAATAGGTACGTACTTGATCATTCGAGTTATTGGTTCCATTGAACTGCAACTCCAAGATGCTCTCCTCTGAGTTACCCTTGCCAAAGATATTGTAGAAAGCTTGACGGCCATCATACAAAGAGTATGGATTGCTTTCTGAAACCTGGACACGTGGATGGTACTTCTTATAGTATGCTTGATGAGAAGCCAACACCTTATCTACACATTCGATACATTTCTGATAATACTCTTCGCTCTTGCTCTTGTCGGTGCCGCTCCACATGGAAGCACGCCACAAGTAGATGTCTGCAAGTGTGGCATTAACAGCGTCCTTGCTGAACAAACCATAGTTCCGCCAGTCGCCCTCACCGAAGACACCATACTGATAGCAGCCTGTCTCAGCCTCCTCCAAATCGTTGATACATCTTTGCAAGGTAGAGTCTGGTGGCAACTGACCATCCAAGGTCAATTCATCGGTATTCTCATATCCCTGTGTCACATAAGGTATGTCACGGAAGGAACGAACCAAGTAGAAGTGGCAAAGCGCACGCAAAGCCAGCATCTGGGCACGTACCGTCTGCATATCACCCTCGGTGAAGTTAGGGTCGATCTCGATAACTGCTGGAGCATGCTTCATCACCAAGTTACAGGTGTTGATGACATTGTAGAATGCAGCCCAGGAGTTGTAACCGCTACTTGGATAGAGGTCGAGATTGGAGATGTTATCCAATGTAGAATTGTTGATAGACTGATACTTCTGCAACTCATCAGAGCGATAGTCACCCCACATGATGAAACGCTCGATGATACTACCACTCAACATCTTGTAGTAAGCACCATTCACCATCTGATCGACATCATCCTTTGTCTTCCAGTAATCTTTCAACACCGTCTTGTCGGAAGGGGTGATGGTCAGGAAATCATTGCATGAGCAAAGCGACAACACACCAACTGTTGCGATAGCTGCGCTTCTTATGATCTTATTTATTTTACTTTTCATTGTTAGTCACTCGTTAAAGAATTAAATTCCAATGTTCACACGCAATGTAATGGACTTGCTACGTGGTGTCTGAGAACCATCCCACGCAAAGTTCCAACCACTTGTGGCATGCTCTGGGTCTGTACCGCTATAGTTACTGAACACCAAGATATTCTGGGCATTCAAGTCGAAACGTAAACGCTCCAAACCGATGCGAGAAAGTATCTTCTTAGGTACATTGTAGGTCAAGCTGACATAACTGAAGCGGAGGAATGATGCATCCTCTACGTATCTGTCGCTACCCAACCAGTTGTAACCTGCATTGTAGAGAGCGCGTGGTATCTCAGTCACATCACCGTTCTTACGCCAACGCCAGTTCACAGCAGAACTCTGGTTAGTAGTATCATACATCTTCTCCAAACCCATACGGGCTGCATTGATGACCTTGAAGCCTGTACGATATACGAAGTTGGTACGCAATGACCAGTTGGAGTAACGGAAGGTGAATCCGAAACCACCAGAGAACTTAGGGTTGGAGTTGCCCAAATATACCATATCCAATGCGTTGATGGTACCATCATGGTTGACATCCTCGTACATCGTATCACCACCATCGAATTTGTAAGTCTGACTACCATTGCTAGAGTTGTAAGTCATACGCAATGGAGTACCATCATAACCTGTGATCACCTTACCTTCCTTGTTGATGGCGATAGGTGCAGTCTTACCAGATGGCAAGAACACATTATTAATATAGTTGACAAGATCCTCATTGTTGTTGATAGGGATTCGCTTGTCACCATCCATGGCGAAACCCTGACGACGCAAGTTGGTCAAGTAGTCGTAGGTGTATTGATAAACACCTTTGTTGCGCAATCCGAAGATTGAACCCAAGGCGTTACCTATCTGTACACGCTTGAAGTACTTACCGCGGCTATCGGCTGTCCAGTCCTCATTGATACCGTCCAAGACCGTCTGGTCCATCTCAGTAATCTTATTGAAGTTCTGGGAGATATTGAAGCTGGCGTCCATAGAGAACTTACCTGCCTTGATAATCTTGTTGCCCTGGATGTTCAACTCCCATCCGTGGTTCTGCATCGCACCAATGTTGCTCCAAGCCACAGAGGTGAAACCTGTCTGAGAAGAGATGCTTACATTTTTGTTCAACAAGTCGCTGGTCTTCTTATAATAATAGTTGAAGTCTGCCTCAATCATGTCATTGAAGAGTCCAAGGTTGGCACCCAAGTTCCATGAAGAGGTACGCTCCCACTTCAAGTTGCTCAACTGCAAGCCATCCACTACGGTGACAGGCAAGTTGTTGGTACCATTACCATAGACACTACCAGAGGCATACTTAGAATACTGCAAGTACTCACGGTCTGGCTGACGACCATTGACACCCCAAGAAGGACGGAATGACAACATAGAGAGTACCTTACGAGACCACTTCATCCAAGGCTCATCGCTGATGTTCCATCGAGCAGATACACCTGGGAAGTAACCCCACTTATTCTTGTCACCAAACTTGGTAGTACCATCGGCACGTACAGTGAAATCGAGAGAGTAACGAGTCTTGTAAGACAAGTGAGCAGAATAGATGGCAGACATGCTGCGCCACTGACCATTGCTGGTGTACATGTCACGAAGCTGTCCATCTACGGTAGATGAGTTGACACCCTTAGGAAGGTTCTTCTCCACTACCTTCTGGTCATAACTGTTACCACTGGTCATCTCCCATCTACCCAACATAGTCAGGTAGAGATCGTCAGTCTTGAACTTTGGAGTAAAGATCAACTGATGACGTGTGGTGAATGCCAATGAGTTATAATCATACATCGTATAGATGTTATAATTGTCATCTTGCCATCCGTTGGTATTCAATGTACCAGGATAATATACTGGGTTACTCTTGGAATAGACATCGAGATAAACCAAGCCTTCATAGTCGAGCTTTGTCTTGCGGTCGTCTGTTCCCAAGAGATAATAGTTGAGTTTGAACTCTGGTGCGATACGATAGGTACTCTCGTTATCCCAAGCCAAGTTGGCAATAGCAACAGGGTTACCCAAGTCACGTACTGACTTCAACTCCTCAGAAGAATAACCAGGCTGTGTGGAATTTCCCTGTGGAAGCATGATATAATACTCATTGCCATCCACACCATTAGCATCCTCACGATAGATACTCATGTTAGGAGCCATCGCCAACGCCTTACCCAAGATGTTGTTACCATAGTTACGCTGGTTCTTGGTATAAGTCAGAGGGAAGGTGGTAGAGAACTTGATACGGTCGCTCACATAGTAGTCCAATGCCAAACGAGTGGAGAAACGGTCGAGCACCTGCTTGATGATGGTACCTGTCTGGTGGTCATAACCAGCAGACACACGGAAGGAAGCCTTCTCACCACCACCATTGATGGTCAAGTAATGACTCTGGTTCCAACCTGTCTTGGTCACAGCCTTCACCCAGTCGGTATTATCGTTCCAGTTGTTGTACTCAGCCCAACTCTTGTTGTAGTTCAACTCGTTGATATTGGTTGTAGCAGAAGGATTCTGTGTAGGGTTGTAGAGTTCCTCCTTCATCAACATGGTATATTCATCACCCGTCAAGAGGTTGTAACCACTTGGCTGCCATGTACCCTGGAGAGAGTAAGAGTAATCGACTCTAATCTTACCACGAGAACCACGCTTGGTCTTGATGCTGATGACACCATTGGCACCACGAGAACCCCAGATAGCGGTAGCAGCGGCATCTTTCATGACGTCGATGCTCTCGATATCGTTCACGTTGATGGAAAGCAAGGAGCTATAGGTTTCCTCTGTCGCTGTAGAGAAATCGACATCCTTGGCATCTGGCACATCCATGATGTTGCCATCGACAACTATCAAAGGCTCAGAAGAACCATTGATGGTGGTGACACCACGCATACGCATCGTAGTACCTGCACCCAAGTTACCAGAGTTGGCAACGATGTCAAGACCTGCGATCTGACCTTGCAAAGCCTCATCGGCGCTGGTGAAAGAAAGACCTTCGACATTGATCATGTTCATGGTCTGTGTAGCTACAGAAACCTCGTTCTTAGGAATGCTCAAACCATTGCCACGGAAGCGTGACTTCGCTACGACGGTCACCTCCTTCAGGGCGGTCTCGCTCTTCAAGGTGATATTAAAAGAGGTACGAGAGCCGATGACGGTAGAATAAGGCTTGCAACCTACGAAGGTAACGACAAGCTTATTCTTTGGGTTCTTGATGGTCATGTTGAAGTTACCATTGATATCGGTAATGGTAGCATTCACGTTTCGGTTGTTGGCATCCTTCTCGACTACGTTACAGCCAATGACTGGTCCCATATCATCGTTGACGACACCGGAAATACGCTGTTCTTGCGCAGCCACCGTCAAAGCACTGCACAGAGTTCCCACCGTTATGTATGTTCGTAAATTATTCATCATTGTTACATACTAGATAATACATTATTTATAATACTGAACACCCTTCCTCTGCGCCTTCAAGACGGCAGCACGATGTTGGGCGAGGCGCTGCTTGTCAGCAGGAGAGTTGCTTTTCCAAGCTGCGTCATAGCGACCACTCTTGTCATAGCAAAGAGGTGTGCCGATTTCATGCACTACAGCAAATGATGAGGTTTCAATCTTACCGGTATTCCTACTTCCACTAAACACATAGTCACGTGTCATAAAGTTGGTCACCTTGCCTGTGCTCGCCGCATTGATATGCACTGCATTACCAGCGTTGTCTTTGACAGTCATTACATTGTTACCACCAGAGACATTCAGTTTCTGATAGACACCATTGATGTTGCAAGAGGTCTGATATACTCTTCCACCATGCTCGGTAGGTGCATCTCCGTAATCCAATTTATTGTCAGCATAGATGGAATAATCCTGGAAATGATAGCGCACAAAGTTTCTGATTGCCTCCAACATAGCAAGTCCCTTTGCCTTGGCAGCAGCTGCAGTCTCTGCATCTACGTGTTGATTATTTTCCATCAACAGTGTCAAATCATCCCAAGAAGGAAGTCCCAAATCTCGAGCTGCACGCATAGCATCATTATTTGGTGCATATACGGTATAGTTGTAACTATTGAAGAACGAAATATTGTAGTCTATGCAATCATTTACATCATCTGTAAATACTCTAAACTGATTCTGATCTCTTACATTTGTTATACCCAACCACTTAAATATTTCATTGATATTATTTGGGAGCATACACATATTGACAAAATCAGAGAACTGACTATGTCCTTCCAAACAACCATTGACACTGATGACTGGAGCTTGAATCAAATGATCAATGATGTAGCTCTTACCATTACTATACACAGAAGGTGTTTCTGTAATCTTAGCAGCAGGCATTTTTTCATCTCTTGATGTACCCAAGCCATTAATTTGAGCTCCACTCATTACTTCATCACCCAAACCTGCGGTTCCAGTAATACGAATCTCACCACCATGCTTTGTCTTATAATACTTATTAGAACCAAGACTCTCACCTGCATTCAGTGATACTGTATGATAGTTTAATATATCTATCAATCTATCATGTATATCACTTAATCTTGTAATTCTTGTTGAATCTTTTGATACTGCGCCTGTAGCAATCGTGTAATTAAAATAAGATGCACTTATATTATTGTCACCTGCTTTCTTGTAGAAGTGATACAATCTAGCACGGCCATTACCACTACCATTATTTTTACCCAAAGACACTGGGTCAAGATAATAAGCATCAAAAGCCTTGTTGTTTGGCAAGAACAAAGCATAGTTGGCAGTACTTGCGCGAAGATAAGCGAAGAAGTTGATGTTCAAGTTATCTTTATCATCACTGCTTGCTTGCTTACTCTGGATAGCCCAGTTGATCACGCTCAAGTCCATGTTACCACGCAAAGAGGCTGGAGTGGATACAATATTATATGTAATAGGAGGCACTACTCTATCCAACATATAGATGACACCATTGTTGGCTACACGTACATCCTTAGAACCATCGGCTGCATTCACAATGTCGGAAGCTGTAATACCGATTGGGTCGCTCGCCTCATCCAAGATGGTACCAAACTTGCTTGGCACTGACTGTACGAAGGATGTGTTCATCATATTGTTGACGAACGAAGAGATAATGTTGTTTGGGATACTGTCGATGTTCTCTCCCAAGTTCTCCAAGGTGTTTGGCTTCTTGGCATACAAGCTGATGATGTTGTAACCACCAGAAGAAGGATTCAAGAAGTAGTCCTGCACAGCCTTGTCGGTAGGCACGAACATAGAGCCCATATCTGCGAGGTTGACACCGAATGCACTATAATACTGGTTCCATCCTGGGTCGAAGCGCAAGAGCTTGTCGTTAGCCACGGTCACGCCCTTAGGGTCTCTGAGCAATGGCTGAGCACCCTGGGAACGCTCACTGAAATAACGCCACTGGAAGATGGAGTCGATGACTGGACGACCATTGAGCACAGCATTATCATTGTAGTTCAAGGTGGTGACTGCATCATAATAAGGTGCGCTGAAGCGATCCATCATACGGCTGAACCACTTGGTGTCGCTACTCTCACGGATGACCTTAGCCAGGTTGCCCGGTGGCAAGATGACACCATCCATCTGGTTGATGTAACCATTCAAGCAGGTTACATCTTGCGCGATCACCTTATTCTTAAATATAAAGGTAGCTCTCTCCTCATAAGGCTTGCCAGTGATGATTTGGAAATCATTGGCATTGATGCTGTTGTTCAGCATCTGCTCTTGAGTGAAGTGTACGAGCATAGGACGAGTATTGTCCATGACAACATCGATGCCATGTTCACGATACTTCTCCCAATAAGAATTGTTTTTTGGCAGATTACTCATCCATACATGATAGATGGTATCTGTAGCGTTGGCTGCGGTCTGATGCTTCAAAGCCACACCTCTGGAGAGGCCACCTTGACCATCATCTACGTTTGACAATGCCTCGGTCAAGATGGCATTATCCAACATGGAAGCATAGAATAGTTGCTTCTTCATAGACTCAGTCAACTGGTCGTAAGAAGAAACGCCCCAAGAATTGTTTTTGAAGAATTCATTGTAAGCAGAATCGTTGGCTACAAATACGGTTTTGGAACCCGTCTTCGACATGACCTCCTTGTAACCGAGATCGTCAATCAACTTCAAGTAAGTGTGGAAAGTACCAGTGAGCGCACCCTTAGGATTTTCCAATTCCTCGTAGATGCTCTTTCCTAACCAACTTGGATTGTTGCCCTTCTCATCAAGGTCGTAATCATCCGAACAAGCTCCCAACCCCATCAAAGCGGCTGTAGCAAAAATACCGACTATCGCACACTGCGATTGTTTGATAAAGCGATTACTCATTTTAAATATTGTTAGCTAGTTTTATTTTAGATTTATATTCTTTTTAAGTTCAATTTACAAAGCCCTTTTATCGGTTTTTGTGTTATGTACGTGCAAAATTGGCGTTTTTTAAGCAATTATAGGGGAACAAATCGCTAGAATAATGGAACAAAATGCTAAAAATAGCCAAGAAACGTGATTTATATGGGAAAAAGTATGTAACTTTGTAGCCGAGTAAACGAGTAAACAAGCATAACAACACAAATGAGACAGGTATATATTTTATTATTATTCATACTTTTTGGCTTGCCTTCACAGGCACAAGTATTCCCTTTCCGCAATTTGATGTCGTTCACGCTCTCTGCGAACGAGGAAAATAATTGTATGTTTTTCGACAAGGAAGGCATGTTGTGGGTGGGTACCAACTCAGGTGTCAAATCGTATGATGGATATACCGTGAAGACCTACAAGTCGGACATCTATTCTCCTGGCATTCTGCCCAACAACACCGTACGCTCCATCACCGAAGACCACGACAACAATCTCTGGTTGGGTACTCGCAATGGTCTCGTCAGGATGAACAAACGCACTGGGTCTTTCAACACATTCCTTCTTCCATCCGAAAGTCAGCGTATCATATATACCCTTTTCACCTCCAAGGATGGCACGGTATGGATTGGTACCGATGGTGGTTTGTCTTATTTCAACCCTAAGGATGAGACCTTCTATACATTTAATAATAAGAACACATGGCTTGTAGATTCCAATGGCAAGAAAACGAAGATGGGAGGCTACAGCGTAAAAGCCATCGTGGAAGACAAAAATGGCGACCTGCTCATCGGTACTTGGTCGTCTGGCTTGTTGCGCCTGCATCGTGGCTCGCATACCTTCCTGCGCTATCCCGTGCTCAATGACATGAACTCCGCCTACTCCCTCTTCTTCGATAGCAAGCAGCGTCTATGGGTAGGTACATGGGGCTATGGAGTAATACGCCTCGACAATCCTGGCGATGTCAGAAACCCGAAAATATACAAGTATCCATACAATACCAACCACTTCGACATCTTCTACAAGATTACGGAAGACCCCGTCACCCATACCCTCTGGGCATGTACAAGAGAGGGTGTCTGCTATATCTATGAGAGCCAATTGGACAATGGGTGGCAGATGCACACCATGATAGGCGACAACGCACTCAACTTCAACAACGACATCGCCAGCGACGGGCATGGCAACATCTGGCTCTGTACACAGAACAATGGCATCGTGCAAGTCAACACCACGCCTTCACCTTTCGTGATCTGCCACCTCGATACCAACAAGGCGGGATTCCCAATCAACTATGTCTATTCGATGTTCACCTCCGATGGAGAGCACGTTTGGTTGGGCTTAAACCCATACGGCATCGCCCTCTACAACAGGAAGACGGGTGTCACCTTATATAATAAGAACATTCCGGGCTTCGGGTCGCTCAACAGCCGAACCCTTACCACCAGCATATCCAGCATCACGGAAAGAAGCAACGGCGAGCTATGGTTTGCCGTCAACAACTATGGCATCATCGTGAAGCCGAAAGACGGCAACGCCAGGGAAGTGGATACCCGCACCGCTCCCTACATCCATGACAATTTCGTCAACACCCTCTTCGAATCACGTGACAAGACGATGTGGATCGGTTCGCGCAACGGCATGAGCGTGGTGGAGCCTGACAACAAAGGCTACGCCCTCACCATGCGAGAGGGCAAGACCGATTTCACGAGCTGCGACATCCGACATATCAGCCAAGATAGGCAAGGACGCATCTGGGTGGCTACAGACAATGAGGGCATCATCTGCATATCCGGCAACCCTCGCAACATCAAGTCGCTCCGATACAAGCAGTACAGCTTGAAACAGAAAAACATCGATGTCAACGATGCCAACTGTTGCATGGAGGACAGCAAGGGACGACTCTGGGCTACCTCCAACAGCGGCGGTCTCTTTATATATAATAAGGTGGAAGACCGATTTGAGTCGAAGAACAAGGCTTACCATCTTTCGGACGACCGTGTGATGGCAATGGAAGAAGACAGCTATGGAAGCCTATGGTTGACCACTGGCAAGTCGCTAGCCAATATCGTATGGAACAAAGACGGAAATCAGCCTCAGAACATCACCTATTACACCCAAGAGGATGGATTGGGCGACTTGCTCTTCTCGCCCAACGTGAGCTGTCGATGGGGAAAGGAACTCTTCTTCGGAAGCAAGACGGGCTTCTTCTCCTTCGTTCCTACGCCCAACATGGGGAAAAGACATCACCAGAATGCCAAGCTGGTCATCACCGACCTCTTCATCGACGATGAGCCATACGCCAAACTCGACTCTACCCTGCGTGAAGACATCTCACAGGAGACTCCTGCCTACACCCAGCGCATCGAGATTCCATCGAGCGTGAAGAAGTTTGACATCGAGTTTGCACTCCTCACCTACGGCAATGCCAAGAAGAACGTATATGCTTATCGACTAGATGGTTATGACGACGACTGGCAGTATTGCAATGGCGAACTGCACCATGCCACCTTCCAGAACTTGAGTTCGGGCACCTATCGCTTGCACGTGAAAGCCACCGACAGTTATGGTCAGTGGCAGGAGTTGCCATACGCCATCACCATCAAGGTTTTGCCGCCTTGGTATGCCTCACGATGGGCAGGCATGATCTATATCCTGATGCTCATCATGGGACTGTTTGCCGCCTTGCGCTGGTACAAAGATCGCTTGAAGACCCGCAACAGCCTGCAGATGGGCGTGATACTCACCAATATCACCCACGAGTTGCTCACCCCTCTCACGGTCATCTCGGCTACCATCTACAAGCTCAAGAGCATGGCTCCGCAATATGAGGAGGACTACTACGTGATGGACAGCAATATCAACCGCACTACCCGACTCCTACGAGAGATACTCGAAGTGAGAAAGTCGCAGGCAGGACAGTTGAAGTTGCTCGTGAGCCGTGGCGACATCGGCTTGTTCGTCAAGAATGCTTGCGAGGGTATCCGTCCGATGGCTGAGCATCAGAAGATTACCATCACAGAAAACTATCCTAAGGGCGATTGCAGCGCATGGTTTGATGCGGATAAGTTGGACAAGATTCTCTATAATCTCTTGTCAAACGCCATCAAGTACAACAATACGGGGGGGCAAATTGCCGTCTCGCTGTCGCTTAACAAGGAGGTGGCATCGATTTCTATCCAAGACCATGGAATCGGCATGTCGAAGAAGAAGTTGAAGCATCTCTACACCCGCTTCTTCGATGGCGATTACCGTCAGCAGAACATGCCGGGCACTGGCATCGGACTATCGTTGACCCACGACCTGGTGAAACTGCACCATGGCGACATCCTCTGCGAGAGCACGGAGGGCAAGGGAACCACCTTCACGGTCAAACTGCCTTATCACAAGGGCGACTACCGTGACACGGAGATAGACACTTCGGGCAGCAGCAGAAAGACCAACGACCTTGCCATCCAGCAAGCCAAGGAGGAGAAGGAACAGACGGAGCACAAGCTCAACCCTATCCACACCTCCATCTTCATCCGCAAGAACTCCAGCAAGATTCTCGTGGTGGAAGACAACGAGGAGTTGTTGGCGCTCATGCTCCAGGTGCTCAGCAAGAACTATCATGTGCTCACCGCCAAGAACGGCAAGCAGGCGATGAACATCATCATGAAGGAGAATCTCGACCTCGTGGTGAGCGACGTAATGATGCCGGTGATGGATGGTATCGAACTGACCAAGCGCATCAAGGAAGACAAGAGTTTCTGGCAGTTGCCTGTCATCCTTCTCACTGCCAAGAACAAGGAGGAGGACAAAACGGAGGCTTACAGCATCGGTGCAGACGGATATATCACCAAGCCATTCAAGTTTGAGGAGTTGGAGGTTCGCATCAACGCCATCCTTGACAACCGCAAGAAGGTGATAGAGAAGGTGAAGAGCGAGGTGGCTTTGGCAGCCCAGTCAGCCTCTGTCAAAGGCGGCATGGGCGAAGGTAGCCAGGAGGGTGACAACCAGAAGAAGTCGCACCTCAGCAACCCAGACCAGGCCTTCGTGATGCGTGCCACGGAACTAGTAATCAAGAACATCAGCAATTCGGAATATGGCCGTGACGAGTTTGCCAACGACATGGCGATGGGTAGCTCTACATTATATAATAAGGTGAAGGCGACAACGGGTCAGACCATCGTGGCGTTTATCACCTCCATCCGCATGAAGGAGGCGAAGCGCATCCTGGAGGGCGATCCCGACATCCTCATCAACGACTTGGCTGTAAGGGTCGGCTTCAACACCCCGAAATACTTCTCGAAGTGCTTCAAGAAGGAATTCGGCATCTTCCCGAAGGAATTTGCCGAGCAGATGCAAAGCAAGGGATGAAACAGAAATTAGCCTACCACTATTTTCCACTCTCCAATGGTTCGCTTGTCGCTGTCATAATTGACACCTACCTTCACCAACCGTTTTCCATCTGCCGAATAAGGTATCAGATAACCTTTGTCATCTATCTGCTGCAAAGCCTCATCAGCCGTTTTGTCGTATTTCAACTCCATCACATAAACCGTATCAGGCATGTGAAGAACAACATCTGCCCTACCGATGGCACTATCTTCTTCCACCTTGATATAAGCCCCCAAGAGATTGAAGATAAGATAAAATATGGTCTGGAAATCTTTCTCATTCTTATTGGACAAACGATTTGAAATACTAGCAAGATAAGCTTGCATCTTCTGCAAGGCTCCATCCATCGTACCATCATACAGTTGTTCCAAGAAGTCGAAGACAAATCCATTATTATTCTCTTGTATTGGCGACAAGTAGTTAGGTGCCAAAGACTTCACCATACCGAGACGCACCTCCTTGTTCGGATAATCCAATTGGAAGCTCTGCATCATCGGGTTGTATTTCTTGATAGTCAGATATCCACTCTGATACAAAAGAGGAATAGCCGATGTCATTTGCTCTGGAGACACATCGAAATCATCCACTGATGCACGCTTCTTCTCTATGTCCAAGATTCCAACATGATACTTTTGGAGGGTCTTGATGAGATAACTTGGCGTGCCAGAACTGAACCAATAGGCTGCTATCTTCTGACTTCTCAAAGCCTTGACCAAACTGAATGGATTAAACACATCCTCTGAATTCTCACTGAAATGGTAACCATCATAGAAGTTCTTCAACTCCTCAACGGTTTCATCGAATGTTTTTCCCAAAGCCTTGGCTAGAATCTCCACATCAGGCTTCATCTGAGTCAGAAGTTCCGTCTTGCTGATACCACAGATAGCAGAGTATTGGTCGAACATGCTGATGTTGTCCAAGTTGTTAATCTCGCTGAAGATACTCAGTTGAGAAAACTTGGTAATACCAGTGATAAAGGTGAACTCCAACCAAGGATCAAGATATTTTATTGGACTATAAAAGTTCTGCATGGTCTGGCGAAGAGGCTTCAAGTTTTCCTTTTCGTGTACCACATCCAGCAAAGGGGCATCATACTCATCTATCAGAAGAACCACCTTCTGTCCAGTCTGCTCATATGCACGCTTTACCAAACTCAGCAAACGTTGATTAGGATTTTCTGCCTTTTCGTCGCACCCATAGATGCGTTCATACTCTGTAAGTTTGAAATCCAACTCACTCAACAAGCCCTTGACATCCATGTGCTTGGCAGTGCTCATATCGAAATGCAAAACAGGATGCTTGATCCAATTCTTCTCATAATCACCTAGAGCCAAGCCATCGAAAAGTTCCTTCTTCCCCTCATAGTAAGCGTGGAGAGTAGAGACAAAGAGAGACTTGCCGAATCGTCTTGGACGACTCAGAAAAACATATTTGGAGCCTTGCTTCAAGAACTCGACAATATACTTTGTCTTATCTATATATACGTAGTTTCTCTCCCTAACCTCAGAGAATGTCTGTATTCCCACAGGGTATTTTCTAATCTCTTCCATAGTTACCTATTTTATAATCCGCTGCGAAGTTACAAAGAAAATGCCAAATCGCCAAAGATTTGACTAAGAAATGTTGGAATTTACCGTGCAGAGTGTGAGCTTACGCCGTGCAGGGCATAGGGCGATACGACTAGGAACGTAAGCCGATGCGACTAGGAGTACAAGCTGATGCGACTAGGAGTGTAAGCCGATAAGACTAGGAGTGTAAGCCGATACGACTAGGAGCGTAAAAAAAACAGGCGTACATCCGTGCCATTACGAACGTACGCCTATTATTATTTTCCATCGAAAAAGCATCGACAGCTTTTTCTAGCTTCTTCCCTTATTTTTTCAAGAACTTCTGGGCAGCACGACTGCCATCCTTGGCGATAATCTTCACGACATATACGCCATTACTGATGCCAGATTGTATCTACCATATTTATATTCTTGGTTACGGGTGTTGTTGCCCTTGGAATCCTTTCCGAATCCCTGCTGCAAACCGGTGTCCCCATTGCCATAGAAGCGGCAGAGTTCCACCACGCAGTAGGAGCCTTCGAGCTTCATGCCATTGTCGGCGGAGTTGCAGATGTCGAGACCACGATAATGCCAGTAGTTGGCACCTATCTTGTGCATGATGCCACGATAGGTGGAAGCCTCAGTCTTATTGGAGCGAGGCTGACTGGAAAAGTCGAAGACAGGGCGCTCGGCATCACCGGGATAGGCGAAGACACAGATGCGCTGGTCGGCAGTACCTGTCTGCGTGACGTTGATGGTCTTCGAGAGATGATAGGTGCCACCTCTCACATAGAGGATGTCACCAGCCTTCAGAGCGGCGAATGCCTTGATAGGGTCGCCGAAAGGTTTGTCGATTGCCATACCGTTGCCGGTACCGCCTGGCGCCAAGTAGTAGTCCTTGGCATCAGCCTGCCATGAGGCAAGCAGACATATCCCGATGAGGGATGTCTTCCACAAAGAGTTTGTTTTCATCTTGAATCAGTAGTTTGTTTTTAAGTCGTATTTCAGTTTGTTTGTTCTTTCTTTCGCTCCATGAGCCTACATACAAAATAGGTTTCTGTTGATACTTGGTTACAAAGATATAGCAAAATCTCCAAACTACCACCATATAGCCTCATCTTTTAAGATTTTATAAACATTGGAGCAGCAAACCTCCCATTTCATCACTTGTCAAGCACTGTGTTCGTAAACGTTTTCGTTATTTTTTGCAAATTATATGCAAGATTTTAGGCGTTTTTAGCTTTTATTATTAATTTTGCAGCCGCAAAAGATACAAACTAACAAGCTACGAACGAGGATATGACATCCAAAGCTCTTATTCCTTATTAGATGAATATTACATGATTATATAAACCTTCTTAATGTATCAAAGTAAAACTGATGGATAAAACTTTAGTAAAACATCGTAGGACTCTAATATTTAGAGACTACCAAGTACTCGTATTCCTACTTACATTCTTGCTTACAACTTTTGGGGTTAAAGCAAGCAATGGGGTGAAGTTTAATTCCGCTGTACGCTATTCGCAGTGGGCAATTAATTCACGAGCCAACGATTTCTATGCCAATAAGAAAGCTTTTGGCTTAGCAACCTACAATGCAGACGGAACTCCAAGCAAGCCAAGAAATGATACCAATGAAAAGCTTGACTATGTTCCTGGTCTTGTTGCTAAATCAATGATTGAGGCGGCTGATTATTATCAAGGCTTCGACTGGTCTAAGCCTTGGTTCTTGAGCGTAAAGGAATATGGTAACACATACTACCAAAATGTTCCAACAAAAGGCGGCAGCCTTGATGACCTCAATGCGGTAAAGCTTTATTTCGGTATTTACAACAATTCCCAAGCAACTCAAACTGACAAGGATAACGCTAAGACTGCGATTGGTCTTGCACAAGAAGGTTTGGTTGCACACAACAAAGATAATTCTATCCAAAGCGGCACACTAGCAGGTGCCAATGTTGTCGGCGGCTGGTTTCACAAGACAGCTTACAATAACCAGATGTGGCTTGACGGAGCATATATGGGCAGTGCTTTGCTAGCACAAATCGTCAACTTTAATAGCACAAATTCCAATATCTTCGGTAGTACAACTGAAGATTGGAACATGGTTTTCAAGCAGTTGAATATTGTTTGGAACATGTGTTGGAACTCTACCGACAAATTGATGTACCATGCCTTTGAGGCAAATGCAGGAACGGGCACATCCGACTCTCATGCAGACACTTGGGCTGGACTAAATGGAGAAACAGAGCCTTACACTTTTCATTCTGCTGCTTATTGGGGACGTGCTAACGCTTGGTACCTCCTTGCACTTGTTGATGTTTTGGAAGCAATGAACAATGCTAACCAAAGCAACACCACAAACTACAAGACATTGAAACAACACCTAGAAGACTTGGCTGCAGGCATTGCAGCTCGTCAAGATATTACTACGGGGGGGTGGTATCAATTGCTAGACAAGGATGCCACTTACACCGCTAGCAACTACAATAGTAACTGGAGTGGAAAGCCAAGCAGCGTGACAAACTATATCGAGACATCAGCAACAGCCATTATTGCCGCTGCTTACTTGAAGGCAACTCGTTTGAATTTGCTCTCAAGCACCACTCAATATGACTACAAGACCATCGCCAAGAATGCATTCGAAGGCTTGGTTAACAACTTCACTTATCTTGACAAGGATGGTAACTTGGAAATCTGGGGTAGCTGTAAATCAGCAGGTCTTGGTGGAGGCACTAGCAGCGACTATGCAATTGGTGGTAAAAAATATCGTGATGGTTCCAATGATTATTATTTGTTAGGTTACGATGTACCTATGGTTAAGGAATCTGAGGGTATTACCGAGGGCAAGGTTCTCGGTGGTTTTATTATGGCTGCCACAGAATATGAGCGTGCATACCAAAATCAGACAAACGCAAGCAAGCAGATTTTGTTTGCCAATGACCTCAAGTCTGATTATGATTTCTCATCTACACCAGGTAGCCTCAGCGTAGAAGTTTGTGGCACTGACGCAGACAAAGCGACCTATCAGTGGTACAAGGGCGAATCCAAAATAAATAATGCGACTGAAGCAACTTACGCACCTACTGAAAGCGGCGAATATCATTGCATTGCTACCATCAATAGCACAAACATCAAATCAAGCACTGCTAATGTGATTGTTAAGACCAGCTCAAACGCAGGAAATGACAACACTAGCAACTCCAATAACACTATATTCAACTATGAATTTACAAACGGTACAAAAGTTGAAGCAAATACAGAATACAATGCTGGCAACTGGGGAACTATTTCTTTCCAAAAAGGAAGTACTTTCGATGCGACATTTGGCTATAAGCTAGACGGAGACCAAAAGTATGTCAAAGTTACACTCACAAATAACACACTAAAAGAAGGTGATGTTATTGAAGTGAAAACATACGCAATAGGTGCCACCAATGGAATCATTGCCAAAGACGAAAAAGGCAATTCTACTACCATCAGTTCGAACAATACCAAGGGAACATACACCTCTACATATACAGTAACAGCAAGCGATGTTCTCAAAGGTAAAACATCTTTTTATTTATATAGGAATAAAAAAACAACAGGTATATTGTCCATTTCTATTACACGAAAGGAGACTGTAACAAAGACCGACCTCACCGCAACTTTTGCTAGCACTTCATTAACCGCTAGCGAGGGAGATGCACCTGTCGACGTTCCTGCTTTGACAGTTAAGGCCGGAGATACAGAGTTGACTACATCAGACTACACCGTAACTTACGCTTCTAACAACGAGTCTGTTGCAAAGGTAGAGAATGGCAAGGTGGTATATGGCAGCAAGGGTACAGCTACTATCACTGCAACCATCACCCCTACCGCAACAAATAAATACAACAACACCACAGCATCATTCACAGTCACTGTGAACGAGAAACCTGCTGACCCAACAAAGGCATCCACCATTTACGATCTCGTCAACAATGTAGGTACCACCACAAACGGCACTAACTGCACAGCATTCAATGGCAAGATCACATTGGGTAGCGACTATCGTGGAAAAGAAGGAAAATATATCACCATCGCTCCATCCAACGGAGGATTCAAAACTGGTGATGTCATCACGATCAAAGGTTATTGTGACAGCAAGAACGCATCAGGTGTAGAGATTCACTCAGATGCCAATGGGGAAAGCATATTCAAGACCAATACATTTGCATCGTCTTCAAATAACGGCTCTGAATATACATTCACCCTCACAGAAGATTGTAATAATCTTTATCTCGGACGCTTTGGTGGAGGAAACACCTATATCACAAGCCTGACTGTAACTCGCCCTGCTGATTCTGGTATGGCTAGATTGGCGGCTGCATTTGCCAAGAACAACGATGTCGTTCTCAACACAAAAGAAACAATCTCATTACCAGCATTGACTGTCAAGGCTGGCAACACAGAACTTAGCTCTAGTGATTACACTGTAACATACAAGTCAAATGCTGAAGATGTAGCCATAGTATCTGACAACACAATAACCATCAAAGGAACAGGTGTTGCAACTATCACTGCAACTATTGAGAACACCACTGTTGATGGAACAGAATACGAAGGATGCACAGCTACCTATCAGATTACAGTTAAAGCGCCTTCCCAGCTTAACATCTCAGTATTTGACGTAACCGTAAACACTACAGATGCCGAGGTTGAGCAACCTGACATTCGTGTATATGGTGACAACGACCAACTCTTGAAACAAGGTACAGACTACACATTGTCATTCTCAGTTAAGTCTGGCACAAATGTCAGCGTCAATAATGGCATATTCAATATTACAGGTAGCAAATACAACTGGACTAAGGGTACAACCATATTCACTGTTACAGCAACCCCAACTTCATCACTTGGTGAAACCTATACAGCAGGAAGCCTTGACTTTACTTACGATGTAGTGGAGGGTAAGTGCAAGCCAACATTCTTGGCTACATTTGCCAAAGAGACTATCAAACTGAAAAAGGACAACAAAAATCGCACTTTCACTGTTCCATTGATTTATAATGGAGAAGATGTAAGTAGCTATTTTACCTATTACTACACAAAAGAAGATGGAAGTAATGCAGGAACTGTCAATAACAACACGCTGACTTACAAGGCTGACACAGAAGGAAACATTACCATCAAAGTGAAAGCGAGCGTCATGGCAGATTACAAAGACGTTTACGATGTGCCTGATGAGATGACCTTCACCCTAGATGTCAAGTCTAGTTATGACTTACCAACAGTCGAGCTAGACCCTACATCTATCTCTATGTCCACTGGTACTACTGAAGTTTTGCCAGACGTAACCGTCAAAGTAAACGGCAGCATCTTGGATGACAGCCAATATACAACAACATGGACATCATTCGCACCAGGCGTTGTCAATGTCAACGTCAACACTGAGCGAATCGAGGGTTTAACGGAAGGCAATGCCCAAATCCGTGTAACCATCAAGGGTACAAACCTCGAAACCAAGACAGCTTTCGCAACAGTTTACGTAGATGACCCTGCACTTTATCGTGTAAAGGAACCAACCCGTGAGTCATACGGCAATCAACGTATCATGTGGAACCAAGACAAGACCTTGTCGGTTGTATTGGGAGGTTGGATGTTCCCTAATTCTGGAACTGCGGATGCAAAATTGACTTCAGAAAAACTCACCTATGGCATAGGCTATCAATGGAAGAAAGAAGCCGCAAAAGCTAAATGGAAGTTGACTGGTTTTGATTACTATGTACCTGGTGACGACAACAAAAACGCTCGCCAAGAGAATGGATCCAACTCCATGCCTGAAACTACCACTATCAGCAACGTAGATTACACAATAAAAAAGGAAATTGTTGATCAGATGTTCAATGTACCAGCCTCTGGCTCATATTTGGTATTTAATCCAAAAACCAATGGTACAGTGACTGCACATATCTTCCAAAATGGTGTATTTGACAAGACTGGAACTGGAAAAAATACTAAAATTCAATACCGCCCACAGCGCCGTATGTTTATCATGGATGAGGCTGGCAACTTTGTTAGTTCGGATGCTCACATCGAATCTACCACTGGTAAGCCTACTGGCGGCGTTTATGACTTGACTCAATACACATGGGATATGGGGCAAGGTTCTCCTACAGTAGAACTCGTCAAGAGCCATTTCACAGGTCTCGACGAATTCACCATGACAGAAGATGGTTTTAAAAATAACGTATATGAAAGTAACCTCTCTCAGGATGTAGCACCTAATAAGGCTGCTGTAAATCATCCTGACACGAAAGGTTCCCATGGTTGGTGCGTATTGGCAGACGCCCCTGTCACTTACACATTTAAGGTAAAGGCTGGTAAGACATACTATCTCTACAACTTCGGTTCAAAGATTGGCTTCTATGGCTTCTCATTCGACGAGGATGCAACAGCACCTATCGTAGATGAAATAAGATACGATGAGAATAGCACCAATACGGTAAAGAAAACCGAGACAGGACACGTTGCTAAGGTAAGTATCAACCGTTCATTCAAAAAGGGCATATGGACAACTTGCGTACTTCCTTTCAGTCTCAACAAGCAGCAGGTGGATGCCATCTTCGGTACCACATATGGCGTAACCAACGACGGTAAAGGCAATAGCGTAACACACTCCGATGGTACTCAGATATTGTACTTTGACCGTATAGAAGGAAACAAAGCATACTTCGTACGCCACGCTTACAACACCATCGTAGCTGGTAAGCCATTCCTTATTAAACCAACAAAGGATGTCGAGTCTATCAACACGGCAGATGTTGTAGATTACCCATACGTGACTATTGAGAATGAGACTCCTGCAGATTGGTGCAAGGGAAATGGCTATGTTTGGAAGTCAAGTTATAACAACGATATGAATGTTGAAAAAGGCGATTGCATCATTAGCAAGAACGATGGCACATTCAAGAACTACAGAGGCGAATCAGGTACACTGAAGGGATTCCGTGGTTTCTTGCAACAAGACAAGACAACAGGTGCAAAACCAATGATGCTATCTATTGCCACATCAACCAACATAGAGGACAACCAAGGAAGCACTACTGGCATTGACTTGGTCATCGACGCAGACGACAACACTATTTCTTGTCCTACGACTGGAAAGATATACAATGTCAATGGTCAACTCGTCAGCGACAACATCAAAGACTTGCCTTCACTTCCTAGTGGTATCTATATTATCAATGGCAAAAAGTACATCAAATAAAATCAGTAAAATCAATGAAAAAATATCAATATATTAAGCCAAATATCACAATCTTGGCTACGAAGACAGAGAGTCATCTCACCACCCTATCTCCTCCTCACACAGAAGACAAAACTAATGGTGGAGTAACCGGACCTTCAGATGGTGGAATAGGTGGTGAATCAGACTTGGCAAAGAAGTTTGACGCATGGAGCACATGGGACGATGACTTCGAGTAATAATCCGTTCTAATTCATCAAATTACTTTTCAGAAAAGCAGTATTATATATAACAAGGTGACGGTCGGGACTTCGGTCTCGACCGTTGTTTTGTGCTAAACTAAGTTAATCAAGTCCTCATTATCACGCTTTCTTCATTTATTTTCCTTATCTTTGCCAACGTTATCTCGCAATAGTGCGAAAACGACATCATAAATTCAATTATATGCCAGAATTTATAAACCCACGTGTCGATTGGGCTTTCAAGCGCATTTTCGGCAGTGACGACACCAAGGAGTGTCTCATCACGTTCCTCAACGGAGTATTTGAGGACGAGTTTGTAATCAAGGACGTGAAGCACCTCAAGACGGAGCAGACACGTCATCAAAAGCGAGAGCGAGGAGTCATCTTCGATGTGGCGTGCGAGACCGATGACGAGAGACACATCATCGTGACCTTGCCAATTTCGAACCGACATCGGATTCGGATTGCTCGAAGAGGAAGGTTCTATACTAGATAAACCAACCGAGCAGCAGGGGTGCAAACAAAAAGAGCAAGACGAGCAAATGGGATGCGACTCAAAAGGGCAAGCGGAACAACTTGTGCCTCACAAGCGCAGACAGACTTCAAAGACTAAAAAGTTGAAGGCTTGGCAGCTTTCGGGCTTGCGATATGGCTTCGAAAAGATGAGAGTGGTATTCTTGCAGTTGCCGCTCTTCGAGAAGAAGGAGCCAGAGTGTATGGATATATTTGATTGTTGGATTTACGTATTGAACAATATGGAGCATTTGAAAGAAATACCATTCTTGGACAAGTACCCCGTCTTCCGAAAGTTGGCGGCAATAGGTGATTTGCAGAAGCTCACCCCAGAGGAGCGTGACTATTACGAGGAGGATGTCAAGATCATGCGCGACCTCTATGCCACTGATAAGTGGGAGAAAGAGAAAAGACGTATGGAGAGAGAAGCTGCTCGAAAAGAGTTGGAAGAAGCAACGAAGAAAGCTTTGACTGAAGGTCGAGCTGAAGGTCGAGCTAAAGGAAGAGCCGAAGGTAGAGCCGAAGGTAGAGCCGAAGGTAGAGCCGAAGGAAAAGCCGAAGGTAGAGCCGAAGGAATGTTCGAAGTTGCTAAGAATCTTCTTTCGATGGACATACCTATACTGCAAATTATGCAAGCCACAGGCTTGACACAAGAGCAAATCAAGGGATTGCAGAATTAAAGAAAACCTTTGTCCCTGCTTAAAAAAGAAACATGAGGACATTTATGAAACATCATAGACGGTCGGGACCTCGGTCTCGACCATTATTTGTTTGGATTTTATCAATACTCAACAACTTATATGTTTAGATTTTAGCATTTTTAGCTATTAATAGCTTGATTATCAGTAAAAAAGCAGTACCTTTGCAACGCTTTACGAAAAAGCAAAGAGAAAAACACTGCAAAACGCAGTGGAAAACAAGGCAAAATATAGACATCACAACACATGATATACCCAGACAACTTCGAACAAAAGATAGGATTCAACGAGATCAGAAACATGCTCCGTGAGCGATGTCTCTCCACACTAGGCAAGGAACAGGTGGAGAAGATGGCATTCAGCGATGATGCCGAACAGGTGAACGAATGGCTCAAGCAAGTGCGTGAGTTCCGTCGCCTCATCCTGGAGGTGGAGGACTTCCCGCTGCAATACTTCTACGATGTACGTGAAAGCATCGTTCGCATCCGCATCGAGAACACTCACCTGGAGGAGAACGAGCTCTTCGACCTCCGACGCTCCCTCTCCACCATCGACTGCATCGTGAAGATACTCAACCATAGCGACGAGGACGAGAGCCACGCCGAGGAAAACGACGGATGGCGCAGGGAGAAGAAATACACCTACCCTAGCCTCCACCTCCTGGCGAAGGACATCGTGACTTTCCCACAAATCGTGCAGCGCATCGACCAGATACTCGACAAGTTTGGCAAGATACGTGACAACGCCACACCCGAACTGCTCCAGATTCGCCGTGAACTCGCCAAGACCGAGGGTAGCATCTCCCGTACCTTATATAGTATATTGCGCTCAGCACAGAGCGAGGGCGTGGTGGAGAAAGACGTCACCCCTACCCTGCGCGACGGCAGACTCGTCATCCCTGTCATCCCTACCCTGAAGAAGAAAATCAAGGGTATCGTACACGATGAGAGCGCTACCGGAAAGACCGTCTTCATCGAACCGACCGAGGTGGTGGAGGCCAACAACCGAGTGCGTGAGCTGGAGGGAGAGGAACGCAAGGAAATCATCCGCATCCTCACCCAGTTTACCAACAAGTTGCGCCCTTACACCCGTGAGATCATGGACAGCTACCGCTTCCTCGCCAAGATAGACCTCATCCAAGCAAAGCAGAAACTCGCCGAGATACAGAAGGCGATAGAGCCTGAGGTGGAAGACCATCCACACATCGACTGGATACGTGCCATCCACCCCCTCTTGCAACAATCATTGGAGAAGAAGGGCGAGAAGGTGGTACCTCTCGACATCACCCTCACACAAGACAAGCGCATCCTCATCATCTCCGGTCCTAACGCCGGCGGTAAGTCTGTCTGTCTGAAGACCGTGGGTCTCTTGCAGTACATGCTCCAGTGCGGACTCAGCATCCCTGTGAGCGAGCGTTCGAAGACCGGCGTCTTCCAGAACATCATGATAGACATCGGCGACGAACAGAGCTTGGAGAACGACCTGAGTACCTACTCCTCCCACCTGCTCAACATGAAGAACATGATGAAGGCAGCCAACGGCAACACCATCATCCTCATCGATGAGTTTGGTACGGGTACGGAGCCTGGCATCGGTGGAGCCATCGCCGAGGCAGTGCTCGACCGATTCTGCAAGCAGGGGGCATACGGTGTCATCACCACCCACTACCAGAACCTGAAGCACTTCGCCGACAGTCATGAAGGCGTGGCAAACGGAGCAATGCTCTATGACCGCCACGAGATGAAGGCACTCTTCCAGCTCGCCATCGGTCGCCCCGGTTCTTCTTTTGCCATCGAGATCGCCCGCAAGATAGGATTGCCTGAGGAAGTCATCAAGGAGGCTTCCGACATCGTCGGTTCCGAGTACATCCAGAGCGACAAGTACCTGCAGGACATCGTGAGAGACAAGCGATACTGGGAGAACAAGCGACAGAGCATCCATCAGCGTGAGAAGGATATGGAGAAGACCATCTCCAAGTATGAGAGCGACATCGAGGAGATCGAGAAGAGTCGCAAGCAGATTCTCGCCAAGGCGAAGCAGCAAGCCGAGGAACTCCTGAAGGAGAGCAACAAGAAGATAGAGAACGCCATCCGAGAGATCCGTGAGAATCAGGCGGAGAAGGAGGAGACCAAGCGCATCCGCCAGGAGCTCGATGCCTTCAAGCAGGAGATGCAGGAGATAGACACCAAGGAGAACGATGACAAGATAGCTCGCAAGATAGCTCAGATACAGCAGCGCAAGGAACGCCATGCCAAGCGCAAGGCGGAAAAGGCACAAAACCAAGAGAAAGCAGCTGCCGCTCTTCGCAATGCACAGAACAAGTCGCAGACCGACAACAACCGTGAGTTGAAGGCTGGCGACACCGTGCGCATCAAGGGCTTGACCACCGTGGGCAAGATAGAGAGTATCATGGGCGATATGGCTACCGCCGTGTTCGGGGGTATGCGCACCAAGATGCGACTCAACCGACTGGAGCATGCCACCGAGAACACCGAGAAGGACAAGACCGAGGAGCGCAAGGAAAGTCTCGCCTCCTACGGCATCAGCAAGGAGACTCGCAAGACCATCGATGCTCACAAGAGCAATTTCCATCAAGATCTCGATGTACGTGGTATGCGTGGCGACGAGGCTCTCAATGCCGTGCAGCATTTCATCGACGATGCCATCCTCGTGGGAATGCCTCGTGTCCGCATCCTCCATGGCAAGGGAAATGGCATCCTGCGCCAGCTCATCCGTCAATATGTGAGCAGCATCCCTAACGTGACGCACTACGCCGATGAGCATGTGCAGTTCGGCGGAGCCGGCATTACCGTCGTAGATTTCTAAAGAAACGTTAACAAAGCGAAGATTTCTTCCGAAATATTTGGTGGGTTCAAAGGAAAGCGGTACCTTTGCACCCGCTTAAAAGCAATGAGACGGACAAGTCTCATACGACCAGCTCCCTCGGAATCCCCCAGGATGGGAACATAGCAAGGGTACTTGGTTGTAGCGGTGCGATATGAATCGCTTGTCCACCCGCCTCTTTAGCTCAGTTGGCCAGAGCACGTGATTT
>ULYL01002044.1_pt1 | contig 74130 bp, 74 predicted proteins | sample 1962211 | NCBI WGS metagenome assembly ULYL01 (sample SAMEA4835864, study PRJEB28245) | human gut metagenome | biome: gut microbiome; material: fecal sample | place: Denmark | collected 2008
TCTTATAAATCACGACGCCCACCCGGAAGGGGTTTACCTTTCTCATGCGGAGCACAATATCTATACTTACGACCTTCGTTTCAAAAAACCGAACGCGGGCGATTTCCTTACGACTGCCGCGGCGCATACCGTTGAACACCTTTTTGCAACCGTGATAAGAAACAGCGCGGTCAAAGACAAGGTTGTTTATTTCGGGCCGATGGGCTGCCGCACGGGCTTTTATCTGCTTATGCTCGACACCACGCTTGACGAAGTAAAGCCTATTGTGAAAGAGTGCTTTGAAAAGTGTCTGGAAATGACGGAAATACCGGGCTCCAAGCGGCAGGAATGCGGGAATTATCTCGACCACGACCTCGAAGGCGCAAAGGAAGAAATCAGAGCGTTTTTGCCCCATATTATTTAATCGGCATAAAGAATGCTTTTAATCGGCGCAGACTTATAAATTAAAGGTAAAAAACCTTTACGTGACAAAGTCTGAGCCGGCGCAAACAATGTCGGACAACTCGCAGAAAAAACATAAAAACATATGAATGGCGACAAACAAGACGCCTTTTCAATAATTATAACGTTTTGTAAGAACGATAACGCGTTTATAATAAACCGCCCGAAAAGGCGGTTTTTTGTTATACCGAAAAATAATAAAAAAGCCCTGACGGCAAATTATTCAAGACAAAACGATTATAAAATTATAAAAACAGACATTATCACCCACGTTCCTTGCTGCTACATCGAAAAGATAAGAATATTCAAATCCGCAATACAAAAGACTATTATCCTAGTTTTTATACTAAAACACGGCGAAAAATAAACAAAAAAACCGTCTAATACCAATATAAAAAGACAATAAAACACCGCGCCAAAAACGACAATGTTTTACGTGAAACGCCCGTTTTTTCCAATAAAAACGGCACTTTTAATTCAAACGATCAAGGGTTGTGCCGCATTTCAGGCAGGAGTTTTGGTTGTTTTTCACGCAATCTTCGCAAAAACAAGCGCCGCATGACTTGCAAACGTACATTTTGTCGGGTGAAAACGACTTATTACACGACGTACATTTCATAATAATTACCGCCTTTTCCTAATATAACTTATTGCAATTATTCCCAAAAAATCACGATATATACCTTGTCCGAAAAAGCCGAAAGTTATCCACAAAGCCGCGCCCTGAAATTTACACGGAGAAAGAACGGAAATTCACGATACAAAACGATTAAAACAATTAAAAATAGCCCAAAAACCCCGGAAAAACAGCCTAAAACCCTCCCAACACAACGGTTTTTGTTCCACGTGGAACAAATGTGGACAACTAATTGTTTCACGTGAAACATATAAAAACAATTAATATCAAAATAGTCAAAATATCCCGTTGTTTCACGTGAAACGTCGCTTACGTAAAATGTGGATATCTTTTAATCATTTTTCCAGTAAATTGACATATTGTCCACCGGTTGATATAATATTTTTGAGAAAATTAACACAAAAGAAGGTTTTATGGCTACCGACCTGAATTATATTAAATACGTTGTCGAACAAATTGATTTGCCCGATATTTCTTTCAAAAAAATGTTTGGCGAATATATGGTATATTATAAAGCCGTGCCCGTTTTACTTGTTTGCGACGACTGTGTTTTTGTTAAGATTTTGAAAGAAACAACCGAACTTCTCGGTGAAGATTGCGAACAAGAGTTTCCATACGACGGCGCAAAACTGCATTACGTGCTGGATATTGATAATTCCGATCTCGCAAGGCAAACGGTAATGGCAGTATATAACTGCCGAAAAGACAAGCCAAAGAAATCAAAATAGCAATGTTTTTATTTGCCCGAGTTTTCGGGCTTTTTTATTATTATTTTGCCGTGTTCCGAAAAGGTGTTTTTTATGGAAAGTGCCGTTTTATTGATATTTGGCATGGTTGTCCGGAATAAAAGCAAAAATTGTCAATATCTGATTATAATGTAATAATTTTGTTTTTTGTGTGGATAATACATTATTGTTGAAATTGTTGTTTGTTCCTTGTGTTTTGAATTTACTCCAAATTAAATATATTTTCTTGCGTGTTTCATATTATCCGAATATATAAAAAATTTCTTTTTCGTGTTTGTAGTATATTATTTCATAATGTTGTTGCCCGTGGTTTTTTCTTGTGTGGTTGAACTGCGTTTTTATTGAAGGCGAATATTTAGACGTGGGTTCAGGGAAAAATTTGTCGGCAGCGAATCAGCTAGCGATTATTTTATTATTCAAAAACGTTGCATTTTTTCGTAATTGTTCGTTGTGTTTGTTTTTGGGTGTTTTTTATCGGTAGATTGTGTGGGTTGTTTGTTGTGGTAGTTTTTGTGATTGATTTTACGATTGATTGATGAGATAGTTTGTCGTGTTTGTTTTTTATGTTTTGGGCGTATTATTGATTGAGTGTTGCGGGGATTGTTTTTTCTGATTGTTTGATTTGATTGATTGTTCCGGCTGGTTGTTTTTTGTTGAACGGTTGTGATTTGGTGAGAAAGAAGAAAAATTATTGTCGGGCGGTGCATTGCAATGCTGCCGTTGTTAAACCCTGTGTCAAAAAGAGTGCGGTCTGATCCATGCGGTTGATCTTTTAATTTGGACGTGTATTGTTTGTTGTGAAAACGCTTTTGTGTTCTGAACGTCGTTTTGAGAGCGGCACAAGTTAAATCGTTTGCCAAATAGCGACGGATACTGTTCTTGCGTTGAAGAAAACGCAGAGGGTTGTTCGGTCTTGTTTTAATCGCGTGGATTTTTTGGCGCAAACGGTAGCGGCGTAATCGCCGGCGCACAAATGATTTTTGATTGTAAATAAAAATAACCATCGAAACGCGCCGTGGACAACTACCGATACGGATTGAACGATATCGTTGCCAAAACGCCGATATTTCAACGCTTTTATGAAAAATGCTCGCTTGTAGTACGAAAAGTACAACCGCGTTCGCCTTTTCCAAAAATCAACTGAAATCTCGGCGTTTTCGGTTGTGAACAAGTTTTCCGACGTGTTTTTAGGATATGACAAGGCGCGCGAGCGGCTTAATACTTTACCGTATAAGCCGTGAGTGTAACGCAGTATTAATCAAAAACACGGCGTAAAACCTAAGTTTGTATTATTAACTGTTGGCATAAGAACGCTTGTTATGATTTTGGACGTGAAAGGGTGTAAAATGCAAATAATGTGTATTCGGGTTGTTTGCGGTCGAATAATTTTGCGTTGTCTGATCGTAAAAACAATAATTTTTGATAAGCGCTTTTTATGGGCGAGCGTCGGCGATTTGCGGGGTGTTTGTTCCGAAACCCGACTTTGAACGGATGTCGTATATCGCACAAAATCGTTAAAACACAAATGCCGGAATCGACAAATAAACTATCTCTAATAACTACGGCGGGTTTATTAAAGCCGAGTCGTTTGTCGTAAATGCAGGGTTTATAGAAACAGGCTTGTTTTATTGTTGTTTGCGTGGCAGTGTTGTTTGATGTTTTGAAAAATGGGAACAGGACACGTTTGTTTGGTATTATGTTGCACGTGAAACAGGACTTATCCCATTGTCGAATATTGACAAAAGAGTAATTTCGGACAAAAAACAAAGCGCGAGAACGGAAAGAAACATAAACATCGGCAAAAAAAACTATACAATTGTCTAATTTTCATAACGCGGCGGAAACTGATGTTAATTTAACCTAGCGGAAACAAATATAATTCAAAAGAGCCGTTGTTTGGTTTTTGACGGAAAAACGGCACATTATCTTTTGAAATAATTTTAAACCGTACAAAGTACGGTTTAATTTTTAAAAAAAGAGAAAAAGGTTTTTTCTTTTGAAAAGGATCTTGAACGAAACGGGAAATTTTGCCGTTCCGTTTTCCGAAAGCGGAAAGGTTTTTTATTTTACGTGCAACCGAACGGAAAAATCGCCTTATACTTTTTACCGAAAAGTTATAGTGGCGGAAAACGGCATTTATTCAAAAGGCGTCAAATCGGTTGACACGCGAACAAAATTTCCTTATAATTGACTGGCATTGTTATATTATAATAACAATAGTAACGAAGAAATAATCCCTATCAAGGAGGCATATATGAAAAGGACATTCCAACCCAAGAAAAGACACGTAACCAAGGTACATGGTTTCAGGAAGAGAATGCAAACCAAGCAAGGCCGCAACGTTCTGAAACGTCGCCGCAACAAAGGCAGAGCAAAACTTACCCCGCACAACTAATTGTGCGGGCAGACGCTCCCCCGAACAATGCAAAAGGAATATAAGTTAAAAAAGCGCGCGTCTTTCAACTACATTTACAGGAAAGGCACGGTTTTTTCAAACGACGATTTCGTTTTGTACACAGTAAAGACGAAAGGAACGCTCAAAGTCGGATTTTCGGTTTCGAAAAAGGTCGGCGGCAGCGTCCAGCGCAACAGGGTAAAACGACAGATGCGCGAAAGCGTCCGTCTTATGATACCCGAGATAACCCCCGGGTACAACATAATATTCGTGGCGAGAAGCACAGTCTACGGCAAGAAAAGCAGCGTCATTGCCGATTCGATGAGGTCGCTCCTCAAAAAGGCCGGACTTTTGGGCCATTCCTTATGATTATGAAAACGCTCGCCCGTATTTTAATTGGATTTTACAAACGTTTTATTTCGATAAATCTTACGCGGCCGTGCATATACGTGCCGACGTGTTCGATTTATACCCTGACCGCAATTGAAAAACACGGATTCTTTAAGGGATGCGTAATGGGTGCGAAAAGGATACTTCGATGCACCCCTTTCCACGAGGGCGGCTACGACCCCGTGGCAGAAAACTATAAAGGAAACGCAAAATGGTTAGTATAATGGAGATGGGCCTTGCGGCGAACAAAATTGCCGAAGGCGTAATGTGGCTTATCGACGCGCTGAACAAGGGTATCGGTAACTACGGTGTGGCGGTAATCTGCTTCACGCTCATCTTAAAGCTCGCGATGTCGCCCTTCGACGTATGGCAGAAAGTCGTAATGACGAAGAACAACCGCGCGATGGAAAGAATGAAGCCGCAACTTGAAAAATTGCAGCAGCAGTACGCCGGAAATAAGGAGTTGTATTCGCAAAAGCAGATGGAACTTTACCGCAAGGAAAAGTACAGCATGCTTGGAAGTTGTCTTCCGTCGATAATCTCGCTTGTGATATTCTTCATGGTGTTTTCGGGATTTAACGGCATGGTAAAGCAATACAACATCAACATGTACAAGGATTTGTCAAGCTCGTACTATTCGACCTACGAAACGCAGCGCGCCGCGGCATATACGACGGAATACAATCGTTTAATAAACGACGGAAAGAGCGAAACGGAAGCGGACGAGGCGGCAACCATTGTCGCAAAAGAAACCGCAACGACGGCAGCGCAAAACGCGATCGTAAGCCTTTTTGACGACAAATACAAAAAAGAAATCAAGTTCATGTGGGTAAACAACGTGTTTATGCCCGACAGCTGGAAGAATCCTATCCCCGATTACGAAACGTTTATCGGCAACGGAATCGGAAAACTCGGCATCGACACCGCTTCTATCGAGCACGGCAACCGTACCGAATACGAAGAAGTCATGAACCCGCTTATCGCGAAGTACAATAAGGTCAAGAGAAACGGGAAGAGCGGCAGCCGCTGGAACGGCTTTATGTTATTGCCCATAATCACCGGACTTATCACTTTCGCGTCCACCAAACTTATGAAACAAACCCAGCCGCCCCAGCCCCCGACGGCTAACGGCAGCGGCAAAGATATGCAAAACGCAATGCAGGCAAATATGAAAATGATGCAGTGGTTTATGCCCATTATGCTTGCGGTGTTCGCCCTTTTGTACAGCACGGCGTTCACGGTATATATGGTAATAAGCAACCTGTTCAGCACCGTTTTCCAGCTTATTTACAATGCGTGCGTAAAGGTCAACGACAAGCGAAACGAAGAAAAACGCCTTGAATCGACCTTCAAATAATAAGGAGTCCCTATGGAAAAAATCGAAGTCAAAGCGTCCTCGGTCGAAAAAGCCATCGAGGAAGGCTTGAAAGAACTCGGCATCGAAAGAGAAAACGCCGAAATAGAAGTTTTGCAGGAAGGCGGTCTTTTCAGCAAGGCGGTCGTAACCGTCCAAAGAAAGGAAACGCCCGCAGACATTGTCATCGACTTTCTGAACGGCTTGTTTGAAAGAATGAATCTGAGATGCTATGCCGACTGCGAAGTCAAAGACGAAGAAATCGTCGTCAATATCACGGGAAGTGACAGCGGCGTCATTATCGGATACCGCGGCGAAGTGCTTGACGCGATACAGTATCTTGCGCTCATTCTTGTCAACGAAAGCGGACACAACTTTATCCGCGTGTCGATCAACGCCGAAAACTACCGCGAAAAACGCATCGAAACGCTGGAATCCCTTGCAAACCGCCTTGCATACAAGGCGTACCGCACGGGAAGAAAGGTCGAGCTTGAACCGATGAACCCGTTTGAACGCCGCGTGATCCACACCGCGCTTCAAAACAGCAAATACGCCACGACCGAATCCGAGGGAGAAGATATGAATCGTCATATCGTCATCGTCCCGAAAGAAGGCGGCGTGCGCGAAGGATACGAAGAAAGAAACGGCAGACGCAACGACGGCAGACGTAACGACAGAAACAGACGAAACGACAGCCGCGACCGTCGCGGCAACCGCAACGATTCTCGTCAGGAATCCGCGCCCGTAAAGCCCGTTGATGATCCAACGTCGACGGAGTTTAATCTGAAAAAGAACGGACCGCCGAAATTTAAATCCTTCGGCTACACCAAAAAACACTTTTAAAATCGGCGATAATTCGCGCCTTTTTGAGTTTTTTCGAGAACCCGAAAATCCGTGTACGCCAAGTACACTGGGATTTTCAGAACCCCAAAAGAAACGTCAAAAATCCATCAAATTCTCGCCGATTTTCGGCGAGATTTTTATTATAAAGCAAATTAGTATGGACACAATCGTTACATTGTCAACGCCCGCGGGAAAGGGCGGCATAGCGGTAATCAGACTCAGCGGAAACCCGCTGCCGATTGCCCGCGCCGTTTTTGAAACGAAAGCGATAAATGGCGAAATTAAACCGAACTTTATGTACTTCGGAAAAATCAACGCGAAAGACTTTTCCGACATTGGTTATATGGTTTATTTCAAATCGCCGAAAAGTTACACCGGCGAAGACGTCGTGGAGTTTCACGTGCACGGCGGAACAAGGATTGCGGAAGGCGTGATTTCTGCGTGCGTGTCGAAAGGCGCGCGCCTTGCGGAGCGGGGCGAATTCACCCGTCGCGCGTTTTTGAACGGGAAAATGGATTTGTCCGACGCGGAAGGCGTCATAGATATGATAAACGCCGACAGCGCGGACGCCGTAAAAGCCGCATATCGCCTTATGACCGGCAAGTTGTCCAAGGCGGTGAAAGACGTTCAGAGCGACCTGAAAACCGTCTTGACGGGGCTTGTCGCGGTACTGGATTATCCCGAGGAACTGGAAGACGAAACACTGCCGTCGGCGGAAGAAGAACTTGAAAAAATCGTAAAAACCCTTACCGCGCTTCAAAACAGTCGCGCCTACGGCAAAATGATAAAAGAAGGCATGGACGTCGCTCTCGTCGGCGACACGAACGTCGGCAAGTCAAGTCTGATGAACGCGATTTTGGGGTACGACCGCGCAATCGTTTCGTCGATAAAAGGAACGACAAGGGACTTTATCTCGGACAGCTTTGAATTAAGCGGGAAAAAGATCAATCTTTGCGACACCGCGGGAATAAGGGAAAGTAACGACGAAATTGAAAAAGAAGGCATTAACCGTTCGATTTCGATAGTTAAAGACGCTCGTTTGGTGCTTCGCGTGCTGGACGCAACGCAAGGAAAGCCTGAAAACAGGGCGCTTGAAAACGCGCTCTTAGGCAAAAAAGTCGTGGAAGTTTACAACAAAAGCGACCTTATAAACAATGCGAAAAACGAAGAAAACAAGATTTTCGTCAGTGCGAAAACGGGCGACGGAATCGACGAACTTCTGAAAATCGTCGCAAAATATTTCGATGAAGAAAAGACGTCGGAATCGGAAGTGCTGACGTCAGAAAGGCAACTGTCGTCGGTAACGACGGCAAAAGAAAAGGTCGAAGAAGGACTTAACGCTCTGAAAGCGGGCGTTACGACCGACTGCGTAATTTCCGTTCTGACGGAAGGCTACACTGCGCTTGGCGAAATCACGGGCGAAACCGTCAGCGAAAAAATCATCGACGACATATTCGATAAATTCTGCGTGGGTAAATAATGAAAAAGGTTTACGACGTAATTGTAATCGGCGCGGGACACGCCGGCATCGAAGCCGCGCTTGCCGCGGCGCGCATGGGCAAAAGTACCCTTCTTACGACGCTTGAAAAGGCAGGCGTCGCGCTTATGCCGTGCAATCCTGCAATCGGCGGCACGGCGAAAGGTCATCTCGTGCGGGAAGTGGACGCTCTGGGCGGGCAAATGGGGCTTTCTGCGGACGAGGCGTTGTTGCAGATAAAAATGCTCAACCGCGGAAAAGGTCCCGCCGTATTCAGTCTTCGCGGGCAGGCGGACAAGGCGTTGTATCACGACGTAATGCTGCGCGTTTTGGAAAATCAGAAAAACCTTGACGTGTTGTACGACGAAACGACAAAAATTCTTGTGAAAGACGGCGTGGCGCACGGCATAACCACCCTTGAAAACGGCGAAATCGAGGGACAGGCGGTCGTTATCGCGACGGGCGTATATTTAAACGGGCGCACGATAATCGGCGCGGAAACAAAAAGCAGCGGCCCCGTCGGGTTCAAAAACGCAACGCATCTTACGGACAACTTGTTAAGTCTTGGCATAGATATCCGCCGTTTCAAAACGGGAACGCCCGCGCGCATTGCGAAAGACAGCATCGACTACGACGAAATGGAAGTGCAGGAAGGCGAAAGCGATATCGGCACGTTTTCGTTTATGAACGACGGAAATCTTTATTCTCAGATGCCGTGCTGGCTCACCTATACCAACGAAAAAACCCACGAAATAATCAGGAAAAACATAAAAAGAAGTCCGCTTTACAACGGCACGATACACGGAATCGGCCCGAGATATTGCCCGTCGATTGAAGACAAGGTAATGCGTTTCCCCGACAAAACCAGACACCAGATATTCGTGGAGCCCGAAGGCCGCGACAGTGATTTAATGTATATTCAGGGAATGTCGTCAAGTTTGCCGAAAGACGTGCAGGAAGAAATGTATCACTCGATAAAAGGGCTTACGCACGCGCGGTTTATAAGGTACGCGTACGCGATAGAATACGACTGCATAAACCCCCTGGAACTTTCGTCGTCATTGCAGGTAAAAAGGATAAAAGGGCTTTATTCCGCCGGGCAAATCAACGGCAGCAGCGGATACGAAGAAGCGGCGGCGCAAGGGCTTATGGCGGGTATAAACGCCGCGTTGTACGTCGACGAAAAACCGCCTTTCACCTTAAACCGCGACGAAGCGTACATAGGCGTGCTTATCGACGACCTTGTCACAAAAGGCACGAACGAGCCTTATCGTATGATGACGGCGCGCGCGGAATATCGTCTGAGGCTCCGTCAGGACAACGCCGACCTGCGCCTTACCGAAAAAGGATACGCCCTTGGGCTTGCGACGGAAGAAAGGCTCAAAAAAATGCAGGAAAGAAGGGAAGAAATCGAGCGTATCGTCAGACTTTCCGAAACCGTCAAAATCAAAAAGGAAAACGGCGGAATATTTGAAAGATACGAGGGAGTTCAGGTTGAAAAAACGATGCCCGTAAAAGAAGCGTTGAAACACCCCGGCATCACCTTTGACGTATTGAAGGAAGTCACAAACGCGTTTTCGGAGTTTTCAAAAAGCGCGCTGTTTTCGGCGGAAGTCATGATAAAATACGCGGGATACCTTGAAAAGGAAGACGCCGCGATAAGGGACGCACGACGTTTGGAAGAAAAGATTTTGCCCGAAGATATCGACTACAACGCTTTAAGCGGATTAAGAATCGAGGCGCGGCAGAAACTTTCAAAAATCCGTCCCGCGACGCTCGGACAGGCATCCAGGATTTCGGGAGTGAGCCCCGCGGACATTACCGTCCTGCTGATTTATCTGAAAACCGCAAAATAAACCTCAAAACACATAAAAAAAGCAAGGTAAAAAACCTTGCTTATTTTTTTGTATTGTTTTTGTTTTATTTACAGAAGAAGGAACGGATTGTTTTCATAAAACCATTTCGCAACTGTGCCCGATTCGATATTGTCGATTGCCGCCTGCGCGCCCGAGCCGATTTTCGCGATTACGAACATTGCGACGAAAACGAGAGCGACGGTGAATGCCGCCGAGAACACAAGCCCGATAATACGGTCGACGCTGCGGAAGCCTTTTTGTTTTTCGACAATCTTTGAAAGAAGTTTTGAAAGAAGCGAAAACAGAATTTCAAGCACGATAATCGACGCGACGAAAACGATAAGGGCGCAAAGGGCTTTCACGATAAGGTTTGCCGCAAACGCCGCAAGGGTAACGCTGCCCGTGAGCGCGCCGCTGAAAAGTTTGACGCAAACGGTTTGTACAAGCAGTGCGATTTTGAGTTTTGACGAGCCTTCGAACAACGTCGATACGCTTGTCCACGCGCTGCCGCTGACGTTCAGGAAAAGTTCCCCGTCGGAGACCTTTGCTTTGTAGCCCGCCACGTCGAATTTACTTACGAAAAAGTCGCTGATTTTTGTTTGAAGGTCAACAAACGCGGAAACACCGGCAAGATACCCCGCAAGGAATATGCCAAGGCATATCGCCGCGATAAACGCAATGATGCCGCCGATCGTGCCGTTGAGCAATTTTGCAAAGCCTGCAATAATACCCGCGACGATGCCGACCGCCAGAACCGCCAGAATGACGATATCCGAGACGTTCATGCTCGCAGTACATAAAGCATTCAACATACCATAATCCCTCTTTTTTACGATATTTCTCGATATTTATAAATATTATACCAAATTTATTACAGAAATCAAACAATATTTAATAAAAAAACGCGCTTATTTTTGTAAGCCCTGTCAATACTTATGAAAAGGAGAGAAAAAATGAAACAAGGAACCCCCGTAATTTTGTGCATAGGAAGCGACAAAATCGCCGGCGACAGCGTCGGTCCGATTGTCGGCGATATTTTGAAAAACAGGCTGAACGCAAGATGTTTCGTGTACGGCGCGACGGGAAAAAGCGTCAACGGAAGAAACGTGCAGGACTTTCTGGAACTCATAAAATACGCGCACCCCGAAAGCCCCGTAATCGCGGTGGACGCGTGCTTGTCAAAGGAGGCGGAAAAGCCTTTCGTTGCGGTGGTTTCGGGCGGAGTCAACCCCAAAAGGGCGATAACGGGAATCGAAAATCCCGCGGGCGACGTCGGCGTTCTCGGCGCGGTCGAAAAACCGTCGGACGATCCGCTGAAAACTCTTATGGCGGTATCGTGGGATAAAGTGCAAAAAACGAGCGTTAAAATTGCGATTGCGTTATATAAAGCGTTGTTTCCCGCGTAAAAATCAACAAAACCCGAGTTTTTAATTTTAGTTGATTTTTAGGGAGTTTATGTTATAATAGTACTAACTTCGTGATAAAGATAAATAATAAGACGTTTTTATTGCGGAAGCGGAGGCTATTACACAGTGAAAAAAAGAACAAAAGGAATAATAATTTTTCTGATTTGCCTTGTGCTTGTCGTGCTTGTCGCGACGATGCTCTCGGACAACGGCGCGGGCGAGATAAGCTACACGTCGCTTGTCGAAGACATAAAGGCGGGTAAAGTTTCGAATATTCAGATTACCGGCGACTACGTTCTGAAAGTCAGATATAACGACAGCAAGATCGCCGAAAAGAATTTCCCGAATAAGTACGACGCGTTTTGTTATATTCCCGACAGAAACGTTCAGCAGGTTTACGACATGATCGAAGACTGTCAGGGCAACACGGGTTGGACGTCCCCCAAGGTTTCGTACGACAATCCCGCGCGCCGCTCGCTTCTTTACAGCTTGCTTTTGCCCATACTGTCGGTTGTGCTTCTCGGTATCGTGATGTACATTATTTACCGTCAGAGCCAGGGACAAAACCAGCAGGCGATGAACTTCGGAAAGACCAAAGCCCGCGTTACCCAGTCGGTTAAGGTGCGTTTTTCGGACGTCGCCGGCGCGGAAGAAGAAAAGGAAGAACTGCAAGAAATCGTGGAATTCCTTAAAAACCCCAAAAAGTTCGTCGATATCGGCGCGAGAATTCCCAAGGGCGTTTTGCTCGTAGGCCCTCCGGGCACCGGTAAGACGTTGTTTGCAAAAGCGGTCGCAGGCGAGGCGAACGTGCCGTTTTTCAGCATAAGCGGCAGCGACTTTGTCGAAATGTTCGTCGGCGTCGGCGCGTCTCGTGTGCGCGACTTGTTCGACCAGGCGAAACACAATATGCCGTGTATCGTTTTCATCGACGAAATCGACGCGGTCGGCAGACAGCGCGGCACGGGCTTGGGCGGCGGTCACGACGAGCGAGAACAAACGCTCAACCAGTTGCTTGTCCAGATGGACGGCTTTGAAAAGAACGACGGCATTATCGTTATGGCGGCAACCAACCGCGCGGATATTCTCGACCCCGCATTGTTGCGCCCCGGCCGTTTCGACCGTCAGATTTACGTACAGGTCCCCGACGTTCGCGGCAGGGAAGAAATATTCAAGGTTCACGCAAGGAACAAACCTCTTGCCCCCGACATCGATTTCAAAACGCTTGCTCGTCTTACTTCGGGCTTCACCGGCGCGGACATCGAAAACCTTCTGAACGAGGCGGCAATCCTTTGCGCGCGCGACAACAGAAAGGTCATTACGATGGGCGATATCAACGAAGGTATCAATAAGGTCATCGCGGGCCCGCAGAAAAAGAGCCGCGTCGTCAGCGAAAGAGACAAACGCATCACCGCGTATCACGAAAGCGGACACGCAATCGTTGCGAAACTCCTTAAAAACTGCGACGAAGTCAACGAGGTTTCCATCATACCGCGCGGACAGGCGGCAGGCTATACCATCACCCGTCCCGTGAACGACGACAACCACGTTACCCGCGGAAAGTTGATGGACGAAATCGCAATGATGCTTGCGGGACGCGTCGCCGAAGAAATCGTCATAGAAGACATCACGACGGGCGCAAGCAACGATATTCAGCGCGCAAGCGCCATCGCAAGAAAGATGGTTACCGAATGGGGCATGAGCCCGCTCGGCACGATATATCTCGGCAATCCCGAACACGAAGTGTTTTTGGGACGCGATTTCAATCAGCAGGCAATGTCGCCCGAAACCGCCGCGAAAGTCGACGCCGAAATGAAGAGTATCCTTGACGAGTGCTACGACACCGCAAGGAATATTCTTTCGGAACACAGAGACCTTTTGGACAATATGGTCAAGGTGCTGTTTGCGAAAGAAACCATTTTCCAAAACGAAGTCGATATGCTGTTTGAAGGCAAAACGCCCGAAGAGATCATTAAACTCAGCAACGAAAAAAGCATGGAAAAAATGAAAGCGGCAGAAGCGTCGAAGACGGAAGAAAAAACCGACGACAAAACGGAAGTCGGTGCGGACGACAAAACGGCTGCGGACGAAATCAAAAAACTTCACGAAAAGTTGAAGGAAAAGATTGAAAAAATCGAAAACTCCGCGCCCGCCGAACAAAATAAAACGGACACGTCGGAAAAACCCGAAGACAAGAAAACGGACGAAAAGCCCGACGAAAACAAGTAACGAACCAAACAAAAACCGCCGTATGCACGGCGGTTTTCTTTTTGCAGAAAATTATTTTCTGAAAGGCTTTTCGTATTTTTCTTCCCATTTCGAAAAGGCGGCATCGTCGTAATATTTGGGCATATTCGACGCGGTCTTACATTCTTTCTTCATCTTTTGCAAAAGCACGGCAAGGTTCAGAAGAAGGGGAAGTTTCGCAACACCTTTCACGGCGGCTTGCGCCATTTCCGCGGGCGACATGACGATCATATGCCCCGCGCTCGCTTCGATAAGGACTTTCCTTGAAACTACGCCTTTACCGAGCAGAAAGTCAACGTCGCCTTTTTTGCTGTTCAGAAGCCAGTTTTTCATCATATCGACGGCGGCGTGCTTTCCGCCGATTTCTTTCATAAACCTTGCCTGATAGCGATAAAGATTTTCAACTGAAAACGGGTTTTCGCCGATGGGGGAAGAGATGACGTCCGAAAGCATTTTGCCGGCTTTCATACCGCTTGCCATGCCGCTTCCCAGCATAGGAATGGTCATACACGCGCTGTCGCCGAGCAGGGCGTATCCGTTTGCGACGAAACGCGACAAGGGGTGGCGTACGGGGATTTGCAGAAGTTGTCCGCCCGTGACGATTTTATCGCCCACGATTTCGTTGTCGCGGCGGATATCGGCAAGAGCGTTTTCGTAGGTTTTGTTGGACATTTCGCCGACGCGGCCGATAAGGACGTCTGCTTGTTTTTCGTCGTGGGACAGCGTGCACCAGGATATGCCGCGCTCGTTGATATGTTTAAGGTACGCGCGGTTCGTGTACTTCGGGCGCGCCGTGTTTTCGGGGCGATTAAAGAAAGTGCGCCTTACGATGAAAGTGTCGTTTTTGTCGACGTTTCTCGTGATTTTCAAGGATTCGGGCAGTCTCTTTCTGACGGCGGAATTTACGCCGCCGCAATCGACGACAAGCCCTGCCGGCACGACTTCGCCGTTTTCAAGTTCCGCGCCCAGGACGACGTCGTTTTCGACAATGGCGCGCTTTACCGGGGTTTCGTAAAACACCTTCACGCCGGCATCTTCCGCGCGCGACAAAAGCCACGCGTTGAACGGACGACGATATATCGCCATATCAAGTTGGTCGTCGGGCAAATCCATAAGGACGTTTACGCCTTTTTCGGGCGGCACGAACGTCCAGTTTCTTTTTCTCGTGTAAATCTCATTTGGGGGAAGTGGCATGCCGACTTCTTCAAAGGTTTCTTCAACCATATCGTCGGTCCAGTCGTACGCGACGTCGCATTGTTTTTTTGCCTCGTACACTGTAACGTCAAAGCCGGCGTTTCTTGCAAACGCGGCAAAAACAAGCCCCGTCTGGTTTGCGCCGACAACGATGATATTTTTATTCATAATCTCCTCCGTACCGCATAAAACGCAAGTTTACGCGTCGATTTTTATTTATTAAATGGCTTATCGTACTTTTTCCGCCACTTTTCAAATTCCTTTTCGTCAAAACGCGGCGGCATTTTCGTGGCGTGAGATACGACGTACGCCGCTTTTATTGAGACGCCGAAAAGGGTTTTCCACAGCGAAAAATACTTGAAAAAGAGTGCAAGGAAACTTTTGACAAGTCGCTTTGCGCTTCCGCCCGACACGACCGACACCAACCCTTCCATAACGCCCGATTTCACAAGATCGTCAATTTCGTTGCCGCGGCTTGAAAGCAGCTTGTTTTTGACAAGTTCGATCGCGGCGTGTTTACCGCCGATTTCGCGCATAAATTTCAACTGATAGCGATAAAGATTTTTCTTTGAAAAAGGTTCTTTGTCGGCACTCGTCACGGCGTCGGCAAGCATTTTTGCGGCTTTCAGTCCGCTTCCAATCCCGCTTCCGATTATGGGGATTGTCATGCACGCGCTGTCGCCGAGCAGTACGTATCCGTTTGCAACAAGATTTGAAAGGGGACGTCGCACGGGGATTTCAAAAATTACGTCGCCGCCGGAAACTTTGTCGCCGATGACGGGATTGTCTTCTTTTAAGTCGGCAATAGCGTTTTCGTAGGTTTCGTCCGAAAGACTGCCGATTCTGCCGACAAGGACGTCCGAAGTTTCGTCGTCATTTTTCAAAAAGCACCGGGAAATGCCGTTTTCGTTTTTGTGTTTAAGATATACTTTTTTGGGATGCTCGGGACGCGGACAGTTTTCGGGACGCGCGAAAAATTCTCTTCTCACAAAAAACTTGTCGTTTGCGCTCACTTCGTTTTGGATTTGGAAATTTTGCGGTAAGGAACGTCTAACAAGCGAGTTCACACCGCCGCAGTCGACGACAAGGTCGCATTCAAAAGTTTCGCCGTTTGAGAACTCCACGCCGTAAATGACGTCGCCGTCGGTAAGCGCGCGCGTGACGCACGCGTCGAAATATAATTCGACACCTTCCGAAAGAAGGGAAATAAGCCATTCGTTAAGTCCGCGCCGCGACACGTTTATGTCAGGTTCTTCTTCCTTCTTAGGGACGAAGACGGGGTTGTGCCCGGGCGGGACGAAAGTCAGACTCCCCGTGCGGGTAAAAATATTGTTTGGGGGAAAGGGTAATCCGACCTCTTTGAAAACGGACGGAGAAATATCGTCCGTCCATTCGTACGCCGCGTTTTCACGGCTGTTTTTTTCAAATACAAAAACAGAAAAGCCTTGTTCCGAAAACAACTTTGCGGCAAACAAACCCGTTTGATTCGCGCCGATTATCGCAACCGTACCTTTCATATTTCACCCCTTATCTCTTTTGCTCATTTTGCCATAACGATTGCAAGGAACACGCATTTTCCGCCGCCCGTCGCAATCATTCCGTGCGGGTTTCCGCTGTCGTAATACAAGCAGTCGCCTGCGTGCAGAATTTCGATATTGCCGTTTATGTTGCATTTCAGGCTGCCCTCGAGAATAAAGTCGAGTTCCTGTCCCTTATGGCTGGAAAGGTGAATTTCCTTGTCCTGTTCTTCCTCGATATACGGGGCGGTAACGACAAACGGCTCCGCAATGCGGTTTTTCATATATTGCGCGACGTGCAGATACTCAAACCCTTCGCGACGTTTCAGTTTCATTCCGTAGCCCGCGCGCACGATGGAATATTCCGATAGGTTCGGCGATTTTCCGAGCAGCAATTCCGTGATGTCGATGCCGAGTTTTTTCGCGCAGTTATAAAGCAGGGTAAAGGTGAAGTCCTTTTTGCCCGATTCGTAGTTGATATATTCGTTTTCCGAAATGCCCGCGCATTCCGCCATTTCCGCCGTGGAAATTTCTTCCATTTCGCGGATACCTTTCAGCCTTTCGGCGATTTCTTGAATTTCTTTCATACGCTACCTCTTTTTATCTATTGTAAAATAAACGAACGGCGGTGTCAAACGATTTATAAAATCGTTAGATCGAAGAAGTTGTTGTATTCCCAGAAAATAAGCCGCAGCCGTTCCCGTTTTCGCCGATAAGCACGGCAAGCGTCGAAGCAAACAGTACGATAAGTTCCGTCCCCGCGATTTCACCGTCGCGGCCGAACAGCACCATTATAATGAACAGGTACAAAACCCAGTTGTCGTCAAACATATTTTCCCCCTTTTGAAAATCTCTTAAATATACAATATGCGACAAAATGAGATAAATTTACCCAAAACCGCGGTTTTCTTTTAAGGTATAATCGGTGTGAACAAAGGGGGGAAGCCATGCCGCTTATCGATAATAAAACGCAAGTCAAGGTCAGATATTATCTGCCCGACAACGCCGTCCTTACCGAACTTTCGGATTTGTTTTCGGTTTTGTCGGACAGCACCCGCATAAAAATCCTTTCGGCAATCTGCATTTCCGAAATGTGCGTCGGGGATTTGTCGGAAATGCTCGATATGAATCAGACGACAGTGTCGCATCAACTCAAAATTTTGCGCTCCACGGGCGTCGTTACGGCGCGCCGCGACGGGAAAACGATATATTATTCGCTCGCAAATATGATAATTCCCGAAATTATGCGTTTCGGAACGCTTTATCTTGGGTATTATTAAAAGTATGCCAACAGATAATAATATGAACGTTGGCATAAAACCGTCCCGAAAACCCGCCCGATAACCAAATTTTCCCGTTTCTGTTGACACGGGGGCAAAATTTCGGTTATACTGTTTTCAGGCAATTAGCCAATAACGGAGGATAACTATGAATAAAAACGAATTTGTCGGCGCAGTCGCCGCGAAAGCAAACATCTCACAGGCGGCAGCAAAAGAAGCCGTCGACGCCGCTCTTCAAGTCATTGCGGAAGCGTTGAAAGACAACAACGACGTCGCCCTTGTCGGCTTCGGTACGTTCAAAGCAAAAGAAACCGCCGCAAGAATGGGCGTCAACCCCAAAACCGGCGAAGCAATCGAAATCTCCGCAAAGAAGACCGTTGCTTTCAAACCCGGCAAAAACCTGCTTGAAGACATCAGATAATTGTTGAAAAAGAATAACCCTTCGGTTCGTCCGAAGGGTTGTTTTTTGTCGTGTTTCAAAATAAACCGCTTATAACTGCGTTTAATCGGTTCAGCTGGTTAGTGCCACTACCCAACTGAAAAAACGCGCGCTGATTTTACAACAATTTTTAGACAAGTGTCGGGAAAATTTTTGGAAAATTAGCAAAATATCGTAAAAAAAGACAAAATATATGTCAAATTATCGTTTTTCCCCCAAAAAACCTTGACGGCTTTTTTCTGCCGCGGTAAACTAATTAAAGTTTACGGACAGAAAAAAGTCAGAAGCAGGGGAAAATGAAGGGGAGAAAGAAAATTTTGCTGCTCGCGTTGTTCGCGGTGGCAACACTTGTGTTTTCGGCTTGTTCCAAGACACAGACAAATAACGACTTTTCTGTCGGCGGTATCGTAAAAACGGACGCCGATTTTTTTGAGATTTCAATTCTTGTCAACGGCACAAAAACCGATTATTCGCTTGATTCAAGCGGATGTTTCAACATTTCTCATCTTAAAAGCGGCGACGTAATCACGTTTTCAAAGGAAGGATATTCTTTCAATTCCTACACGGTGGGAGGCTTTTCCGTGGACGGCATTGAAATCGTCGGGACGAAGTGCCGGTACGACGTGCTTACTTTCTTTGACGAAAATTACGGGACGGTTTCGGGCGCGGGAAAGTACGAGTACGGCGAAACCGCAAAACTTACCGTCACCCCGAAAGAACATTTTGAAATCGACGGGATTTACGAAAAAGACAATCTTGTGTCATCAACCGGCGAATACTCGTTCACGGTAACGGACGATCGCGTTTTCGTCGTAAAGTTTTCAAAAAAGAAGTATCCGATAACAATTGAAAAGACAGACGAAGCGTGTGTGGTCGCGGCTCCCGAAAACGCGGCGTTCGGCGAAGAAATCACGGTTTCCGCAAGCGACGACGAAAACTTTGTTTTTGCATATTTTGAGATTGACGGGACGAAATATTACGATAAAACCTTGAATTTTACGATTAAATCCGAAAACACAAAAGTAAACGCGGTGTTTTTGAAAAGACTTTCAAAGCCCGAAATATCTTTTGACGGAAGAAGAATTTCAGTTATCAAAGGCGAAAACGCAAAAAGGTGCGAAGTGTTTATCGACGGTGAATTTTTGCTTAATATTACTTCCGACAAAACGTTTTCCCTTGCGGATTACAAAGTGTCGGACGGCGCGCACAATGTGCTTGTGAAAGTTGCGGGCGACGGCTTCGGCGAGAACGAAAGCGCAATAAATATAAATTACGTCCGCCCGTACGATACGCCGAAAAACGTCGGTATGCTCATCGAAGAAGACAAGGTTTATTTTGTTTTCCAACAGGTGCTTGCGGCAAGCGGTTACGAAATCTTTATGAACGGGCAAAAGGTTGAAACGCCACCGGACAAAAAGGCTTCGGGCGAAAGCATACTTGTCCGCGTCGATACGCTTTTCACAGAAAACGGCAAATATGCTTTTTCCGTCCGCGCGACGGGCGACCGCCCCGAAAGCGATATGTCCTTCGCGGCGGAATATATCTTCAAAGGCACGCTTTCCGCGCCCGTTGCAAAAATCGAAAACGGCGTTCTGACCGTTTCCCACGAAAAGGACGTGAAATTCCTTGTCGAAATCAACGGCGTTAACGTCGCGGACAAGCTTGACGAAAACAAGTCGCTTGCGATATCCGACGTGCTGGAAAAGGGCACAACCACGGCAAAAATCAAAATCACGGCCATATTTGACGGCTATAAGCCGAGTTCGGTCGAAATTATATATAATGCGGAGGAATAAAAAATGAAAAAAGTAATCGCGGCGGTGGTGTTTATGCTGCTTGTCGCCGTCTTTGCGCAGTTTGGCGCAAGCGACGTTGCTTTTGCAAACGACGGCAAAACGATGCCGCCGAAAAATCTTTCCGTCACCGTGCGTGACGGAAGTTATTATCTGACCTTTGAAAACGTCCCCTACAACAACGGGTACGAAGTCGTTGTAAACGGAAAGACGACCGTTGTCGAAAAGGACGTAACGGCGGTGCTGATTAACGTTAAAAGCGGCAACGAATTTTCGGTAAAGATAAGGACGATTTGCGCCGACGAAACGCGCTCGTCCGACTTTTACGAAACCACGCTCGTTATCGGTCGCGCGCTTGACGCGCCCGAAAATCTTACGATGTCCGCCGACAAGAAATTGTCGTTTTCCGCGGTTGACGGAGCGGCGTCGTACGACGTCGTGATAAACGGCGTGTCCGTCTTAAAAGCCGCGACCAAAACAGAAATCGAACTTATCGACGTACTGACTTCGCCGATAAATTACGAAATAAAAGTGCGCGCAAACGGCGACAATCGTTTGACCTACGACAGCAAGTTTTCAACGCTTTCTTACGACAACGTGATGCAACTCGGCACCCCGGAAAACGTCGGGATAACAAGCGTCGACGGAAAGGTGATTTTATCGTTCGACAGCGTTTCGTACGCAAGCGGATATGAAATCGACGTGAACGGCGAAATATTAAAAACAACCGATAACAAATATGATTTGACAGATAAAGTGTCCGTACCTGCGGATTATACGATAAAAGTCCGCGCGACGGGCGGAAAGGGATATGACGCGGGCGAGTGGGCGACCACAACGTACGAATGCCGTAAAACCATTGAAAGTCCGCAGCTTTTGGTTGAAAACAAAACGGTGTCCTGGGCAAAGTCGGAAGGCGCAAACGAATACTCGGTCGTCGTAACTTTTATGGAAACCGAAATCGAAAAGGTCGATAGATTTACGGGGACGAGTTTTGACCTTTCGGAACTTGTCGCAAAGCACGGCGCGGGCGAATACGCGGTGAAAGTGCAGGCGCTTTCGAACGGGAATTACGATTATTCCGATGTAACGACGATATATTTCCGCAATTACCTGACGCTCGAAACGCCGACGGTTGCCGTAAACGGTACAATCGTTAGTTGGACAAAGGTTGAAAACGCGGTCGATTACACGATAAAAATCGACGGCAGGATAATTTCCAAAAACGTAGCCGCAGAAAGTTTTGACGTTTCGCCGTACGTTGCGGAAGTGAAAACTTATACGATTGCGGTTGTCGCAAACGCAAACGGCTGGTATTATGAATCGGCGGAAGGAACGGCGACTTTTGTTAAGACGGGCGCGCTCTCGTCACCCGTACCCACTGCAAGCGGGAGCGTTGTAAGTTGGACGAAAGTGCTCGGCGCAACGGCGTACGACGTTTACGTCGGCGGCAAAAAGGTGCTGACGGTTACCGAAACAACGGCGGATATTTCCGCGCATCTTCAACAGGGCGAAAACAATGTGAAAATCGTCGCGACAGCCGAAGGGTTTTCAGACGGAGTGTCGGAAGAAATCGTCGTAATCGGCGACGCAATCGAACGCGTAGGACTCAAAACGTACAAACTGATAATCGCAAACGAAAGCGACTACATCGTGTTCGTTGACGGAAAAAGGACTGACAAGAAAATCGAAAACGGCAAAATCACGCTTCCCGATACGGCGGAAAAGATGATTATCGTTCCCGATATAGCCGATTTGCCGGCGAACGGGGAAACTGTATTGTTGTTTTCGGAAATCGACCTTACGACAGCCGCAAAAGACGGCGAGGAGTACGCAGTCCAAAGGTGTATAGTGGACAACTTTGACAATACCCGCCTTACGATTATCGGTGAAGGCGAAGAGACAAACGAACTCGGCGAATATGTCGTGGGCGACGGGAAGGACGGGAAGAAAGTCTATTATCTCAACGAAAAAGGCAAATACCGTCCGAAAAAGCCGGGTGAACAGACGGGCGAAGTATAAAAGATATTCGTTAAGCCTTGTATTTTAAGAAAAAGACTGATATAATATATCGCGAGGTGAAATTATGAGCGTCGACAAAACGTTAAAAACCCAACTGAAAGATTACGACGTGCAGGAAGTCGCGCCGAAAATCTATAAAATCAACGAATACAACCTTTCGACAATGTTCGTGATTGTGGGCAGCGAGCGCGCGCTTTGCATAGATTGCGGCACGGGCGTAGGCGACTATAAGGCGGTCATCGAAAGGCTTGTCGAAGGGAAACCTTACGATATGGTGTTGTCGCACGGACACGTCGACCATGCCGGCGGCCGCGAGCAGTTCGACAAAATTTACGTCGGCAGACGCGACAAAGATATTGTAAAGGAAGCAACCCTTTCGTACCGCAAGTTTTACATAATCATTATGCGCTATCTTATGTTTTTCAAGTGCATAAAGTTTAAGGATGCGGTCATGAAAAAGGTCGAAAAGGAGCCGGAACTTATCCCGATTTGCGAAGGGTTCACGTTTGATTTGGGCGACAGAAAGATTGAAGTTTTTGAGACGCCGGGGCACACGGAAGGCTGCTTGTGTTTCTTGTCGAGGAGCGACCGCATAATGTTTTCGGGCGACACTTTCAACCCGCTTATGCTGATGTTTCTGGCGCACGCGACGTCAATCGAGGAATACCGCGAGACGCAGGAAAAACTTTTGAAAATCGACGGATACGACGTGTTCTGGCCGTCGCATCTTTCCGCGCCGCTCACCCGTGAAGACGGGGCGGGCATTATGAAAACCGCCGACAAAATTTTGAAGCAAAAGCACAACTTCTTCCTGCCGTCGATATTCATAAAAACGGTTGATAAAAGGAGCATTATTTATCGTCCCGACCACGTTCGTCGCAAGAAGAAAGAAAAACAAAAACAAGGTTAAACAGCCAAAATTATGCGGTAAACTGCACTTTTTGCAGTGTGCCGCATTTTTGATATAAGGAGAAAGAAATGATTATTTTTGCAAAATACGGTGAGTACGACAGGCGTGAACTTCTGGAAGAATGCCTGACGAAATATCTTGAAACCATGAAAAAAACCAAGCTCGAAGGCGAACTTACCGAGCTTAAAAACCACAACGACAAACCTTATTTCAAGGATTATCCCGACGTAAGGTTTTCGATTTCGCACAGCGGCGCGCTTGTCGTCGTCGCAATGGCGCAGACGGAAGTCGGAATCGACATCGAGGAGTTCCGTCCCCGCGCTTATCAGAAAGTCGTCGAAAACGTTTTCACGAAAGGCGAGGCGAAAGAAGTCAAAGACCTTGAAACTTTTCTTGCGGTATGGACGAGAAAGGAAGCCTATCTCAAACTCACGAGCGAGGGGCTTTCGGGCGTCAGGTCAAACGACGTGTCGGGCGATTTGTTTTACGAGGGCAAGCGCGTCGTCGCAACGCCGCTCAACATTTTCGCGGGATACGTCGGCACGGTCGTCGCGGAAGAACAGCCCGTTATTTTCGTCGATCTCGATTGACTTATCGAAAAAGATTTAGTAAAATAAAACATATTCCGAAACGGAGGACTTTGAAATGGTACTTGATAAAATTAAAGACATGCTTGAAAAACAACTCGGCATCGACAAAAGCAAAATCACCGAAGATTCCGATATTATCAAAGACATCGGCGCGGACAGTCTGGACATCGTGGAATTTCTGATGGACGCCGAAAACGAATGGGGCATCACCATCGAAGAAGAAGACGTGAAAAACCTTCATACCATCGGCGACGTCGTAAAATATATCGAAGCCCGCATTTAATAAAACCCGCGAAAACACGAAAAGAGCAAAAGAAAACCACCGAAAAAAAATCGGTGGTTTGTTTTTTGCCGCAAAGCGGATTTTCGTTATTTATCCTGATATACGCGCCACAGGAAGTCTTTTTCCTTTTTAAGGACGATGCGCGCCGAGGGCATCCACGTTTTCAGGTTGTAGTCGTGGAAAGAGTTGAGCGGTTCCCACGCGCAGAAGTATTCATAAGGAATATCTTTTGCTTCCAACGCTTTTCTCAGTTTCTTGCTGCCGCCGTTCGTGAAGACGTCCTGAATGCCGTTGTTAAGGAACAGACGGGGGAAGGGTTTCTCGACGCCCAAAAAAACCTGCAATTCGTTGTAATATTCGTACTCCGATTTAAGTTTTTTGTAGTGTTTGATGCCTGTGCAGTGATAAGTCATCGTGCGGACAACGGGCAGGTTGATGATTTTGCCTTCGAAGTCGATTGCGGGGCAGTTGAGAATCGCGCCCTTGATTTTTATATCGACGTCGGGAAGTCCCAGATGTTCGCGATATTCGGGGTGATTCTGGCAGTTTATCGTCACCATGGAAAGGTGTCCGCCCGCGCTGTCGCCGGAGATGACGAAGTTGTCAAGGTCAAGACCGTATTTGTCGGCGTTGGCGACAACCCATTGCAGAGCCTTGTAGACCTGTTTCATGTAGTCGGGGAAGCGGTATTTCGGACCGAGACCGTAACTGATATTGACGGTGAAAGCGCCCGTGCGCGCCATATGCTGGCAATAGCCGCGGCGCATTTTTTTGTCGCCTTCGATCCAGCCGCCGCCGTGAATCATAAAGAACACGGGGAACTTTCCTTCCGTAAGTTTTCCGCGTTGTTTTTCGTCGTAAATAATATCGAGTTTTCCCGTGTCGGGATGTTCCTCGTCATAGACGATATCTTTCACTTCCGTAAGCCCTTTGCCGGGGAAGCGGTTGCACAATAAATATTTGATATAGTCATCTACAAAGAAAGCAGCGCTTAATAATGACATAAAATTCCTCCAAGATTTATTACAATAAGTATAATAAAAATCGCCGCACTTTGCAACAATTTTCCGCCGCCCGGCAAAAGAAAAAGGCAAAAGTGGGAAAAACGCGCATACGATTTTATTAAAAAAGAAAATACAAACGCGCCGTTTTGTCAAAAATCGCCTTAAAAACACACGTTCTTTTCCATACAAAACAAGACAAGTGTAAAAAATAATATTTTTATCCGATTAAGGATTGAAAAATGGCGCGGTTTTATGGTAAGATTAAGTTACTAAATTCTATAAAAAGGGGGATATCCTATGGACAACATCACCAAGGCAAAAATAAATCTGTTTGCTGTCTTAAGGAACCTTGAAGATTTGTGTGCAATGGACAAAGAGTCCGCCGACATCATCAAGGATACCAAACTTTCCGTACAGTTCAACGTGCCCGACGTAGGAAGCGCAACCATAGATTTCGATCACGGCAAGTGCACTTTCAATCGCGGCAAAAAACACGCCGGACTGCAACTCTTCTTCACTTCGGCGGAGCATTTCAACAACCTTATCGATCCGCCCAAGGACGCTAACGGTAAACCCAAAACGGTCATACCTATTTTCTACAACGTATTCAAAGCAGGATTCCTTCTCAATCAATTCACGAAACTCGCCGACAGGCTCTCGTATTATCTGCAACCGGCGGCGGACAAGAAGGCGGAACTTCTGAAAGATCCCGAATATTTCAAAATCAACACGACGCTCACGCTGTACACCGCGTTGTTCGCGCTCTGCGAAGTCGCAAACAGCGATAAGGTCGGTAAACTTTGTGCAAAGCGTATGTGCGACGGCAAGATCGCTGCGGGTATCCCCGGCGGTCCGCAACTCAACATCACCGTCAAAGACCACAAGCTTTACGGAGCAAAGGGCGCAATCGACGACTGGTCGGCACAAATGTTCTTTGCGAATATGGAATTCGCTCACGACTTGCTGAACGGCGACGCGTCGAGTTTCGGCGGTATGGGCAGCGGCGACTTCCAAGTAAGAGGCCGTCTCGATATGCTGGAACAAATGGCAAAGATGCTCAACCTCGTCAGCGCATATCTCGGATAGGAGGAAATTATGAATCTCGTTTACGAACCCAAAAAGATAATTGACGTTACCAAAAGCCAGGCCACTTTCAAAAGGGCTCTGAATTGTATCCCCGCGGGCATTTACGGACATCTCGGACCTTCCGAGGGCTGTATGGTTCCCGTATCGTCGTATCCTTTATATATGGATCACGCGCAAGGCGCGTACATATACGATATCGACGGCAACAGAATCATCGACTATATGTGCGGTTACGGCCCCAACTATCTGGGCTATAACGATCCCGACGTCGACGCTGCCGCCGCCGCTCAGAGAAAGAAGGGCGACTGCACCACGCTTATCAGCGATATCACCGTCGAATTTGCGGAAGAAGTTTGCAAGACCATCAATATGGCTGACTGGGCATTCTTCGCAAAGAACGGCAACGACGTCACGCAGTTTGCGATGATGATCGCGCGTGCTTATACCGGACGCAAGAAAATGGTTTTGACGAAAGGCTGGTACCACGGTGTATCTCCCTGGACGCAAAAACTCGGCTATTCGGGCATCATCGAAGAAGACGTTTGCAACAACCTTTATATCGAGTGGAACCATCCCGAACAATTCGAGGCTCTCTGCCAACAGTACGAAGGACAAATCGCAGGCTTCATTTCGCAACCTTATCAACACGGTAACTTTGCGGATAACGAACTGCCCGCCCCCGGATACTGGCAGAAGATTCGCGAAATCTGCGACAAATACGGCGTAGTTCTTATTATCGACGACGTACGCGCGGGCTTCCGTATCGACATCAACGGTTCCGATTACCATTACGGCATTAAATCCGACTTGTCCTGCTTCTGCAAGGCAATCGCAAACGGATACAACGTATCGTGCCTCTGCGGCAACAAGAAACTTCTCAACGCGACGTCCGACATCGCGTACACCGGCAGCTACTGGCTTTCGGCAGTACCGTTTGCGGCGGGTATCGCAACCCTTCGCAAGGCAAAAGCGTTGAACGCTACCGAAGAAAACGCAAAGAAAGGCAAGAAACTTACCGACGGCCTTAAAGAAATCGCAAAAGACAACGGATTCGACCTCCGCGTCACAGGCGAACCGGGTATGTTCTATCTGCGCCTTGCAAACGACCTTCCTTCGCGCGTTATCCATCAGGACTGGGTATGCGAGTGCGTAAAACGCGGCGTATTCTTCACCAGCCACCACAATCACTTCATCAACTATGCACTCAGCAATGAGGACATCCAATACACTTGGGAAGTTGCGGACGAAGCGTACAAAGTAGTGCGTGAACGCTATCCCCAGGCACAACTCATTAAATAATTTTAGGAGGAATCAATTATGGCTTTAACTAAACAAGAGTGGATAAGGCTTGAAGAAAAGGCTGACGAACTGCGCAAACTTTGTCTTTACACCACGCATTGTTCCAGCGGGCATATCGGCGGCAGCATGAGCGCAGCCGACGTCCTCACTGCTCTTTATTACAAGTATATGAATTTCGACCCGAAGAACCCCGACGATCCCAACCGCGACAGATGCATCGTGTCCAAAGGACACATCGGCATTTTCCTTGCGGGTATGTTCGCCGACCTCGGTCTTGTCGACAAAGAAGAACTCAAAACCTTCAACCTTACCGGCAGCCGTCTCGGAATGCACCTTGACAGCAATAAGGTCAAAGGTCTTGACGCGTCCACCGGTTCGTTGGGACACGGCCCCTCGCTTGCTCTCGGCATGGCTTATGCGGCACGTCTTAACAAACAAAACTACACCACGTACGTTATGACCGGCGACGGCGAACTTGACGAAGGTTCCTGCTGGGAAGCGTTCATGGCAATCTCGCACTTCAAACTCACGAACTGCGTCGTTATCATCGACCGCAACCATTTCAGTATCGACGGCAACACCGAAGACGTTATGGCGCTTGAACCCCTTGCGGACAAAATGACCGCTTTCGGTTTCGACACCAAAGTCATCAACGGACATCGTTTCGACGAAATTTGCGACGCTATCGAATACGCAAAGAAAGCACCGAACGGCAAACCCGTTTGCATCATCTCCGACTCTATCAAGGGTGTAGGTATGAAACTTACGTCCGGTAACTTCAAATGGCACTACGGCGCCATCAACGACGAAATGTATGAAACCTGCTTGCACGATCTGGACGAATACAAGAAATCCAGAATCGCTGTGGCTGAAAAGGAGGGCATTTAATTATGGCTGGCGGATTAGTATATACTGCGCTTGAAAGCACATCAATGGCAACTGCCGAAATTTACGGCAAAACTCTTGTAAAACTCGGCGAACAAAACCCCAAAATCGTCGCTCTTACCGCCGACCTTAAAGGCTCGACGAAAATCGGCGACTTCGCGGCGAAATTCCCCGAAAGAACCATTAACGTCGGTATTGCGGAACAGAATATGTATGGCATGGCGGCAGGTCTTGCGAAATGCGGATTCATTCCTTTCGCATCTTCCTTCTCCGTCTTCGCGTCGCTCCGCGCGCTTGACCAGATTCACACCGACATCTGCTATCAGAACGTCAACGTGAAAATCATCGGCACGCACGGCGGTACGTCGTTCGGACAGGCGGGCTCCACCCACCACGCAATCGAAGACTTCGCGGTTATCCGTTCGCTTGTCAATATGACGCTTATCTGCCCCGCCGACGGTATCGAAACGGGCAAAGCGGTCGAAGCGGCTGCAAACACCGAAGGTCCTTTCTACATTCGTATTAACCGTGGTTTCGACACCAACGTTTACGCGGACGACAACTACGACTTCGAAGTCGGCAAAGCCGTTCTCCTTAACGAAGGTAACGACATCACCATCATCGCGTGCGGCAGCTGCGTATATCAGGCTGTTCAGGCTGCGAAGATTCTTAAATACGACCACGACATCAACGCTCGCGTGCTGAACATGCACACCATTAAACCTATCGATAAGGAAGCAATCCTTGCTGCGGTCAACGACACTCGTCGTATCATCACCGCGGAAGACCACACCGTTATCGGCGGTCTCGGCAGCGCAGTTGCGGAAGTCGTCATCGAAGCAGGTAAGGCTTGCGCGTTCAGAAAACTCGGTCTCCAAGACAAGTTCAGCAAAATCGGTCTCCACGAAGACCTTATGGCTATGCACGAAATCGATGCGGAAGGCATCGTGAAAAACGCTCTTGAAGTCATCAATCAGGACTTCGAAAAAGAAGGCGTCAAAGGCTCTGCCGTCAAAGCGGAATCCGCAAAAGCCGGCGCAGCCGTCAAACTTGCTCCGCAGGGCGCAAACTGGGTAGACGAGGTATAGTATTATGGCAATGACTCAAGGCGATAAGTATGCATTGAGAATTTTCTTCTTCGCCGCGATTCCTTTGGCAAAAACCGTTGCGGAAAACGATCCGAAATTCGTAAAGAAATTCAAGGGCAAAAACTTCGTTTTCCAGATCAGCGTTTTGTCGCCGGAATTCAAGAAGACCGGAAAACTTTCAACGCACTTCGTTGTCAAGGACGGCAAGTGGGAAACTCACACCGGTGAAACCCACCCCCATCCTGATATCGAACTGGAATTTTCAACCCCCGAGAAGTTCATTCTGTTCTTCACCGGAAAAGGTATGCCGCTTCCCAAAATCAAGGGCGCGCTCGCACACCTTCCCACTTTCGTGAACATCCTTATGACTCTTCTCAGAATGGCGGGACTTCTGCAAGCCACCGACGTTCCCGAAAAACCCGAAGATCAGGAACTTTTGGTCTTGCTTTACATCAACCTTCTTACCGTCGGCGTCAGCCAACTTAACAGGGTTGAACATCCCGACGTCAAGCACTTTACGGAAGGCAGCCCCGACCGTGTGTACGCATTTGCGGTTACCGGTCACGAAAAACTCCAAGGCTGGCTCCGCGTTAAGGACGGTCAGACCGTTTCGGGACGCGGCGAATGCAAACGTTGCAAACCTTTCGTGTGCATGCGCTTCGACTCTCCCAAACACGCTCTTGAAATTCTCATGAGCAAGGTCGAGATGATTCCTTATATGCAAAAAGGATATCTGTCCATCGAAGGCGCGCCCGAATTCGGCAACGAACTTTCGGCACAGCTCTTCACGGTTGCATATTACGCACAAGGCACGTATCTTGACGACCAGAAGAAACAATAATCTTCAACAATGCAAAGGGCACGCTGAACAGCGTGCCTTTTTTTTGCGCCTTTTTCAAAGGGTGTATTATTATTGCCGTGAAAAAACGGACGGTTGCCCGTCCGCAAAAATCAAATGCTGTAATTTTCGGTAGAATGTTTTTCGGCGTATTCTTCGTCAAGTTTTTTCAGGGTTTCGTTCAGGGGCTTACGCAGTGCGACGTATAAGGTGTAAATGGCAAGCCCGCCGATTTTTATCGACGAATGGAAAACGTCGGACGCGATTTGCGCCTTTATAATGTTTCCGCCGATAAGCGTTCCCACGGGGATAAAGTCCATAATCGCGTAAACGAGCGCGAAGATTATGCTTGCAAGCCCTTGCCGTAAATAAATTTCGCCGTACTTTTCGCTCTTTTTCTTGAAGCAGCAGATTGCGATGCCCGACGCAAGCAGGGCGGCGACGGAAATGCTTTCGACAATTTCGTACGCGATGAAAAGCCCGTGCTTTTTATCGGGATAAAAGTTCTGCATACCGCTGATTATAGGAAGGACAATCACGTTGACAAGCATAAAGACGACGGCGATAACCGATGGAATAAACACGCATTTTTTGTATTCGGTTTCTTCACCCTCGGGGAGCCCGCCTTTTTGCTTTTCGCGCACGGCGTGGAAAATGAAAATGCCGTATTCCACGATAACGCGAAGGGCAAGGACGGTTATCCCCAGGTCAACGACGAAGCCGTCCTGAATCCCCATAAGTTTCAGCGGCGCCCAGAATATCGTAACCGTCGTGTTGTAGTTGAATGCGGTAAGGAACACGCAGCTGACAATCGACGCAATCGCCGTCGCATAGTAATATTTCGTTTGTTTTTTTCTGCTGTGGAAGTTCAGAAACGTCAAAATTAGGCAAATGAAAGCGATTGCAAGGTACAACGCCGCAAACACCGACACCCATATTATATAAGTGTTTTCGTCGGTGTAGTCCTGCATGAAAGTGTAGTTCCGGACGTTGAAGTGAATGAGCGAGATAAAAAGCGCGATGACCGCCGTCGCGTCGTACGCAATTTCTTTTTTGACGCTCATCGGAGCGAAGTTTCTGAAATCGATATATCCCAAGACGAAGGTCAGGGGGATCGCAAAAAGTAGGACGACGTTCACGATTGCGGCGGCTTTCATGCTGTCCGTGGAAATCGCCAGCAGGTTGACAAGACTTACCGCCGCCATCACCATAAGCAAAAACCAATAAATATTCAGAAGTTCTTTTTTCTTTTCGTTTTTTACGTTTTGTTCGTCCATACGCTAATGTTATCATTATTCTTTGAAAAAAGCAATTTTATTTTAATTAGTATATTCTTTTAATTTTCCGACACGCTATCAGGGATATGAAAAAATGCTTATTGTTTATGATGACGGCGGCGGTGTTTTTCATCGCGGGTTTTGAAAACCGCGGCGCGGCAAACGCCGCAACGCTTTACGATTTAGCGAGCGAACGCCACCTTGAATTTTACGAAAACGAAGTCGCGAAAGAAAAGGTTTTCAGCAAGTATTCGGAGCGCGAACTTGCGAAAATGGCAGTTGACAATGATATTTCGATTGATAAAGTCAAGAAATTGCTTGTATATTGTCACGCAATGAAAAATATCGGGAAGAATTATACAATAAAAGAAGCGGATAAATTATCAAACGCCACGGTAATTTCCGACGCCAGAAAGTACGTCGATTATTTGAAAGCGACAAGGTCAAAAGAAGAACTTGCCGCGCTTGAAAAAAGATTTAAGGAAATCGGCAGAGGACAATAATCCGACAAATCACCTACAAAAAGGCAACAAAAAAGCCGCGGAAATTCCGCGGCTTTCTGCTGTGTCGAATTATTTCTTATAAGTCTTTTTGAAAAGTTCCAGCGAAAGTTCGGTCGTGTATTTGTCGGCTTTTGCCTTTTCGACGGTCTTTTGCTCGATATAAGTTTTGCAGCCTTCTTCCAGAGCGCGGCACGCTTCGAAAGCGTCTTCCAGGGTTTTCCCGCACACGAAAACGCCGTGGTTTGCAAGGAAGCAGGCGTTTCTGCCTTCCATTGCGGCGACGGTATTTTTCGTGAGTTTTTTGGTTCCCGCAAGGCCGTACTTTGCACAACGGACGTCGCCCAGAAGATACTTTTTCATTTTATCGTTGAAAGCAGGCAATGAAAGGTGCGTGCTTGCAAAGGTTGCGCCCCAGGTGGGGTGGCTGTGCAGAACGACGTTGATTTCGGGACGTGCGCGAAGAATAGCGGCGTGGATTTTCCTTTCGCTTGTGGGTTTCCGGGGGCCCGTCCATTCAAGCGTTTCGATATCGACGACGGGAAGGTCGTCGGGCGTCATAACGACGTAATCGAGTCCCGACGGGGTGACAAGCGCGTGCTTTTCGTCAAGGCGGATCGAGATGTTGCCCCAGGTGCCTTGCACGAGGTTTTCTTCCAGCATTCTGACGCCTGCGTCTTTGACCATTTGTCTTAATTCTTTTTCGGTAAATGCCATAATAAACCTCCTATTCGCGCTCGGCTTTCAAAAGCGCTTCCTGATTCGTCTTGCTGTATTTTTTGCGATACACGACGTGTTCCAGCACCGCGCCGATTTTGCCGACGGGTTTGCAGCCGCCGACGGCTTGCGCCATGATAAGGGTATGGGCGGCTTTGTCAAGGACAAGACAAGCGGTGAACGCTTCGTTGAGCGTCGTGCCTGTCGAAAGAATACCAATGTCCGAAAGCAGGCATGCTCCGCGGCCTTTAAGCGCCTTGGAAATGCCAAAGATGTCGTTGGTTTTTGCGGTTCTTGCGGTAGGTCCGACGATTTGCGCCATATCGTCCAGAACGGGCGGGATGGTGACTTTTTTATTTGCGACGGTCAGTGCGAACACGGGCGAAGTAATCATAATCGCGCCGACGTCCTGACGCGCGCCGTACAGTTTAACGTGCAAAAGCGCGTCTTTCAGGGTGTCGGAAGGGCATTTGTCGGTTTCGTTGAATTTGACCTCAATGATATCTTCAACGGTCAAATCTTTGAAGTTAACCCCCGATTTGGTGATAAGCATACTTTCCGAGTCCACTCTTGCGCTGATGTTGTTGGTGTGCGCGCCGAAAAGATTTTCATCGTAAACCTTATGCGCGTACTCAACCATTGTGTTTTTGAGTTTTTCGTTCATAACGACTCCTTATTAAAAACAGCGGGCGGAAAAAACCGCCCGCAAGTTTTAACGATTATTTCTTTTTGGGTTTTTCGAAGCTGCGTTGAAGTTCGGGCGTGCCTTGTGCTTTTACGAGAGAGAAAACTTTGTCAAAGCGTTCAAGCGCGGCGTCGATGACTTCGTCGGTGTCCGCCATGGAGGTGTAAAGACGGCTTCCTGCAAGGGTAACGATACCATTTGCCATGTACGCTGCGCCCATATCTTTCATGGCTTCTGCGCGGGCTTCCATTTCGGGCTTGTTTTTGAGAAGTCCCAAAGCGGATTTAAGGAAGCTGAAACTGCTGTAATCGAAGCTCATTGCGCCGGTGCATTCAAGGTGAACGATGCTGCCCTGGTTGTAAACGACGTAAGGAAGATTGTGTTTTTTGACAAGGGCTTTAAGGCCTGCCGCAAGTCTGTCGCCCGCAATACCCGCTTTTTCGCAAGCGTTGTATTTTTCGATGGCTTTTATGCAGCAATATCCTGCGTATGCGGACAAGGGGTTCGCCGCGAGAGTGCCGCCGACGTACGCTTTTTTGCCAAGGCCCGCGACGCCCGCCGCCATAAGGGAGATGTATTCGCGTTTGCCGCCTACGCCGCCCGCTGCGGGATAACCGCCGGCGATGATTTTGCCGAAGATGGTAAGGTCGGGTTTGACGTTGAAGAAGCCTTGCGCTCCGCCAAGACCCATACGGAAACCGGTAACGACTTCGTCAAAGATGAAGAGCGCGCCGTATTTGTGGGCAAGTTCAAGGGCTTTCTGGTTGTAATCGAAGTCAATGGGGCGAGTGCCGCTTTCGGGGCCCACGGGTTCAACGATGACGCAAGCCGTGCCGCCGCGAAGTTTATTGCGTCTGAGCATACCTTCCAGCATTTTCAGGTCGTTGGGGCGGACTTCGTCGGTGGAGCCGTAGCAGCCTTTGGGAATGCCGTGGCTTTCAAGAAGGTTGCGGCTTCCGGGGATTTTCAGACCATAGACCATCTGGTCGGACCAGCCGTGATATGCGCCGCCGATTTTGATGACGCGTTTGTTTCTGGTTGCACAACGGGATACGCGGATTGCCGCCATGACGGATTCTGTGCCCGAGCCGAGCATACGGAACATTTCGCACGCAGGCATATGTTTATTGATCTCTTTTGCAAGCAGAAGTTCCGCTTCGTGGAAAAGACCGGTAACGGGGCCGCAGGATTTGATAAGTTCAATCGCCTGTTCCTGAACTTCGGGGAAGTTGCTGCCGAGGATTGTCGGGCCGCCCGCTTGCAGGAAGTCGAAGTATTTATTGCCGTCCGCGTCGTAAAGGTATGCGCCTTCGGCTTTTACCATGCACATGGGGAAGGGTTTGTTGAAAGCAAGGTTGTGCTGAACGCCGCCGGGGATATATTGTTTTGCCTCGGTGGTGATTGCTTTGGATTTCGCGCATTGTTTGTCGAAGTAATTTTCGACGATGTCCTTATACGCTGCGTCCGATACGCAATAGATGGGTTTGCTCGTGAGTTCGTGCAACTCGTTGTAGATGTCTTGCGCTTTCGGCCATTTGCCTTGTTCGCAAGCGTAACCGTTTCTGCTCATAGTGAAGTCCTCCTAACGTTTTAAGTAGTTAATAAATTTATCGATTGACTGTTTGATTTCAACGTCGTCAAAGGGTTTGTTTTTGATGAAACGTTGAAAAACAATTCCGAAATATGCGCCGAGGATATATGCCGAAAGTTCCTCGGGGGTGAACGTTTCCAGAAGTTTCGCGTATGCCGCGTGCGTTTTTATGCGCTCCGCCGCAATATCGTAAATTTTCGAGAAACTGCTTTCGCCTTTGCACAGGATACCGCGCATTAAAAGATTGCCCGTAAGGTAAGGGTAAGGTATCGTGTCGTCGACGAGTTTGTCGATGAGCGCCGATATGGAAACTTCCTGCTCGGATTCTTCAAAGACCGAAACAAGGTCGTTGATTTCTTCCGCCGCGATTTGTTCCATAAGGTCGTCCAGCGAATTGAAGTGAGTGAAGAAAGTGCTGCGCGATACGTCCGCCGCCTCCGATATTTCGTCGATGGTAACGTTCCCGAGACCTTTTTCTTCAAACAGTTTTTTCGCCGCGTGCAACAACGCTTTGTGGGTGTTGTTTTTTTTGCGCAGACGGCGTGACGTTTCCAATGGTGCCATAGAATCTCCTTTTAATATATTTTGATTATATCACTAAAATAATACGGTTGTAAAGAGATTTTTGTATTAAAGTACAATTTTGTACTGACGGTCAGTTTATTGATAACAAAGCCCCGAAAATTTTCATTTTTTGCTGTTTTTCGTCTTTTTTCGCGCATTTTGGCGCGATAGCGCGCCCGTAAGGCGGTCAAAACCATTGACAAAACGAAAAGTCGCAAGTATAATAGGGCAATAGACATTGGCATATTTTATATGCCTTTGATTTTTTATGGAGAAGAAAAATGGAAAAAGAAGTTTTTTTAACCAAGGAAGGCTACGACAAATTAAAACGCGAATATGACGAACTCAGTTCGACAGGTCGCAAAGAAATGGCGGAAAAAATCAAAATCGCCCGTGAGTTCGGCGATCTCAGCGAAAATGCGGAATACGACGCCGCCAAAGAAGAGCAGGGTTTCCTTGAAAAGCGCATTCGTGAAATCAACGAAATGCTCAGCAACTGCACGATTATCGACGAAAGCACGATCGATACCAAAACCGTCAGCGTCGGTTGCATCGTAAAACTTCAGGATCTGGAATTCGGGGACAAACTCGAATATAAAATCGTCGGCGTTTCGGAAGCGAAAATCGAAGAAAATCTTATCAGCAACGAATCTCCTCTCGGCAGCGCGCTCATCGGCAAGAAAAAAGGACAGGAAGTCGTCGTTACCACCCCCGGCGGCGAAGCAAGATTCAAAATTTTAAGCATTAACGCATAAGAGGTCAAAATGGCAGAAAACGACGTCCGAAACAACGAACAACAGGAAGATTTAAGCGAACTTATCAAGGTTCGCCGCGACAAACTGCGCGATTTGCAGGACGCGGGCAAAGATCCTTTCAAAGAAGTCCGCTTCGAAAAAACGGCGATGTCCAAGGAAATCGTCGACAATTTTGAAAAATACGAGGGCAAAACCGTGTCGCTTGCCGGCAGACTCATCAGCAAGCGCGTCATGGGCAAGGCAAGTTTCGCGCATATTCTTGACGGCGACGGTCAGATTCAGCTTTACTTTAAGCGCGACGTTCTGGGCGACGAGCCTTATGCGGAATTCAAAAAATACGACATCGGCGATATCATCGGCGTTACCGGCGAAGTTTTCGTGACTCACATGGGCGAAACCACCGTCAACGTTACTTCGGTGAAACTTCTTTCAAAGTCGCTTTTGCCGCTCCCCGAAAAGTTCCACGGACTTACCAACACCGACCTTCGTTATCGTCAGCGTTACGTTGACCTTATCGTCAATCCGGAAGTCAAGTCGGTTTTCGTGAAACGTAGTATGGTTCTTCGCGAAATCAGAAACTTTTTGGACGAAAAAGGGTATCTGGAAGTCGAAACCCCCGTTCTGCACAACATCGCGGGCGGCGCAAACGCAAGGCCGTTCATTACGCACCACAACACGCTCGATATCGATATGTACCTTCGTATCGCTTTGGAACTTTATCTTAAACGCCTTATCGTCGGCGGGTTTGAAAAAGTTTACGAAATCGGCAGAGTATTCAGAAACGAAGGTATGGATCAACGCCATAATCCCGAGTTCACTTTGTTGGAACTTTACGAGGCATACACCGACATTCACGGCATGATGGATATCACCGAAGGTATGTTCAGACACGTTGCAAACAAAGTTTGCGGCACGGGCAAAATCACCTTCGACGGCGTGGATTTGGACCTTGACAAACCTTTTGAAAGAATCTCGATGGTCGAGGCGGTCAGAAAATACGCAGGCGTCGACTTTGACAAAATCGAAACACTGGATGAAGCAAGGGCGGTCGCGAAAGAGCACCACATCGAATACGAACAACGCCACAAAAAAGGCGACATTCTCAATCTGTTTATCGAGGCTTACGTCGAGGATAAACTCGTCCAGCCCACGTTCCTTACCGGACACCCCGTGGAAATCAGCCCGCTTGCAAAGCGCGATCCCGATCATCCCGGCTACACCCAGCGTTTTGAGTTGTTCATAAACGGCAGGGAATACGCCAACGCATTTTCGGAACTTAACGATCCCATCGACCAGCGCGGCAGATTCGAGGCTCAGGCGGAACTCAAAAAACAGGGCGACGAAGAAGCCAACGACATCGACGAAGATTATCTCACCGCAATGGAATACGGCATGCCCCCGACGGGCGGATTAGGCGTCGGCGTCGACCGTCTTGTAATGCTTGTTACGGGTGCGGAGACGATAAGGGATGTTTTGTTGTTCCCCACAATGAAACCTATTAAAAAGTCATAATTTTGCGACCTTTTGAGTTTTTGGCAAAACCTTACTCGGTTACGTACGCCTGAGTACGCGCCCTCGTAAGAACTTGCCAAGAAACGTCAAAATTTCATCAAAATTCTGACTTTTTAGGGAAGTATGTCATTGCGAGGAGCAAAGCGACGTGGCAATCTCCCGGAAGGGAAACGATATAATTAAAGCACCGAAATTTCGGTGCTTTTGTTTTGGGTTTATATCGTTGTGCGGCTGTTATTGATTGTTGCGGAAGCCGAATCCGCTGACTTCTTTCGCCTTATTGATATAGGTGAACGCGTCGGGATCGACGTCTTTTATGATTTGTTTGAGCAGGGCGGATTGCTTTTTCTTCACGACGCAGACCAGGATTTTTCTGGTGGAATTTGTATAGATGCCTTCCGCGTGGATTATCGTGCCTCCGCGGTGCAGGATTTGCACGATTGCGTCGCCGACTTCTTCCGCCTTATCGGTGATGATATTAAACACGACGCTGGATTGCGTACCCGTCGTGATGACGTCCGCAACCTCGCTTGTCAAAAACAGGGTGATGAACGAGTAAAATATCGGGGATGCGATTTTGACGAAGGTCGTGTTCGCGTCCATGCCTTTTGCCGACAGCAGACCGACGATACCCGACAGCAAAACGACAATGCTGTCAAACAGGAAAATAAACCAACTTGTATTAAGTTCGGGCTTTTTCTTGTTTGCGATTTTCCCAAGTATATCCGTGCCGCCCGCGCTGCTGTTCGTAAGAAGGGAGCCGCCAAGCGCAACGCCCGAAATGACGCCGCCCGCGATTGCCGAAATAATCGTCAGACTGCTTTCCATGCCCGAGCCTTGAAATACGGGCAGTTTAAGTGCGGAAAACAGTGCCATAAAGCCCGAATAGCCCAAAACGATGACGGTCGTATTGATTGCAAATTGTTTGTTGAGCGTGAAAAACGACGCGATAACAAGCGGCAGATTCAGCACGAAAATCGTGACGGCGGGGTTGAACACGCCTTCCGCAAGTTTATGGTCGTACAGATTGACGACGTTGTACACGATACTAGCGATACCGCCTACGCCGCCCGGGGCAAATGCGTTCGGGACAATAAAGACGTACGACGCCACCGCGCGAAGCAGTGCGAAGAATAGCAAAAGACCGTAAAACCCGACACGACTTAAAAATTTTTTCGATTTCTCTGATTTCATAGCCCGTAATATAAACTTATAAAAGAAAATTGTCAACAAAAATATCTCATGTTCGACACAAAATATTTTGTCGATAGACACGGTATTCCAAAAAAGATATATTTATATATCAATCTTCAAGTTTTTTGAGTTCCTCGTCGTCCGAAGAATCGTCGGGTTCCACCGATTGATGCACGCGTGCCGACACGTCTTTAAGGTCATAGGTTTTGACGTCGAAACTGCCGTCTTTGTCCATGATTTTGACCTTGACCTGCTGTTTTAAGATGTCGTTGCTTTCCACGACACCTTCGCCGTCGGGAGTTTTTGCGCGACTGCCGACCTTGGGCATTTTTTTGTACATTTCGGCGTAGTAATCGTTCTCGAATTTCAAGCAGCACATAAGACGTCCGCAAACGCCGCTGATTTTGGTGGGGTTAAGCGACAGCCCTTGCAGTTTCGCCATTTTGATGGAAACTTTCGCAAAGTCGGGAAGACAGGTGTTGCAGCAGCACGGCCGTCCGCAGGGGGCAAGCGCGCCGCGCATTTTCGCGTCGTCGCGTTCATAAATCTGGCGAAGTTCGATGCGGTTTCTGAACACGCCCGCAAGGTCTTTGACAAGGTCGCGGAAATCGACGCGTCCTGCCGCCGTGAAGTAAAAGATAATCTTCTGACGGTCAAAGGTGTATTCCACGTCCACAAGTTTCATATTAAGGTTGTGTTTTTCGATTTTCTCGTTTGCGATGCGAATGGCTTCGGGGCGCATGGCAAGGTTTTTTTCCACCTGTTTTTTGTCGGCGTCGGTGGCTTTCCTTAAAACGGGTTTCAAAGGTTGCACGACGTCTTTGTCGTCGACTTCGCGGTTTGAGAGCACGACTTCGCCGTATTCCGTGCCGCGCGCCGTTTCGACAATCGCAGCGTCGCCTTCCGAAAACGAAATTTTCTCGGGGCTGAAATAGTACACCTTGCACGAGTTCTTAAATTTTATGCCGACTATCGTTACTGACATTTATATTTAACCTCCAAAATACCGAGAAGCAGGTTTTCGACAACGCCGGTGCTTCCCACGTAAAAACTCAATTTTTTTCTTTCTTCGTTGACAAGATAAAGTATGTTGGAAAGGGCGTCAAGCGAAAAGCCTTTCGACAGCGTTTCGATTTCCCATTCCTTATGTTTGCTCATGATAAGGTTCTTGTCGGTTTTTGCCGCAATCATATCGCGAAGAACAATGGAAAGCGCGTCCAGAAAAACGGGCAAATTATCCTTATCAAGGGTTTTATCGTTCAAAAACGACGCCACATCGCTGCTTTTTTTCAGATTGTTGAGTATGAATATGGCGCGGTCAAACGTTTCCGAAAAGGCGGAGTTTGACGAAATTTCCTTTGCGCGCCACAGCATACCGTCGGCGCAGGCGGCGGCAATCGTCGCGTTTCCGACGGCAACGCCCGAACAAATCAGCGCGGCTTTTATATCGTCCGCGGAAAACCTGTCAAGAGTTATTTTTTTCGTTCTCGACTTCACCGTGTCCAGAATCGCGCTTTCGCTGCCGACTCCCAGAAATATGCTCACGGCTTTTTGCGGTTCTTCCAGGGTTTTCAGCAACTTGTTTTGCGCGGCGGGGTTCATTTTGTCCGCGGAATTTACAAAGTACAGTTTGTTGTCGCTCTCAAACGGTTTCGTCTCGGTGTCTTCGATAAGGGCGGCGACGTCTTCGACCTTGATTTTCTTGCCGTCTTCGTTGATGAATTTCACGTCGGCGTGATTCCCGTTCAGCACTTTTTTGCAAACGGGGCAGGTCGTGCAGGCGTCCTTGCAATATACCGCGCACGCAATCAGTCTGAAAAGATTCTGCACGGCGAAAACGTCGGGCGAAATCACCATATAAGCGTGCGACAAATTGCCCGTGTCGATATCGTGTTTTATTAAGTTGTAGGCGCGGCTCTTTTTCAGAGCGTCCTGAAACTCAATCATCTGATAAGTCCTTTTTCGCGAAGGGCGTCGATAATATGTCGGCTTGTTTCGGCCTTGCACTCGCACGGGACGATGCGGATCACCCTTTCCGGATTTTCGTCGGCGATGTCGGAAAAGCCCTTGTAAACGCGGGCGTGGAAATCGCCAGATTCCACCTCGAAACGGTCGCCCAGTTCTTCCGCCTTTTTGCGGCTTCTGAACATTTTGTCGTGGGGCAGGTCGATGAAAACCGTCGCGTCGATGGGACAGCCCTCGATTGCTTTTGCGTTTATGTTTTTCACGACGTCGGTGCCGAGTCCGCGTCCCGCGCCCTGATAGGCGACGGAACTGTCGACATGCCTGTCGCAAATCACGATTTTTCCTTCGTTAAGGGCGGGAATGACGACTTCCCTTAAAAGTTGCGCGCGTGCCGCTGCGTAAAGATACGCCTCGCACTCGGGCGTCATATCCGCGCTTTCCGGCGAGAGAAGTATTTCGCGAATTTTTTCGCAAATGGGAGTGCCGCCGGGCTGACGAACGAGAACGGCGGGTTGCGACGTTTTTTCAAGATATTCCATAAGAAGACGAACCTGCGTGGATTTTCCGACGCCTTCGCCGCCTTCAAAAGTGATAAATTTTCCTTTCATAATGATGTCCGTTAATTATTCTACTTATCTATTGTAACATATAATCTGCCGTTTACAAAACCAAAAACGTCGCGGTCTTTCAAAAAATCGGCAATATTTTCGGTAATTACTTCGCCGTACGCGACGACGGGAATGCCCGGGGGATAAGTCCCGACTTCCCCGAGCGACACGTGACCTATCGCGTCGTGCAGCGGAAGATACGCGCCGTCGCCCGTTACTTTTTTGAAAACTGGCGCGGGAAAGGGCGGAATTTCACGCGCGCTTTCGCATTTCACGTCTTTTAAGGCGTCGTAAATATCGTCGATTCTTTCCTCGTTTTCGGGAGACAGTATAAAGACCGCCAAATCGTAAAAAGTCATTTCCGGCACGACGTTTTTACTCCTAAGTGCCGAAAACCCGTTGTCCCCGCACCTTACGACAAGCCTTGTGAAGTCGTCGTTTTTAATTATTTTCCCGGGCAGTTTTTCTTTTAATAAGTTTACCTTTTCAAAAAGTTTTTCATACTTTTCTTCGCCCGATATTCTTCTTTCGTCAATGGAATAATCCATGCTTGCAAGGGTAAGATAGCACGGGCTTGTAGTGTGCAAATCGGCACGTAAACGCAACAAATCGTCCGTTAAAGTATCGTTATTGCAAAATAAAGCCGCCCCGCCCGAATACACGGGCAAGGTTTTGTGAAAACTTGTAACGGAGATGTCGGCAAATCCCGAAAAGCCTTTTTCAAAGCGTTCTGAAAACGGGAAATGGGCGCCGTGCGCCTCGTCCACGAAAAGAATTTTGCCGCTTTTTTTCACAAGCGCGGATATGATTTTTGCGTCCGCCGTCATGCCGAAGTAATTCGGTGACGTTATGACGCACGCGCCCGCAGACGGATATTGTTCAAGCGCGGTTTCGACGTCTTTTTCCGTCACGGGCAAAGGGATTCCGTTTTTGTCGAAAGACGACGGAATATATCTTACCTTAAACCCGAGCGTTCTTGCCGCCGCGTAAACCGACTTGTGCGAAGAGCGGGCAACGATTATTTCGTCGGTGCGGTTTCGTATCGCGCTCATTGCGATGAAAACCCCCGTCGTGCTGCCCGAGGTCAGATAAAAGCAGTTTTTCGCGCCGTACGTTTTCGCGCATTCCTTTTCGCTTTCAAGTATCGCGCCCGTCGGATTTTGCAGATTGTCCGAAAAATCGAGTTCGGTCACGTCGTATTTCGCGCTTGAAAAAAGCGGATTATCGCCCGTGCCGAAGTGCGCCGGCATATGGAAGCGCGCGGGATTTTTTGCGACGTATTCGCAGATTTTGTCGTACAACGGTTTCATAATCCTTATTATATATTGTTTTCGCGCGTTTGTCTAAATAAAAGTCAAGTAAAATTTGAAAACCCTTGCAAATTCCGCGACGGTGTGGTAATATAATGAAAAGGGGAAAACCCAAATAAGACAAATTAGAAAAGGAGACGTTACTATGGCACACAAAATCAGTGATGAATGCATCGCTTGCGGAGCGTGCGCGGACACTTGCCCGGTAGGTGCTATTTCCGAAAACGGCGGTAAATACGAAATCAACCCCGACGAATGCATCGATTGTGGCGCTTGCGCAGAAGGCTGCCCCGTCGGAGCAATCCAAGGCTGACAAACACAAAAAGAAAGAACTCCCCCGGATTTTTCCGGGGTTTCTTTTTGGAAAAAACACGGCGGAACCTGAAAAATCCGCCGTTTTTTGACAAAATCCGAAAAAATGTAAAAATCGTCAAATAAAAAACGGGATTCGATTGTTTATTTGTTGCAAGGGTTATATCGGTTGCAAAATTCTTCCCGACTTTGTATAATATGCCTATTAAATAAAAGAGGTATTCCGTTTGGATAATAAACGCCTTGACATTTTAATAGCGCGCATCAAGGAATCGGGCGATGAAACCGCTTTTGCGGAGTTTTACGAACTCACGTCAAAAGGTTTGTTTTCGTATTTATTGTCGATAGTAAGGAGAAGGGAAGTTGCCGAAGACCTTATGCAGGATACGTACGTGCGTTTCAGACAAAGCGTGCAAAGTTACAAATCGGGCAATCCGGCGGCGTTTCTTATCGAGATCGGCAAAAACATCGCCTTCAACCACATAAAGCGCGCGAAGTACGAGACCGCGACGGATTTTTCGGAGTGGGAACCCGTGTCCGGCGAAAAGAGCGTCGAAGATCTTGCCGACACCACCGTCACCGACGCGATGAAAAAGGTGCTGACCGCCGACGAAGCGCAAATCGTTATGCTGTACGTCGTGGCAGGTTTCAAACATCGCGAGATTGCTGAAATCGTAAAAAAACCCGTGGGCACGGTACTCTGGACGTACAACAACAGCCTTAAAAAACTCAGAAAATACTTAAAGGAGGAGCAAGCGTGAACAACAAAGATTTGAAAAACAGATTAAAAAGCGAAATCGAAAGTATTACGCCGCGCGTTTACGACAACGTCGTGCAGTCCTCCTATATCGAAAAACCCGTGGCGAAAACAAAGAAAGCGGGCGCAGGCAAAGCGTTCAGAATCGCGACGTCCGCCGTGGCGTGCGTGCTGATTATGGCAATCGCGATCACCTGCGGCGTTATGTTCGCGCCGAAAAAAGATAATTCACCGATAAGCAATTATTATTACGTGCAGGTTTCTGCGGGCGCGGACAAAGCGACTGCGGCGGCGGACGAAAAAACCGACGGCGCAAAAATCACGCTCACGTTAAACAGCGAGGAAACCGTGGAAACGGTGCGTGCCGAAAACGTGGACGGCGACATGATACTGCATCTTTCCGGCGAATTGAAAGGGCTTAAATTTGACGCTGCGACAAGAAAAATCAACGAAGCCGCGCGGACGCTCAAATTCGTCGATGACGCGGACGGGCTTTCCGTTTCCGTCTCCGGCGAGACCGCCGAAAGCTTTGCAAAACGACTTCGAGCGGCGTTTGACTTTTCGCTGTCGATAAAGACGATTTCAAAGGAAGACCTTGCAAACCAAGCGAAGAAATATTTGCAAAACGCGACTTCATCAATGAGTTTTGAACAATTAACCGCCGCTTTTGCCAAAAGAAAGAGCCTGCTGGAAGAATCCTGGGGCGGTGACAGAAGCTTATTTTCGGACATATATTATCAGTTTGCAGAAGAAAAAATCTCAGCCCTTATTGAGAGCAGTGGGCTTGACGTGTTCAAAGATTTTGTGAAAGGCAGTTATTATGATATGATCGATAAACTTGAAAAAATCGAGCAAGGGTTGCCTTATCCATGGAATGAACAAGTTGCGAAAATCCGTATCTCCCTTGAAAACATCGACTTTGCGAAAATCAAGACGATGTACGACAATTATATCACGGATTTAATCAACGATATTCTGAACCCGAGCGAACAAACATCGAACAGTATTTTTAATATTTAATAAACAATATAAAAATAAAAACAAGCCTTATCGGAAACGGTAAGGTTTTTTGTTGCAATTTAATATAAATAAGAATTGAGAAGAAATATCGAAAATATATCGTTTTTGAAAAAATTAAAAAAGTTTCAAAAAATCCCAATAAAACGCGCTCGTCGATTGTTTACTTTGCGAAAACAATTTGAAAAACACGGAGGTTTTACTCAATATGAAAAAGAAAATCCTGGCAATACTTCTTGTAGTATCGATGGTAGCGGCTCTTGCGGTCGGACTTACCGCCTGCAATAAGGACAAGAAAACCGCGCCTGCAAAAGCAAACAACGCCGAAACTCTCGGCACGGCAATCGCGGTCGCGATGAACTCTTCGGCAGCGGGCACTGCTTCGGCGGAAGGCGATGAAAACGTTGATCCTTATTTCACCATCAAAGGCATTCCCGGCATCAGTCTTGCAACCAACGAAATCGCAAAATACCTTAACGAATACGTAAACAACGCAAAGGCGTACATCAAAGATCACAATGTTGACGTCAAAGTGGAAGCATCCAACGAAAAAGACGGCTATAACTACAAAATGCTCGTGACCGTCACTTATAAAGACGCCGATGGCAAAGACGTATCCGACGTATCGACGATTTACATCAACGCAAAGAAAATCAAAGACGGCGAAGTTTCCAAGGAAGACGCAGATATCAACGGCAAAGAAGACTATGCATTTGAAGCGGTTGTAATGCACGGAGAAAAAGAATTTGTCAAAATCAGCGGAACCTGCACTTATGACAAAGAAAAAGACACAATGGTGTTCGCTTTTGGAGCAGGCACCGGTCTTAAAGTTGACGGTGTTGGCGTAAACGTCAAGGCATGGTCCAACGACAACGGTGGTGTTGTGGTTGAAGTTAACGTCGGTGTTGACAACGCATGCAAGGTCAACGTGAAAGTCGAACTTGGCAAAATCAGCGATACCGAACATGGCGCGAAAGTCTACGTTGACGTAGCGGTCGGAAAAGAAGGTCAAGAAGCCGTTAAAGTGAACGTCGTTGCAAACGTTATCTCGAATGCAAACGCAACCAACCTTGACAAAAACGACTTTGCAATCAACGGTACGGCGACGGTTGTCGTTGAGAGCCCTGTAAACTCTGTAAACGTGAACGTCGATATCAGCGGCAAAGCAAAATACGTTCCCGGTGAACCGGAAGTCGAAAAAGGCAAATACGTTGTACAAGTCAGCGGCAATGCCAGCGTCAATGTCGGCAAATAATATGCTTATTATCGGATTACGACAGTAATCTTTCCACCTAAATCAAAGGAACGTCCCGATTTTCGGGGCGTTTCTTTTTGCAAAAATTCACCTTGCGAAAAAAATGAAAAATATCAAACATTTTTCAATAATATGCAAAACATTGTCATATTTTGTATGCAATAATGCAATCAAGAGGTGAACAAAATGAAAAAATTATTTGCAATAATCAGAAACACAAAGGTTAAAACCCCCGCCCGCCGACCGCTGGAAATATATCATATCGACAAAGGATTTTCGGAGCCCCTTTTTGAGTGCGCGGATTACGTCGTGTCCCGCACGAGCGGACTTTTTGAAAACGCGGAGTATCACGAAGTCACAAACTCATACGGCGTAAAGTTCAACGTGACGAAAAGCGTTTTATAAATCGCGAAGCATTGTTTTTTTATTACGTGCAACGCACTCTATGTCATTGCGAGCGTAGCGTGGCAATCTCCCGGAAGGGCACCTTGTAAAAGCGATGATACGATGTTTTTGCCTTTGGCAAAAGCGATGCGCCAATGGCGCGATGTGTGCCTCTGGCACGTTGCGGATTTACCTTAACTTCGGCTGCAAGCCGAAATATAACTTTGGCGACAGTCAAAATATCACTTTGACCAAGTCAAAATATAACTTGCATTGCAAATTAAACTGCGAAGCAATGATCGCGAAGCGCGAAAAAACCGTCGGGAAACGACGGTTTTTGTCATCATATTTTATCAAAACTTCACAAGTTCCGGCTCGCGGTTCACGTATCGGGTGAAACCTTCAAAGCCGATTTCTTTCATTGCCGCCGCGATTTTGTCGTAATTATAAGCGATGCTGTTTGTGCGGTGTGCGTCGCTGCCGAAAGATATTTTCCTTCCGCCGAGCTCGTAGTATCGTTTAAGGACGTCGACGTCGGGGATTGACAGGTGTCGCAAAGAAAACTCGCTTGTGGTTTTTCCGCCGCGATAAGTTTTGCTGTTGACTTCCAGGCACTTATCCTTTTCGATGATGGCGGTGAGGATATCGTCAAAGACGTCCGAGAACTCCTCGTAAAACATATCGGGCTCCTTATACGGCGCGTTTCTTTGGATATAGCCGATGTGGCCGATGATGTCGTAGGGGTAGGGCGCGTTGACGCTTTCCCGGACGGCTTTCAGGTATTCGAGATAGGCGAAGTGTTTATAGGGGCACTTATTGAAATATTCCGCGTAATAGACCTCGCTGCCGAGCACGCAGTGAACGCTGTTGATAATGACGTCGAAGTCGATATCGGCAAGGTCTTTGATATACAGATTGTTTGCCGATTTAAGGTATCCGAGTTCCGCGCCCATGGCAAGGCGGAAGTTTTTCTTATTGAAGCGGCGTTTGAAGTTCTGCATCGCGGCGACGTACGCCGACATATTTATTTGCGGGTTGTCATATCCGATGACCTGATAATCGCGGTTGACGTGATCGGTGATTGCGACATAGTCGCAACCGCGAGAAAGCGCCGTCGCAACGACGTCTTCGACCGCCTCCATGCCGTCGTCCGAAAAAATGCTGTGAACGTGCGAATCGTGCATAAAATTCCTCCTAACGATTATTATACAAACGTAAGGACAAGATGTAAAGGTTTTTCGCAAAATATTACACGCGGGCGCATTTGTAACGTTTAGGTTAAAAATTACCTTAAAACGATTTGCCGATAACCCCGAAACGGCGCGCGTAGGGCAGAAATCCCGACTTAGCCTTGACAAGAAAACTAATAAATATTAAAATGTAAAATGTAGAGATATACGCACGTCCGCGTGCGTGTACAATTTAAATCTCGAAAGGAGACCAAAAATGAAAAACAAGAATTTTTTGCGAGTACTCGCAATAGTTTGCGTTCTCGTTTTGTGCGTCGGCGTTCTGGCTGCCTGCAAAAATAAAGGAAACGGCGGCGGAAACCAAGGCGGCGGAACGGGCGGCGGTGGCGGAACCGGCGGTGGCGGAACCGGCGGCAACCAAGCAGGCGCCTCGATGAACGCATTTGTCAACACGATGTTCCAAAGCGCAAACGAAATCGCAAACGGCACTTCGTTTGAACTTGCCGACGGCAAAAACATCGCTTTGAGCCTCGGCGCGACAATCACCCTTAAAAAGGACGGCGGCGTCGCAGAAAAAATGCCGATCGAACTTGCTCTGAAAGGTTTTCTCGACCGTCAGAACGTCATCGACAAATATATCGTTGACAACGCAAACGGCGCATTCGTGCTTTCGGGCAATAACGTGACGATATTCACCGACACGACCGAACTCAAAGAAGGCGAAATCAGAGTAACGAAAGAAGGCAATAACTACGTTGTCGACAAAAACGGCAACTGCGCCGCGAAATTCGTACCGTTCGATTCCGCAAACTCCGCGCAGGCGGGATATACGAGATATTCGAAAGCGGTTTCGCTTACTTCCGACAACGAAACTTATATCGACGTGTCCGCGCGCATTAACGGCGTTGATTCTTTCCGCCTTATTTACGAAAAAGACTTCCTTTACGCAACGATTGCGGGGAACAAAGTCGGCGTTGACCTTACGAAACTTGAAAAGACCGCAAACGGACAAACCGTCAAAGACGCGCTTTTCACCAAGATCGAAGGGCTGCTCAAAAACAACATCGTAAAGAGCGTTGTCGAAGCTTTCAACGGCGGCGACTTTGACCTTAACGAAGTTATCACCGGGCTTATCAACACGTTTGTAAAGAAAGAGTATATGCCGTACAGCGACACGCTTGTCAATGCGGCAAGCAGAAACCGTTACAACTTAGTTAACGGCGAATATGTTAAAGACGCAAACGGCACATTCGTTGTGAAAACCCTTGCCGACACGATTTTTGAGAAAGACATTTCTTTCAGCGGCATTTCGATCAACAACATGCTTTCGGATATATTCGGCGGCAAAGAAAAATTTTACAGTTACTTTGGCGAAACCCTTGACGTTAAGGGCATTCTTACCGCGGACTTAAAAGGCACACCGTTTGCAAGCAACTTGTTCAGCGAACCTACCTGGTACACCTGGAAAAACGGTCAGTTCCAAGAAGCGAACAAAGGTTACACGTCCGTCAAGAACGACCTGTCGCAAAAACTTTCCGCAACGGTCGCGCTCAATCCTTTCAGCCTTGGCGAAAGCATTGCCGTGACGAAAAACAGCGCAATCAAGCTGGGCTTTGAAAAGGAAAAGGGCGCAAACGGCAGCATCGGCAAGATGAGCAAATTCTTCCTCGACCTTAACCTGCCCGCAGGTACGGAAAACAGGACTTTCGGTATCGAACTTGCAATCACCGACCTTAAAATCGGAAACAGTAAAGACGCGATTTCCACGACGGCTGTAAACAAAGACGAATACGGCGCAATGAATATCGACGCAGGTCTTGATTTCGACTTCGGCGAAGACCTTCTGAGCCTTGTCGCACACGATTACACAAATCCCAACGGTTGGACGATCAAAGTCGGTGGTGACGATTTGGCGGTTGACGAAACAAATAAAATCATCACCGTTCCCAAAACGCTGAAACTCAATATCAAAGGCACGCTCGATTTCGTAAATATCCAAAACACCCGCGCGGTCGCAACGATTACCGCAAACGATAAAGTGTTTGCAAAACTTCAACTGTATTCCGCCAACATAGGAACACCGGAAAAACCCGATTACGACCTGCAACTTGACGCGAAAATCGCGGAAGAATACAAAGGCGTTCTCCCCGCGATTCTCGATATGTGCGTCGAGCTCGGTAAAAACAAAGCAATCGGTATTAACGGCTTTAAGAAAGTAAACGGCAAATGGGGCTTCTATGCTGCGGACGACACAGACAAAGTCGGCGGCGTCCTGTACTCGGTCTATGAAGAAGCAGCAGACGGAAACGGCAATTACAAACGCGGCGCATATTTCACTGCGGAAGAAGGCTACACCGGCGTTAAATTTGTTCAAAACCAAGACGGCTCGTATGCGGTTGACGCAAACGGCACGTTAAAGTTTGTTGCCGACGAAACAGCAGAAACTTACTTCCCGATTCTTGCGGAAGACGGCTACGCCGGCGTCAAATATAAGAAATATAACGTTTCTTACAGCTTTGCAAAAGTCAACGAATCCATCGATCATCTGATGACGAGTGGCGAAGCGCACGTCAAAGGGCTCAACTTCGTGAAACTTGTCAACTATCTTATCAATAAGAACGGCAACGGCTTGTTCGTGAACTATAAGGCGCACAAAGCCGAAGCGGCAGCGGAAAACGACATCACGATTGGCGACGTTATTATGAACCTGGTGCTTAAAGACAACGTGGGCATAATTCCCGCAGTGTACGGACTTATCGGCATCAATCAGGCGAACGACCTTGACAACTCGCTCGTTATCGGCGGCGAAAAACTCCTTAGGGCGACGTTCAAAAACTTGTTTGAATACAACAACAATAATATCGACGCGGTGAGCATGGTCGCTCTTGCAATGAAATACTTCACGAAGTATCAAGTCGTTCCCGCGGGCAAAACCTACGACTCGGTCGCGGTTTATAAGGAATTCGAAACCGAACTTTACAAGTTGACGGCTCGCGGATTTTACGCGAAAGGTCTCAGCAAACAGCTTATGTTGCTCCGTCCCGAGGGATATATGACCGAAGGCGAAAAGTTCTTTGCAAACAATAAAGCGACGGCAACGACTGACAATATGAAACAATACGGCTATGCAGTGGTCGAAGACAGCGCGGGCAACAAATATCTGTACCCGTACGTGCTTTATGCAGAGCTTGAACTCGCCGTAAAGAAAAACAACGTGAAATATCTTTCCGATGAAGGGTTCTCGCTGGAAAACGGCAAACTCGTGCTTATCAACAAGCCCGACGGTCCTAACGGCCTTAAAGAAGCAATCGCAAACGAACTCAATAATCCGCCGGCCGGCACGGCATACACGGAAAGCAACTATATCGACGGCAAAGCCGGTTCGTTGCTCCGTCAGGCATACCGCCTCGGAAAGACCTACGTCCCGTATTTCGATACGACGGCAAACAGCTGGAAAGTTGAGGAAATAGCTGCGGCGGGCACAAGCGCAAATGCGGAAATTATTGACGACATCGCGCTTAAAGTCATCATCGGCACGAAGAAAGACGGCGACCGCGTAACGTACGGCACCGCAACTGTCGAAGGAAAAGTCTACGGAAAGACGTTCTCGATCAAAGGTTACGTCAACTTCTGTGAATCCGACCCGACAACAGACAGCGATTACAACGAAAACCTTATTTCCGAAGATACAAAGAAAAAGGCTTTTGAAATCCAGATCATCAATCCGCAAGAGCAAGGCGTACAACCGTAAGTAAGCGAAGCGGAAAGGCTGCACTGCAAAGTGCAGCCTTTATTTTATTAAAACGGCGATAATTTGCGATATTTTGCTTTTTCGGCAGAACCTGAAAAATCGTGTACGCCAAGTACACTGGATTTTTCAGAACCCGCCGAGAAAAACACAATCTCATCAAATTCTCGCCGTTTTAAGAGAGTTAAATTTAAGCACCCAAACGGGTGCTTTTTGTTGGTTTTTTATTCCGTACGAAGTACTTTATGTCATTGCGAGGCATTGCCAACGGCGATTGCCGTGGCAATCTCCCGGAAGGGCAACCGTATTTCATTAGACGTTTTCAAAAACGCGCAAGAAAACCACATTTTTTTGAAAAGCCTTTACTTAACAAATATCGTGTGTTAAAATATTGTAAGATTGTCCAGGGAGAAAGTTATGTTACTCAACAGATTGCTCATAAAAGCGGTCGCACCCGTTCCGAAAATCGAAAAATTCAAGACGTATTTGTTCGTTGCGCCGCACCCCGACGATATCGAAATTGCCGTGGGCAGCACCGTCGCAAGGCTTGCGCGCGAAGGGAAGGAAGTATATTATCTCGTTTGCACCGACGGACGGTACGGCACGGAAGACGAAAACATGTCGCCTGAAACGCTTGTTAAAATCCGCCGTGACGAACAACTGGCATCTGCGAAAATTCTGGGCGTTAAGGACGTCAGATTTCTGCCTTTTGAGGACGGCGGCATGTACGACGAAGTCGCGCTCCGCATCGAAATCGCAAAAGTCATCGCAGAAATTAAGCCCGACGTCGTGATCGGTCCCGACCACAAACTGTACCCCGAAAGCCACCCCGACCATCTTCGCGTGGGAGAGGCGGTGTCGAAGGCGTATTTTATGTGCAGCAACGTCAATATGATGAAAAGCGTCGGGGCAACCCAAATTGCAAAACCAACGGTTCTGGCGTACTATTTCACCGGTAAACCCAACAGATTCGTCAAAATCACCAAAAAAGACTTTGAAAAAACAAAAGCGGCGTACGCTTGCTTCGTGTCACAATGTCCCCCGCCCGACAACGGCAAAAGTCTTATGCTGTACATGCGCCTGAAAGTCCGTCTTAACGGCTTGCGAAGCTTCCATATTCGCGCCGACGCATTCAGAGTAATGAACAATATGCACATTCACTGCTGCGGCGAAGCGGAAGACACTGCAATCAGACGCCCGTTATAATAAGGAGAAAGTATGGCAAAACAAAAACTCACGCCCGAAGAAAAGGCACAAAGAAAAGCAGAACGCAAAGAAAAATTCAAAGAAATGAACGCAAAAAACGGTACGCGTTGGCAAGCATTCAAGTATCTTCTTTGCACGGCAAGCGCAGGAATTATCCAGTTCTTATCGTTCACGATAATGACTTTCGCTTTCAAAAAACTCGACTGGGGCACGATAAATTTCATCACCGTGATGCCCAAGACGCTGTTTGTGGCGACCACGGTTGCGTTGGCGCTGTCCGTTTTGTGGAACTTTACCTTGAACCGCAAATTCACGTTCAAGTCGGCAAAGAACGTGCCCGTCGCAATGGCGCTCGCGTTCCTGTTTTACGTCCCGTTTTATCCCTTCCAGACCTGGTACGTTCACGCCGTATCGTCGTCGCTTGGCGGAGGTGAGGGAGCAAAACTTTTGGCAGAAGCAACCGTAATGCTCATCAACGGCGTTCTGGAATTCTGCTGGCAGAAATTCGTCATTTACAGAAAGTCCGCCAACACGGCAGGGCATAAGGAAGCCGCGCTCGACGCCGCGCCCGACGCCACCGCTCCCGAAATCGAGCATATCAAAGACAGCGGAGTTTCGGTGGAAGATGTGACTTTGGGCGACAACGATACCATCACCAAAGGGTAAAACGGCGATAATTCGCGCCTTTTTGAGTTTTTGGCAAAACCTTACTCGGTTACGTACGCCAAAGTACGCGCCCTCGTAAGAACTTGCCAAGAAACGTCAAAAATCCATCAAATTCTCGCCGTTTTAAGGGAAGGGTGTTGTATTCCGTGCAACGCACTTTATGTCATTGCGAGGAGCGTAGCGACGTGGCAATCTCCCGGAAGGGACACCGAATAATGAAAACATATTACGTATACATAATGACAAACGTGGACAATACGGTATTGTATATGGGCGTCACCGACGATATAGAAAGAAGAGTGGCGGAACATAAAAGCCATATGCTGAAAGGTTTTACCGACAGATATAATGTAACGAAATGCGTGTACGTTGAAGAATACGGGAACATAAACGACGCAATAATGCGTGAAAAACAAATCAAAGGTTGGAGCAGAGCAAGGAAGTTTGACCTTATCAACACGACAAATCCGGCATTAAAGGACTTAGGGGAATAAGGTAACCCTTCCGGGAGATTGCCACGCTGCGCTCGCAATGACATAAGTACTTCGTACGAAGGGCAACCAAGTTAAATTCCCGCCTACAAAAGGCGGGAATTGTTTTTTTTGAGGCGAATAGAGTTTTCCGTTTTGCACAGAATAAAGGCGGAGGGTTTATGAAATCATTGAAAAGTAAAAATGAAATCAATCAGGCGGCGTTTGCGCCGAATATGTATGATCCGCTTGGAATGTACGGCTGTTTCCCCGCGCTTATGACTTTTGAAACGTATGAGCCGTTTGAAACGCCCACGCAAGATGCTGATGACCTATGAACCTATTTCGGGCAACTCACAATGTCATTCTGAGGAGCGAAGCGACGTGAGAATCTCCCGGAAGGGAATCCTTGTAAAATTAGTGCGGACGGACGTCGGTTAAGGACGAAAGCAAGGCGTAAAAAAAATCACCGATTGCTCGGTGATTCTTTTTTGTTGTTTGTTAATTACATTGCGTCCTTAACAGCTTGTTCAGTGCCGGAGAAGACGATTTTGCCTTGTCTCTTGGTAACTTTTTTGAGGCTGCCGACAGAAACGTTGATGCCGTTAGATTCAGCTTTCTTTGCATCGTCGGAGTTGTTGTATTTGGTGATAACAACGATGTCGCCGGTGTTTTTGTTGATAGCGGTTACAGTCCAAGCAGCGGTCGATTCTTTATCATTGCTGGTAGCGGTAGTAACGGCATAACCTTTCTTTTCAAGCTTCTTCTGATAGCTTTCAGCGTTGCAAGCGCAAAGTACGGTTGCAAGAAGTGCAACTACAAGAATAACGGCAAGAATTTTGCCAATGTTCTTTTTCATAAACAATAAATCCTCCAAATATATTTAGATATGCTTATTATACGCGTGCAAGAAAAATATGTCAACGATTTTTCATTGACCGCGCCCGTTTGTTTTTGTTGTATTTCGCTTTGAAAAAGCGCGCGCTCGGGGTATACTTATAATAAATATCATCGGTAATTTGGTCAAAATAAATAAGTGTGAAAAAGGGACACCTTGAAAAGCGATGATACGATGTTTTTGCCTGTTGGCAAAAGCGATGTTGCCTTCGGCGCGATGTGTGCCTTTGGCACGTTGCGGATATTTATTTGTCATTGCGAGCGTAGCGTGGCAATCTCCCGGAAGGGAAACCGAATAAAAAACAATAAAAAGGGCAAAGAAGAATGATTATTCACGGGCTTAACAAACTGACGCTCCTGGACTATCCGGGGCTTACCGCATGCACGCTTTTTACGGGCGGGTGCAATTTCCGTTGTCCGTTTTGTCACAACGCGAGTCTTGTCGAAAATCCGATGGGACAACCCGTTATCCCCGAAGACGAAATATTCGCGTATCTTAAAAAGCGACAGGGCATACTGGAAGGCGTTTGTATCACCGGCGGCGAGCCTACGCTCAACCCCGACCTTATCGACTTTATGAAAAAGGTAAAGTCGCTTTCGTACAAAGTGAAGCTCGACACCAACGGCACGAACCCCGATATGCTGATCCGCGCGGTCGAAGAAGGGGCGGTGGACTACGTCGCGATGGACATTAAAAACAGCCCTGAAAATTACGGTATGTCCGTCGGCATAAAAAATTACGACACCGCAAAAATAAAACGCAGCGTGAAATATCTTCTTGAAGACCACGTCGATTACGAATTTCGCACGACCGTCGTCCGCGAATTTAACGACAAAAACTCGTTTTACGGCGTCGCCGACCTTATCTCGGGCGCGAAAAAATATTATCTTCAGGCATTTAAGGACAGCGGCGATCTGATTGACGAGACACTTCACGGGCTGACAAGAGAGGAAATGGAAGAAATATTGCCGATTTTCGACGGAAAAGTCGATAAAATTGAAATTCGCGGCATGGATTGATACCACAATATCTTGTGGTGCGGTTAAAAAAACAAATCAATATATTGATATAAAACAATTGACACGTGCACTTATGCGTGTTATTATGAATGTACTCGCAATAGAGCGATATGTCAGGGTGTTATCCGCTTGGATTTTTCAAAGAATCTTCACGGGAAACTCCCCTTTTTGTGCCCAAAAACGATAAAACGGCAAAATCTTGCGCCATTTTAAGACGCAACTGATTGCAAAGAGTTTCACCAAATAAAAAACAAAACGACGACGTCGTTAAGTATAAAGAAATCAACAAAAGAAAATATAAAGGAAATGAGGAAAATGTATCAGGTAATTAAAAGAGACGGTAAAATAACCGATTTTGATCTTAACAAAGTCTCTGTCGCCATTACCAAAGCGTTTGAGGCGCAGAACAAGCAGTACGTTCCCGCAATCATCGACATGTTGACGCTCCGCGTTACCGCCGATTTCGAAAGCAAGATTGAAAACAATCTCGTCCACGTCGAGGACATCCAGGACAGCGTCGAGCACGTCCTTGAACAATCGGGCTACACCGACGTTGCAAAGGCGTACATTCTTTACAGAAAACAACGTGAAAAGATCCGTAATATGAAGTCGACGATACTTGACTATAAGGAAGTCGTCAACAATTACGTCCATCTTGAAGACTGGCGCGTGAAAGAAAACTCCACGGTCACTTATTCCGTCGGCGGACTTATTCTCAGCAACAGCGGCGCAATCACCGCAAACTACTGGCTTTCGGAAGTTTACGACGAAGAAATCGCACGCGCTCACAAAAACGCCGATATTCACATCCACGATTTGTCGATGCTCACCGGTTACTGCGCCGGTTGGTCGCTGAAACAACTTATTCAGGAAGGTCTTGGCGGAATCCGCGGCAAAATCACGTCAAGCCCCGCGGCGCATCTTTCCACGCTTTGCAACCAGATGGTAAACTTTTTGGGCATCATGCAAAACGAATGGGCGGGCGCACAGGCTTTTTCCTCATTCGACACGTATCTTGCGCCGTTTGTCAAAGTCGATAACCTTTCTTATAAAGAAGTAAAGCAGTGCATACAATCCTTCATTTACGGCGTCAACACGCCCAGCCGTTGGGGTACGCAGGCTCCGTTCACCAACATCACGCTTGACTGGACGGTTCCTAACGATCTGGCGGAACTCAACGCAATCGTCGGCGGCAAAGAGTGCGACTTCAAATACAAGGATTGCAAAAAAGAAATGGATATGGTCAATAAGGCCTTTATCGAAATCATGATCGAGGGCGACGCCAACGGCCGCGGTTTCCAATATCCTATCCCCACGTATTCCATCACCCGCGACTTCGACTGGTCGGAAACCGAAAACAACAAACTCCTGTTTGAAATGACCTCGAAATACGGCACTCCGTACTTCTCGAACTACATCAACAGCGATATGGAGCCTTCGGACGTCAGAAGTATGTGTTGCAGACTTCGCCTGGACCTTCGCGAACTTCGCAAGAAATCGGGCGGCTTCTTCGGCAGCGGCGAAAGCACGGGCTCTATCGGCGTCGTGACCATCAACCTTCCCAGAATCGCGTATCTCGCAACCGATAAGGCGGACTTCTATCGCCGCCTTGACAAGATGATGGACATCTCCGCGCGCAGTCTGAAAGTCAAACGCGACGTCATCACCAAACTCCTCGAAGAAGGGCTTTATCCTTACACCAAACGTTATCTCGGCACGTTCAGCAACCACTTCTCGACAATCGGTCTTGTCGGCATGAACGAGGCAGGACTCAACGCAAAATGGCTCAGAAAAGACCTGACGAACGTCGAAACGCAGGAATTCGCAAAAGAAGTCCTCAACCATATGCGCGAAAGACTTTCCGATTATCAGGAACAGTACGGCGATTTGTACAACCTCGAAGCAACCCCGGCGGAATCCACTTCCTATCGTCTTGCAAAACACGATAAGGCGCAATTCCCCGACATCATCACCGCTTCCGAAAACGACAATATTCCGTACTACACCAACAGCTCGCACCTTCCCGTCGGATACACCGCGGATATCTTCTCGGCACTCGACGTTCAGGACGAACTCCAAACGCTGTATACTTCGGGCACGGTATTCCACGCGTTCCTCGGCGAAAAACTTCCCGACTGGAAATCCACGGCAAAACTTGTCAGAACCATCGCGGAAAACTATAAACTGCCGTATTACACCATCTCGCCGACGTACAGCATCTGCAAAGAACACGGCTATATCTCCGGCGAACACTTCAAGTGCCCCAAATGCGGACAACCCGCCGAAGTTTACAGCCGTATCACCGGCTACTATCGTCCCGTACAGAACTGGAACGACGGCAAACTGCAAGAGTTCTCGCAAAGGAAAACTTACGACATCGCAAACTCTTCGTATCACGGCGTAAACCAGCATATCGTCAGCGATACCTGCTGCGGAGAACAGGACGTGAGAGTGCAGGCAGATCCCAACTTCAAACAGAACGACGGCGAAATCCTGCTGTTCACAACGAAAACCTGCCCCAACTGCAAAATGGCAAAAATGATGCTCGATAAAGCAGGTATCAAATACACCGTCATCGACGCGGAAGATCAGAAAGACCTTACCCAAAAATACGGCGTCAAAAAAGCCCCCACTATGCTCGTCGCGAACGGACAGGGCTACGACCGCTACGAAAACGCGAGCTTCATTAAAAAATTCGTTGAAAACGCAAAATAATTTATGATTTACGATGTAATTATCATAGGCGCGGGGACGGCAGGCATGACTGCCGCCCTCAACGCTTTAAGAAACGGCAAAACAGTCCTTGTGCTGGAAAAAGAAACCGTCGGCGGTCAGATTTCGCTTTCGCCGCGCGTCGAAAACTTCCCCACGATTACCGCAATCTCGGGGGCGGAACTCTCCGACAGACTGTTTGAACAGATTATGCACCACGGCGCGGATTTCGAGCTGGAAAAAGTCACCGGACTTAAAAAGGACGGCGACGTCTTTACCGTTCTCACCGACTACGGCGCGCACGAAGGGAAATCCGTCATCATCGCAACCGGCGCAAGCGCAAGACATATCGGCGTCCCCGGCGAAGACGAACTTATCGGTCACGGCGTGTCGTATTGCGCGCTGTGCGACGGAGCGTTTTACAAGGACGAAGAAGTCGCGCTCATCGGCGACGCGAACACCGCTTTGCAATACGCGCTGTTTTTGACGAATTATTGCAAAAAAGTCCACGTTTGCACGCTTTTCGACAGATTCTTTGCGGACAAAGCCCACGTCGACAACCTTATGACAAAAGATAACGTCGCGATTTATCACAACCTTTCGCTGAAAGAGTTTTTAAGTGACGGCGGCGAACTTTCGGGGCTTGTTTTTGAAAATACCGTCGATAAATCGGAATTCCGCCTGCCCGTAAAAGCCGTGTTTATCGCGATAGGGCAAATCCCCGACAACTCCGCTTTCAAAGACTTCGTCGACATCGACAAAAACGGATATATCGTCGCGGGCGAAGACGGCACGACCAGAACCGACGGATTGTTCGTCGCGGGCGACTGCCGCACAAAACGTATCCGCCAACTCGCAACGGCGGCGGCGGACGGCGCGATTGCCGCAACCAATGCGTCCATTTATCTGAAATAAGAAAACGCAAGGGCTTTTCGCCCGTCGATTCCTTGACAAACAAGTTGCAAAACGATAAAATCTTTTTTGCAACTTATAAAACGCTTCCGTAGTTAAATGGATATAATAAACCCCTCCTAAGGGTTAGTTATGGGTTCGATTCCCGTCGGGAGTACCATCAAGACACACGCAAAAGGAGCGTATAAAACTCCGACGCGTGTGTCTTTTTCTATGCAAAATAGGGGTGGATTGCCGTTTTTATGGCAGTTTACCCTTTTTGTTGTTTCTTCGCGTATCGCCGTAGGGATTTGTTCTATTCTCGCTTTGGGAAATCGCAATTCCTTAACGATTGCACAAAAAGGATTTTTGCACGATAAGGAGCGTATGATTTCTTCTGTCTTAATCAACGAAAAAATGACCGACCGCACTCTTACGAACGCAGTCGGTCGTTTGACCTTTATTTCTCTGTACTCTCTTTTTCCGATCGAAGCAGACCGGTTTTACTTTTTCGCTTTTTAAGCTGACCATACCGGAGAATCACATATTCACGTCCATGACGACTGCGCACAGCATACTGTCCGGGGACGGGTCGCCTCTGACGGCGCCGATGTAGTCATTGCCGAGGAAGTCGCTGAAATCACCTCCGATATTCAGCTCCGGAAGTCGTCCGACCAATCTGCCGTTTTCCATCAGACAAGACATCTGTACCGGAGAGGCAAAATGACCGCCGGGTGTGATATCGCCGCCTGAAGTCATGACGATATAGATCGCTTTGCCCGGTACAAGCGCACTAAGTGTCGGTGCGGTCGGCTCTGCATAAAAACGGTTGAAGCCAAGGGTCGGCACGCCGTCATAAGAGGCTGCCGCCGTGCCGGTGTTTGGCAGGTTCAGCTTTTCTGCTGATTTTTTCGTTGTCAGAAGACCGACAAGCGTTCCCCTGTCGATCAGCGTGGGGCGCAGATCAGGTGCTACGCATCCCTCGGTATCAAAGAAGCATACGCCGGGGTTTGTTGCGGGATTCATATCGTTTTTAAGTGAAAGCCTGTCCGAGAAAACCTTTTTGCCGAGTTTTCCGCTGAGCAACGAAGCACCGGAAGCGTACATTTCGGCAATAAAATGCTGAAGAGTGCCACCGAACAGATCGCTGATATCCACAACTACGGGATAGCGTCCGGGAGTAATGTCGGCAGACGTGTAAAACGCATCATATTCTTTTCCGAACTGTGAAAGCAGTGCATCCGGGTCAAAGTCAGCGCCTTTATAGCCGAAAGAGGTATCAAACAGATTTCCCGATCCACGATTCTGTGCAAGCAACTGAATGTCCACATTGCTGCCGGAACTTGTCAGGTGACGTCCGAGGGAGTTCCGGTATTCAGTCTTTCTGTAATTCAGGCTGATCTTATTTGAAAAGGCGAAACGAGGACAGGCATCGCCGAGACGGTCAAGGAAACTCTGCATTGTGGGTATCAGCTTGGAGACTGGGATAATCTCTTTTTCATTGAGGTTTTCCTGTTCCAGTGCGCCGTCGAGTTTGCAGGGATAAGGAATGCCAAGTGCCAGAGCCTCTCTGGCTTTGTCTGTCAGTGCGTTCTCGTCAGGCGTTCCGAGACACCCGGCAACACCGATGCATCCGTTTTCATATACGCGGACAGTGCCTGTCGTTTCTTCTTTCTCACGGAAGCTGTCGATTTTTCCTCCGGTGACATTGAGCGTAACGGAGCGATGTGTTTCGGTCAAAAACTCTTTTTCCATGATTCTCACCTCACTGTACATTCATAGACGAAACGCGGACGTACGGACCGCCGAAACCGACGGGCAGATTCATCTGTTCCATCTTGCCGCAGCCGCCTGTCACAAATGAAAGCAAGTGTACGTCATGTGTCAGACCGTCTATCAAACCGAGCGTTTCAAACACGGAACCTGTCAGCACGCTGATCTGTACCGGGCGTCCCAGCTTGCCGTCAACGATCTCGTAAGCAAGGCTGGGGGCTATGGTGAAGATGCTCATGCCGCTTCCGTGGTTGATGGTTTTGATAAAATACCCATTTTTGATCGGGGCGATCAACTGATCAAAATCAAGATCACCACCCTCAATATATGTGGTCGTCATGCGCACGATCGGCTCGAATGTACAGTCGGTCGCACGTGCATTGCCGGTAAGAGACTCACCGAGTGCGGTGGCAGTCTGTACACTGTGCAGCCGTCCTGCCAGTACGCCGTTTTTGATTAGATAATTCTTGCGTGCGCGGGTTCCCTCGTCGTCATACGGGACATATCCGCAGCCAGAGACGGAGCCACTGTCAACAATAGATAAAATGGGCGAGCCGACGGTTTTGCCGAGCTGCCACTCATCGCGCATTGATTGGTCCGAGAGCATGAAGTCGGATTCGGACTTGTGCCCGAATGATTCATGCGCAAAGACCCCGGCTGCTTCTGGCGAAAGGACGACCGGATATTTTCCGGGTGTGACCGGTACGGAATTGCGCATAAAATACGCCTGCTCCGCAACGGCGGCACGAAGCTCGTCATTCAGTCCTTTCAGCTCGTCAAAGCGGGTCGCACCCTTCTGCCATGAGTCCGTGAACTTCTTTTCACCTTCCGTCATGCTACAGGTGAAGGACAGCCCACAAGTCTGATAATCATACGTGACATCCGCTCCGAAACTGGACTGAAAGCGAAACAGGCTGTTGCGGTCAAGGTATAAGCCTTTGTGTGTGGTGACACAGGAATCCTCCGAGAGCAGTGGCAGATATGACAGCAGAAGCGCCTGTTTTTCCTCGGCGGGAATGTCACGCACGGAACAGTCGGCAAAGCGGATCGCCGTGTCCCGATTGCGTTCAAAGCGATGGACAACAGGGTCATCGAGGATCTGCGCGTTGGGTGTGGCAGCCGCATAAAGACCGTCAAGCGTATTTTGCAGATGCGCAAGGTCGGTCACGGATGCATAATACCACATCCTGCCGTCATATACCCGCAGAAATGCGCGGCATTCGACGCTGGTCTTCATTTCCTGCAAAATACCGTCTGTATAAGAAATAATGGTCCGGCTGCGGTCCTCGGTGCGGACGTCAGCATAAAAACCTTTTTTGAATTCAATCATAAAAGAAAGCCTCTCCTTCTCTTTGATCAACTATTATATCACGTGAATATTAATAAGTAAACACGTTTTTGTACAGAAACATATGAACAATATTTTATCTTTGAAAACCGTAGGGTTATCCTACGCCTCAACAAACTTGTCCTTTGCCTTCGCTCTATATTTCAATATTTCAATGTTTTTATTATACCATAATCCTCCACTTTTTCAATAACTTGCCGCACTTGTCCAAATGTTTTTTTGTTTGGGGTTCAAATCCCCGTGGACGCCTGCCCCCTTTTCGGCTTAAAAAGACGCTCTTTTTTGTTCGTCATTGACAAAACGACTGAATAACTCAGTCGTTTTTTTACACCTAACGGAGAATCGAACGGCTGTTGACACAGCCCGATTCCCGTACGCTCGGCGTGCTCGCTAATACACGGGAGTACCAAAAAGCAGACACATTTGTGTCTGCTTTTGTTATCCCGACTTGAAATCGAAGGACGGCGTTCCGTCGTCCCGATTCCCGAACGCTCGGCGTGCTCGCTGATACACGGGAGTACCAAAACGACTGTGAAGACAGTCGTTTTTATATGATGAAGAGAAAGGGCTGACGATTTAGAACGCACAAAGGGTTTTCGGAAATAAGTTTTGATAAATGAAAAACAATAAGTTTACGGATGGAAAAATAGGGGATAAAGGCGGGAAATGAAAAAACAGGCAAAAGGAAACGAGACGCCGCAAAGGGCGTCCCGTCAGGTTTTGGGGGATTTAGGATTGTTATTTTGCGGGGACGAAGCCTGCGACAACCGCGAAGATCATAAGCGAGCAGCAGATGAGCATGCAGACAATCTGCACGGGTTTGCTGTTCTTGACGCGATTGACAAACTTGTCGAATTTTTCAAAGTAGAAGTTTTGTTCAAACCAGTTTTTGCCGCCGATCTGCAAAATACCGCCGAATGTTAAGGTGCTTGCTCTGAACAGGAGCCAGAGACCGGGGTCGGGAGCCATGCCGAATCTGCCCATTCCGACAAGAGGTCCGACGAAAACGGCAAGGATAGGCGCAAGCAGGAATCCGACGTGCATAAGCGCAACTGACGAAGAAAACTCGCCGGTAACGAAAAGCCAGTTCCAGATTGTGTAAGCGATCATCGTGGCGATGGTGATGCCAAGGCCGACGCTTGTCGTGCCGGATACCGCGCCGTTGAAAAGGTTGGACTGACCGGTGAAATACGAGGAAGTAAAGGCAACTTCCGTGCCGAGTTTCGAGAAACCGTCGATGAAGTAAATGGGGGAGTTGGCGGTTGTGGTAGTGCCCCAGGTCGAGCCCAGGAAGAGTGCCGACGCGCCGATTGCCATAAAGAGTCCCGAAACGCCGTTGAAATATTGCTTGTTTTTAAAGAAGTCGGTCATCGTTGCTTCCAGAACGTTAATGATATAAAGTCCCAGCACGACGACAACGAAGATATCGCCGGGAAGGAGACCGAAGCAAGCAAACAAGACGATTGTTCTTCCGACGAGCAACGTAGTAAGTTTCAGCGTTTCGAAGAACACGGGCTTCATCGCGATCAGTACAAGGATACCGAGCACAAGGTTGAAGGGGATATTGCCGTACGCCTGGAATTTCGACGTGATGACGGAAACACCGAGAATCGTCGCCGTAAACATAAACCATTTGAGAATGGTGTCGAGTCCCGGCGTGACCTTGTAGTCAATCGCTTCGGGGCCGGGTGCAAACATTTTTTTGAGTCTTTCGACTCGTGCTGCTTTTTTTTCGCTGTCCATAATTTTGCTCCTGAATGTTTTTTGATTTCTAATCAAAGCATACCCGTCAAAAGTGTATTTGTAAACGAAGATTTTGGGACTAAACGCCAAAATCGTCCCAAAATAGAACCAAAATAAAGAAAAGACCTGAAAATATTGATAAATAATTAACAATATGATATTATGATTAAAGAAGAAAGACAAAAAACGACAAAACGAGAAGTCTTTTTTCGGGTGGTGGGAAAATGTCCAAGGATACGACCAAACAACACATCACGGATTGTTTCAACGGATTGTCGAGAAAGTACACGCTTGACCAGATAACCGTCAATATGATTGCCGAGGCGGCGGGCGTTTCGAAGTCGACGTTTTATCGGCATTTTCTGGACAAGTACGACGTCATGAATTACAACTACAAAAGGGTGCTGGACGAGATTTTTTCGTTCAACGCCTGCAAGAGCTGGAACGAGTTGTTTTTAAGCATACTTTCGTTTATCGAGAAGGACATCAACAGGATAAGGCACGCCTTTTTATATCTCGGGACGAACTCTTACGAGCAGTACGTTTTCGAGTATTCGTTCAAACGTATGAACGAGAAGTGCGTCGAAAAACGCGGAAGCGAGTTGAGAGAAGACGAGATATTCACGGCAAAACTCATAATCTACGGTTGCGTATACGCCGTAAAAGACTGGGTTTTCGGTGATAAGAGGGTGTCGCGGCAGGAACTTGCGCGGCAGATCGACAACGCAATCCCCGAAGAATACAAAGCATTATTATAAGGTCGCGCACATAAAAAGAAATCAATAAAGAAATATAAACAAATCAGAAGAGGTACATTATGGCTATGAGAAAAAGCATTCTTCATCTGGTCAAAGTTATGGGCGGTCTCGCCGGAATGATGACCAAAATCACAGAAGACTCCCCCGAGTATTATGCGCTTAATTGTTTGACCGACGAAGAAGCGGACGTTGCCGCAAGTCTCGGACTGAGAAAGCCCAGAACGCTCGAATACGTCGCCGACAAGTGCGGAAAATCGACGGAAGAAACCAAGAAGATTCTGGACAGACTCGGCCATCTCGGAGTAATCAAAATTTACACCGAAGACGGGCAAACCCTGTATTTCATGCAGATTTTTGCGCCGGGCACGCTTGAAATGATGGTGGGTTGCACCGAAAACGTCAAAAAGCACCCGGAAATCGCAAAGGCGTTCGAAGCGTACACCCGCGGACTTATGGAGTCCATGGGCACGATGTTGCCGTACGGCGCAAGTATGATGAGGGTTATCCCCATCGAATCCGCGATTGCGGGCGACAGTCAGGCGATCCCTTACGAAAAGATTTCTTATTATCTTGACAAATACGACACTTTCTCGGTGTCTCCCTGCTCGTGCAGACGTTCAAGGCGTTTGCTGGACGAAGGCTGCGGACACCTTGAAGACGACATGTGCGTCCAGATGGGAACGGGTGCGGAATACTTCATCAAAACCGGCAAGGCAAGACAAATTACAAGGGAAGAAGCCGAGGCGATTTTCAAAAAAGCCGAAGAAAACGGACTTATGCACCAGATGCCCAACCTCGAAGGACCGGGCGAATCGGCGGCAATCTGCAACTGCTGCGCGTGCTCGTGCTTTGCAATCCGTATTTCCACGATGTTCAATTGTCCCGACGCGGAACGCAGCAACTACCATGCCGAAATAGATCAGGAAAACTGCGTCGCGTGCGGTCAGTGCGTTGAAAACTGCCCCACGAATGCGGTAAGACTCGGCCAGAAACTTTGTACGGTAACGCCCATCGAAACCCCCAAATACGACAAGGTTCGCAACACTGTCTGGGGCAAAGACAAATGGAACGTCGATTATCGCGAAAACAGACAAGATACCCTTGAAAGCGGCACCGCTCCCTGTAAGACCGCTTGCCCCGCGCACATCGCGGTTCAGGGCTATATAAGGCTTGCGTCTTTGGGCAAATACACCGAAGCGTTGGAACTTATCAAGAAAGAAAACCCGTTCCCCGCAATCTGCGGACGTATCTGCCCGCATAAGTGCGAAGACGCTTGCACGCGCGGACAAATCGACAAGGGCGTCGCAATCGACGAAATCAAAAAGTTTATCGCAGACAAGGATAAAAACAGCGACCACAGATTTATTCCCAACAAAAAACACGATTATTCGATGAAGAAGATGGCGGTCATCGGCTCGGGCCCCGCGGGACTTTCCTGTGCATACTACCTTGCCGTCGACGGATACAAAGTGACCGTGTTTGAAAAGGAAAACAAACTCGGCGGTATGATGACGCTCGGTATTCCCGCGTTCAGGCTTGAAAAAGACGTCGTCGAGGCGGAAATCGACATTCTGCGCGAGCTGGGCGTAAAATTCGTAACCGGCGTGGAAGTCGGCAAGGACAAAACGCTGGACGAACTGAAAAAAGAAGGCTTTGACGGATTCTATCTTGCAATCGGCGCAAGCGCGGGCAGAAAACTCGGCGTAGAAGGCGAAGACGCGAAAGGCGTAATCCTTGGCGTTGATTTCCTGAAAGACGTCGCGCTTGAAAGAAGCGAACCTTTGCACGGAAACGTCATCGTTATCGGCGGCGGAAACGTTGCAATCGACGTCGCAAGGACGGCTGTCAGATGCGGCGCGCAAACCGTCAATATGTATTCGTTGGAACAAAGAGCGGAAATGCCCGCCCTCGAAGAAGAAATCGAAGAAGCGGAAAGCGAAAACGTCGTCATTAACAACGGATACGGACCGAAACGCATCGTCGTTGAAAACGGCAAAGTCGTCGGCGTAGAGTTCAAGAAATGCGTGTCCGTATTCAACGCGGAAGGCAAATTCGCGCCCAAGTACGACGAAAACGACACCGTTATCGTTCCCGCGGACTTCGTGCTTGTCTCAATCGGTCAGAAAATCGAGTGGGGTAACCTGCTGGACGGCACCAACGTCAAACTCAACAAAAACAACACCGTTGCGGTTGACGAATTCTACGTTACGGGCGATAAAAACATCATCGCCGGCGGCGACTGCGTGACGGGACCGAAATTCGCAATCGATGCAATCGCAAGCGGCAAAGAAGGCGCAATCTCCCTGCACAGGGCGGTATGGCCGGGACAAACCCAGAAATATGGCAGAGACAGAAGAGTTTTCATCGAGTTTGATAAGGACAATCTGGAACTCAAAGGCTACGACAACGTCAAACGTCAACGCCCGCTGCACATAAAAGAAAACGACGGCACGTTCAAAGACAACCGCGCGACCTTCACCGAAGAACAAATGAAAGCCGAAACGGCAAGATGCCTCGGATGCGGCGCGGCGAAAGTCGACACCTATATGTGCGTAGGTTGCGGACAGTGCACGACGAAATGTAAGTTCGACGCAATCAAACTTGTCAGAAACGACAAGACCGTCGTGGCAAAAGTATACGAAAAATTGCCCCTCGAAATGGCAAAACACGCCATCAAACGCGTCGGCAAAATCATCACCAAACCCATTTCGCCGAAGGAATAAAGTATGCACGAATTAGGAATCGTTTTTGAAGTCGTAAAACTTGTGGAACAGGTGGCGGTCGAGCAGCAGCTCCCCGCCGTCGACACCATAGTCTTGCAGGTGGGCGAACTGTGCGGGGTAATTCCCGTATATCTTGATGAATGTTGGCCCGCCGCAATCGACAAAAAGCCGTTTTTCAAAAACACGAAACTGAAACTCGACGTCGTGCCGGGAATGGCAAAGTGTCGCGCATGCGGGGAAGTATTCAACGTTATCGCAAACGAAGGATATTGTCCGAAGTGCAATTCTTTTGACAAAGATTTGTTGTCGGGAAGAGAATTTATGATCAAAGAAATTCTCGTGCCCGATGACGGTTTCGACGAGACGGAAACCGTCAATAATGACAAAAACGACAATTAAAGGAACGGAATTATAATATGATCGACCCGATTAGTACGATTGAACTGAAAAAGAGTATTCTTGAAGATAACGACGCAGACGCCGAAAAACTTCGCGCGGAACTTAACGCGCGGGGCGTTTATTATATCAATCTGATGTCTGCGCCGGGCAGCGGAAAAACCTCGCTTCTCGTTAAGCTTATCGGTGCGCTTAAAGACAGGTGCGCCGTCGGCGTAATGGAAGCGGATATCGACGGCGACGTGGACGCATATACCGTAAGAGAAGCCGGCGCCGAGGCAATCCAGCTGCATACGGGCGGCATGTGCCATCTTGACGCGGATATGTCCAGACAAGGTTTCAAGGAGTTTTGCACAAGCGCGGACGTCGTGTTTCTGGAAAATATCGGAAACCTTGTGTGTCCGGCGGAATTCGACACGGGCGCGCATCTCAAAATGGCGCTTCTTGCGGTTCCCGAGGGCGATGATAAACCGCTGAAATACACCCTTATGTTTTCGACATGCGACGTTGTCGTCGTCACGAAAACCGACACGGCAAAGTACTTCGACTTCGACCTTGAAAAATGCAAAAAATATATCGCGAAAATCAATCCGAATGCAAAAGTTTTCGCCGTATCGTCCAAGACGGGCGAGGGCGTCGATACGCTTGCGGACTGGATTTTCGACAGTTATAAAAAATGGCGCGAGGGATTGAAATGAAAGTTATTGCGGTCAAAGAAAGTATTTTTTCCAACAACGACAAGGTCGCGGACGAACTGCGCGCGTCGCTCCGAAAAAAAGGCGCGTTCATGATTAACGTTATGTCTTCGCCGGGCAGCGGAAAAACGACGCTTCTCACAAGGCTTATCAACGATATGAAAAGCAAAATCAGGATCGTCGCGATGGACGTCGATATCGAGACCGACGTCGACGCAAGGCGCATTGCGGAAAACACCGGCGTCGAAAGCGTGCAAATCCACAACGGCGGACTGTGCCATATCGACGCGCAGATGGTCACGGACGCGCTGGAACAGGCGGACTTTCCGGAAACCGATCTTATCGTGCTGGAAAACATCGGAAACCTTGTGTGTCCGGCGGAATTCGACACGGGCGCACACCTTAATATGATGCTTTTGTCCGTGCCCGAAGGCGACGATAAGCCGCTGAAATACCCGCTTATGTTTGAAAAGTGCGACGTGGTTGTCGTCACGAAAATCGATACACTCGAAGCGTTCGACTTCGATATGAAAAAGTTTGAAGGACGCGTCGGAAAACTCAATAAAAACGCGCGGATTTTTAAGGTCAGCGCAAAAACCGGCGAGGGAATCGAGGCGTTGGAAAACGAACTGTACGAAAGGATAAAACTTCTGAAAAAATAAATACCCATAAATAAGAAAAAGGGACGGCACTTCAAACGAAACGCCGTCCTTATTTTTTATCATTTTTGGGTATTGATTAAATGTGGGTTTTCTTTTTGATTTCGTTGTATATCGTGCGCCCCGTGAACGCGACAAGGAAAATAAGCGTTATCATGGATATCCCGAACGCCACCATCGGAAGAATTATTTCGGTGCACGCGCCCGCCATGACTGCCGCCGCCGGAACGATTCCAAGAAGACACGTCATCCACATATATCTGAAAAACGACTTGCCTTTTCTTTTGCGGAAAGCGCCGAAAAAAACAAGGTGCAGGGCAAGCGACGATATGACGGTTACGGGCATCGCATAGGCAAAGCACCACTCTTTCGTTTTGAAAATATACTGCGCCGTAATGAATATGACGGACAGCATCAGCGTTTGCGAAAACACCTTTGCGCCGTTCGGCCCTTTGTAAAAAACGGTGGTTTTGAGTGTAAAATAGCCGTATAAAGTAAGGATTAGTGCAAAAACGCACCAAAGATACTTTCTTGCAACGGTAAGGTTGACGGCAATGCAGATTACGTTGACGACAAGCGCGACGATAAGGTATACGCTTGAAAACGTTACCGGGTGTCCGATTTTTCTTATATGCTTTTCGGGATACAGCGGGCGCTCCGCAGGCTCGCCTTCGAGCGGGGATTTGCACAGGGGGCAGACGTCGTAAATACCGTCGACGTGAACGCCGCAATTTTTACAATACATCGTTATTCCTCCCAATAGTTACTTCGCACGGTAACGTCCATACCTTCGCCAGCAAGGAAACGGAAAAATTCCTTTTCGACAGACGTGTCGACGAGTTTTCTTGCAAAAGTAAAGGTGGTTTTGTCGAGTGCGGATATGCTTGTCAGCGCGCGCGGCGACGTTTTTGCCGTCGACGCCATGATGGATATTTGATCGACCTTGGCTTTCATTCCGTCGGGAATCTGCACGACGCCAATGTTTGAAAACGTCATCGTTTTTTTGCTGTTTCCGAAGAAAAGCCCCGACGCCTTGAAAATAAATTGTTTTACGGGCAGGGGAAGTATGCGGAATAAAAACAGACGTTCCGTTTTTGCGGTCACGTTGATTTTGTTTTGCAAAACTTCTTTTTCGGTGTCCTTTTTCAGGCGGGTTTCGACGCGCTTTATTATTTCCTCAAACGACGGCGCGTCGTTGACGTCGACGCCCACGCGTGAGAACAACGAGAAGTTCAGCAAAGTGCGGCTCGGGAAAGGCTTTCTGAGATTTATCGGCACGAAAAGAACGATGGGCGGATTGCCGTCGGGCTTTGTGATTTTTGCCTTGTAAATCGCGTTTATGAGAACTGCCGCCGAATACACCGTTACGGTTGTGTGATATGCGTGCGCGCGTTCAAGGAGTTTCGCCGTGTCAACGGTTCCCTCGATAACGCCGCTTCCCTTGAAGTCAAATCTGGCGTCGGGAAAAGTGTACGCTTTGCTGCCTTGCAGGTCCTTCACGCCTTTAAGGTGGAAAATGCTCACTTTTTGCGCGTATTTCAAAAATCCGTCTTCCGCTTCGTCGGGCAAAGGCTCGCTTTCGGGCAGCCTGATTTTGCCCTCGGGATCCACGTCGTCGCCTGAAAGACGGACGTATTCGAAAAGTATCGTTTTGAAAAATTCCATGCAACCGTTTCCGTCGCAAAGGGCGTGGAAACAGTCGATTGAGATTTTGTTGTTGAAATAGGACACGCGGAAATTATATCCGTACGTTTCGATGCTGTCGATGTCTTTGATTAAGTAGTCGGAATCGGGCACGACCTCGGGCTTTCCGTCAAGTTCTTCCAGATAATGCCAGAAAATCCCGCGACGTAAACATACGTTGAAATACGGATATCGCTTTATCGAGTTTTGCAGGGCGGTTTGAAGCACGGCGGAATCGACGTCGTCGCGCATAATCGCCGATATTCTGAACAGGTTTTGTATGTTGCTTTTCAGGTTGAACGGATATATCTTTCCGGAGTTGTCCAGCCTGTGCCATGACTTGATCTTTTCCATTATGTTATAAAGTATAGACTTAACTATGCAAAAAGTCAATAAACGAACGCCCGTAAAGAATTGTTCCGAGATTTGATTAAAAAACGAAAGGCGTTATTATTTTTGAAATAAAGCAAAAAGATTTGACAAATCAAAAATAACCGCTTATAATTACCATTGCTTAAAAAGTAAGTACCATTAGCTCAGCTGGATAGAGCGTTTGGCTACGGACCAAAAGGCCAGGGGTTCGAATCCCTTATGGTACACCAAAAAGACTCACAAAATCGTGAGTCTTTTTAATTTGCATAAGGTATTCTGCGTGCTGTCGCACGCGTTGCTTTGCAACTGAACCCCTGCGTGCTGGCATAAAAAAGTTATAAAAAAGACTCGCTATTGCGAGTCGTTTTTGTGTTTTCGGAAATTTATATCTTACAAACGTCAATCCACTCGACAAAGTTTGAATACTTTTCAAGTTCGGGAATCGTGAGTTCGATTGCGCTGTTACTGCTGCCGCAGGCGGGGAAAACCGTCTTAAATCTTTTCAGCGATTCGTCAAGGTATACCGTGACGCCGTCGTTGATACCGAAAGGGCAAACGCCGCCGATACCGTGTCCGATAAGGTCGTTCACTTCCTCGGGTTTAAGCATTTTGGCTTTCGCGCCGAAGAAGGACTTATATTTGTGATTGTCGATTTTCGCGTCGCCCGCCGTAACGATTAAAATCGCTTTGTCGCCCAGCATAAAGGACAACGTTTTCGCAATGCGGCACGGCTCTGTACAAAGGGCGTGCGCGGCAAGTTCGACGGTTGCGCTCGACTCGTGAAATTCCTTGATTCTATCGGCGATTCCGAATTGTTCAAAATATGCTCTTACTTTCTCAATTGCCATTTTACACACCTGTTTTGTCTTGTAAAGTATTGATAATTATAACAAAACAATCAGTTAATTACAACTGAATTCATAGGGATTTTATATTTTTGTTGTTGGAAGGATAAAAAACAGTTCTTTATAAATTTTGGATGATTTGATTTTCCAGAGTTTGCATTTCCGCTTTGTATTTTGCAGGGCTGTTGCTATATGCAGAGTAGTGGCTGATTTTATAATGGAATATATCGTAATCGGCAAGAGCAAGCAAACACTTGTCAAGCAGAAACTCGTTTTGCTGTTTTAAGCGAGCAGCTTTATCGGCGGCATTGCCGATGCTTATTAGAAATAGTTTTCCGCCATCAGGGTAAACCTTATTTATCTCATATGCTAAATTTTCTATGTGTAAAGACTTGTCTTTTTTCGACACGGCAACCATTTTGCTGTTGGGGTTATATACACCTTTGTAAATATCGGTCAAATAAGCACCCAAAAACAAGTTGTTTTCAGTTTGAAGAATTGCATTGATAAAACGAGACACGTTATTCAAAGTTTTGCTTACGCCTCTGCTTTTAATGATTGACGAATCCAAGTCGTTTTTATTAAAATGAAAATTAGCAAAATCTTCATTATCTATTCTGGACATGTTATATCCGATAAAAACGGCGTTACATTTAGAATATTGCTGTGACAAGTCCTTTTCGTTAAAGCAGGCGGTTCCGTTATTGCAATCCCATAGTGCAAAAGAAGAAACGTTACTGTATTTTTTCCGGTACAGACTTTCATTAGTAGTGTTTTCTTCGAAACAAGTTGTATGAAGAATATTGGTGTTTTTAATTTTCCTTATTTTATTATATAAATCCATTATTCAATTAAAAAAATGCAAGCAAGTCTTCTTCTACGTTGTCATTATATCAAATCTTTTAGTTTTTTTTCAAGTCTTTTTTGTTCCCCCAAATAGAACTTTTCCTTTTTTAATACTTTGTAGGCTTTATTCTTTTATTAAGAACCCCTGTTCAAACGCATCGGGATAGACAAAAGCCTTTTCAGGTAGTCCCGTAAATGCAACTTTCATATATCGACTATCAAAACTCTTGATTATTCCTTTTCCAAACTTAGTATGAGTAACACAATCTCCTACTTTTATTACAATTTGGGGCTTGCTTGCTGTCTGCGGTTTTGTATTTACCTCATTTTTTATGCTATTCAACGGGATTACTTGTGTTGTATTATCAATCTCTAATTCTGGCTGGAGTTGAGTCGTACCTTTTTTGTATTTTACAAATAAAATCAGTAGTCCAATAACAAAAACAATTGATGCAAATATAGCCCATGAACCAAAATAGTTATTAACGATTATCGTTCCATTGGGTATTCCACCACACCTTGAACAAGCATATAAACTTGATTTTCTTGCTTGTTCTATCCCCATAGCTATCGCCGAACTGTGCAAGTATCCACAACCCGGCGAATGGTAACACCCACCAGTACGAGTTCTATACACCAATCCTTCCGTGTGTTTGAAAAACAATGAATTAATCAAAAATGTAAATAAGATATTTACTCCAATTATCAATATGGCAATCAAAACTATCTTAACAATTCTTTTTTTATCTTGATCCATGTTAACAATACCCACCTTTAAGCATTATTATACACTATTTGGTGAATTTTTGCGATCATTTCGTTATGGTTTACACAAATTTAGATTACGATGATTCCGCGTTCGTTATATACGTTATCAGTCGAGCCTTCGTTTCGGATTGCTCGATCAAAAGCCACAACAGTCGCTACCGCGCCGTCTATTCGCTCGGTGGACTTTTCCTTGTCCATCTTGATATTTCCTGCCGGGTCGGTTCGGACATACATGTTACTCGGTCTGGTGATTTGCTATAAAATTGCTCAAAAAGGGGCGAAAATGCCCCTGAAAATGCAA
>ULYL01026608.1_pt1 | contig 73968 bp, 57 predicted proteins | sample 1962211 | NCBI WGS metagenome assembly ULYL01 (sample SAMEA4835864, study PRJEB28245) | human gut metagenome | biome: gut microbiome; material: fecal sample | place: Denmark | collected 2008
AGCCAGAATGACAATTTGTTGTTGAATGCATATTCGGCATGAAGACCGAGATTCAGCCATCCGGGAGCCCTCACATTCATGGTCGTATGAGCTACGGGAGTGAGCTCTCCCCCGCTCTCCTGCATTGACACGAGAGTAGTTTCACCCTTCCTCACGGTCGCGAATTCCGCAGAAACTCCCGCGAAGATTCTCTTCTTCCAGTTATATGTGCCGTCGAGATGGCCGGAGAAGAGCGACTGGTTCAGATAAATGTGCTGATTTGCTATTTCCGAATCCTTGAATGAATTGGAATTGATCCTGAAATCCGAATCCAATGTAAAATCACGTGAATCCCACTGGAACTTCATATTGACATAACCGGCCGTACCGCCTACCACCATCATATTGGACATATACATAAGATTGTCAGCAACAGTCGGGGCAGCAGTTCCTATGCGAATGGCGGAGATACCGTCAAACGGCATGTCCTCATAACTTCTGAAACCTCCACGCACGTCGTAACGGAACCTGTTCCTGATATTTCCGGCGAAACCGAGCGCCAGATTATACTGCTCCACATAGTTGTTGGTCAGGCCGTGTGACGGAAGATAGAAATGATACTTCTCCTTCATTGACGAGAACTGATTTCTGTAATCGCCGCCAGTCGCCCTGAAATATAGGTTCAGATAATCCCTCACTGCCTCAAACCCGATATAGACATCCGGATAAATCATCGTTCCTTTATTGGTATTGACGGACTCCGGCTTGTCCTTTTCGCTGATGTTGAAACCGAATTTCAGACCGAGGCTCAGATCCCATCTGTTCTTGTCAAATGCGTATTTCGGGGTGATGTAAGCCGTCCCGATGGCCGTGTTCATATAGCCTTTATACCAAGTCATGCCATAACCCACATCCGCCAAGATCCTGTTGTGCCTGCTGAGCACCGGACCAAGAGTAAACTTGAAGTCCAAGTCATTGGCATTCAACGCTCTGTCCCCGGCAAGCATACCCTGCGAAGAGAATGCATAGTTTACTGCAATGTCATAATACAGGAAATTCTCCGAAAGGCTTGTGGAATAAATATGCGCAAATGCCCTCGCAGAATTGAATCCTGTGGCACCCTCCCCGGTCTTTCCCTGTATTCCCTTGTAGTTCAGGTCGAAAGCGATCACTGCCTTGCCGAGATCAGCCTGTGCATTGGCCCCTGCAGTAGAATACAGGTCATAGCCGTTCCACGAGTCGCCGGCCGATTTCAGCATACCGTCCGCATCGAACTTCATATTCTTGTAATCACCTATGTATGAATGATGTGAGCCATATACGGACATTCTGAACCTGCCCTTGGTCAATGGCTCCCAGACGAGGTCGAGCGACGGTCTGAGACGATATCCTGCTCCAGCCTTGAGATAGAACTTCCGTCCGGTAAGCGCAGCCGCCTGTGGTTTCATCTCCAGAAGATAAGGGCTGAAATCATAAGACCCCTTATATGGATTCTCAAAAACAGAGTAGTCGAAATCCAGGTCAAAGCGCTTCAGCGAATCCGGCACGAACATCTCCTGAGCCGGTTTGTGAACCTCCATAAGACTGCCCTCATACGCCTTTGTCACTGAAACAGTCGGATTCAGATTCTGAGCTCCGGCAGAAACGCAAGCCAATACCGAACCGGCAGCCGCTAATGTCAAATATATCTTTTTCATACTACTTTTCCCTCTGTGCTATCTTCTTCAGACGCATATTAACATTGTCAAGGATATCATCATTTTTGCCTGACGGCTCATATCCGTCACGGACGCTCTCGAAAGTCGCTTTTGCCTGAGCCATATCGTCCCTCTCGGCAAAAGAATCGCCCAATGTGACGAATGCTTTCGCAAGCCAGTAAGTCTGGTCGCTTCCCGCATCGGAGAACGCATACACAAGTTTCTCGACCTCGTCGAACTTGCCCTGGTCGTAAGCGTCCTGGATAATCAGATACGCAGCCTCAGCCCCCTCAGGTGTAGATTTCTGTGAAAAAAGCTTGCGGAGTATCGCGAATGCCTCATTTCTGCGGCTCGAAGCAAGATAAGATTTCGCTTCAATGTACTGTGCATGACGGACTTCGTCCTTGTCGCTCCTCTTGTCCGCAGCGACCTTCACCGCATTGCTGACAGCCGCATCGTAATCTTTGGCATTGTATGCGGAATTCATCATTCCCACGATAGCCGTATGCTTGTTGTTCTCGATTTTCGCATTCTCAAGCAGTGACTGATAACCTGAATAGGCATCATTGTAATGCTCTATGCTGTAGGACAATTTCGCAAAACTGAGCGAAGCTGCCTCCACAAACGATGTCTCGCCACACTCGATGACCTTCTTGTACCAGTCGCAGGCCTGCTCCTTCTTGCCGATGTTCTTGTACGACTCGGCCATATAGAATTCCGCAAGATTTACATTTGAGCCCTGAGGATACTCATCCAGATATGCCTGCAGCGACTTTATTGCCCTCTGGTAATTCTCCGCAAGGAAAATCTGCTCGGCAGCATTGAAGAACATCGTCTCCTCATTGCCCTCAGTCCCCTGACCGTCCAATGTCTTGAGATAAGCGAAATAGGCCTCAGGTTCCTGTTTGGTCTGGTATATGGATTCGATGGCCCTGAGCGCATCCTCCGAATATACCGTCGAAGGCATCCTGCTGACCACCTGCTTATAATATCCGAGTGCATCGTCAAACTGGGATTCATTGGCCGAAATCATTCCCAACCCGATCAATGCCCTTGCGCGGTAAGTGGAGTCGCGGCTCTCAGACGAAAGCTTCTTGAAAATTTCAGCTGCATTGGCATTGTCATCATCAGCCATATACGCGCGGCCGAGTTCATAGACAGTCTCGCTCCAGAACGAAGCCGTCGGAGCTGTCTGGGCAACTGGCGCAAGCAGGTTGATCTCATCTTTCGTCTTGTTGGTCAATGAAAGTGCCAGACCCGCCTGATAGTACGGATAAAGGTCATTCGCGCTGCCGCCGCTCCTGATCGCCGCCTCATAGGAAGCTATCGCATCCTTATAGTTCTTGTCAATGAAGTAGCTGTCGCCTTTTCGGGTCAATGCATCTGTACGTCTGCTCTTGTCACCGCTCTGCAGATACACGTCGAACCACTCGCAGGAAGACGGGTAGGAGCCTGACTTGAAATAGCAGTATGCCACGTCGTAAGGCAGGAGATTGCCTTCTGGACGACCGTAAAGCGCAGAATTGTTGTACAATGTCTTGTAAACCTCGGCAGCCTTGGCGTAATCATCTGAACGATAATAACTTTCGGCGAGCCAATAACGTGACAGCTGATTGAACGGTGAGCGTTTTCCTGAATAGTAGGCTGCCGTCTTGAGGCATGGTATCGCCTTTCGGTATGAACCTGAAGAAATCAGCTGCTCCGCACGCAGGTAATTGGCCTTCATGTAGTTGGCCTTCATATCCTTGTCGAGTACGTCGATATTGTCATAAGCCTCCACGGCGGCAGCATAGTCATGATTGTACAGGGCGGCAAGGGCGATGTAGCTGTAGATACGGTCCCCTTTGGCCAACTCCGGATATTTCTTGATATACTGTTCGAATACGGAAGGGTCATGGTTCAGGTCAAAAGCGAGTTTCGCATAATTGAAATACGCATCTTCCTGAATGTCAGCATCATACTCTTCGTATGCCGCGTCTTTGAAAGCGTCCATGGCAGCCACTTTGTTCTTCAGTTTGATATAGCCGTATGCCATCTGGTAATTCGCGATCTGTCCCAATGAGTCGCTTCTGTCATCCATCTTGGAATAGTTCTCGACAGCACCTTTGTAGTCGGACAATGCATAGAGCAGCGATCCTGCATAGAAGTGGTCCTTCCTGGTTCCTGAAGCGGTATCGGTAAGGTCATAATACTTCTTGGCAGATGAAGCATCCCCCTGCACAAGGTAGGACTCGGAGATGATACGTGCAAGATGCGGTTTCCGCTCATTCGGCACCGAAGCGAATATCTTCTCGGCATTGTCAGTGACATATTTGTAGTCCTTGTCCATAAAACGGCATTCTAAGATATAATATGCCGACACTTCAGCGAAACGCGGATCCTTTACCGACTTCGCGAACCACTTCTCTGCCTCTGCGAACTGCTCACGCTCATAATAGATATAGGCGGCGGAATATGCTGACGGAGCCTGATAGTCGTTCTTCGGAAGAGAGGACACTTCAAGGAATCCTTCCAATGCGGAGTCCACGCTGCCGATCTGGAAATCAGCATACGCTTTCTTGAACCTAAACTCTGCCAACTGGCTCTTATAGAGAGACTTGGCCTTGATCTGGGAGAACTCGGCCGAAGCAGCGGGATAGTCCGGGATATCGAAGAGATTCAGCGCATCAGCGTATTTCATCTGAGGCACAAGTCCGGAATACGGATACTTTTCAATGTATTTCTCCATTGCGGCCTGGGCAGCATAGGATTTCATCTTGATATCGCACAGTACCGCATACCCGTTGGCGAAAGGATTCTCAGGATACGAAAGGAAAATCTCACGCGCCTTCACATACATTCCGTGCCCGTAAAGTTCCCTTGCATACTTGAGGTCCGACTTTTCGTCGCCGGCAACTGCGCAATTCCTGTCAATGTTCCCGAAATCCACACTGTAATCCGATGCGGATGAGGTCAATGACGAGGCGGCCATTATGGCTACTGTCAATGCAGCTGTTATAGTCTTATTGTTCATTTTCATAATAATATCCAACACCTGTGTATAAACATGTAAATTTAGCAATTATCATCGTCATTGTCAAAAATGATGCTGGACTTGAGCCGTCATTGACAAAAAAAATTCCCGGGGAACCATATTTCTATGATTTCCCGGGATTCTATTCAGTAAGATGCAGGGTTATTTGCCTGCCAATCTCTTGTATGATTCGAGACGGAGTTTTGCAAATTCCTCTGTCTTCTGGAGGAGCTCATCAGCTCTTTCAGGGAAGAGTTTGTAGAGGGATGCAAAACGGACCTCGCCCTTCAGGAAGTCCTGGAACTTGCTCCAGTCAGGTTCCTTGCTGTCGAGAGAGAACGGATTCTTGTCTGTTCCTTCGAGTTCAGGGTTGAACCTGTAGAGGTGCCAGTAACCGCACTCGACTGCGAGTTTCTCCTCTTTCTGGCTGAGACCCATTCCGGCCTTCAGACCATGGTTGATACAAGGTGCGTAAGCGATGATGAGTGATGGTCCGTCATAAGCCTCAGCCTCCTTGATAGCGTTCAGGTACTGAACAGGGTTTGCGCCCATAGCTACCTGAGCCACATATACATAGCCATAGCTCATTGCCATCATTCCGAGGTCCTTCTTGCGGATCTTCTTGCCGCTTGCAGCGAATTTGGCGATAGCGCCTGCAGGAGTTGCCTTGGATGACTGTCCGCCGGTGTTGGAGTAAACCTCAGTATCGAGTACGAGGATGTTCACATTCTCACCTGAAGCGAGCACGTGGTCAAGTCCGCCGTATCCGATATCGTAGCTTGCACCGTCACCTCCGATGATCCACTGGCTGCGTGCAGCAAGGAACTTCTTGTATGTGAGGAGTTTCTTGCAATGAGGACAATCAGTGTTCTCCATGAGAGGAACAAGCTTGTCAGCTACCTCACGGGTAACAGCAGGATTGTTCTTGTTCTCGAGCCACTGCTTGAAGAGGGCCTTGATCTCGTCAGAAGCCTTGTCGCAGTCGAGACCCTCTGACATGATTTCAGCGATGGTCTGTCTGATACGGTCAGAACCGAGTTTCATACCGAGACCGAACTCGCAGAAGTCCTCGAAGAGGGAGTTTGCCCAAGCAGGACCATGTCCTTCAGAATTGGTGCAGTATGGTGATGCAGGGAATGAAGCTCCGTAGATGGAAGAACATCCTGTAGCATTGGCAATCATCATTCTGTCGCCGAAGAGCTGGGTGATGTTCTTGATGTATGGAGTCTCGCCGCAACCTGCGCAAGCGCCTGAGAATTCGAACAATGGCTGTGCGAACTGTGAGTTCTTCACGCTCTGGGCCTTGTTTACGATAGTCTCCTTGTAGCCAACCTTGGTATTGAGGAAGTCGAAGTTCTCCTGCTCTGCCTGTGCGTCGAGAGCGGAAACCATGACGAGAGCTTTCTCCTTGGCAGGACATACGTCAACGCAGTTGCCGCAACCAGTACAGTCTGCTACTGAAACTGAGAGGGCGAACTTGTAATCCTTGAGGTTAGCCTTACCCTGGGCAAGTTTGAGACCTGCAGGAGCAGCTGCTGCCTCTTCTTCATTGAGAAGGAACGGACGGATAGCTGCGTGAGGGCAGACAAATGCACAAGTGTTGCACTGGATACAGTTGTCAGGCTGCCACTGCGGAACGAACACTGCCACGCCACGTTTCTCATAAGCGGCTGTGCCGGCAGGCATTGTACCGTCAACGTACGGCATGAATGAACTTACAGGAAGTGTATCGCCTGCCTGGGAGTTCACTACATCAGCGATTTCTTTTACGAACTCAGGTGCGAGACGGTCCTTGCCCGGATTCTCGAACTTGGCAGTAATGCTTGCCCACTCTTCAGGGACATTGACCTGCTCGTACTCACCACCGCGGTCAACAGCGGCATAGTTCATATTGACGACCTTCTCACCTTTCTTGCCGTAGCTCTTCACGATCGCGTCCTTCATGTATTTTACAGCGTCCTCGTAAGGGATGATGCCTGTAATCTTGAAGAATGCAGACTGGAGAATGGTGTTGGTTCTTCCGCCGAGACCGATTTCAGATGCAATCTTGGTAGCGTCAATGATATAGAACTTGATGTGCTTCTTGGCAAGTGTAGCCTTCACGAACTCAGGAAGTCTCTTGACTGTTTCCTCTGCGTTCCAAAGGCTGTTCAGAAGGAAGGTACCGCCATCCTTGATGCCTTTGAGCACGTCATACTTGCGGAGGTATGAAGGAACGTGGCATGCCACGAAGTCAGGTGTGGACACGAGGTACGGAGCCTTGATCTGGGCGTCACCGAATCTGAGGTGAGAGCAGGTGTATCCGCCTGATTTCTTGGAGTCGTAGTCGAAATAGCCCTGGCAATATTTGTTCGTATGGTTACCGATGATCTTGATGGTGTTCTTGTTTGCACCTACTGTACCATCTGAACCGAGACCGTAGAATTTGCACTCTGTAGTACCAGGTTTTACGATGGAGATCTCTTTCTTGATAGGGAGTGACTTGAAGGTGACGTCATCTACGATACCGATGGTGAAACCGTTCTTAGGTTCTGCCTGCTCGAGGTTGTCGAATACTGCGACGATCTGTGCAGGTGTGGTATCCTTGGATGAAAGACCATAGCGGCCGCCTACGATAACCGGCTCCATGTCTTTGCCCTGGAACATTGCCTTTACATCGAGGTAGAGAGGCTCTCCGAGAGCTCCCGGTTCCTTGGTCCTGTCGAGGACAGCGATTTTCTTCACGCTCTTAGGGAGCACCTTGAAGAAGTATTTCTCTGAGAACGGTCTGTAGAGGTGTACAGAAACGACTCCGTACTTCCTACCGTGTGCTTCGAGATAGTCGATGGTCTCCTTGATGGTCTCTGTAACTGAACCCATAGCCACGATAATCTCTTCTGCATCCGGAGCACCGTAATACTCGAACGGACGGTATGTTCTGCCGGTAAGTTCACCGAGCTCGCCCATGTAACGTGCAACTACATCAGGAACAGCATCATAGAACTGGTTTCTGGACTCTACAGCCTGGAAATAAACGTCGCCATTCTGTGCTGTACCCCTTGTTACAGGAGATTCCGGAGTAAGTGCTCTTGCTCTGAACTTCTCGAGTGACTTGGTGCTGACCATCTTTCTGAGATCGTCCTCATCGATAGCCTCAATCTTCTGGATTTCGTGTGATGTACGGAAACCGTCGAAGAAGTGGAGGAACGGAATGCTGGATTTGATAGCTGCGAGATGTGCTACTGCAGCCATATCCTGAGCTTCCTGAACAGAGCCGGATGCCAACATTGCAAAACCGGTCTGACGGCAAGCCATTACGTCCTGATGGTCTCCGAAAATCGACAGCGCGTGAGATGCAAGTGCTCGTGCAGAAACGTGGAACACGGCCGGAAGCATCTCTCCGGCAATCTTGTACATATTTGGAATCATGAGAAGAAGGCCCTGTGAAGCTGTATATGTAGTAGTGAGGGCTCCTGCCTGAAGTGAACCGTGAACGGCTCCTGCGGCACCTCCCTCACTCTGCATTTCGGTAACCTTTACGGTCTCACCCCACAGGTTCTTTTTTCCGTGGGCAGCCCACTCGTCAATGTTCTCAGCCATTGTCGATGATGGTGTGATAGGGTAAATCGCTGCGTGCTCACTGAAAAGGTAAGCGATCTGAGAGGCAGCGAAGTTACCGTCACAGGTGATGAATTTCTTTTCTTTTGCCATAATCGTTAATTTTATGTGATTGATTTTTTATCAACGTAATCTTTCGTTTCAATGAAAGGGTGTCCGAACTTTCGGGTTAGGATACTCGACCTTTCGGCTTAAGATACTCTACCTTCCAGTTTCAAACGGAATCTTTCATCTCAATAGAAGGACACTCTATCTTTCAGTATCAAACGTAATCTCTCATCTCAACAGAAGGGACTCTACCTTCCGGATTCAATGAAAGAACGAAGACATCAGCCGTTTCCGGAGATGCCTTCTCTTGTTCTACAATGTTTCAAGACCTTCTACAGTCACGATGGAACCGGCGATTCTCTTGACAAGTCCCTGAAGAACTTTGCCAGGACCGATTTCCATAAAGTAGTCAGCTTCGCCTGCCAACATATTTTTCACAGACTGGGTCCATTTTACCGGGGCAGTAAGCTGTGCAAGCAGGTTTTTCTTAATCAGCTCCGGATCCTGTGTCGGCTGAGCTGTAACATTCTGATATATAGGGCATATAGGCGCTTTAATCTCTGTCGCCTCGATAGCCTCGCCGAGTTCAAGTCTTGCCGGCTCCATAAGCGGTGAATGGAATGCTCCGCTCACTGCAAGCGGCAATGCCCTCTTCGCGCCTTCCGCCTTAGCTCTGTCACAAGCCTCCGCCACTGAATCTTTTTCACCGGACACCACTACCTGTCCGTCACAATTATAGTTCGCAGGGATGACGAGTCCGTTGCAGGATTTGCAGACGGCCTCCACCTGTTCGTTGCTCAGGCCAATGATGGCAGCCATAGCTCCCGGAACCTGTTCGCAGCATTTCTGCATGGCTCTTGCCCTGATGGCAACAAGTTTCAATGCATCTTCGAAGGAAATCGCGTGGCTGGCCGCAAGTGCAGAGAACTCTCCCAATGAGTGGCCTGCAACCATATCCGGCTCGAAGCCGTCATAGCATGCCGTAAGGATGGTTGAATGCAGAAATATGGCAGGCTGTGTCACCTTGGTGGCCTTCAATGCCTCAGGTGTGCCCTCAAACATAATGTCGGTTATTCTGAATCCAAGAATGTCATTGGCCGCTTCAAACATTTCTCTGGCCTTCTGACTCTTTTCATATACTTCTTTGGCCATTCCCGGGAACTGGGCTCCCTGACCTGGAAATACGTATGCTTTCTTCATACTTGAATATATAGATTTAATACAAATAACTGTCTTTTAACTGTCTTTCCGGTATCGCACTTCTTCACATTTCGTGCCTGTACGACACATTGTGGCAAATTTATAAAAAATCTGAAACAAAAGAAAATAAGAAGGGCATTTATCGGATATGTGTGATTTATTTCGGATATGTCCGATTTATTTCATAAATTTGCAGAGCAAATGCCCCCATAGTCTAATGGATAGGATTAAAGATTCCGGTTCTTTCGGTAGAGGTTCGAATCCCCTTGGGGGTACTGGGCAGAGGCACTCCACTTCGGAGCGCCTCTTTTTGCTTCTCCAGTTTATGGAGATGGTATATCCAAAAGATTTATTGAGATACTTCGAACTTACGGGCCTGTCTTTGGAGGAAGTTGCTCAGGTGCTTCGCAATTCGCTTACGGCTTCCTCGGTCGTCTCTGTTTAGGAAACTCAGGACTCGACCAAGTGCAGGTTAGGGCCCATACCTATCTGAGGTATTTCTGAACCAATGAGCATATCTCCAAAGCCACAAATACACTTGTAACCTACTGAGCCATTGATTGTTACACTAATTTTAACTCACTGTCCAATATGCTCACTCCCATAAAAAATAAGGGTGATGAGCATATATGAATTCAGTCTTAACCACGCGTAATTACTTATAAATCAATTCATTATGCTAACACCAATGGTCTTATAAGTATGCTCATTGGTTCTGAAATCACCTGTGTCTGCTTTCTTGATATCCTCCATAAAGTTCACATCGGGGGTAATCACGCCGGCAGCGGCAGTTTCGCCTGAAATTCTCACGACCGGAAACCACACCGACTTCGGCAAAAGCCAGCTCTGCTCAGCTGCTCCGCAATTCGCCGCTGGCTATGCCGCTTGCCGGCTCTAACTTTCCGCACTCAGTAGTAGAGGATGGCATAATACACAGGGTTTTCCCCCTGACCCGTTTTCGGTGCATCGACGCATCGGATTTATTATCAGTTTATCGTGATATCTGGTTTATCCGTTTAACGCTCTCGTATGCAAAAGGGCAATATCTGCATACGAGTTTCCAACCACGGGGGCAAAAACCAGGAATTTGCTCACGTGACAATGTCAATCAAACACGACGGGGGCAGAAAGGGTAGTTCTGCTCACGTGGTTTGGAACTTGAGGGCATTATCGGCTTCGACGTGTCACACTTGACATGTGTCGCGTAGACAGGCGGGCAGCCACGGCGGAACTCACTCCGCGTTGCTCCGTTCGGCCCTCCTACCGTCTCCCGCGTCCTCGCTGTCGCGAGAACTTGTATCCGGCAGGCACCTCCCACTTTCCGAGGCCGTGGGCTGGCCACGTCCGCCGCGGCAGGCCGCCTGTCAGGCGTCTCATCGTCATTGTTCTTTTTCCCCTTGAGGTCTTTAGTAAGCGTTACAGAATAAGTTGGTAAGTTTTGTAGTTTTGCCCACGGGAGTTCAACGACGGTGGCAGAAGGGCCTGATCTGCACACGAGGTTTCAGGCACTGGAGAATTCAGGTCAATGACGAGATAGGAGGCCCAGGCAAAAACCGGACAGATGCGAAACGTGCACAGCGGAGAAATACTAAGGCACTATATTTTTCAAAATAATTTACTTCGGCATGTTGCAGAACAAGAAAAAATACATATCTTAGCGCCCTAACAGTTTTGAACAACTCAAATTTATATATTAAAAGGCGATACTATCAGATAGATGATACCTGAATTACCTTAAACATGAGCGACAAGTTCTATTGCCGGCTACATGGACCTGACCCTCAGGAATACATAACATCACAAATCATAAGTAAATGAAAACAAAACTTTTCTTGGCTTTGGCCGCATTTGCAGCCATCACTATCTCCGGATGTTCTAAATCCGAGACACTCCAGACTCCGGAAATCAAAGTCACCAACTTGTCAACAACAAGTTTCTCATTCACATGGACTGCGATTCCTGACGCTACAGGATACACCTATGAGGTGAAAGCAGCAAACCAGTCGACAGTAACGGACGGCAACAGAGAGAAGCCTGAAAACGTGGAGGTTACAGGACTCAGCACAGCCAGCACATATACAGTTTCAGTCAAGGCTCTCGGAACAGGGTCATTCACGGACTCAGAATATGCTACAATTACCGTGACGACATTGGACAACACTATCCATTTCGCTGACAAGGTGCTCGAAAGAAGACTCCTGGCGATGACAGAGCCTAAGATTGACGCGGACGGTGACGGCAAGATCACATTTGAAGAAGCTGCTGCGGTGAAGGAACTCCAACTCGGATTCGACTTGAAACCGGAGAGCACAGTTGACTGCGTAACGGACATCACCGGACTGGAATACTTCACATCATTGGAAACATTGAGTCTGAAATTCAACAAAGTAAGCGACATCAAGCCTATCGAAGGCATTTCGACATTGAAAGTCCTCATTCTCGGCGAGAATCCGATCTCTTCCATCAATCTCGACGCCCTCGGCGAACTCACCGACCTCAGACTCTACGGCACGAACATCTCTGACATTGACCTGACAAAGACTCCGAAACTCGAAAGCCTCTACCTCCAGAGGACAAATGTCAGCAAGGTTGACCTCACTCCGCTCCAGTCACTGGACCAGGCCCTCCTCAACAAATGCTCAAGCCTTACCGAGATCAAGGCCTCGAATCTGCCTAGCATCACCAGAATCGATGCGGTAGAATGCAACCTCAAGAGTTTTGAGATTTCAGACTGCCCTTCATTGAGAGAGCTTCACCTGAACAGCAACAAGCTCACATCCATAAAGATGACAAATCTCGCCATGCTCATGCGACTGAACGTTTATGACAACCAGCTCACCAGCATTGACGTATCGAATCTGCCATTACTCATGTGGCTGTTCGTGTACGACAATCAGCTTACAAGCATTGATCTGTCAGCAAATGTTCCGCTGAGAGAGTTCAGGGCGTCCAACAACCCGCTCACAGAAGTCAATCTGAGCACAAACGAGAACCTCGTTTCACTCGAACTTGAGAGCATGAGCAAGATGAAGACTCTGAATATCAAGAACGACTTCTATGACGAATACAGCGAGTATCTCATCGTTGACGGAAACACCGCCCTCGAGAAGGTAATCACCGATCCGGGTAAAGAGTTCGAACACGTCAAGAAGTTGTTTGCAAACAATCCTAAAGTTCAGGTTGTAACAGAATAATGATTTCTGTCAATGCCAATGCAAAAAAGGCCGACCATCGATTTGATGGCTGGCCTTAATTGTTTATTCAAGGTCCGCGACGGGGGCAAAAAGGCCTGCTCTGCGCACGTGAATCTCGGGACCTCAGCAGGCACAGGCGCGCTGTAACTTACCTTGTTTTCGTGAGGTGTACAGGGCGGTCATCACTATGATGGGTAAGCCGGACAGCGGCATAGCCCGCGGCGAATTGCGAAGCACCCTGAGCAGAGCGGGCTTTTGCCGCAGTTCGGCCACAACAGTCGCGGCTGCCTGACGGCTCATTGACAAAACCAGAGACAGACGAACACTTTCAAATATCATCCGAAAAAGTTACATTTGTACTGACAGTCCAGAAAGCCATGCCTGACAAGCCCCAAGAAGCAATTGTTGGACAAATATCAAATTGGACAAGCATCAAGTATTGAAATAACCGAACATAAAAGTCAAGAGCCATGAAAAAGTTGATCATCACTGCCATTCTATGCCTGAGCGCACTTTTCAGCGCCAAAGGTCAGACAGTATTCACATGCGAATACCGCACTGAAGCCGACGTGAAAGTGTATGTCACCAATTACCGGAACGAAGCTGACCTTGTCGTCTATAAATGCGACTACCGGAACGAGGCAAGCGGCAACAGAGGCCTCTGGTACTTCGTGGAATACCGCACCGAAGCCAAGAAGAAGATTTATTTCGTGAACTATCGCAACGAAGCTGATCTGGTCATCTATTTCACCCACTACCGCAACGAAGCCGGATGGCGCAACGAAAAGAAGGAGCAGCTGATGGAGGAATAGTAAGAGAGGTCGTATAAACATAAAAAAAGGCCTTACTTTCGATAAGGACCTTTTTAAATCGTTGAGTAATGACGCCTCACGCGCAAAAACTCACACTAACCACATAATTAATAACACTAAAACTAATAACCAACGAGTTGTCTGTGAGAGAACCTCATCATCAACTCGATTGCAAAGTTACGACTTTATTGTTTCACCGCAAATAATTTATAACAATTTTTTAGAATATTTTACATGCTAAAATATATAGCATTGACTTTCAATAATTTAAAACGTAACTAAAATTTTGAAAAAATTTTTGCATATTAAAAAAACAATCTATTAAAACGTTTGTGGATAGGGTGAATTTTTATTAAAATGTTTATATCACAAATCTCGCTTACGAACCATAACAAATATCGCAAAATCGCTTACAATCCTTAATTTTTCGCGCCCTGAGCCTGTAGTTTACGCATATCGCTCCTATATTTGGAGTAGAAGAACACCCCTGCCAAGGTCAAGCCGATAGGAAAACCGAGCCATATACCCTGCAGGCCCAGACCGGCCTTGAACGCAAGAAAGTACGCGGCAGGAATAGCGATCAGGTAATAACTTACAAAAGCAGCGTACATAATCGGCTTCACATCCTGGAGGCCGCGCAGGACATTGGCAAAACAGATTTGGAGCCCGTCGCCGAACTGATAGGCAAACAATATGAAGAAAAGTGAAACGGCGAGTCCCGACACCTCAGGCGAATCCGTAAACACACCGGCCGCAGGGAAACGGAACACATAGAGCAGCACCGAAAGCACCACTGAAATGGAAATGATCATCATATAACCTTTCCGCACATACTCCTTGATACCGACAAAATCCCGCTTGCCGAACGCTCCGGAAACAAGTATGGAGATAGCAAACGACAGTCCCTGGAGCATCAGGAAAAAGAGTTGAGATATGGTGATGACCACCTGATGTGCAGCGAGTTCCATAACTCCGAGCCAGCCCGCCATAATCGCCGCGAACGAAAAAGTCGAGGTCTCCAATGCCATCTGGACAGCCACCGGATAGCCGATGCCGAAAAGATGCTTCATCTTCACCCTGGACAGGAGCGATGCACGGAACGCCGACACATATTCTTTGAAATCCTTTGACTTCCAAATATATAGTGCAAAGAAAACCAGAATGAGAGCACGGGACAGGAGAGTACTTATACCGGCTCCGAGCAATCCCATTTCAGGAAGGCCCATCTTGCCGTAAATCAGAATCCAGTTGCCGAAGATATTCATCACGTTCCCGAACATCAGGAAAAGCATGGACACGACAGGCCTGCAGATGCCGTCAGTGAACTGCTTCAGGACATTGAATCCTAGAGCAAATACCGTAGAAACGCCCACGACGATATAATACGGACGTATCATCGGGAGCAGTTCCGGTTCCTGCCCGAAGCAGTCGAGAAAAAAGTAAATCACTGTCAATGCGACGACACCCACCAGCCCTACAATTCCGTTCAGGGCCAATCCGTTCTTTACAGTTGTGCCCACTCCCTTGACATTTCCGGTTCCGTGGAACGAACCGACAATCGGGGTCATGCCGGAAGCGAAACCAAGTTCGGCAAGGATGAAGAGATTCATGACATTGTTCACGAAAGACGATGCCGCAAGTTCTTCCACACTGTGCCAGCCTATCATTATATTGTCCGCGAATGCCAAAATTATGACACAGGCCTGCCCCAACATTATCGGAATTCCGATTTTAAGTATTTCTCTGATTTTATGCATTGTATCTGATATGCTGATAAGAAGCATCCATACAGCTTCGAAGTATAACCCCCAAAACCAACCGGGGCGCAAAGATAGTAAAAAAAGGCGGAGGAAGCTCTCCCCCGCCGTCATATATCATAAGAAACCAATTAGCGTGTCAATGCCGATGCAGCATCTTTGCTGAATTCAAACCAGTCGCTGCATGGCTCATAATTGTAAGGAACAAATTCTGACACACGCACATAGACCTTGTCAGATTTGCAGCCCACATAGACATCGACCATAACTGCGCTGCCGCCCGGAGTCTCTGCCCAGTCATACGAAGACACTTTTCCGTTCAATGAGGAAAGTATGTCATTCTTGGCAGTTGCCGAATAGTACTTGATTTTACGCTTATATACAAGTCCGGTATTCACATCCTTGTAGCCGGTCTTGAGGAACAGAAGCATCAGGACGCCCGGAACAGCCAGGACAGTACCGAAAATGTTTACGGATACAGAAGAAGGGATTGCAATCAGGACAATGCCCAAAACAGTCATAACTGAAGACATGAGGATATCACGTGTCGAACGCACGCGTACAAATTCTTTATTCATTTTTTATAAATTATTAGAAATCAACAAACAAAAACCATTCACAATATGCTCCGCTCGGCAACTGCCGATACACAAGAGCCCGGGAACGGCATCTAAGAACGGTATTTCCTCAAACCTATAAAGAAATGTGAAAAAGAATACTTACCTGTCGGAAACAAACCCGCCGAACGGAAATAAGTGGAGAGCGCACTCAGCGGCATAAATTTACCGCCACGCACACATATCACTCTGGACAGTCTCTCTGCCAATGTACGGGCTCCACCCGGTCTTTCACGGCAAACCAAAGACGGCACCCTCGGAGAAGAAACCACATTTTCCGCCTGCGAAAGGCACATCGTGGTCAGGTCCTCATAAAAATGCCTGTCCTCATCCGTCGATTTCAGAACCGAAACAGTTTCACAATCCGACGTAACTACCTGACAACCTGATATTTTCTCAGAAGACAAGCCTTCTCCGCAGCATGACAACGGACTGACGCCACAAGCCGTAAAAGCCAGTGTCACCAGAACAAGCAATATGCGGAAAACGCTTTTCATTGTCAATGACTATTCAGTTTCTGCGACTTTCTCCTGCGAAGCAGCTTCCTCTTTGGTCAGCATCTTGCAGACGCCATCGAACTTCGCGCCCAGCTCGACCACCAGACGCTGGATATGCAATTCGCCCTTGACCTCGCAGGAATCCTTCAATGTCAATGTATCCCTCACGAAAATATTGCCGGTGAGCTTACCCCAGAAATCAAGATTCTCACAAACGATATCTCCCTCAATTTCAGCCTTTTCGCCTACCACAACGCGGCCTGCTGAGACAATGCGGCCTTCAAACCGTCCGTCAATCCTGAGGTCATTCGGTGAATTGATCTCACCCTTTATAACTGTTCCGGCCGAGATTCTGCTGACCTCGTTCACATTGACTACCGGAGCTTGCTGTTTTACCATATGAAATCCAACGATTACTATACCAAACCTTTACCGTGACAATTCTTGTACTTCAGACCGGAGCCGCAAGGACAAGGATCGTTTCTTCCGATCTTCTTCTCCACGTGTACTGGCATCTTGGTCTTAGGCTGACCGCCATTGGTGGTCAAATCCCCATGCTGAGTCTGCATCCTGGACATTTCCTTCTTGGTAGAAGACTCTGTCGCCTGCTGGGCCTGACTCGGCTCCCTCAAGAAGATGGAAGCCCTGAACAGGAACGAAAGCACATCCTGATCCAATGCCTCAAGCATTGCAGCAAACAAGTTGTAACTCTCTATCTTATAGATTACAAGAGGGTCCTTCTGCTCATAGGCAGCATTCTGCACGGACTGGCGCAGGTCATCCAGATCCCTGAGCTGCTGTTTCCAATGATCATCGATCTGATAAAGGATGATGGTCTTGCTCAAGTTCTTCGACAATTCCCTGCCTGTAGTCTCGTATGCCTTCTTCAGGTCAATGACCAGCTGAAGCACCTTGCGGCCGTCCGTGATAGGAACTGCCACATTCTGCCACTTGTCTCCCTGCTTCTCGTAAATCTCCTTCACGAAAGGATATACCTTCTCGACGATGGCATCCATTCTTCTCGCATACACATCTTTCATGTGTTCGGTCAATGACTTCTTGATGTCGTCTTTCTTCGCATCAGACCAGAAAGCCTCATCGAAGCCAGGGTCGATGGAGAACTTCGCCATCAGATGCTTGGAGAAATCCTCATAACTCATTCCCGCGCAATTCTCCACAAGAACCTCAGCGGAATCAATCATCATATTGAGGACGTCGATTTCGATTCTCTCACCGGAAAGGGCATTACGTCTTCTCGAGTAGATGGCCTCACGCTGATAATTCATGACGTCATCATACTCGAGGAGTCTCTTCCGGATACCGAAGTTGTTTTCCTCGACCTTACGCTGGGCCTTCTCGATACTGTTGGACAACATTCTGCTCTCAAGAGCATCCTCATCGGTCATTCCGAGCTTGTCCACAGTAGCGGCAATCTTGTCGGAGCCGAAAAGACGCATAAGCTTGTCCTCGAAGGACACATAGAAGATAGATGAACCCGGGTCACCCTGACGTCCGGCACGACCTCTCAGCTGACGGTCCACACGACGGCTGTCATGACGTTCAGTGCCGATGATGGCGAGACCGCCTGCAGCCTTCACCTCAGGCGAAAGCTTGATATCGGTTCCTCGACCGGCCATGTTGGTCGCAACCGTTACGGTACTTGACTGACCAGCCTGCGCAACGATCTCCGCCTCACGGGCAAACTGCTTGGCGTTCAAGACATTGTGAGGAATTCCGCGCATCTTGAGCATACGGCTCAGGAGTTCTGAAGTATCCACATCCGTAGTACCTACAAGGACTGGACGGCCGGCGTTCCTAAGTTCCTCGATCTTATTGATCACCGCAGCATATTTCGCCTTTTTGGTCTTGTATATCTTATCCTCTTCATCCACTCTTATAACCGGCCTGTTCGTAGGAATAACTACAACATCCAGTTTATAGATGGACCAGAACTCACCTGCCTCCGTCTCAGCCGTACCGGTCATACCGGCAAGCTTATGGTACATTCTGAAATAGTTCTGGAGAGTAATTGTCGCAAATGTCTGGGTAGCTGCCTCAACCTCCACATTTTCCTTAGCCTCGACTGCCTGGTGGAGACCGTCGCTCCATCTTCTGCCCTCCATGATACGGCCCGTCTGCTCATCGACAATCTTCACTTTGCCGTCATCCGAGATAATGTAATCGACATTCTTTTCGAACATCGCATAAGCCTTCAGAAGCTGGATGACAGTATGGACACGCTCGCTCTTCAGCGCGTAATCTTCCATGAGAGAGTCCTTCTTGGCCTGCTTTTCCGCAGGAGCGGCATCGCTCTTTTCAATATCGGCCACCATTGAACCGACATCCGGCAACACGAAGAAATTAGGCTCGGAAACCTCAGCAGCAAGCATATCATGACCCTTGTCAGTCATATCGACAGTGTGCTGCTGCTCGTTGATTACGAAGAAAAGCGGGTCAGTAACCTCAGGCATCTGCCTTTCATTGTCCTGAATATAGAAATTCTCCGCCTTCTGCATCAGCTGCTTCATTCCCGGTTCGCTGAGGAACTTGATGAGCGGCTGATACTTAGGAAGTCCCTTGTGGCAGCGGAACAGGAGTTTTGCACCCTCGTCCTCCTTGCCTTCAGCAATAGCCTTCTTCGCGTCGTTCAATGTCTTGGTGACGAGAGCGCGCTGGCTGCTGTACAACTTCTCGACATAAGGTCTGAATATCTTGTACTGCTCATCGTCCTGTGACTTGGCCATAGGACCTGAAATGATGAGCGGAGTTCTCGCATCGTCGATCAATACTGAATCGACCTCATCGACAATCGCAAAATGATGCTTGCGCTGCACGAGGTCCTTCATCGCCATCGACATATTGTCACGCAGATAGTCGAAACCGAACTCATTGTTCGTACCGAAAGTCACGTCGCATTCGTAAGCCTTCCTGCGAGCGTCGCTGTTCGGTTCGTGCTTGTCAATGCAGTCCACAGACAGTCCGTGAAACATATAGAGCGGTCCCATCCACTCGGAGTCTCGTTTGGAAAGATAGTCATTGACAGTGACCATATGTACACCCTTGCCTGCGAGCGCATTCAGGAATACAGGGAGCGTAGCAACGAGAGTTTTGCCCTCACCTGTAGCCATCTCGGCAATCTTGCCCTGATGCAGGACGATACCGCCGATGATCTGCACATCATAGTGCACCATATCCCAGGTGACTTCATTTCCTCCGGCGATCCAGTGGTTCTGCCACAATGCCTTGTCACCCTCGATCTTTACGAAATCCCTGGACGTGCTGAGATTACGGTCGAAATCATTGGCTGTAACCTCCACGACAGGATTCTGCGCGAACCTGCGGGCTGTGGACTTCATGATGGCGAATGCCTCCGGAAGAATCTCGTTCAGCACTTTCTCGATCTCCTCATCTTCCTCCTTCACGAGCTTGTCGGACTCGGTAGCAAGTTTCTCCTTCTCGCTTACCGGGATGTCACTCTCCAGATGCTCCTTGATTTCGGCAATACGCTTTTCAAACGGCTCCTCGCGCTCCCTGATCTTCTTCTTCAGTTCCTCAGTTCTCGCTCTGAGCTCGTCATTTGAAAGTTTGTCAATGTCTTTATACGCAGCCAAAACCTTCTCGAGGATAGGCTTCACCTGCTTCATATCGCGTTCGGACTTGGAACCGAACACTTTCTTGATAATGTCAACTAATGCCATTTTATACGTTTTTACACAAATCGTACAAAAATAGGAAATAATTACGACAAAACAAAGGACTCAAGGTATTGCACCTCAAGTCCCTGTTGTAAATTCGCGGTCCGCCGTAGCAGAACCTGCAATATTTCAAAACCGGCCTTAAATTAGAAAATGAAGCCCACGCCGACTCTGAGCTGCTGTCTGTGGAGTTCAAGATCGCTGTTTCCGCGGTTCATCAGACCCCAGTCGTAACCGCATTTGACTCTGATCTTGTTGAAGAGATCCACACCTACACCGCCTCCGAGCATAAGGTCGAAGTTCTTGTATTCGCCGAACACGTCCTTGGTGTCAAACTCTTTTGTGACTTCTTTGCCAAGCGCCTCACCGGTAGCCTTGGTCTTTGAAGATACATTGAACGAGAAAGTAGGACCTGCAAACACGTAAACCCTGAGTATTTTCAAGTCAATGCCCCAGTTCACGTCAACAGGAACATTGATATAGTGTTCCTTGAACTTTGTCTCACCTTTTACAGTGGTCACCAGAGCGTCGAAACTCTTCACTTTATTGTCCATAACGTAAATCCACTCGACACCCGGAGCAATGCCGAAGCCCTTGCCGAGCTTGATGTTGTAGTCTCCGCCGAAATAGAAACCGTTTGCCTTAGTTGTCTCTTTAATGTCTTCTTTAGCTACAGTAGCCTTTTCTTTCAAAGCGGAATTGGTAAAACCGGCATTGACACTTAACTGTGCGAATGCGTTTGAGCCTATCAGCATAAGCGCTGCTGACAATGCTGTGAATACGAACTTTTTCATCTATTGTAAATATTATAAATGTTAGTTTTATTTCGGCTAATTTAACACTTTATGTCAAGAAATCAATATAATGCCACCAAATGCAAACAAAAAACAGCCAAAATATTAAAACAAACCTATTCTCCCGCCAGCTGTCCGTATATGGAAACGAGGCCCGAAACTATCTTCCTCCTGTCGTGACGGACAAGTGCCGCCTTCACCGAATTTGCGCTGATTCTCTCTGCCAATGTCTTGTCCGACAGCAGTTCGCATATCGCTTCAGCATACCGTGCCGCATCTCCTGACGGAACCATAAGGCCGGTCTCGCCTTCTGAGACGATGCTCGGGATGCCGCCGACCTCCGCCGCCACGGAAGGGACACCCACAATCTGTGCTTCACACAGGCTGTTGGGACTGTTTTCAATGTAGGAGGTATGCACATAGACCGATGTTCCTGTCAATGCAGATGAAAGCGTCATGGCATCCGCAACCCCGCACGGGACCACTCCTACGGACTCGGCATCCACTCCGGTAAACGCCTCATAGAAAGGAACATCCACATTGCCATAGACAAGCCAGCGGAACTTCAGTCCATATTCGTTTTTCAGCACCGAAGCGGTCCTCAGCACCACGTCCATACCCTTGAACGGCGCCTCCGAAATGGTGGTCATCAATGTAATGTTTTCATTGTCAAGCCCTTTCCATTTCCCGGCATTGTCATAAAACGGCTCGCGCAGCATCTCTTCGAGGTGGAAATATACCGGGCATTGCGGCAGTTCCCCTATACAGTGCTTGTCCCAGTCTGTCCTGCCTATGAAATACCTGATACTGGACAATATCTTACGTTCCTGGGCGCAACGTGCCTTGAAAGAGCGGACATAATACATTTTCGCGAATATGCCTGAGAGCGTATGACCGGAAGAGAAGAACTTCAGCATGGACATTCCGGGTGGCAGGAAACGCTTCCAGCACTCGCCCAGAATACCCTGAATATGAAGCACAACAGGGATACCGGTATGCTGTGCGATGAGTCCATATATTCTTTCAGAGCCGAAAACCTCTATCACGTCAGGCTTGAATTCATCTATGACGCGGAGCATGGATGAAAGCACCCAATGTCTTTCCATCATGGAAAAGCCAAGCATTTTCATCAGACGGTCACCCCTGCCTGTATCATATTTGTTATAGACGGGATACCAGGAAATGCCGTCAGACACGCTTTCCGGCTTCTTTTCAGTGGTAATGTACGATATCGCAAGATTTACAGACGAAGGCATGGAGCGGCTCAGAGCGTCCACCCAGCCGCCTCCGTTATATTTTCCGCCTCCGTTTACTGTCGCCGGAGGGGTATTTGTAAACCAAAGGACTTTCATCTTCCGGCATATTTGTCATGCCTTCCGCTGCGCAATTCAGCACGTATCTTCTTGACTGTCATCCTTTCCGAAAGATTCACGAAAAATTTTCCGTGAGTGGAGATACGCTCGTATTTCGGTGGGAGCTGCATATAGTCACCATAATTTCTTCTGAGCACGGCATCGTCATCTGCTGGAACACGAACCTCGAAGTCTTCAAATCTCGCGGTCCTGTATCCGTCGAACCATTCTTTCGGATACGTCACCTTCTCCACGGATGAATATGCGGGAAGTACGATGAGCGTATCGCCGGAGGACGCGGCCATGGCCTTGTCAATGTCATTGAACTTATTAAGATACAGTTCCTTACGGGGCTTCATCCACAGGACATCCTTGAACATTCCGGCCAGTTTTCCGAATCTGAACTGGAACAGCGTGTACAGGAAATCCGTAAATCTGTAGTGCCTCAGTGACCGCCTGTATTTCTTGAAAGCGGAATTGTACATGGCTTTCAGGTTACGGTTAGTCTCCGGATCGTCCCCGACATTGTCCAGGGGAAAGACATCTATGAACATACCGAACACAAACGGATAACGTTCCTGCTCCCAGATGGATGAATTCATGTCAGTAAACTTGGCGATGGCCACCGGATAGCCTTCCGTCCCTGTCCTCGTGCTGAATATGTCATATTGGCCTTCCAGCCCGGGTACGAGTTCATTGACCTTTCCGGCCATTGACAGAAATCTCTCATAATCCTTTCTCGGCATATAGACATCCATATCGTCATCCCAGGGAATCATCCCGTTATGCCGCTCGGCCCCTATCGCCGAACCGAATGCCAGATACCATTCCAGGCCTGTCTTGTCACAGAATTCAATAAAGTCTTTCATCGTGCGGAGCAATGCCGCCCTGTACTTGTCGTCCATCTATTATCCAATGTTCATTACGTAACCTCCAAAGTTAAGACTATTTTTCTTGTATTCGGCATTTTTGGCTATTTTTGCAATAAGTAACTCATATATTTTTACGCAATGCAAGCGATAATTCTGGCTGCCGGGATGGGAAAACGCCTTGGCGAATTGACCAAAGACAATACTAAGTGCATGGTAGAGGTGAACGGGGAAAGACTCATTGACCGCTACATCAGCATACTTTCAGGCTACGGCCTGACCAAGATCATCATTGTCACCGGATATAGAGGGGACAAACTGAGAGAGCATATCGGAAGGAATTATGACGGCCTCGTGAAAATCGAGTATATCGACAATCCCATCTACGACAAGACGAACAACATCTATTCATTGGCGCTTGCAAAAGATGCACTTTGCGCTGAGGACACGATTCTGCTGGAATCCGACTTGATATTCGACAAGAAAATCATTGACCTGCTCATAAACCATCCGGACAAGGACCTGGCGCTGGTCGCAAAATACGAAAGCTGGATGGACGGGACCATGGTCAGCATAGACGAGGACAGGAATATCGTGAATTTCATCCCGAAGCAGGCATTCCGCTACGAGGACATCGACGCGTACTGGAAAACGGTGAACATCTACAAATTCAGCAAGGAGTTCTGCAGGGACAAGTATGTGCCGTTCCTGGACGCGTACTGCAAGGTGATGGGCAACAATGAATACTATGAGCAGGTGCTGAGGGTTCTGACACTGCTGCACAACTCCCCGCTTAAAGCCCTGCTTGTCAATGAATTGAAATGGTACGAAATAGATGACGTACAGGATCTCGACATTGCGTCCACGCTCTTCGCGCACGATGACAGGAAATATGCCGGCTATCTCGGAAGACACGGCGGATACTGGAGATTTCCGGACCTGCTGGACTTCAGCCACTTCTCCAATCCATACTTCCCGACAAGGCAGATGAAAGAGGAGTTGAAGGCGAATTTCGACACGCTTCTTGTAAGCAGCCCGTCAGGAATGGCTGTCAATGCGCTTCTTGCTGGCAAACTCACCGGAACAAGGCCGGAATACACAGTAGTCGGAAACGGAACCGGCGAGCTGATAAGAATAATGATGAAAGAGCACTGCGGCGGACGAGTCGGCATGGTTTATCCCACATTCGACGAATATCCAGCCCGCCTCGACTCCGGTCAGATAGTCTCTTATCACATTGACAATGAAGATTTTACCTATTCAGCAGACGAGCTCATCGGATTCTTCGCGGACAAGTCATTGTCAATGCTGATGCTCATATCCCCGGACAACCCTACCGGCAGGCGCCTGTCCTGTGACGACCTCCACAAGCTTATAGAGTGGTGCAGGTCAATGAAGGTGAAACTTCTCGTCGATGAAAGCTTCGCGGACTTTGCCGATTCAGGCAACTGCCTGATGAACAATGATATGCTGGACTCATACTCCGGAATGTATGTGATGAAGGACATCTCTTCTTCATGCGGAGTGCCGGGTCTGCGTATCGGGATTCTGGCATCGTCCGACAAGGAACTGATATCCAGGGTGAAGGCGGATGCGAGCATCTGGAACATAAACTCCATCGCCGAATTCTACCTGCAGATCCACGGGAAATACGAAAAGGCCTACAATGTGTCCTGCAGCAAGGTCAAGGAGGAAAGGCAGAGATTCTTCAATGAATTGTGCACTGTTCCATATCTGCGGCCGGTTCCGTCTGAGGCTCCTTTCATCATGTGCGAAGTAAAGAATCCGTTCACATCTTCTTCTCTGTCAAGCATGCTCCTGGAAAAAGGATTCCTCATCAAGGACTGCAGCCTGAAAAAAAGCATGGAGGGGCTTCAGTATGTGCGCATTGCAGTACGTAGCAGTGAGGACAATGACAGGCTGACGGCTGCACTGAAAGAAATCTGAGACACTATTGGAAATGATGTGGTAAAACGTTAAATTAGCCACACATTAACCACAAAAAGATGCCTAAGATATCTAAACGAGGAGCGGCACTGCCTGCTTCACCAATACGCAAACTGGCTCCGTTCGCGGAAGATGCCAAGAAACGTGGACTTAAAGTCTATCATCTGAATATCGGCCAGCCGGATCTTCCGACACCGGAAAAGGCATTGACCGCACTCAAGAACATTGACAGGAAAACGCTGGAGTACAGCCCGAGTCAGGGCACATCTTCCCTGCGTGAAGAATTCCGGAACTACTACCGGAAATTCGGCATTGACCTGTCCTCTGACGAAATCATCGTCACCGCAGGCGGCTCTGAGGCGTTGCTTGCGACGTTTCTCTCCGTATTCGACCCGGGCGACGAAGTGATTATCACTGAACCTGGCTATGCGAACTATCTGAGTTTCGCCAAGGCTGCCGGGCTCACGGTAAAAGCAGTCACGTCCAGGATAGAAAACGGGTTCGCGCTGCCTTCCGCCGAAGATTTCAAGAACGCCATCACTGACAAGACCAAGGCTATCCTCATCTGTAATCCGAACAACCCTACCGGCTACCTCTACTCTCCGGAAGAACTGTTCCAGCTGAGGGAACTGGTGCGGGAACACGACTTGTTCCTCATCGCTGACGAGGTTTACAGGGAGTTCGTATATACCGACGAGCCGTACATATCAGCATTGACATTGTTCGGGATTGAGGACAATGTGATAGTCGTGGATTCGGTGTCCAAACGCTATTCCGAATGCGGTATCCGAATCGGTATGGTGGTGACGCGGAATGCAGAAGTGAGAACAGCCGTCCTCAAATTCTGTCAGGCGAGACTCAGCCCGCCGCTTCTCGGTCAGATAGTGGCAGAGGCGTCGATTGAAGGCACGGAACTCTATTCCAAGGAGTGCTTCGACGAATACCGCTCCAGAAGGGATTTCTTCATCAAGGGGCTCAATGAGATTCCGGGCGTATATTCTCCTGTTCCTCAGGGCGCTTTCTATACTGTGGCAAAACTCCCTGTGGAAGACGCTGAAGATTTCTGCCAATGGTGTCTGACGGACTTCTGCTGGAGAGAAAATGCGGAAGAAACCCCGGAAGAAGATACGGGCATCCATTTCGACAGTCCATTGCCGGGACCTGAAGTAAAAGAGCCGGAATATGTCGGGGAGACCGTAATGATGGCTCCTGCAGCCGGCTTCTATGCCACACCGGGTCTCGGACGGAATGAGGTCAGGATGGCTTATGTGCTGAACAAGAAGGACTTGAAGAGGGCCCTGATAGTGCTGCGTGCCGCCCTGGAAGAGTACAACAAGGTCAGATCTTGACGTAGAAATGACGTCTGAGCAGCAGCAGTCCGGCTACTGCATCAGTAAATTTTCTGCAATACCATGCGTCGAACCGGTTTTTCGGAAGAGGAAGACCGGTTCCGTCGTATTTTTCGTTCGGGAAATCGCGGCGGATTGCGGTCAATGTCTTGTCACAATACCGTTTGAGCAGCGGTCTGGCTATGGCCTGACACACTTTGTTCTCGGACAGGATATATTTCCGCAGAGGATAACCGGCATTGATGAAATCAGCCCTTGTGGAGAATTTCATTGACTCATTCTCCGACCAGCGATAGACGAAAAGCGGCTTCTCATAGCGGTAATAGTTAAGGGACTTCCCTACCCTTACTATATAATAAAGGTCAGTGGACGGTCCTGACATCGAATCGAAGCCTCCGGAGCGCATGAAAGCCTCTTTACGGAATGTGACACCGGTAGGCGCAAACAGCCTGCAGAACGGTTCCCAGTCTGACAACGGCTTCCATAAAGGGTACTGTTTCTGCTCCTCTTGAACGACAGGTGCCGGTTCGCCCTTGTACTCCAGCCATTTGACAGGAGCCGGACAGATGATGTCAGCCTCGTTCTTCAATGCTATAACTTTGTCAATGCTTTCTATATAGTCCGGGAGCAGATAGTCGTCGTCATGTACAAGCACGGCATAAGGCGCATCAGAGAGGGACACGGCCCTGTTGAAATTGTCCACGAGACCGAGATTCTTCTCATTCCTGTAGTACGAGAGCCTGTCGTCATCCAACGCTGTCAGATACCTGCATATCGGAGAATCAGGCTCAGGATTGTCCTCGACCACTATCACGTCGAACGGGACCTCAGTTTTCTGGGTCAATGCAGAGGTCACGGTGTCCTTCAGCGTTTCCAGACGCTTGTACGTCGGAACAACTATGGAAAAACGTGGAGCCGAGACATTGACTCCACCTTTTATCAGTTTCACTCCAGACTCCGCCAGACGGTTCAGGTTGTTTTTCTGATTCAGGCACGCTTCAGCATTGATTTCCATAACGAAGATACTGATTGATAAAGTGATATGATTCCTGTGCGGTAGAACTCCCCTACTGACATATTAAGTTCGCGGAAAACCCACAGCGGCCATCTCCAGTTGTTGTATGCGGCCTGCACGATTCCCTGCACGAGGACGACTCCCAACAGTCCGAGCGTGGTGAATCTCAGCACTACAAATGTCATGGCCACGATTACTCCGCCTGATACCAGACTTGGGACGACATATGGAACTCTGTTGTCGGTGGAAATTACCGAAGCACATTCAGAATGATTCAGTTCCAGCGACATGATCAGGATATACAGGACACAGATGGTCAGGGAAGGCAGCTGGGTGCTCGACTTTATGAGCGAAAGCAGCGGCGGAGCGACGAAGATGATGCCCAATGCACCTGCAAGCAGGATGATCTGTCCGGTGACCATGGTATAGGAAATCGTCTTTTTCAACGCGGCCCTATCCCCTGATACCCGCAAGTTGGAGACCTTAGGCAAATATGTGACGAAGAGGGTATTGGCAATGCCGGTGACAATCGTAGTGAGCTGAGTAAGAAGGCCATACGATCCGATTGTGGCAAGCGGCAGGAAAAAGCCGATGATGAACATGCCCATCTTGTTCACGGCATAGGCGCCTACGAAATTGATACCGAGTTTTTTGGCATTGTACCAGATCACGCTGAATGTTTCGCGGATTTCCTTTCTGGTGACCGTGCCGGCATCCAGTTTCGCTTTCAATTCCGGCGTGAAATACTTCTTATATGCGAAGTAGCGGAAAGCGAACGGGGCAATGAAGTTCGCGGCAACTACTGCAAACAGTCCCCACCCCGACAGCAGGAAGATAGTGCAGAGCACCAGATAGACGGATTTGGAAAGGATTGCCGCCTGGGAGGACTCGCGTATCATCCCGCTTCCGGTCAGAAGGCTGGAATAATAGGAGAAATAGATGTTGAAGTACGTGGAGAACGAGTACAATATCCAGATAGGCAGGGAGTTGGCGACATTGGTAAAGCCTTCTGTAAGATACCATATATAGGCTGTACCAAATGTCAGCATCACCATCAGCGCAAGCACTGAAAGCCTTCTATAGACATAACGGGCCGTACTGATGAGCACGGACATCAGATGCCAATCCACATCAGAGGAGCTTTCGTTACTGACTCCTTCCCGACAAAGTGTCTTGGCCCCGCTGTTCACGTAGGTGAAATTCCTTCCGAACTGTGGAGAGAAACCGAAATCCATCAGGCCCACGATAGAACTTACCGTCAGCATCAGGTAGTTCATACCGACTTCTTCGGAAGTGAGAAGATGCAATATGAGAGGCAATGTCACCAGTCCGGAACCTATCTGGAACAGTTTGGCGACATAACTCCACGTCACATCTTTTCTTGTAATGTCAATTCCCAATCTATAAGGTCATTATTTTCGACAGCATCGAAACAGTGTTCTTGGAGAGTATCTTGCAGGCTACCTGGCCTTCGAGAGCACGAAACCTGTGGCAATCCGTTCCGGTCATTGAATACATTCCCTTGGAAAGCATGTTCTGCGCCCTTTTTGCCACTGTCTCACCATAGACACCGATTATCGATGCGAGGTTCATCTGGAGAAGCGCTCCTTTTTCCATGAGACGCGAATAATCTTCCATCTTCATATAGCCATACCTTTCAGGATGGGCGATAATCGGAATATATCCGGCATCGAATATATTGTCAATGATATTCCAGAAGTCAAGCGGAGCCGCCCAGGTGGATGTTTCTACGAGCAACTTGTTCTCGCCATGCAGCAGGAAGTCCTTCTTCGCCAGACGCTCGACGAAAAGATTGTCTATCATGTTTTCCGAAGCGAGCTCAAGCTCCACACTTCCCTTCCATGCCTCTTTCAACTGTTCGAATCTGTCTTTCAGGTCCTGTGTCTTGTTCGGGACATCCTCCATGATGTGAGGAGTACACCAGAGTTTGCGCACCCCGGCCTCCTCCATCAAGGTCAGAATCTTTAGCGACTCTTCCAATGTCCTGACACCGTCATCCACTCCATATAGAACGTGGGAATGATTGTCCACAAATCCTTTAAGCAAGCCTGACTCATCCAGGGAGCAGCGGCTATTGAAAAATCCGAACATGTCAGAGACTTTTATTTGGTACTGTCGTTGCCGTAGCCATAGCCATAGCCATAACCGTAGCCATAACCATAGCCATATCTGCCATAAGCATGGGTCTGAACCTCGACTCCGTTGAGAATCAGGACCGTATGGTTATAGACTCCGCTTTCGTACAGTTCATCTACAGCAGGAAGCGACCTCTTGTCGAACAGACCAGCACGGATGATGAACACTGTAAAGTCGGCATACTTCGCAATGATGGTCGTGTCAGCTACAATGTCCACAGGCGCGCAGTCCATGAAAATGTAATCGTACCTTGCGGAAAGGTCTTCCATCATCTTCGCGAACCTGTCTGATACCAGAAGCTCTGCCGGATTAGGAGGGAGAGCGCCCACTGAAAGCAGATCCAGATTATCTCTAAGATGCTGGATTTCAGTGACAATGCTGTCAACTTTGCCGTTCAGGTATGCGGAAATTCCAGCTTTGTTATGATCCAGTGCCTTGCCCAGAGTAGCCTTCCTGAGGTCGAGGTCCATAAGCAGCACCTTCGAGCCCTTCAATGCCATAGTCGCAGCCATATTCATTATCACGAACGTCTTGCCGGCGTTAGGATTGAATGAAGTTACCATCATCCTGTGACATCCCTTATGGTTTGACGTCATGAAGTCCATATTGGTACGGAGCACACGGAACGCCTCATTGATGCTGTTCCTGTTAGATGGCTCTACCACGATCCTGGTATTGGCATCGTCGCACATCTTCTTGCGGAGACGGTTGATGAGTCCTGCGCCTTTACCTATCTGAGGGATCTCGGCAAGGAACGGAATCTTGAGTGAAGCCACGTCAGACTTGCACTTGACTCTTGTATCCAGCTGCTTGAGGAGGAAGAAGACTCCGAATGGAATTCCGCATCCGAGGACGAGAGCGACCAGCAGGATCATCTGCTTTCTCGGAGAATCCGGAAGGTCATTGCCGTTAGGGGCCATCACCATACGGGTATTGCCGACATTGACAAGACTGGCGATTTCATTCTCCTCTCTCTTCTTCAGGAGGTAAATGTAGAGTTCCTCCTTGATTTTCTGCTGACGCTCGATGGAAAGAAGCTGCAGTTCCTGCCCTGACGTATTGGCAATGCGGGACATTATCAGGTTCTCCTCTGACTCGAGCTGGTCGGCCTGGAGCTGCAGTGTGGAAATCAGGTTTTCAACCGAGCGGTTGATGGCTATCTTCAATGCAGCAATGGACGTGTTGAGGTCTGATACCAGAGGGTTGTTGTCACTGCTCTCATTTGCAAAGCGGTCACGGTTAAGCACCAAGTTGTTGTACTCCTTGATCTGCGCCTCGACTGTCGTGCTGGTCAATCCTGAGTTCGCCGGAATAAGCGCACCTGAATGTGCAGGATTCTCCAGATATTCCTTGATGAACTTGGCGATAGCAAGCTGGTTGTTCACATCGAAGGACTTGGCCTTGTATTCTGTGGACTCCTCAAGATAAGCTGCAGAAAGAGACCTTATGTCGGTGATCTTGTGCGATGACTTGTAATCCTTGAGGTTTTCCTCCACTCCTCCCAATTCCTTCTCGATGACGATCAGACGGTCATTTATGAAGGCCGTAGTATTTCTTGCAGAACGGTTCTTGTTCTCTACCCAATGCTCGTTATAAACATCTATCAATGTCCTGAGCACAGCATCTGCCCTGGACGGGAAACGGTCCTTCATCGTAAGCACGATAACGGTGGATTCCTTTCCGGACAATGCCACTGTAACACCCTTGCAGTATGCTTTGGCCAACTTTGCGGAGTTCACCCAGCTGACACGCATAGGCTTTTTCCACTTGTCAATGAATTCCGTAGGGACAATGACAATCTTGCCTACAGGTGTAGATATGGTGTCGCGGAGTCTTCCGGTGATTTTTTCTGTATGCTTGATAGTTTCGCCGGCAACTGCCAAATCCTTGATGACAAATGTGCTGTCTTTTTCATTGACAATCTCGAAAGAGAAAGCGGAAGCGTTGTTGTCTCCTGCAAGCACGAGGGCTATCGGAGAATCCGTGAACTTTTCTCTCGAACGGAGGAACTGCTTTTCCACGTATGAGGTCTCGAGTCCGAGGCGCTTTACCACGGTCTGCATAATGTCTGGAGACGAAATCGCCTCTATCTCATTATAGACATTGGAGCCGTTCATGCCTCTGTACCTGACGCCTCCGGTAAATGACGCGAGATCCCTCAACGCTGAATTCTCATTGGTGTCGTCTATCATCACCTTCGCAGTACGTGTATAGCTGGAGGCGGTGCGATACAGGTAAAATACCGAGAAACAGAGGCAGATGGCAACTGACAGCACATACCACCACTTGTTGTCCCAAATCATTGACCAGAGGTCAGCAAGATTGAGAAGATCGTTTTCTTCTTCATTTCTGACCTGTGACGGTCTGTTATCGAGATTATTGTCTATTGGCATAGCAATCTTTATTTATCTTGATTATGTATATCAGTTTTATTTTTTCTTGGAATTCGATACTGCGATGAACAGGTTGGCGATGGTCACGCCGAAAGAGCCCATCGATACCCAGAAGGAAGCTGACCTGAGACTGTTTTCATTGACAGTGGACTGGCCGGCACGCACTTTATTCGGCTCTACCATCACCACGTCATTCTGCTGAAGGTAATAGGCTGGAGAATTGAACAGATCGACTGAACGGATGTCCACGAAGTAGATATTGCGTTTTCCGTTAAGTTCACGTACCACGGACACCTTGTCCCTGCGGCCATATATGGTGAGGTCTCCGGCAAGGCTCAGTGCCTCCAGAAGCGTAATCTTGTCACCCGTAATGGAATATGTGCCAGGCTTTGTCACCTCGCCGATTACGGAAACCTTGAAGTTCAGGAACTCCACGGTCACTACCGGATCCTTGAGCAGATTTCGTGTAATGAGTTCGTTTCTGACTTTTTCGGACACCTGCCAGCGGGTAAGTCCTGCGACATTGATCTTGCCCACTATCGGGAACTCGATATTGCCGTCACTATCCACGGAATATCCCATAAGTCGCTGATAACCACCTGTTGCAGACGTTTCTGCACCGGCCTGATAGCTCACATTGGTAAGATTGAACATTGCGGACAACTCCGGATTTCTGCTGGAAACCACGATGGATATCATATCCTTAGGCTGAACCAGAATACCGAGTTCGCTTTTCATTGTCATCGTGGTGTCTTTCGTTGCATCCTGAAGATAATTGATGTTTCTTGATGTTTTCGAGCCGCACGACGAAAGAGCCAAAGACAGCGCTAACGCACTAACGCACAAAGACAAGCGGATTTTTTTCATATACAGTTTAAAATTAAAGTCAATGTAATTATAACCGGATTAGTAGGCAAAGTTATCTATTTTGGAAGTAATTTGAAAGTAAATGACGAAAGAATTATATAATCTGAGTATCTTTGCATTACAAGGGTGCGGTCCTACGCCCCCTCTGATGACATTGACATTACAACATAAGACACTATAGATGGACAGACAATATCCTAAGATATATATGTACACTGACGGTGCTTCCAGCGGCAATCCAGGCCCCGGAGGCTACGGCGTGGTCCTGAAATGCGGGCCTCTCTACAAGGAACTGAGCGGCGGATTCATACGGACCACCAACAACCGCATGGAACTTCTCGCGGTCATCACCGGGCTCGAAGCCATAAAATGGAAAAATGCCGACATCGAAATCTGGAGCGACTCGTCCTATGTGGTCAATGCCATAAACCAGGGCTGGCTGAACAACTGGGTGCGCAAGGATTTCGCAAAAGTCAAGAATCCGGACCTGTGGAAGCGTTTTCTGAACATCTACAGGCAGCACCACGTGGTATTTCATTGGCTTAAAGGGCACGCAGGCCATCCTGAGAACGAGAGATGCGATGAACTGGCGGTGAATGCCGGGGCAGGCGCAGTCTCCCGCAATGAGACGCTGCCGGTGGATGAAGGATATGAGGCGTCCGCAAATAATGAGGAAACACTGTTCTAAAACAGAAAAATATTGCTAAATTTGACTGAATATATACTTTAAAGGAAAAATATGATCAACAATAAATTGACCGTCGGAATCACACAGGGAGACGGTAACGGAATCGGATATGAAGTAATAATCAAGGCATTGGCAGATGCCAGAATTCTGGACAGTTTCACGCCTGTCATATACGGTTCCTCCAAGATTTTCGGGTTCTACCGCAAGCTCATCCACAATCTGGAGCAGCTCGACACGTACGTAATCAATTCAGCATCAGAGGCCAAGCCCAAGAAGATCAACATTCTCAACTGTCTTCCGGACAATGTCTATGTGGAGCCGGGCCAGCCTTCTCCTGAATCTGCAAAATGCGCCATCACGGCTCTCGACAAGGCTGTAGAGGACCTCAAGAACGGAGATATCGACGTGCTTGTCACAGGACCTATAAACAAGAGGGCGATGACCAATGCGGGCTTCGGCTTCACCGGCCACACTGAGTACCTCAAGCAGGCATTCGGAGTAAGCGACGTGGCTATGTTCATGATCAGCAGCCAGTTGAAGATCGCTGTCGTTACAGGCCACATTCCTCTTAAGGATGTAGTGTCCAGCATCACCTCCGAGAAGATCCTCACCAAGCTGAGGCTGATGAACGCTTCCCTGAAACGTGACTTCGGTGTCACGAAGCCGAAAATCGCCGTGCTCGGCCTGAATCCGCACTGTGGCGACGACGGACTGCTCGGAGACGAAGAGCAGACAATCATTGCACCGGCCGTGAAAGCCGCCAATGACGAGGGCATCATGGCTTTCGGTCCTTACTCTCCGGACGGCTTCTTCGGACTTGCCAACTACAGCAAATTCGACGCTACATTGGCAATGTACCATGACCAGGGACTTGCTCCGTTCAAGGCTCTCGATTTCGAAGACGGCGTGAACTTCACTGCAGGACTTCCTGTCGTGCGTACGTCTCCTGACCATGGAACCGCATACGGAATGGCAGGACGCGACGAGGCAGACCCGATGTCCATGATGTCTTCCATCTACGCGGCCATCGACATCTACAAGCACAGAGTGGCATATGACCGTCTCGAAGCAGGAAAGATGCACGAGCGCACTGTAGATGAGGGCAGACCGGAACGTCCTGGCAGACAGCAGATTGAATAATATACAATGCAGAAAGACCGCAAACTTGAAATCCAGTTTCTGAAAGGAGTCGGGCCGAAACGTGCTCAACTTCTGGAGTCCGAATTGGGTGCAGGTACGGTCAGCGAACTCATAAGAGTATATCCGTACAAATACGTTGACAGAAGCGTGATTGTTCCCATCGCAGGCGTGCCGGTTACCAGCGCGTCGGTTCAGGTGATAGGCAAGGTGGTTTCGTGCACTCTGCTGGACAAAAGCGGAAAGGCTGTGGACATCGATTCGCCCAAGCCCGGTTCAATCAGCCGTTTATGCGTGACGGTCGCAGACGATACCGGACAGATGGAAATGGTGTTCTTCAAGGGCATCAAATATATGATTTCCAAGCTCCAGACAGGAAGGACGTTCATTTTCTTCGGAAAGCCGACATTGTTCAACGGGCGGGTGAATATGGTCCATCCTGAAATCGACGATCCTGGAAGCGGATGCCAGTCCGGGACAATGACGGGTGTCTATCCTTCTACCGAGAAGCTGAAGAATGCCGGAATTACCGGAAAGGTGATGAACCGGATCATGGCTGAGGCCCTCAATGTAGCGGTAAACGAAATCACTGAGACATTGCCGGAATATGTCATCAAGGAAAAGGGACTTGTGTCATTGACCTTTGCATTGAACAATATCCATTTCCCGAAGGATGTCTATGCGCTGAAGAAGGCCGAGTACAGGCTCAAGTTCGAGGAACTGTTCTATCTCCAGCTTTCTCTGCTGAAACAGAAATATATACGGAGCAGGAACGAGCACGGTATCCTGATGCCGAAAGTCGGGGATGCGTTCAATGTCTGTTACAACGGATTGCCTTACAGCCTCACTGGGGCGCAGAAGCGTGTCATCAAGGAGATTCGTTCAGATATGATGAGCGGCAAGCAGATGAACAGGCTGCTGCAGGGAGATGTGGGCTCCGGAAAGACGATGGTGGCGGTGCTTTCTGCCCTGCTCGCATACGGGAACGGATATCAGACCTGCCTGATGGCGCCTACGGAAGTACTTGCAAGACAGCACTATACAAACATTGTCAAGTACCTGAAGGACACCGGAGTAAATGTTTCGATTCTTACAGGAACGACCAAGACTGCAGAAAGGCGGCAGGTGCTATCCGACCTTGCAGAGGGAAAAACCGGCATCATTGTCGGCACTCACGCGCTTATTGAGGACAATGTAGTGTTCCGCAGACTGGGCCTCGCCATCATCGACGAGCAGCACAGATTCGGTGTTGAGCAGCGTTCCAAGCTGTGGCGCAAATGCCAGGACGGTGTTCCTCCGCATATTCTCGTGATGACTGCGACTCCGATTCCGAGGACATTGGCAATGACACTGTACGGCGACCTTGATGTCTCCGTAATCGACGAGATGCCTCCCGGAAGGAAACCTGTCCAGACCATCCAGATTACGGAAAGGAAAAGGCTTCACCTTTACCAGTTCATCCGCGACCAGATAGCGGCAGGGAGGCAGGCTTTCATCGTCTATCCTATGATATTCATAAATGACAAGGTGGATTACAAGAATTTGGAAAGCGGATACGAGGAGGTCGTGGAGGCCTTTCCTTTCCCGCCTTACAAGGTAGCGATAGTCCACGGGCAGCAGAGCGACGAAGACAAGTCGTTCAATATGAATGCTTTCGTGGCGGGAAGGGCGAACATATTGGTTTCCACGACAGTGATTGAGGTGGGTGTGGATGTGCCGAATGCCACGGTGATGGTAATCGAGAGTCCTGAACGTTTCGGCTTGAGCCAGCTTCACCAGCTGAGGGGAAGGGTCGGCCGTGGCGGCGGGGAATCCTACTGCATCCTCGTGCGTCCGGACAAGCTCAGTGATGAGTCGAAAAAGCGGATCGACCTACTCTGCCAAACGGAGGACGGGTTCGTTCTCGCTGAGGAGGACATGAAAATGCGCGGGCCTGGAGACCTGGAAGGGACTCAGCAGAGCGGACTGCCGATTGAACTGTCCATCGCATCATTGGCCAAGGACGGAGGCATCCTTTCTGAGGCAAGGGACTATGCCGCACGTGTTCTGGAGCAGGACCCTGACTTGTCCCAGCCGAGGGACTACCAGCTGACTCAGGAGCTCAGAAAAGACAAATACTTCCACAAGGACTACAGCAAAATAAGTTGAAAAATCTATACAGATGAAAGGAACAATAAAATCTGGCGGCCTGGCCGCATTGACAATCAGCGCTTTACTGACAATGAACTGTACAAGTGACAAAACATCGGAAGGCTATATCGGGCCATCCCAAATCGAAATCAAAGACGGGAAAATGACTCCCGAGGCTCTTCTCGCTTTCGGAAGACTATCTGCCCCGCAGCTCTCCCCTGACGGAAAAACCATTCTCTACGGTGTAAGCTACACATCCATTGAGGATAACCGCAGCTGCAGGAATCTTTTTCTTGTCAATGCTGACGGCACGTCGCCCCGACAGCTTACCAGGGACGGGAAAAGCATAAGCTGTGCAAGATGGTGCAATGACGGCAAGTCCGTCGCATATGTCCAGGGCGGGCAGATCTGGAAAGCCGATGTCCGCGGGCTCTCTGGAGAAAAGCCTTCACTTGTGAGGAGACAGCAGATCAGCGACGTAAAGGAAGGCGTCGGTGAGTTCAAGTTTTCCCCAGACGAAAGCAACGTGCTGTATGTCAGTCATGTACACAGCGACGTAAAGACTCCGAAAGATTCAGACCCGGCTCTGGACAAGGCTTCCGCTTATGTTGCCGAAGACCTGATGTACCGCCACTGGGACCACTGGGTTACTGAACTGCCTCACACTTTCATTGCTGATTTCAGCAAAGGAATCACCAGGGAGAACAGCACAGATATCTTGGCAGGTGAGAGCAAATTGTACGAACTGCCTACGGAGCCGTTCAGCGGTCTGGAGCAGCTGGACTGGTCACCTGACGGAAAGTACATTGCCTATTCATGCAAGAAGAAAACGGGAAAGGAATATGCATTCAGCACGAATACCGAGATTTACATCTACGATACCGGAACAGGTGAATGCCAGGTGATTCCGATGGGCGGCGGATATGATAACAATCCGCTCTGGAGTCCTGACGGAAAGTCCATCGTATGGCTGAGCATGGCCCGCGACGGATATGAGGCTGACAAGGTAAGGCTTATGGCTGCTGATTTCACTGACGGTTCTGTCAGCAATATCCGTGACCTGACTGCTGATTTCAAATACAATGCGGCCGGTCCTCTCTGGGATGAGGATTCCCGCAGCATCTATTTCAATGCTCTTGCAGAAGGTGTCCAGGGCGTCTTCAAGGCTGACATTGACGGAAATATCAGCAGAATCACGGCTCCTGACGTGTGGTGCGACTACGATTCGCCGTTCGCTGTCCTGAAGGATGGTGACAATACTACTCTGCTTGCAAGCTGGTGCAGCATGGACTTTCCTACCGAGCTTGTCAGCATTGACGGAAAATCCGGCGAAAGCCGTCAGATAACTGACGAGAACGGTCACATCCTGTCGCAGCTTGCTCCTGATACGATGGAGGCGAGGATGGTGAAGACTGTGGACGGAAAGGATATGCTGACTTGGGTAATGTACCCTCCTCAGTTCGACTCGACCAAGGTTTATCCTTCGATTCTGATCTGTCTCGGCGGTCCTCAGGGCACATTGAGCCAGTCATGGTCCTACAGATGGAACTACCGTCTTATGGCTGCCCAGGGTTATGTGGTGGTCATGCCTAACAGGCGTGGCACTACTGCTTTCGGTCAGGACTGGTGCGAACAGATTTCGGGTGACTATTCCGGTCTGAATATCCAGGACTACCTTGCTGCCGCGAGAGAGCTTAAGGCTGAGCCTTATATCGGCAAGATGGCTGCATGTGGTGCATCCTATGGCGGATATTCCGTTTATTACCTTGCAGGTGTCCACGAGAATACTTTCGACTGCTTTATCGCCCATGCCGGCATTTTCGATGAGAAATATATGTATGGCGAGACTGAGGAGATGTGGTTCTGCAACTGGGACAACGGCGGTCTTGAGGAATACTCCTATACGCCGGGGCAGATGGGCCCTGCCGGTGACGGAAAGACTTTCGGCGGCATGAAGCAGGGCGGTTCTCCGTGGAGTGACAATGCCAAGGCCAAAAGGCACTATGCCCACAGCCCTTCCGAGAATGTAACCAAATGGAACACTCCTATTCTGTGCATCCACGGCGGCATGGATTTCCGTATTCCGTACGATCAGGGTATGGCGGCTTTCAACTGTGCTCAGATGATGGGTGTTCCGTCCAAGCTGATCATGTTCCCGGAGGAATGCCACTGGATTCTCCAGCCGCAGAATGCCCTGTTCTGGCATCGCGAGTACTTTGACTGGCTTGACCGCTGGTGTAAATAATGGTTATATAACAGGGCTGTGGCGGCCGCCGAGAGGACTCCGCTCACTTTCGTTCGCTTCGGACCCTCCCAACGTTTCCTGCGTGGTCTTCGACCACTTGTCTCCGTCGGGCCCCTCCCGCTTCCCGAGAGCGCGGGAGCTCACGCTGCCCGGCGGCCACAGCAGCCAGCACATCACTAATATAAAGACCGGCCAGGATTTCTGGTCGGTCTTTTTCGTAGATGCTATTCGTTGGATATCATTATTTTCCGTAGCGCTTGAGGATGGGGTCGTAGGCATCGATGCGGCGGTCGCGGAGGAACGGCCAGCCCCGGCGCACATACTCAGTGCGGTCAAGGTCAATATCGATGACTTTGTTTTCCTCGTGCTCAGTATCAAACTGTGCAAGGATTTCGCCCTGCGGACCTGTGGCGAAGGAATATCCCCAGAAATCCAGGCCTATGGTATTGCCTGACGGGTCATCTTCGTGGCCTACACGGTTCACCGTAATCACCGGAAGTCCATTGGCTACTGCATGTCCGCGCTGGACGAGCTGCCAAGCTTGACGCTGCATCTCCTGTTCTTCCTTGCAGTCAGTGCCTACGCCTCCGATGGCTGTAGGATAGATAAGAAGGTCGGCTCCGTTCAATGCCATGAGACGGGCTGCTTCCGGATACCACTGGTCCCAGCATACGAGCACGCCAAGGTCACCGACAGAAGTATGGATCGGCTTGAAACCCATGTCACCAGGAGTGAAATAGAATTTCTCATAGAAACAAGGGTCATCAGGAATGTGCATCTTACGATACTTCCCTGCGATAGTGCCATCCTTTTCCATTACCACTGCGGTATTGTGATAAATACCCGGAGCACGGCGCTCGAACAGAGAGAGCACCAGGACGATTCCCAGTTCCTTGGCGAGGGCACCGAACTTCTCTGTAGATGGGCCAGGTATCGGCTCCGCGAGGTCACATAATGCAGCCTCTTCCGTCTGGCAGAAATAAACGCTGTTATGAAGTTCCTGAAGCACCACCAGCTGCGCTCCTTTGGCTGCGCAGTCACGGATATTCGCTTCCAGCTTCGCGATATTGGCAGCAATGTCCTTTCCGCAAGACTGCTGCACCATTCCCACTTTAAGAATTCTTGACATATCTGTATTTTTTAAATTTCCATTAACCTTATTGTGCCAACCAGCCTTCAGGGAACTGCATTGTCACGCAATGAAGCCCGCCGTGTCCTGAAAGCAACGGCCTGCAATCTATGACTTTCACCGTTCTGTCGGGGAACACTTCCTGAAGCCTCTTCCTGGCGATCTCATCCTTAGGAGAATCAGCGCCCGGTACGAGCACAGCGCCATTGATAATCAGGAAATTGGCATAAGAACCAGGCAGCCTGTAACCATCCAGATACAGAGCATCAGGCAGCGGAAGCGGCACCAATTTATACGGCTTCCCGTCCAGAGTCCTCAACGTCTTCAGCTGCTCTTCCATAGCGTGCAGTTCCTCGTAATTCTCATCAGGCCCATCCTCGCACTGCGTATAGGCAATCGTATCCGGGGAACAGAATCTGGCCATGATATCCACGTGACTGTCAGTATCATCGCCCGCGATACCGCCATGTTCCAGCCATATCACCCGCTCAAGACCGAATGCATGCTTCAGTTCACCTTCAATCTCCTCCTGTTCAAGATACTCGTTCCTGTTGAGCGAGCACAGGCACTCCTTCGTGGTAAGAAGAGTTCCCTGCCCGTCAGAGTCAATGCTTCCCCCTTCCAACACGAACGGTCTCATATCCACGCAGGCCACATCCTGAGCGAAAACATTCTCGAAGAATATCGTCTTGGTTATCTGATTGTCCTTGTCTGAAGCGAACTTCAATCCCCAGCCGTTGAACACGAAATCATAGAGATATTTCTCACCATTGTCCCCATAGACCGCGATTCCGCCGTGGTCACGCGCCCAGGTGTCATTGATTTCGCACTGCGCGAAATGGATTCTGTCAATGTCAATGTCCAAATGCAAGGCATCAGACAGTTCCGCCAATCTCGCGGCAGTCTTCTCCACCGATGTCGTAACTATCAGAAGTTCCTCAGTCTCAAGCACGGCCGAAGCTATCTTCGCATAACATTCCTGAACCTTGTCCAGTTCATACCACGGAGTAGTATCATCCGGCCAAGTCAGCTGGACTCCACTCTGTTTCTCCCATTCTGCAGGTAATCTCATAATCTATAATTCCAAAACACGCAAAATTACTCAAATCGCAGCACAAAAAAAACTACGATAAGAAAACATGCGTCTTTTTCTCTGCATTATTGAACTTACAAGTTTAGTAGCAACAGCACACCAGCTTGCAAATAGTATCCCAGAACACGTTAAAGACCTCATTATCAGCATCGACGCATCAGAATACACCAAAGAATCACTGCAACTTGCAACCAAGCTTGCAACCAAGTCCCGTCAATACTTTGACAAGGTGTCTTTAAAGCCAGCCATACAATCAGGGTTGGTACAAATGAAGTATGAGGCACCAAATCATCCTAACCAGAAATACAGTTTGACAGATCTTGGCAAAGCTGTGCAGAATGTTATAAAGAGTGAATAATGGAATAAAATCGGCAACAAAATGCAATTATTGCCAATTTTATATTTATCACGTAAAAAAAGTCCGTTCATCGTGGGAAGAACGGACTTTTGTTATGTAAACAGGATATGGTCCTGAATTATTCGATGGTTACGACTCTGTTGAGGACTGCTGAAGAGAACCTGTTGTTGGTAGCGCCTTCGGCTTTTACTACGAGGTGATCCTCAGAGATACCGTATTTCTCGACGAGCGCTTTCTTTACATTGTTTACACGCTGCTCGGAAAGATACTGGTTGCGGGATGCAGAACCTGTGCCCTTGTCAGCTGAACCTGTGAGCACGAATACCTTGTCAGGAGCCTGCTCGAGAATGTTCTTCACATAGAAATCGAGGTGAGCCTCTTCGCGCTCTGAAAGCTTGGTGCTGCCGATTTCGAAATAAAGCGTAGCCGGAGAAACGAGGTCACCTGCCTTGGTTACTGTAACAGTATCAGGTGTTGCGTTCTTGAGGTCTTCAATCTGCTGCTTGAGGTCTTTGTTCTCTTTCTCGAGAGCATTTACACGGTCCTGAAGGTCATTGTACTGAGCCTCTGTGAAAGGAACAGGAATGACGGCAGGAACAACAGATGTATGACGTTTGAAGTTCGTCTTGCCGAGATTTACTGCCACGCCGAATTTGGCAGACGGAAGGAATCCGAGTTGAGTACTAGGCCTTGGTGCCACGTGAGGGAAATCAGACTTTGTAGAAAGTACAGAAAGATCGAGATAGAGGTTCACGCGGTTGCAGAGACGGAAGTTGTTCAACAGACCTACTCCTACACCGAACTCATTGTTGCTCTGCGCGCGCATATAAGCAAATGAAGGGTAAGCTATTACATTCCAAGTTCTGGTCTCCTTATATCCGCTGAACGCATTGGAAAGATTCCAGAGGAAATCCACATGAACTGTGTTGCAGTTGAATGCGCCTTCGCATGCGGTGAAGCCGTCCTGTGCCACAACCTTGTTCTTGAGGCCCTGCCAGCCGCCTCTTACACCGACTGAAGGAGTAATCCATTTGCCCACATAGATGTCGGTAGCGATTCCGGCCTTGCCGTCAACGCCCTTGCCCAACCAGGAGTTCACACCGGCGCCAACACCGATGAACCAGTTGTCACCGAAACGATTGGTTTCATATGAACCACGTACAATCTTGCCATTCTCATCGCGATTGCCATTTTCCTGTGCATTTGCAGCAGGAACGGCTACCAGTACGCTTGCCATAACAGCAAGAGCGCTAATGACGAATTTAGAAGTTTTCATTATCATATCTATTAAAGTTTTATATTTACCATCACCATAGGGCATCAGAGAGCATAAAAAATGCAGACCGCCCTGTTACAAAAACGGCCTGCAAAAATACAGTATTAGAATAAAAAAACAAATACTTTTTTACTCTGATTTATTATTCGCCTCTCACGACCTTGAGTTTCTCCCTGATTTCAGACATTTTCTTCTCGGTCAGAGGGTACATTGACATTATCAGAATACCTGCTGCCGAGCCGATTGCAGGAATCCAGCTGATGAGCGCCTTGATGGTGGAAAGAGCCTCAGGAGTCTGTACGGCGCCCTTGGCATTGTCATATCCGAAAGCCATCAGCACCCACAGCACGATAGCGCTTCCAAATGCGGCGCCGAACTTCTGGGCCATTGAGGATGAAGAGAAAATGAGACCTGTAGAGGCATTGCCGTTCTTCAGCTCCGAATAATCCGCAACATCCGCGAACATTGTCCAAAGCAGAGGCGAATTGATACCGATTGCGATGCATATCAGCACTTGGAGCACCATCAATGTCCACATTCCCGCAGGCGTGTCAGGCAAGAACATCACGATTACGCTAAGTACGGAGATGATGGTGAGAACAGACAGGAAGGTCGCCTTCTTTCCGATTTTCTCTGAAACAGGCACGGTCACGATGACACCTACAAGCTGGGCGATTTCGCCGGCGGTAAGGAAGGCGGCCAATGTAAATACCGCATTGACACCCAACACATCAGCGAAATAATATGCCGCCGCACCGCCTCGAATACAGTTGAACAGGAGCACGGAAATACCTCCGCCAAGCAGCATCCACCACGGCCCGTTGGAAACAAGGCAGCGCAGGTCATTCCAGACTGACGACTGCCGTACAGGCTCCGCAGCCACCTCTCCTGCGTTCTGCTTCTGCATCTGGGCTTCAGTCACATGCTCCCGCGTCATCGCAAAAGAAAGCAGGAAGAGAATCATACATATGCTGCCTATTATTATCAATGCCACGGTCCAGTCCATAGGAGCGGAATCCGCGATGGTCCAGTTCTGCGGCAGAGTGCCCATAATCGCTCCACGAAGTCTGAGAAGCGGTTCGAACGAGCCCATTGCCACAAAACTTCCGATGAAGGCGAAGAACATTCTGAATGAGGAGAACATTGACTTTTCCCTCGCGTCATCAGACATGACTCCCAACATTGCACCGTAAGGAACATTGATAGCGGTATATACCGTCATCATGAGAATATAGGTGACGTAAGCGTAGATATGCTTGAAGGTATAGTTGTCCGTCTGAGGCGTGAAGAAAGCAAGGATTCCGGCCAATGCGAAAGGCACGGCTATCCACAGAAGGTACGGACGATATTTACCCCACCTCGTATTGGTCCTGTCAGCTATCAGTCCCATAACAGGGTCCGACACGGCGTCATAGAGTTTGGTAACCAGGATAAGCGTTCCGGCATGTGCCAGACTCAGACCGAAGATATTGGAGTAGAAGAACGGAAGATAATAGGAAAAGATTTTCCAGAACATCGATGACGACATGTCACCGAAGCCGTATCCTATTTTCTCTGAAAGATTTTTTTGCATGATTATTGGATTTATTTCAATTATCTGGAATTGCGTAGAGCGGCACAGGTCTCCCTTATAAGTGCAACGGTAGATGTATCAGACAGATATACTGAATTCAGGCCCTGTTGTTCCTGAGCCGGGTCGCCACAATAATCATCTCCCGCCTGCCAATAGACATTTTCAGCAGACTGTCCTGCAAGTCCGCCCCAAGTCCAGAAATTCACACCCTCGAGAAGGCCGCCCTCTTTGGCAGAAGCCTCCAGACGTGAGAAGATATTGGCATAATACCGGTCTCTGAGCGTAACCGGAGTTCCTTTGGCGAACACGAAACCGTCACGCGGGAAGCCGAACTCCTCGAGAACTACCGGCTTACCAAGTCTCTGAGCCACTGCAAGATGCTCATCTATATATTCATCGGTCTTCCGTATCGCATCAGGCAAATCCTCAGCCAACGAATCCTTGCGGGCCCAAGTCCAGTTGAATGGCCAGATATGAATCGTCAGATAGTCAATGTCCGGGCAGGCATGGATCTTCTCGTAAAGAGGCATGTCGGCCTCGCAGCCGAAACTGCCTTCGTTGCCGCTGGAAACCATATGGTTAGGGTCAATGGACTTGATCAATGCAGCTGTCTCGCACAGCCAGTCGTAAAATGCCGCCTTGACAGTGTCAGATTCAGAAAAACATCTCGGTTCATTGCAGATCTGCCATGAGAATATCGCAGGATCATCCTTGTACGGCTTTCCCGTCACGGTATTAACCCTCGAGACGATATGGCGGACATTGTCAGCGGCCAATGATTTCGCTACGGAATCCGTCATGAAACGGGAAGTGAAAGCACGATACTCTTCCCATGTAGCATCATTGGTACTCAATGCCTTGCCGGCACCGGCCCACTCCAGATACTGACCGAAACCGCCTGACCACTCCCAGGCATTGTTCATATACAGGACTGCTGACATTCCGCGTTTGCCGAGTTCGTTCAGGAAACGGTCCAGTCCGACAAAAACTTTTTCATCATAGACTCCCGGAGATGTCTGAAGCACAGGCTCCACCTTGGACTTCACGCCAGGCTGGCCGTCCGCGCCCACAAGGACACGCAGATTGGTCACGCCCAATGCCGCAAGCGAATCAAGTTCCGCGCAGGCGCGCTCCGGGTCTGCCGCTTCAGTATCGGACATCAGAAGCGGTCCGTACCACATATTTGTACCGAGGAAATAAGACGGCTCGTCACCTCTTTGGAATTTGCCGTTTTCAATGCGCCAGAACGATGATTTTCCGGTGCAGGATGCCAGTGTCAATGCCAATGCGATTGTCAATGTCGATTTTCTCATATATTTTGTTCAAGTGTTATCTCTCACTTTTCCGTACGGACAAGCACAATTTTTCAGGACTGCCGCCCATATCGGAAACCGTGCAAAGTTAACCAGAGAGAATCTTCCAAACAAATATAATATTGACATAAATCAGCCAAAAAGCCTACACGATCACCTTGTTCTTCTTGTACAGCGCCCTGAAATCACGCGGCGTGATCCCGCGCTTGGCCTTGAAGATACGGTTGAAGTTGGACAGGTTGTTGAAACCGCTTTCGTAACAGATTTCTGAGATATTCTTGGTCGAATCCACCAGCATCCTCGCAGCATAGCCGAGCCTGATGTCCAAAACGTAGTCAGACAACGGCTTACCGGTGCGCATCCTGAAGAAACGGCTGAAAGCGGACGGGCTCATGCCCACCATTGACGCCAGGTCCTCCAGACGGAGCTGTTCGGCATAATGGTCATTGATATATTGCTTGACCTTGGTCACCCTACGGCTTTCCTGATTACGTGACGAATGGGCGAACGAGCTGCTGGCCAATATCTTGTAATCCGACTTCGACAGCTCTTCCAGAATCCACAGGAATTTGAGGAACTGGACGAAATGGTCTTTCTCATTGGACAACGTATCGAGATACGGATATATCTTCATGATTCCGGACAACGGAAAAGAAATCCCGTGGTCTGCCGCCTTGAGCATCTTCCGGATGGAGTCAAACTGGTTCTTTGCAAGGATTCCATCTCCAAGGAAATCAGGAGAGAACTGGATGGTTATCTCCCTGATGTCCGGACTCTTGCAGTTGCCGTCCTCCCAGACATGTTCCAGATTCTCCGCAGCAATAAGCGCCAGGTCGTAATCCCCTATGGTTTCCATACTGTCTCCTACAATACGCCTGACCCCCGCTCCGTGCTCCACAAAGTTCAATTCAAACTCTCTGTGACGATGAAGCGGATATGTAAATTCCGTCTTGTGACGTTCCACAATATGGAAGCAGTCCAGCTCCGACAATTGTGTAATTTCCGTAAGAACTTCACTCATAGCTGAAATAAGGTTATCAGTTTTTATGCTTTCACGCAAATATATTCATTTTTTGATACTTTTTTAACAATTATCAATAATTTTAAACAAACGGGGCCTGCCGACATCCATTCTACGTGCGAATGATGTACATTTGCAGACAACAACATTGATCAAAATGAACACTGAACTGAATTTTTTGCGCAAAGAAGCTCTGCAGGAGCTCGAGACAAACATATTGCCTTTCTGGATGCAGCAATTCATTGATACAGAGCATGGTGGATTCATAGGTAGAATCCGAGGCGACGGAAGCGCAGACCCGGACGCCCCGAAAGGAGCCATCCTCAACGCACGCATCCTGTGGGCGTTCTCGGCGGCTTTCCGGGTGCTCGGCAAGAAAGAATATATCGAGACTGCAACCCGTGCAAAACGCGAAATCATCGACCGCTTCTATGACAAGGAATACGGAGGAGTTTTCTGGAGCCTGGACAGCCAGGGCAGGCCGCTCGACACTAAAAAGCAGATTTACGCTCTCGGATTCGCCATCTACGGACTGAGCGAATATGCACGCGCGACCGGGGACAAAGAGGCGGAGGACTACGCGCTCAGACTTTTCAATGACATTGAAAAATATAGTTTTGACAATGTGAAGAACGGCTATTTCGAGGCATTGACCCGAGACTGGCAGCCGATAGCCGACATGAGGCTGAGCGAGAAAGATGCGAATGAGCATAAGACCATGAACACGCATCTCCATATTATTGAGCCATATACGAATCTCTACCGGGTATGCGGAGATGAAAGGCTTAAGGAGAGGATTGCCAATCTGCTGCACATTTTCCGGGAGAAGATTCTGGACCGCAGTACCGGCCACCTGCAGCTTTTCTTCGACGATGACTGGAACAGCAAATATTCTATCATTTCTTTCGGACACGATATCGAGGCGTCATGGCTTCTCCACGAGGCGGCAAGCGTAATCAGGGAGGATATCGACGAGATTCTGCCGGACATCGTAAAGATCGCAGATGCAGCCGAGGAAGGCTACATCCCGGGCGGCGGAATGCTCTACGAATTCCATAAGGACAGCGGAGCAGTGGATGCCGACAGGCACTGGTGGGTGCAGGCTGAAACAGTCGTAGGTTACCTGAACATCTATGGACTCACCGGGGATGAAAACGCATTGACAAAAGCCGTGGATACCTACAAATTCATCAAGGAGCACATTGTGGACAAGGTTTCGGGCGAATGGTTCTGGAGCCTGAAGGCGGACGGCACCACCAACAGGGATGACGACAAGGCCGGATTCTGGAAATGCCCGTACCACAACAGCCGAATGTGCCTTGAAATCATAGAACGTACTTCGAACAAATAACCAACTGAATCTGAATACATTATGAGAAAGTACCTGTTTTCGTTGGTTGCCGTGGGAGTCTCGGCAGCATTGACATTGACCCAGACCGACGCGACAGCGAAAATCCGCCTGCCGCAGATCATAGGCGACCACATGATTCTGCAGCAGCAGAGCAGCGCCAATATCTGGGGCACCGCAACCCCTTCCGCGAAGGTCAATGTAAAGGTTTCCTGGTCGAACGAAAAACACAGCACCATTGCTGACAAAGACGGCAAATGGAAAATTGCAATAAACACTCCTTCAGGGAGTTACAATAAGGAAAGCATCACCATATCGGACAAGGACGGAGCTGTGACATTGACAGATGTCCTGATCGGGGAGGTATGGCTGTGCGGCGGACAGTCTAATATGGAGATGCCGCTTGAGGGCTTTTATGCATGCCCTATAGAAGGGGCTGAGGAGGCGATATTGACAGCAGGGAGATGGAAAGACCGAGTCAGGGAAGTGAAAATCCCGAAGACAGGGGCATTGACTCCGCAGGATACCGTGGAGGGCAAATGGGTGGAGACCACACCTGAGACCGCGATGAAGTTCACTGCTGCAGGATGGTACTTCGCCACAATGCTGAATTCAGCGCTGGACGTGCCCGTAGGCATCGTAGCATGCAACTGGGGCGGTTCGGCCGTGGAGAGCTGGCTGCCTAAGGAGGTGGTATATTCCTACGATGAGAACACCATACCGTCCAATTCTCACGAACCAAAGAAGGACCCCGGCGGATGGTACAACTGCACTTCTTCCTATGTGATGTACAACGGAATGCTCGTTCCTGTAAGCAATTACACCATCAAGGGCTTCCTCTGGTACCAGGGCGAGACCAATGCCGGCCTGTACGGATATTATGCGGAAAGGCTCGCGAAAATGGTAAGTATCTGGAGAGATTTGTGGGGACAGGGTGAGTTCCCGTTCTATGAGGTCGAACTGGCGCCGTGGAAATACGGCGGGGACGGCACTACCGGAGCACGCATAAGAGAGGCACAGCACAATGCCGTGAAACTCATTCCGAACAGCGGAATTGTATGCACCAATGACCTTGTATATGAATATGAAGCGGACCAGATTCACCCGTGTCAGAAACGCGGAGTGGGAGAACGGTTGGCCCTGCTGGCACTCAACAGGACTTACGGGATGTCATCATTGCCTTGCGAAGGCCCTGAATTCAAAGACTTTACGGTGGAAGGCAACAAGGTTATCGTGAATTTCACCAACACGCAGTACACGTCATTGAGCCCCTGGCATGACATCCAGGGCTTCGAGGTGGCGGGAGAGGACAGAGTATTCTACCCTGCTAAGGCGGAGCGCCGGGACCATTCGGTAGTAGTGACTTGTGAGCAGGTACCGGATCCGGTGGCGGTAAGATACTGTTTCCGCGATTTCCAGAAGGGCAATCTGACAGGCGCAATAAATCTTCCTGCAGTTCCGTTCCGCACCGACAACTGGTAGCATCTGCCGAAAAGATTCCCAAAGATGGTGCAGGTTATTTTTTAAAGCAGTATCTTTGGCGGAAATGCGGGAGTGCTATGCAATTCAAAATATCATCGGAATATAAACCGTCCGGAGACCAGCCGGAAGCGATTGAGGGTATCTGTTCGGCCATAAGACAGGGGTCGGACGCGGTGACGCTGCTCGGAGTGACAGGCTCGGGCAAGACTTTCACCATGGCCAATGTCATAGAAAAGCTGCAGAGGCCGGCATTGATTCTCAGTCACAACAAGACGCTGGCCGCTCAGCTCTACGGCGAATTCAAGTCGTTCTTTCCGAACAATGCCGTGGAGTATTACGTTTCGTACTACGACTACTACCAGCCGGAGGCATATATTCCCACGACTGACACCTACATTGAAAAGGACCTGAGCATCAACGAGCAGATCGACAAGCTAAGGCTCAGCGCAGCTTCGGCACTCATGTCCGGTCGCCGGGATGTCATCGTGGTGTCGAGCGTGTCGTGTCTCTACGGCATAGGCAACCCGCAGGATTTCCATAGCCAGACCGTGCAGGTGCATGTAGGTCAGCAGATTAGCGAGACACGTCTGCTTTACCACCTGGTAGATGCGCTTTTCAGCAGGACTGAAACTGATTTCAAGCGCGGAACTTTCCGTGTGCGCGGAGATACCGTGGACGTATATCTGGGAGGCTCCGACGAGGCTGTCCGCATAGAGTTCTTCGGAGACGAAATTGACGCTCTTTCTCTCATAGACCCTGTTACAGGTGCCACGATCGAGAGGCTCAGCGAGGTGCCGATCTATCCGGCAGGCAACTTCGTCACCACCAAGGAAAAATCCACAAGAGCAGTCAGCCTCATCCAGGACGACCTCGTAAAACAGATGGAGTATTTCGAGAGCATCGGCAAGGGACTTGAGGCCAAACGCCTGAAACAGAGGGTGGAATATGACCTTGAAATGATAAAGGAAATGGGATATTGTCCCGGAATCGAGAACTATTCCAGATATTTCGACGGAAGAAGTTCCGGTCAGAGACCTTTCTGTCTCATCGACTATTTCCCCGACGATTTCATAACATTCATCGACGAGAGCCACGTGACCATCCCGCAAATCAGGGCGATGTACGGAGGCGACCATTCGAGAAAGTCGGTTCTGATAGAATACGGATTCCGTCTTCCTGCGGCTGCGGACAACAGGCCGCTCACTTTCGACGAGTTCGAATCGATAACGGGACAGACGGTATATGTCAGCGCCACCCCTTCAGAATATGAACTGAACAAGTCGGAAGGACTGGTGGTGGAGCAGGTCGTAAGACCTACAGGATTGCTGGACCCGCCTATTGAAGTGCGCCCTACACACGACCAGGTGGACAATCTTCTGGAAGAGATCAGGAAGCGTTCAGAAGTGGATGAGCGGGTACTGGTCACGACATTGACCAAAAGAATGGCGGAGGAACTGGACGATTTCTTCGGGAAAAGGGGCGTCAGATGCCGCTACATCCATTCCGACGTGGATACAGCAGAACGCGTGGAGATTATCGAGGACTTCAAGAACGGACTCTTCGATGTGCTGATCGGCGTGAACCTGCTGCGTGAGGGACTGGATATTCCTTCCGTTTCGCTCGTGGCGATTCTGGACGCCGACAAGGAAGGCTTCCTGAGGTCACAGGTGGCATTGACACAGACCGCCGGACGCGCTGCGAGAAACGTTCACGGACTGGTGATAATGTACGCGGATTCCGTGACGAGGTCGATGAAGGAGACCATCTACGAGACAGACAGGCGCCGCAGCAAGCAGATTGAATACAACCGTATCCATCACATTACCCCTAAACAGGTGGAAGTCAAGCACAACACTCTGCTGGCCGAGCTTGGGGGCAATCCAGATGCCGCGAAAAGCCAGGGACGCGTCACCGCATCCAACTCATACGATGCGCCTACTTTCATACCCGACCCGAGTGCTCTGGGCAAGGGCAGGATAACCGTGGGCCTGGGTGACGACTCGAAACGCGACACGAATACCGCCTACACGGACGGTTATATCCGCGCAGACCTCGCAGCCGTGCTTCAGGACCCTGTAATCAGGTCAATGTCGAGGGAGCAGGTGGAGAAATCCGCCGAAGAATCACGCCGCAAGATGAAGAAAGCAGCAGCGGAACTAGATTATGCAGCAGCAGCGAGGTACCGCGACGAAATGTGGGCCCTGGAAGAGTATCTTAAAGTCTGGAAAAACGACTAACTCTGCGCGATTGCGCGAGCTGCCACCCATCCCATAGTCCAGGCCGCCTGAAGATTGAACCCTCCCGTAACTGCATCGACATCAGTCACTTCGCCAGCAAAGTAGAGCCCAGGATGCTGACGCGACTCCAATGTTTTCGGGTCAATGTCAGCGAGCGACACTCCTCCGCAAGTCACGAATTCGCCCTTGAACTTGTTCCGTCCTACGACAGGATAGATGTCCGAGGTCAATGTGGATATTATTCTGTTGAGCCCCTTGGAACCGATTTCAGCCCAACGTCTGTCTGACGGAATTCCCGCACGGTGCAGAAGGTATGTCCACAGTCTGTTGTTCAGGAAGTCCGGGCCGACGTTTGCACTCATCTTCCGGGATGCGGAGGATGAAATGCGGCTCAGCACTGCCTCCAGTTCCGGCAGCGCAATATTTCCAGCCCAGTTCACCATGAGTTCTGCGGAATAGTTCTGTTCAGCGAGGTACTTGGCTGCATAAGAGGATAGTTTCAGCACCGCCGGGCCGCTCATTCCCCAGTCGGTAATCAGCAGCGGGCCTTCTGCCCTGAACTTAGTGCCGGCAAGTCCGGTAACCACGTTTTCGGTCACGATTCCCATCAATGCAGAGAGTTCTCCGTCTCGTTTCCTGGTTCCAGTCAATGCCACCTGTACTCCTCTCCCCTTTCCCGTTTCCGCCAATGATGACTTACTTTCGTTCCCCCTTCGGATCTCCGCCAACGCCTCAGGAGCGCCGATATTGAAACTGAAAAGGGACGGGACCGGGTCAATGATTTCGAGCCCGAGGCCATCCAGCATTGACAAGCCGCTCTTTTTGGGGCTGCCGCCTGTCGTAATCAGGACAATGTCAGCATATATCTCAGTCTGATGTTTTTCTGTGCCACGGCCTGTGTCGAATAACAGTTTATAGCGTTCCGGTTGGTCGCCATCAGTGTCCAGGACAGACGTAAGGCGATGAGAGACAGCCACATTGACACCGGCAGACTTCATTCCTGACACGAGTGTCTCTATGATTTCAGAAGACTGCTGAGATTTCGGAAAGACGCATTGGTCGCTCTGGGTGACAAGCCGCACTCCCCTGCCTTCGAACCAGTCGCATACGTCTGTGTTGCTGAATTCTCTGAGGAGGCGCTTCATCAGACGGAAACCCCGAGGATAGACGGATTCGATGCTGCGGACCTCGGCAAACGAATTGGTAAGATTGCAGCGCCCACCTCCCGTGACTGCGACTTTTGCCAACAGTTCAGGGCCTGCCTCATAGACAGTTACGTCCAGATCAGGATTCATTTCCTTCATATTCACGGCCGCGAAGCATCCTGCCGCCCCGCCGCCTATCACAGCCACTTTCTTTCCGTTTTTTCCCATCATTTCGTCATAAATGCCCGAATTTAACAATAATTTGTATATTTGTAATTGGACTTGACAATTTTGGTGTGAATATGGAACTGATTGAAGACAAATTCCCCCATTATAGTGAAGAAGGCAAGGCGTTGGTGCGCCGTGCCTGGCAGATTGCGTCAGATGCATTGAAAGATGATTTGCGGGACAACGGCCATCCGTTCCTGGAGCATCCGATGAATGTGGCCCTGATCGTTTCTGATGAAATAGGCCTGCAGGCAGAGTGCGCCGCTGCGGTTTTCCTGCACGAGACATTGAGGAAACATCCTGACTACGACATCAAGTCTGCGGGTTTTCCTTCCGAAGTGTACAAGATGGTGGAGGGGCTCGACAAAATCGCCACCATCAAGCCGAAGGACACCCGTCTCGAGGCGGAGAACTACAAGAAACTGATTGTCCAGTATTCTACAGACCCGAGGGTGACGGTACTGAAAATCGCTGACCGTCTGGAAGTCATGCGGCATCTGGAAATGTTCCCGAAACTTTCCCGCGAAAGGAAGATCCTGGAGACATTGATGCTGTACATTCCGCTCGCCCACCAGCTTGGACTCTACAACATCAAGAGCGAACTTGAGGACATCTACTTCAGGTTCGCTGACCCTGTGGATTACCGCCTCATCACCAACAAACTGAAAGCCACCGAGAAAGACAGGGTGAAACTTTCTGAGGAATTTATCCGTCCTCTCGAGAAGAAACTGTCCGATGCAGGTATCAGATACAAACTGAAAATCAGGACCAAGACCGCCTACTCCATCTACAAGAAGATGCAGAAGCAGAAGGTTCCCTTCGAGGGTGTCTATGATGTTTTCGCCATTAGGTTCATCATCGACTGCGACACCGACCACAAGAGCGAAGTGGACCTTTGCTGGAAGGTATATTCTTATGTGACAGAAGAATACGAGCCGGACACGCACAGACTTAGAGACTGGTTGTCAAACCCAAAGCCAAACGGATACGAATCGCTCCACATCACTGTCAAGAACAAGGACAATGCTTTCATAGAGGTACAGATCCGGACCAAGAGGATGGATGACATCGCGGAAAACGGCCACGCGGCACATTGGTCATACAAGGGCATCAAGCACGAGGTAACCATGGACAAGTGGCTGACGTCCGTCAGATACAACTTGGAACATCCTCAGGAGACCGCGCTCGAAGACCTGCCGCAGCCGCCGTCAAAGGAAATTTTCGTATTCACGCCGTCGGGAGAATTGAGAATCCTCCCTGCTGGCTCGTCAATGCTTGATTTCGCTTTCAATATACATTCAAATCTCGGATTGAAGTGCATCGGAGGCAAGGTCAATGGGAAGGCTGTCTCCATCAAGGAGAAACTCAAGACCGGAGACGTGGTGGAGATCATGAGCGGAAAGAACCAGAAGCCTTCTTCCGACTGGGTGAATTATGTGGTTTCCGCCAAGGCAAGAAACAAGATCCGCCAAGCCCTGAGCGAAGCGGAGTACAAAATTGCCGCACAGGGGAAGGAACTGCTGAGCAGACGTCTGAAGAACTGGAAACTGGAGTTCCCTGACGACATGATGGCGGAGTTCATGAAGAAGCAGAAATACCCTACGGTAAATGCCTTCTTCGCCGCTATCGGTGACGGGGACCAGGACATTGACCAGATCAAGACTTTCATCAACGAGCATGACGCCATGCAGGCGCGTGCCATCGAGGCCGCGAAGGCAGCAGACCAGGCGGCAGCTGAAAAGTCGCGTGACAGGTGGATTTCAGGCAAGTCGTCTGATGACATACTTGTACTCAACGCCAAGGACCTCAAGGGACTGGACTACAAGATGTCCAAATGCTGCAACCCGGTTTTCGGCGATGACGTGTTCGGATTCGTGACAAGAACAGACGGCATCAAGATCCACAGAATGTCGTGCCCGAACGCGGCAAGACTTCTGGAAATGTATCCGTACCGTATCCAGCGGGTACGCTGGGCAGACACGCCTACGAGCGGCACATTCCAGGCCTCGCTCCGTGTCATCACTTCCATCGAGCCTTTCATCATCAATCAGATAATGGATGTCGTAAACACATTCCGCACGACCATGCGACAGTTCAATGTCAATGAAAACCAGCGTAACGGCACCTACGACATCTCCATGAAGCTGTCAGTCCCGTCCAACATGGAACTTGACAAGGTCATCTCCCAGATCAAGACTCTGAAGAACATCGTAAAGGTCGTACGGCAGTAGCCTGCAATTTCTTGCTGATTAAATTATCGTGATTTTTCTTTGCTTTGTCGGGAAAAGGTTTTACTTTTGCACTGTTATTAACAGAGTTGTTAAACAATATGGTTAATCACCTTAACGATTAAAAATCAACAACATCCATCTTATGCAGAAGAAAGAAAACAAGGAAAATGAGATATTGGAAGCAGCGGAAAAGCTGTTTGCGGAGAAAGGTTTCAAGGGGGCTACAACAACTTTGATCGCTGCCGAGGCCGGTGTCACGCACGCCATGCTTCATTATTATTTCAGGACCAAGGACCAGATTTTCCTGAAGGTGCTGGACACTTATACTGAAGAAATACGACAGAACCTGAAGTCGATTATGGTATCAGAAATCAACGATACTGACTTCATGAGAAAAGTGATCGAGATATCTTTCGATTTCTTCAATGAGCACAGCGGACAGATGTCACTTTTCTTCGAGGTGTGCAAGGAAAGGCCTGAACTGATAAAAGATTATGTGGACAATTTGGGAAAACACATTGACCCGATTATCCGGTCACATCAGGAAAAGGTAAACAAGGCTGTGGCTGGCGGGCAGATAAAGAAGATCACTTTCATTGACCTGATAATAGACATAATCAGTGTCTGCGCGATAACTCCGTTTCTAAGTCCTCTGCTGAACAATGTCCTGGAACTGAGCGAAGAACAGAAGAAGGTGTTCATGGAGGCACGCAAACACGAGGCCGTGGAACTGATTGCCAACCGATTGACAGGAAAACAACAATAATAAGGAGCTTCGATTATGAAACCGTTGAAATGTGCATTGACCACGCTCGCCGTGTTTATCAGCATAAACGCGGGGGCACAGATAACGCTTGACGAATGCATAGAAAATGCGTTCAGCAACTATCCTCAGATCAAGGAGAAGGAACTGATACAGGCAAGCGAGGGGTTCGACCTGAAGAACGCTTCACTCGCATGGGTGCCTCAACTTAGTATCTCAGCCAAAGCCACTTGGCAGTCAGAAGTCGTGGAAATGCCTTTTTCAATGCCGGGAATGGATTTCAATATTCCTCACGACCAGTACGGCATAACAGCGGACATCACCCAGCAGATATGGGACGGAGGAGCATCCGCAGCCAAGACTCTGCAGGCCAAGACCGGAGCGGAAGTCAAGCGCAAACAGCTGGAAGTAAACATGTACACTATCCGGTCCAAAGTACAGAGCGTATATTTGGGCATCATCCTCATTGACAAGCAGCTTAAACTCAATGCAATACTCGAAGAGGACCTGAACCGCAGCCTAAATGAGGTCAAGACACTCGTCGAAGGCGGAATAAAATGGGAATCTGACATTGACCAGATAAAAGTCAACATCCTCTCCTGCGAACAGCAGAAGACAGGGCTGCAGACGGACAGAGCGGCATATGTAAGAATGCTCAGCCTGCTTACGGGACAGGATCTGACGGGCCAGACATTTGTCGAGCCGCAGATCGATGCCACAGCATCCATGGAAATCAAGAGGCCGGAACTGGGCTTGTATAATGCTCAGTCTCAGCAGGTTGCCGCACAGAAGAAGCAGATCAACGCATCACTCTGGCCACGTTTCAACTTCACTGTCCAGGCAGGCTACGGCAGACCGAGCCTCAACATGCTGTCCGGGGAGTTCAACCCTTACGTAATCGCAGGCATCAAGATGCAGTGGAATCTTGGTTCGCTCTACACCTTCAAGAATGACAGGCGCAAGACCGAACTGGACAGCCGCAAGCTGGACTACGCTCGTGAGTCATTTATCTTGAACACTTCCGTGGAGGCTATCCAGAAGCAGAGCCAAGTCGAAAAGGACATTGACATACTTCAGAAGGATGAGGAAATCGTGAAACTGCGAAAGAGCATCCGCGAGACCGGTGAGAACCAATATAAAGAAGGCGTCCTGAAGATGAACGACTATCTGTCGCTTCTGGACGAGGAGTTCAAGGCGCGTCTGAACAATGATGTCCACAAAGTCCAGTACATTATGGATGTCCTCGACCGCAACTACACATTGGGAAAATAAACATTGACAATATGAAAAAAGTATTATTGATAGCAGGGCTCGTGGCAGCCGCGACAGCCTGCAACAGAAATATCGAATTCGACGCATGCGGACAGATAGACGCTACCACAGTCATCATTTCAGCCGAGAGCAACGGCAAACTCCTTTCATTGACACCGGAAGAAGGAAGCACAGTGGAGGCCGGACAGGTTTTGGGTGTCATTGACTCTGTCCAGACATATCTTCAGGCCCAGGAACTCAAGCAGAGGATAGAGGGAGCGTATTCGAAGAAAATCGACATCAAGAAGCAGAGCGAGCCTAACCGGAGCCAGATGCAAAGTCTGGAGAATGATCTTGCCAGATACAGCAAACTGCTGGCGAACAATGCGGCAACAGGCAAGCAGGTCGATGACATAAAGGACAAGATCGCGCTTCTGAAGGCGCAGATGGATGCCCAGACACAGAGCTGGGAGAGGAACAACACGTCCGTCGAATCCGAGATCCGCAGCACAGGGATCCAGCTTGAGCAGAAGAAAGACCAGCTGGCAAAATGCAAAATCACATCTCCTATATCCGGCACAGTGCTTACACGTTATGCCGAGGCAGGTGAAAATGTCACTGCCGGAAAGCCGGTCTTCAAGGTGGCGGATATGGGCAGCACTTATGTACGTGCATATTTCAGTACGGCCCAGCTAGCGGGCCTAAAAATCGGAGACAAGGTTATGGTCATTCCTGACGACGGAAGCAAGGAGCCTGCAAGACTGGAAGGCCGGATCATCTGGATTTCCGAACAGGCCGAGTTCACGCCGAAGAATATCCAGACACGTGACGAGCGTGCGGACATGGTCTATGCGGTAAAGATTGCCGTACCAAATGACGGGAGTCTCAGGCTCGGAATGTATGCTTATGTGAAGAAATAGATTATGGACAACGACATTGCCATAAGGGTCAGCAAGATATGCAAGACCTACAAGAACATAACCGCCCTCAAGGACATTGACCTGAATATCCGCAAGGGCGAGCTCTTCGGGCTCATCGGGCCGGACGGGGCAGGAAAGACGAGTCTTTTCCGTATCCTGACGACGCTCTCGCTGCCGGATTCGGGCGAGGCTTCTGTAGATGGGAAGGATGTCGTCCGCAACTACGGGGCGATCAGAAGCAGCATCGGCTATATGCCCGGACATTTCGCGCTATACCCGGACTTGAGCGTGGAGGAGAATCTGAATTTCTATGCCACGATTTTCGGTACGACAGTGGCGGAGAACTATAGTACTATCGAGAAAATCTACTCTCAGATAGAGATGTTCAACAAGCGCCGCGCATCCGCTCTGTCCGGCGGTATGAAACAGAAACTTGCGCTCTGCTGCGCTCTGGTGCACAAGCCTGAGGTCCTGTTTCTGGACGAGCCGACTACCGGTGTGGATGCAGTGAGCCGAAAGGAGTTCTGGGAAATGCTGAAGCGCATCAAGGAAAGCGGAGTTACTATTATGGTTTCCACACCGTATATGGACGAAGCCAGCCTATGCGACAGGATAGCATTGATTCTGGACGGAAAGATTATCGACCAGGGCACACCTCAGGAGATAGTTTCCAGATACCCTGGTCCGCTCTATGCCGCTAGCGGAAGCAATATGTTTCAGATACTGAACACGTTACGCAGTGTTAAAGGTGTCATAGGATGTAATTCTTTCGGATGCGAATGCCATATTTCCGTAGAGCAGGACGGCCCAGACGAGCACCAGCTCGCATCCATACTTGAGGCTTCCGGCATCGAAGGCTGTCAGGTCAAGAAAATAAAACCGGGAATAGAGGACTGTTTCATAAGACTTTCATAATCATGGACAAAGACATCAAATCAATAGAAGTTCGTGACCTGGTCAAGAGATTCGGTGATTTCACTGCCGTCAATAACATTTCCTTCCATGTCTTCAAAGGTGAGATTTTCGGGTTTCTCGGCGCAAACGGAGCAGGAAAGACTACCGCGATGAGGATTCTCTGCGGCCTGAGCCATCCTACATCCGGCGAGGGTTCGGTCGCAGGCTTCAGTATTGTCAATGAACAGGAAAAGATCAAGAAGCATATCGGTTACATGAGCCAGAAATTCTCATTGTACCCGGACTTGAAGGTGTGGGAGAACATCGAGCTGTTCGGCGGCATCTACGGCCTGTCAGACAAGCAGATAGCAGAGAAGACAGAGTCAATGCTGAAGGCCCTGGACATGGAGAAGGCCAAGAACATGTACGTGAGCGACATTCCTCTGGGCTGGAAACAGAAACTTGCCTTCAGTATCGCTATGGTGCACGATCCGGAGATCGTGTTCCTGGACGAGCCGACAGGCGGTGTGGACCCGGTCACGCGACGCAGCTTCTGGGAACTGATCTACAAGGCGGCATCCACGGGTGTCACGGTTTTCGTCACCACGCACTATATGGACGAGGCCGAGTATTGCGACAGAGTGTCAGTGATGGTGGACGGAAGAATCGAGGCGCTGGGCTCCCCTGCAGAACTCAAGGGCCGGTATGAGGCAAAAGACATGGACGAAGTATTCACCAAAATAGCCGGACGAAGATGAAAGAGATATTCGCATTCATACAAAAGGAGTTCCGGCACATTTTCCGGGACAGACGTACTACATTGATCGTGCTGGTGATGCCTATCGTGCAGATTATCCTGTTCGGATTCGCGATAAGCACCGAGGTGCACAATGCTGTGGTGGACGTCGTCGGAGATCCTGGGGATCCCGTCGTGCGCAACATAATCGACCGCATTGACAACAACAAGTATCTGAGCATCGGCGAGTTCCACAATTCGCCCTCCGAAGCCGAGGTGCGGATCAGGAAAGGAAAGGCGAAGGCGTTCCTGTGCTTCGAAAGTGACTTCGACAAGAAGTTCTCATCCCAGGGCAAGGCTGTCATACAGATAGTCAGCGACGGCTCTGACCCGAACTCCGCACAGATTGTGATGAACTACATAAAAGGCGTGCTGCAGAGCAGCCAGGTGGAGTTTTCCGAGAGGATGTTCGGAGTCGGGAGCACATCCATGAGGCCTAATGTGCAGCTGATGTACAACCCGGCCATGAACTCGTCCTACAACTTCGTCCCTGGAGTCATGGGCCTGATACTCATGCTGATATGCTCTATGATGACCGCAGTGTCCATCGTTGAGGAAAAGGAAATGGGGACAATGGAGCTCGTGCTCGTCTCCCCTGTCAAGCCTTTCTGGATAATACTGTCGAAACTCATCCCTTACCTGTTCCTGTCGCTCATCAATTTCGTGAGCGTACTGCTGCTGGCACATTATGTCATGGAAGTGCCGATACGTGGCAGCCTGACTCTGCTGTCATTCTCAGCCCTCATATTCGTAGGTTCTTCTCTCGGACTCGGACTGCTGGTATCAGTGATTTCCAAGACACAGCAGACAGCGATGCTTCTCTGCGGTATGGGACTGACAATGCCGACAATGCTGCTCTCAGGAATCATTTTCCCTTGCGAGAGCATGCCTATGGCTCTTCAGGTGCTTTCAGATTTCATCCCAGCCAAATGGTTCATCATCATTGTGAAGAAGATCATGATACAGGGCGTCGGACTGCAGGAGATAGCCAAAGAGCTGACGGTTCTGTCAGGAATGGCAGTATTCCTCCTGTGGGTAAGCGTCAAGAACTTTAAAACCAGACTGTAATATGTGGAAATATCTGTTAAAGAAAGAATTCAAGCAGCTTCTGAGAGATCCTGGAATGCCACGTATAGTAATGGTTTTTCCGCTTCTGATAATATTTGTCTTCCCGTTCGCCGCCAATATGGAGGTCCGCAACATAAAACTCGCGGTAGTGGACAATGACCGGTCAGACCAGTCCCAGCTGCTTACCGAAAAATGCGCATCGTCCGGTTACTTCGAGCTGCTGGACCTGGCTTCTTCACCGGAAGAGGCTCAACGCCTTATGGACAAGGGCGGCACCGATGCCATCCTGACGATAAATTCCGGATTCGCGCAATATCTCAAGACCGGGACAGACAAGAGCGACCCGCTTCCGGTAGGTATAAAGGTCAATACCGTAAACGGCACGAGAGGCAATATCGGAGCGCAGTACCTCAACGCCTGCGTGAGCGGTTTCCTGGCATCCGCCTCAGGAATCCCTGCCGCATCAGGAGGCCAGTTCGAGATACACGAGACATACATGTACAACCAGTATCTTGATTACAAGGCATTTATGATACCGGCGCTGATAGTGATCGCCGTCACCATGATGTGCGGCTTCCTGCCTGCACTTAACATCGTTTCCGAGAAGGAGAGAGGTACCATAGAGCAAATCAACGTGACACCTGTGCACAAGACCACATTCATCGTCTGCAAGATGATCCCGTATATCGCCGTGGCATTTTTCATGGTATTCTCGTGTCTGCTGCTGTCGTGGATTGTATTCGGCTACGTATGCAAGGGCAGCCTGCTGGACATAGCCGTATTCACACTCGCCCACATATTGGCAATGGCTTCATTCGGACTGCTGGTCTCCAATTTCAGCGACAACACCCAGCAGGCGATGTTCGTCATCTGGTTCTTCAGTATGGTATTTATGCTGATGAGCGGTATTTTCACGCCGATCGAGTCAATGCCGGGATGGGCACAGGACATAACTCTCGTCAATCCGCTCCGGTACTTCGCCCATGCGATGAGGGCCATAGTCCTCAAGGGATGTACGTTCGCAGACACCTGGCCGGACCTGGCATGGCTATTGGGACTGGGTGCAGTCACCACCACTTGTGCAGTAGCAAGTTACAAGAAGACAAACTAAAAAGAGAGGCTCCTGTCAATGCGGGAGTCTCTCTCTGTTTACAACTCGTTATCAGAGTTGCGCTTTATTTCAGATATGCGTCGCTTACTACCTTCTGGCTGCGCGCGATGAACTCGCTCAGAGCCTTGCCCTTAAGCAGACCATTGGCAAGAAGCGCCAAGTCAGCAATCTGCTGGAGCACTTCATTCTTTGATGCAAATGCCTCGATATCAGCCTTATGTACTGAGTATGCAGCATCCTTGGCCTCGCGTGCGGCATTTTTGGCATCCTCAGCAGCCTTCTTCTGCTCATCTGTAGCATCCTTGGCCTCACCTGCCTTTACGATTTCAGGATCAGCATCAGCCACGGATTCCAAAGGTTTAACTTGTGCCTTCTCGGCCTCAAGAATCTTCTCAATGAGCGGATTCTCAGCATTGACAGTGATATTGTACGATACCGGCAACTGACCGTAGAAATTCATTCCTCCGCCCAATGAACTCATCTCGCGGTAACGGCGCATGAACTCGTTCTGAGTGATGAGGATAGGCTCGCCGGTCTTGCCGAGATTGTCTGCCGTCACGATATACTCGTAACCCTTAGGCAGCACTGCCTTGAACAAGTCGGAAATGTCATTCTTCTCAGCCTCGCTGAACTCAGGCATGGTCCTGTCTTCCTTAGGGATAAGGTTGTCTATGGCATCTGAGTCCACGCGGCAGAACCTGCAGTCAGGAATCTGTCTCTCGAGCAGACTTACGAAGTGTGAATCCAGCTCGCAGTCCATCAGCAGCACGTCGTAACCCTTATTCTTGGCTCCCTCAATGAAGGTGTACTGGGCATCAGTGTCAGTAGCATACAGATAAACGACCTTCTTGTCCTTGTCTGTCTGTGAGCCTTCGATAGCCTTGCGGTACTCTTCCAGGCTGAAGAACTTGCCGTCAGTATTCTTCAGGAGAGCGAATTTCATAGCCCTTTCGCAGAACTTCTCGTCTGACAGCATACCGTACTCGATGAAGAGCTTGAGGTTGTCCCATTTCTCCTCCAGCGACTTGCGCTCATTGTTGAAGATCTCTTCCAGCCTGTCAGCCACCTTCTTGGTGATGTAGCCGGAAATCTTCTTCACATTGGAATCGCTCTGCAGGTAGCTTCTGGAGACGTTCAGCGGAATGTCCGGAGAGTCGATCACACCATGAAGCAGTGTCAGGAAGTCCGGAACAATGTCATCCACGTGGTCTGTCACGAACATCTGGTTGCAATAGAGCTGAATCTTGTTCTTCTCGATAGCCATCCTCTCCTTGATCTTAGGGAAATAAAGGATACCTGTCAGATGGAACGGGAAGTCCACATTCAGATGGATATAGAACAGAGGATCCTCATAAGTCGGATACAGGGCCTTGTAGAAGTTCATGTAGTCTTCCTCCTTGAGCTCTGACGGCTTGCGCGTCCACAGAGGCTCCACGCTGTTTATGACCTTGTCCTTGTCAGTATCGACATATTTGCCGTCTTTCCACTCCTGCTCCTTGCCGAATACGACCGGGAACGGCATGAACTTGCAGTATTTGTTCAGCAGCTGCTCGATTTTGCCCTTTGCGGCATACTCTGAAGAATCGTCATCCAAGTACAATGTTATGACAGTACCCCTGTCATTCTTGTCGCACTCTGACATTTCATACTCAGGACTGCCGTCACAAGACCACATGACCGGTTTCGCACCCTCTTTCCAGGACAATGACTCGATGGTCACCTTCTTGGAAACCATGAACGCTGAATAGAATCCGAGACCGAAATGGCCGATGATGTTGCCGATCTGGTCCTTATATTTCTCCAGGAACTCTCCTGCTGAAGAGAACGCGATCTGGTTTATGTATTTGTCGATTTCTTCTTCGGTCATACCGATACCACGGTCAATGACTTTGAGCACCTTCTTGTCCTCATCGAGTTCGATTCTGACTGAAAGTTCTCCGAGCACACCTTTGAAGTCTCCGGAAGAAGCAAGTGCCTTGATTTTCTCTGTGGCATCCACAGCATTGGCCACAAGCTCTCTGAGGAATATCTCGTGATCCGAATACAAGAACTGTTTGATCACCGGAAAGATGTTTTCCGTGGTGACGCCGATTTTACCTTTAATCTCTGCCATGATATTTTAAATTTTAAATTTCAATGTTTTCCGGTCAATGCGGCGGCACAACAAAAAAAACCGCCCGGCATACCGGACGGTCTATGAAAGGTCAAATAATGTTCCAATGTGATTGTCGTGACAAATTGTCAGTCATGATTCGGAACTTACGACATTGTCCATTGACGGCAACGCCGTTTCTAATTGTTCAATGAAGTCTCATACTTTGTTCCGTCTGCTGCATAATCAGCATTTATCCAGTCGATTTTCTTGCCTTCCTTGTAAAAAGAGATGAGCAGTTTGCCTTCCGGCATGATATCTTCGCTGCTGAAAGTAAGCATGTTGCCCCATCTGACTTTCATCGGAGCCGGCACTGAATAGGTCATTGAATAATCCGAGTTCTCGGTACGGATGCCTTCGACAGTAACAAGCCACGGATACTTGAAAGCACCGTCAACGTCCTTGTCACAGCGTTCCGCCTTCAGTTCAAACGAATACAGCTGATCATTGTAACCGTAATCATCCTTTCGCGTCACGATCCATTTGTTTCCGGGCTGAGAACGGCGCATCCTCATTCTTCTTCTGGCATCAAACCAGATGGTATCGCTTTTTTCGATCCTGTTTTCCACCAGATACTCCCAACCGGTCAAGTCCTTGACGGAGTGTATGCCGAGGGAAGGATTGCCATTGTGCGAATCTATTACGCTCTGGACAAAATTCAGCGACATCAGAGACTCCCCTATCACTTCATCGAGAACGTCCTGCGGATAAAGTGTGAATTCACTTCCCCGCTGACAACGGAACTGCCAGGTATCCTGATCTTCACAACATTCGAAAGCCAAAAGCGGCAAAACGGCCAACGCCATCAATACTTTAATTTTCATAGCATTACCTCCTTTAGAATCTTACACCTGCACCAAATTCCAAACCATTCATAAGAGTACCGACCGTCACGCCTACTTTACCGTAAACCACGGTACCTATCGAATAAGTGATGGGCCTCAACTGGAAGTCCGCATAGACTTTCTTCTTGAACCCGTCATAGATTCCAAGTCCGAGACTGCAGGAAGAGGACAATGTGGAAAGCCTTGTCCTCAGGTAGTCGAACCTGACTTCCGGCATCACATAATACACGTTTCCCTTTACCTTCCGTTCCGGATAGCGGTTGAATCCCTTATAGACGGTGCCCCAAATGTGCTGATATGAAAAATCCACACCTACACAAAGCCATTCGAGCACCTTGAAATCAGCCCGCAAGGAGAACATCGGGTCCCCGTCAGCAGCCTCCGGCAACTGAAGATATTCAGCATACAGGTGTTCCACGTCAGGGGAATAGCCACGATAGAAGTCATCATAAGACAGATACCCGCCCATAAAACGGTCTTGGAGAACATTGCCCTCGACAATGAATGCGGCCGAAAAGGAGATGTCCGCCTTGAACGGTTTCTGTGGACGGAACGCATCTGCGTTCTGATGGAAAAAGAATGCAAGAAGTGCAAGTACAATCAATTTCTTCCAGTTCATAATTCACTCAACTGTTAGTAGTCAACAAATGTTAGATGCAGAAAAAACCATATACGTTGCACCAAAAACAACTATTTGTACATGAAGCGCTTGATGCTCATCTTAGGGGTCTTCTCGAAAGGCTTGTCCACGACTTCCACCTTCTGGAGCTGACTGTAGGACGGCAATGCCTTGTTTGCATTGATCCTTATAGTCTCATGCAAATCAGCGACAGTCTCCTCGTCGAGTCCTGCCTTCTTCATGGCATCAGCGTCGAGATAGACAAGAGCAACGAGTTTGCTGGCCCTGTCCACGACTACGGACTCTACCACATAGTCCTGATTGTTCACCACAGCCTCAACCTCCTCCGGGTAGATATTCTGGCCGTTTGCGCTGAGAATCATGCTCTTGCTGCGGCCTCTGATGAAGATATTGCCGTGAGCGTCGATGATGCCGAGGTCGCCGGTCTTGAGGAAGCCGTCCTCCGTAAATGCAGCTGCAGTCGCCTCAGGATTCTTGTAATAGCCGATGCAGATATTGTCACCTTTCGCCTGAATCTCACCCACCACGTGCTGAGGGTCTTCAGAGTCAATGCGGACAATGGCACAGTCCACTGACCTTCCGCAAGAGCCCGGAACATACGATGTGCACGGTTCGTAAGCGAGAAGCGGAGCGGCTTCGGTCATACCGTAACCTACAGTATAAGGAAGTCCGATTCTCTTGAACCATTTCTCCACCTCAGGGTTGAGAGGTGCGCCGCCCATGATGATCATCTGGAGATTTCCACCGAGGGCACCCAGGAGTTTTTCTCTGATTTTCTTGAATATCAATGAATTGATTCCCGGAATCCTTGTCAGTACTTTCATCACCGGCTTGTCAAGTACCGGTTTTATGGCGCTCTTGAACACTTTCTCCATCACGAGAGGCACGGTAATGAGAAGATACGGCTTCACGTCGTGCATAGCCGAAAGCAGCAGTGACGGTGACGGGGTCTTGCCGAGGAATGTGATGCTCGTTCCGTTGCACAGAGGGTACAGGAATTCATATACCAGTCCGTACATGTGGGCCATCGGCAGCATTGACACCATCGTGAATTTGTCTGACGACGGAATATATCTCTGGCCGAAGTCGATGGTCGCGCTCAATGCCTTGTATGTCAGCATCACGCCCTTAGGCGCGCTTGTCGTGCCGGAAGTGTAGTTGATGATGTCGAGGTCATCCCAGTTGTCGGTATTGTATGTGACATTCTCTCCGGTGAATCCCATAGGATAACGTGAGGCGAAAGTCTCTGATATAGCCGCATAGGCCTTTTTCACATCATCATTGTCGGCATAGAGGAGAGTGAAATCATTGACACTGATTACTGCCTTCACCAATGGCATCTTGGATTTGTCGAGTTTCGCCCAGATGTCGTTGTCGGTGAAGAGCATCAGGCTCTCGGAATGGTCCACCAGATGATTTACGCTTTCCGGCGTGAAATCGGAAAGGATAGGCACCACCACAGTCTCGTAAGTATTGACTGAAAGGAAAGAAACAGCCATCCTGGCCGTGTTCTTGGCGCATATGGCGATGCGGTCACCCTTCTTCAGCCCGCAAGCCTCGAAGAAAATGTGAAACCGCTCTATCTGTGTAGCCAGCTGGCCGTAAGTGAATGTTTCACCTCTATAATTACAAACTGCCGGTTTGTCCCAGTACAGTCTGATGGCGTTCTGAAGACGCGCGAAATAATGTTCCATTTACTAATAGGTTATGTTATCACAGCCCGTCAGGTTTCCGTGACAAAAAATCCAGATGCCTGACCATCATTTATTGCGCAAATGTAATAACTTTTCACTATATTCGCCAAAGGAGGACGGCTCTGTTGTTCATTTTTTTTCAGCCGTCGCGCATTGACTATGACAAGAAAACCTATAGTCGCTCTCATCTACGACTTTGACGGGACATTGTCCCCGGGCAATATGCAGGAATTCGGATTCATCCAGGCCATCGGCAAGACGCCTGAAGAGTTCTGGGACATAAGCAACCGCATCGCTTCCGGACAGGACGCGAGCAACATCCTCGCCTACATGAAACTGATGTTCGACGAGGCGAGAGCCAAGGGCATCAGGCTCAAGCGCAGCGAGTTCAAGAAATTCGGAAAGGACATAAAACTTTTCGAGGGGCTCGAGAGCTGGTTTGATCTTGTCAATGAATATGGACGCAGCCAAGGCGTAAAGGTGGAGCACTACATAAACTCCTCCGGTCTCAAGGAGATCATCGAGGGCTGTCCGCTCGCCAAGGAGTTCAAACACATTTTCGCGAGCTCGTTCCTGTATGACTCCAAGGGAGAGGCCGAGTGGCCGGGCATCGCTGTGGACTACACCGCCAAGACACAGTTCATATTCAAGATAAATAAAGGTATATTCAGTGCGAGGGACACCAAGGAGGTCAATGAGAGTATGGCGGAAGACAAGAAGAGGATTCCGTTCACGCAGATGATATATGTGGGAGACGGAGAGACCGACGTTCCGTGCATGAAGATCGTCAGCATGTTCGGCGGACACTCCATCGCCGTCTATAATCCGGAAAACAAGCAGAAGAAGGCGGTAGCGGAGAAACTTCTCCGTCAGGGCCGCGTGAATTTCATAACTCCCGCAAACTACAGTCATTACAGCCGCACTTTCGAGGTCGTGTGCAGCATCATTGACAAAATAAAGGCGGATTATGTTCTGAAAAAACTTTGAAACTGTTGTTCTTTCAAAATCTAATCACTACATTTACAGAAACGGACTAAAAAGATATTAGACTAACTGGATATCAAACTAACAGATAGATTATGAAACCTACCAAATTCATCGCCGCGCTCTGCGGTGTTGCAGCGTTTGTATGCAGCTGCGAAAAAGAGGATTCCAAAACAAATAAGGTGGCAAGCATCACGTTGAGCGCCACTGAGCTCAAGCTTGCTCCTGAAGAGGAAGCTGTGCTGACGGCCACATTCGCACCTGAGGACGCGGATTTGAGTTCCGTCGTATGGGCATCATCTGCCGAGACAATCGCTACCGTATCCCCGGAAGGCAAGGTCAAGGCTGTTGCTGAGGGCGAGACCACTGTATCAGTTACGGCAGGAGACGTAAAAGCCGAGTGCAAGGTAGTCGTCGAGAAGAAAGCCGCTGGAACAGGATGGGCAGTCGGAGATTACTATGAGGTTGGCTCTGTAAAAGGTGTCGTAGTATGGGTTGACGAGAGCAAGGAGCACGGGAAAATCATATCCCTCGACGAGAAAGTCGCTCTCTGGGCTACAGGAGGATACAACACCGGCGCCAAAAGTGAAGAAGACGGCAAAGGAAATACAGACAAAGTAAAAGACATCAATGCTGAACTTACAGCTTTTCCTGCATTCAAATGGTGCGTTGCACATGGTGAAGGCTGGTATTTCCCGGCAATCATGGAAGTTTATTATTTCCTGAAGGCCAAAGCGACGGTAAATCCTACGCTTGAGGCTCATAACGGGACAAAAGTTAATGATGCCTATTGGTCATCAACTGAAGGAGATACAGATGAGACAGCCGCATTGTACGGCTGTCTTAACTCTGATGGGACAACCTCCAGCTATGGTGACTACAAATACGATCCAATAGATGGTCCCCTTTCAGTCCGTGCCATGTACCAGTTCTAAAGTTCCATGATGAACGGCAAGAAACACATAATATCTGCTGCCAAGGTCACACTGGCCTTGGCTGTTTGCGCAGCAATCTCGCTTTCATGCGACAAGAAGGAGACTGAATCGACTCTGCCGGAGCCTTCTCAGCCGGAAAAGACGGTTGAGCTCGAAATAAAGGCTTCAGATGTCACGACCTGGTCGGCGAAACTCGAAATCACGCCATCAGAGGACTCTGCACCATATTATTATGGTGTAATCTCCAAAGATGACTATGAAGCATTGAAAACGGATGACGCGCTGATCAGTTCGGCGATAGAACACCTGCAGGAAGTGGCGGCACTGTACGAGAGCGATTATACTGCCATCGCCAAGTCCAAGGCGTCCGTCGGAGCGGTCTCCGCTGTAAAAGACGGATTTTCGAGTGAAACGGACTACTATGCCTACGCATTTGCTTTCAGCGAGGACTATCTCACAGGCAATTCATTGGTAAAGACTGCTTTCCACACTGGAAAAGTAGAGAGCGTGGATTGTTCCTTCAGCATTGACATTACCGGTGTCGGGGCGACGACAGCGAAGATTTCTGTGACGCCGACAGACGGCGACTGCTATTATTTCTGCGATTTCGTGACAGCGGAGGAATATGAGAAATATGGTGGGGACGGCGGTATCATACAGTCCAATGCCGAACTGATTCGCAGAGCCCTGGAAATATATGAAATGGCGGGTTACAGCAAGTCCGTGACGGATTTTCTGGAAAAGGGCAACAGTTCATTAGAGAGTTCTAAATTGAAAGCAGAGACTGATTACGTGGTTTTCGCTTTCGGTATGGACCCGTCCTGTACAGGCACGACAGGTGTGACCAAAAAGACTTTCAGGACTACAGTTGCCGAGCAGTCGTCATTGACATTCAAGACAGGTCTCTACGAGCTGAAGTTCAACGGGGCCAAGATCGCGTTCACTCCGTCCAATGATGAGGAGACCTATTTCACCGACTGCATGGACTACGAGACTTTCTCCAAATTCAAATCTGACAAGGAATTGACGGACTGGGTGATATCTGAGGCGGGGAATTCCATATCCACGTTCCTTGTCCAGGGTTACCACGAGGTGGATGCCTCTGAGATTCTTGTTTCCAAGACCAAGTATGTGGCTTATGCTTTCGGTTACAAGGGCGGTGCCACGACTGGTGTCACGAAGGTGGAGTTCACGACTCCGGAGATGCCGATGGGTTCAAGTGTAAGCGTAAAGGTAAGTTATGAAATCATTGACGCGAGCATTTATGGTGAGATTTACGCGGGAAAGAAGGCGGTAAAATTGGACATGGAGCCGTCAGTGTCTGCCACGCATTGGTTCGTGGGCACATTCACCAGTCTGGACGGGCATTCGGACTACGACACTATCGAAGCCCTGCAGATGAAGGGCTACAAGGACAAGAAGGAGCTTGCATTCATCAAGGAGGAAGGGAAGAAATATATTGTGGCGGCAGTTGCCGTCGATCCTTCAGGAAAAGCCGGGCCGCTTGTAAAGATTCCGATTGGATAACAGGCTGGAAGACAGTTTTTTCAAGTAATATATTTACAAAAAGGGCATTTATCGAAATTACAAAACCTATTATAGTATGAAAACATTCAAATTCATCGCCGCGCTCTGCGGCTTGGCTGCATTGGCATGCGGCTGCGAAAAAGAGGAAACGAAAACTGAAGAAGTAGAAAAAGAGCCTGTAAAGGTGGAGACTGTCACGCTAGACAAGTCATCTCTTAATCTTGTAGAAGAGCAGGAGGCCCTGTTGGTTGCCACTTTCTCTCCTGCTGAGGCTGAAGTAGGCGCTGTGGTATGGGCTTCGTCCAATGACAAGGTGGCGTCAGTTTCTCAGGAAGGCAAGGTCAGTGCCCTGGCTCCGGGAGAGGCTACTATATCCGTTGCGGCCGGTGACGTGAAAGCCGAGTGCAAGGTTACTGTAACCAAGAGAATAATAAAGGTGACACAGATCACATTGAGCGCTACTGAACTGAATCTCGAGCCTGGTGGTGAAGCGCAGCTTACTGCGACATTCGATCCTGCGGATGCAGATTTGAGTTCTGTGGTATGGGCATCTTCTGCCGAGGCTGTAGCTACTGTCAGCCAGGACGGAAAGGTCAAGGCTGTTGCTGACGGAGTGGCTACAATATCCGTAACTGCCGGTGCTGCCAAGGCTGTGTGCCAGGTTACCGTACAGACGCCTGCCAAGGAATGGGCTGTCGGAGATTACTATGAGGTAGGCTCGGTAAAAGGTGTTGTCGTATGGGTTGATGAGAGCAAACTGCATGGCAAGATCATCTCGATGGATGAAACGACTGCAGATGTCTGGTCAACAAGCAACAGAACCACCGGTGCACAGAGCACAACTGACGGCAAGAGCAATACTGAAAAAGTCAAGGCTCTTGATAATAGCCTTGCTTCTTTCCCTGCTTTCAAATGGTGTGTGGAAAAGGGAGAAGGATGGTACTTGCCTGCGTCAGATGAAGTGAAGTGTTTCCTTGCTGCTGAACCTGTTGTAAAAGAGACTCTTGCTGCACATGGCGGAACTCCGCTCGACAGTTATTATTGGTCTTCTACAGAAAGTGACAGCAATTCTGAAACCACTGCTTTCTGGATTTATGGCTACAAGGGAAAGGACATCCTGACCAACAGTGACTCCAAAACGAGTCCGGAAGACGACACTTTAGTTCGCGCTATGTACGAGTTCTAAGGATTACTAATCATATCTGAAAACTGCCAGGTCCATCCGGTCCCGGCAGTTTTTTTAGATTTCCATCTTTGACACTTTGACTTTAAGATATAAGGCCACCAGAGCGCTGTAATGGCGATTCCGGGGCTTTTGCAATTTTGCAAGGATGTAATGCATTGACGATGATTTAGCGCCGACAGGCGGGTAGCGGCGGCGGAACTCTCTCCGCTTCGCTCCGTTCGGCCCTCCTACCGTCTCCTGCGTCCCCGCTGCCGCGAGAACTTGTATCCGGCAGGCACCTCCCACTTCCCGAGGCCGTGGGGTGACCACGTCCGCCGCAGCTACCCGCCCGTCCGGCGCCTCACTGTCATTGTCCTTTTTCTGTGGAGTATTGAAAAGTTTTGTGATGGGTCTTCCACGATAGTTATTTTTAAAAGAAGCAGTGTGCCTAACACACATTACTGATATTATTTATAAAAGGACTATTGTATTTATTATATTTTCCATAGCTTTGTAAAAACATTTAATTATTATAACATCATGAAAAGACTACTAACACTTATTACTTTGTTGATTGTCACTACTGAAATCAACGCGAGTAGGGACTCTGACACCCAATCAACAGCAATTTTGAGAAACCCGCCAAACAACTACGTTCACTGGGAATTTAAAGGGGATCAAAGCATCAGAGTCTGTTATGAGAATGGTAACGTATTAGGCGTAATGTGTATCGGCTCTGTCAATGCACCAATTAGAGCTAAAGAGCATATCCTTCTTCTACCCGGAAAACGAAGTGACACATTCAATATGAATACTAATCTGACTAACTATTTTTATCTAAAATGAAACAATTAACAATGATAATGGCCGCATGCTTACTGACTGTATCATGCAACAATATACAAAAAACGGCCTCACCAGCAGATGAGATATCAAATGTACAGAAGATTGCAGAATCTGGAGAGTTCATAGATATAAATATTAAAAAGCTCTCTGATGAACTTTCTACAGTGAACACTAAAGTATTCTCTGCCCTGAAAAACGACAAGGACAAAGCATTTGCTGCGCTATACCGATTCTACAGCCACGTACAACTTATAGACAGTTGCTACGTCTGCTCTCTGAAATCGGCAGAGGAAATAAATGTATCACAAACCGTATTCGAGACATTGAAGAACAATCTCGATGACATGAACGAACAAATTGAAAGCCTACGCAAAGCAGGGGAAAAAGTTTCGCTCCCGGATATTGACAACGACTATTTAAAAAGCCTGCTTCGATAAATAAGTTGGTAAGGATTTTAGTTTCGTACACGGAAGCTCAACCACGGGGGCAAAAACCCACGATTTGCCCCCGTGAAGAACAATATGAAGAACGACGGGGGCAAAAAGGCTGAATCTGCACACGTGGTTTGAAACTTGAGGGCACTACCGGCTTACGACGTATCACACTTGTCTTGTGTCACGCAGACAGGCGGGCAGTCGCGGCGGAACTCACTACGCTTCGCTCCGTTCGGCCCTCCTACCGTCTCCTGCGTCCCCGCTGCCGCGAGAACTTGTATCCGACAGGCACCTCCAACTTCCCGAGGCCGTGGGGTGGCCACGTCCGCCGCGGCACGCCGCCTGTCCGGCGCCTCACCGTCATTGTCTTTTATATTCCGTGGAGTCTTTAGTAAGCGTTAAAGAATAAAAAGATTTGTGAAGGATTTTCGAGGATAGATTCCTTTTAGAAGAAGGAGTG
>ULYL01052376.1_pt1 | contig 72361 bp, 86 predicted proteins | sample 1962211 | NCBI WGS metagenome assembly ULYL01 (sample SAMEA4835864, study PRJEB28245) | human gut metagenome | biome: gut microbiome; material: fecal sample | place: Denmark | collected 2008
AAATCCCACTAAACCCTATAGGTTGCGGATTTGAGGTATAATTAATGTGACTATTAACAACCATAATTCCGCAACACTATGGACTTTATATACACAATGTGCATATTCTGACTTCATTAGCCATAGGGCAGGTGCAAATCAGAAATAGACCTCCTGGATGTCGTTGACATCGGTGTCCTCGGACGTGGAACAGAAGTCGAAGTCCTTGGGGATGGCAAACTGCGTTTTGTCGCTATAGCCCAACTGGTGGTCGGCATAGACCTTCTTCATGAAGTAGGCCCAGATAGGCAGGGCGGCGGCGGCTCCCTGTCCGAGGGAGGTGGAGTCGAAGTGGATGTCGCGGTCCTCACCGCCCACCCAGGCGCCACTGACCAGTTCGGGAGTGAAGGCGATAAACCAACCGTCGGAGTTGCTGTTGGTCGTACCCGTCTTGCCACAGATGTCGCCCTTCATCCCGTAGGCACCCTTCAGTCGGCTACCCGTACCGCCATCGATGACGGCACGCATCATGTCGATCATACGATAGGAGTTGTCCTCGCTGATCACCTCCGTCATCAGGGGCTGGAACTTGGCAATGACATTGCCGTGGCTGTCCTCGATCTTCGTGACAAACAACGGGGCGCAGCGCACGCCGCCATTGGCGAAGGCCGTATAGGCCGAGACCATCTCGCCGACAGAGACCTCGCAGGGACCGAGACTGAGCACGGGGGTGGCGTTGCGGTCGATGTCGGGATTGTTGAGGCCGAAGTCGTGGAGGATGCCCACAAACTGCTGCGGGCCAAGGGTCGTGATGAGGCTGGCCGAGATCCAGTTGTTGGAGTGCTGAAGCGCCCACTTCAGCGGCACTTGCTGGCCGTAGCGCGCATGGCTGCCGTTGCGCGGGGTCCATCCGCCGTAGGAGTGCTGGACGTTGCGGAGGGTGGTGCAAGGAGTCATACCGTTCTGCATGGCCAGGGCGTAGAGGAAGGGCTTGATGGTGGATCCCACCTGGCGACGGCCTCCCATCACCATGTCATACTTGAAGTGGTCGTAGTCGATACCGCCGACATAAGCCTTGACGGCGCCCGTATGGGGATCCATGCTCATGAAGGCAGAACGCAGAAAACTCTTATAATAGATAATGGAGTCGATCGGCGTCATCGTGCGCTCCTCGGGACCATGATAGGTGAAGACCGTCATATCTACTGGGGTGCGGAAGGCACGGATGATATCCTCGGGCGAGGCTCCTGCCTCCTTCATACGGAGGAAGCGCGTGCTCTGACGGATGCTGCGGTTGATGCTATTCTTGATCTGCTGGCGCGAGATGCCGGAGGAGAAAGGCGCATTGGGCTTGTAGTGGTTCTCCTGGTTGAAGGCCGTCTGGAGACTACGCCCCACATGCTCGCGCACGGCCTGCTCGGCATACTGCTGCATGCGCGTGTCGATGGTCGTGAAGATACGGAGGCCGTCGGTATTGACGTTGTAGTTGTCGCCATTGCGCTTGTGGTTCTTGTTGCACCAGCCATAGAGCGGGTCGGTGGCCCAGGCGATGGAGTCGAGGACGTACTGGCGCTCACGCCAGGCAGGATAGTTTTCGCGCAGAGGCAACTCGGCCATCATATACTGCTTGAGGAAGGCCTGGAAATAGCTGCCCGCACCAGCAATGGGCTTTTCGTGGGAGAAATGGAGCTCCAAGGGCTGCGCGCTCGCCTGGCCGTACTGCTCTGAGGTGATGTAGCCACACTTGAGCATCTGCGCCAGGACGACATTGCGACGCTGGCGGCAACGATCCTGGTAGCGCACGGGATTGAACATCGAGGGGTTCTTGCACATACCCACCAGGATGGCCGACTCGTCGAGGTTGAGCTGCCAGGGCTCCTTGTCGAAATAGATATTGGCCGCCCGCTTGATGCCGACGGCGTTGTGGAGGAAGTCGAAGTAGTTGAGGTACATAGCGATGATCTCCTCCTTGGTGAAGTATCGCTCCAGCTTGATGGCGATGATCCACTCAATCGGCTTCTGCAACATGCGCTCCAGCGTGCTGTGGGCCTTCTCAGAATAGAGCTGCTTGGCAAGCTGCTGCGTGATGGTGGAACCGCCACCAGCCTCGTGGTGACCGAGGATGCCTCGCTTGATGATGGCACGGCCCAGGGCGATAAAGTCGATGCCGGAGTGCTCGTAGAAACGCTCGTCCTCGGTGGCGACCAGCGCATGGACGAGGTTGGGGCTGATACTGTTGTAATCGACAGCCACACGGTTGCCGTTGTCCTCATTCCACGTGCCGATGAGCTTGCCATTGGCCGAATAGACCTGGGTGGCAAACTTATCGATCGGATTGGAAAGGGTGTCCATATCGGGCATATAGCCTATCCAGCCATTCCATACGGCAATGAAAAACATGAGGCAGAAAGCCACAACGATTGCCAGTCCTTCCCAAAGGAAGTGAACGATTGCTCTTCTCATGAATCGAGTACCTTTTTATATATAGTGTGCAAAGTTAATGAAAAAATGGGGTTCAACATAGAAGTAAAGGCAAAAAAGTGAGCTCCACCGATTATTACACGTTTTTTTTATCCTCCAACTCATTTTTTCCCGCACTACCCGATGCTAATCAAAAAAGAATTTGTATCTTTGAACCCGAATTATAAAACATAGAAGCGGTAAATGGAAAAACATAACTTTGTGAACATCCAGACCCTGAACCGCGAGGAGCTTTTGCACCTCCTGGAGATGGCGAAGGAGTTTGAGGCACACCCCAACCGTGAGTTGCTAAAGGGGAAAGTGGTGGCAACACTATTTTATGAGCCTTCCACCCGCACCCGATTGAGCTTTGAGACGGCTGCCAACCGACTGGGTGCGCGCGTCATCGGCTTTACCGACGCCAAGGTTTCGAGCGTCAGCAAGGGCGAAACGTTGAAGGACACAATTCTCATGGTGTCCAACTATGCAGACGTGATCGTCATGCGCCACCATATCGAGGGCGCGGCACAATACGCCTCGGAAGTAGCACCCGTCCCCATCGTCAATGCGGGAGACGGAGCCCACCAGCATCCATCGCAATGCCTGCTCGACCTCTACACGATCCAGCAGACGCAGGGCACGCTGGAGAACCTCAACATCTACCTGGTCGGCGACCTCCGCTACGGACGCACCGTCCACTCCCTCCTCATGGCGATGCGCCATTTCAACCCCACTTTCCATTTCATATCGCCCAAGGAGCTCGCCATGCCCGAAGAGTATAAGCTCTACTGCCGGAAGCACGGCATCAAGTATGAAGAGCACGAGGAGTTTGACGAGGACGTAATCGCCGACGCCGACATTCTCTACATGACGCGCGTGCAGAAGGAGCGCTTCTCCGACCTGATGGAGTATGAGCGCGTGAAGAATGTCTATATCCTGCACGAGAACATGCTCGGCAAGGTCAAGGACAACATGCGCATCCTCCACCCGCTACCCCGCGTGAACGAGATTGCCTACGACGTGGACGCCAATCCCCACGCCTACTACATCCAGCAGGCCAAGAACGGACTCTATGCCCGCGAGGCCATCTTCTGCCATTGCCTTGGTATCTCCATCGAGGAGATTCGCAATGACAAAACGATCATTGAATAACCAGCAAGCGATGAACAAGAAAGAAAGACTCGTGGCCGCCATCAAGAACGGCACGGTAATAGACCATATCCCCGTGGAGAAGACCTTCGACATCGTCAACCTTCTCCAGCTCCAGCACCTCTCCACCCCAGTGACGATCGGCTACAACCTCTCGTCGAAGATGGTGGGCACGAAGGGCATCATCAAGGTGAGCGACAAGTTCTTCACAGACGATGAGATCTCGCGCCTCTCGGTAGTGGCGCCCAACGTGGTGCTCAACATCATCAAGGACTACGAGGTGGTGGAGAAGAAAAAGGTGGAGACGCCCGACGAGCTGCGGGGCATCGTCAAGTGCAACAATCCGAAGTGTATCACCAACAACGAACCGATGGACACCATCTTCAACGTGATAGACAAGGAGCACGGAATACTGAAATGTCACTACTGCGACAAAGAACAAAAAATGGATAAGGTGGAACTTTGCTAACCATTGCAAGAGAAATCTAACCTAACCTGCGCAATCCATAGACCCCTGCCAACTGCGAGCTCTAACCCCCGCAGAGGGACGCTATGGACTATCCAGGCTGAAACATCAATAATAATATCTTAATAAAGTAAAAGTACAAGTATGAGAAGAGACCAAGAGATTTTCGACTTGATCGAGCAAGAGCATCAGCGTCAGCTGAAGGGTATGGAGCTGATCGCTTCAGAGAACTTCGTGAGCGATGAGGTGATGAACGCCATGGGTTCATACCTCACCAACAAATATGCCGAGGGTTATCCCGGCAAGCGCTACTACGGCGGTTGCCAGGTGGTGGACAAGGTGGAGAACCTCGCCATCGACCGCGTGAAGCAGCTCTTCGGCGCTGAGTTTGTCAACGTGCAGCCCCACTCTGGCGCACAGGCCAACCAGGCTGTACTGCTCGCCATCCTGAAGCCGGGCGACACCTTCATGGGCTTGGACCTCGATCAGGGCGGCCACCTCTCTCACGGTAGCGCTGTCAACACGTCGGGTATTCTCTACAACCACGTCGGCTATCACCTCTGCCGCGAGACGGGCCGCGTGGACTACGACGAGATGGAGAAGCTGGCCCTGGAGAACAAGCCGAAGCTGATCATCGGTGGTGGTTCTGCCTACAGCCGTGAGTGGGACTACGAGCGCATGCGCAAGATCGCCGACGCAGTAGGTGCCATCCTGCTGGTCGATATGGCTCACCCGGCTGGTCTGATCGCAGCTGGCTTGCTGAAGAACCCGGTGAAGTACGCTCACATCGTCACCACGACGACCCACAAGACGCTCCGTGGTCCGCGCGGTGGTATCATCATGATGGGCAAGGACTTCGAGAACCCGTGGGGTCTGAAGACGAAGAAGGGCGATCTGAAGAAGATGTCCATGCTGCTCAACTCCGCTGTCTTCCCGGGCAACCAGGGTGGTCCGCTGGAGCACGTCATCGCTGCCAAGGCCGTCGGTTTCGGCGAGAACCTGCTGCCTTCTTGGAAGGAGTATGCTACGCAGGTGAAGAAGAACGCCGCCGTGCTGGCTGAGGACCTCATCGGCTACGGCTTCGACATCGTGAGCGGTGGTACTGACAACCACTCCATGCTGCTCGACCTCCGTCCGAAGTATCCGGAGCTGACGGGTAAGGTGGCTGAGGCTGCCCTCGTGGCTGCCGACATCACGGCCAACAAGAACGCTGTGCCCTACGACGAGCGTTCTGCCTTCCAGACCTCAGGTCTCCGTCTTGGCACCGCTGCCATGACGACCCGTGGCGCCAAGGAGGACATGATGCACCTCGTGGCTGAGTTGATCAACGAGGTATTGGCTGATCCCGAGAACGAGCAGGTCATCGCCCGCGTTCGCGAGAAGGTCAATGCTACGATGAAGGACTATCCTCTCTTCGCTTATTAATATCGACTCTATACGACTGGGACTTGGCGCTTCGCACAACGACGCGGGGCCAAGTCCCAGTTTTTCTTTTCCTGACGTCAGCCAATCTGATTCTTGCCGTCTGTCCAATCTGTTGGCACCATCATCAGACTTGCGCTTTCAGCTCATAGTGCGCCGTCATTTTAATCATATATATATAGGTCGTCATCATAAACATATATATAGGCCATTCTCATATTCATACATATAGGCCGTCATCATAATCATATATATAGGTAATAAGGGAAAATCCTTTCCTCATCCTCACGCCATGTCACACTCGATCTCACCGCTCCACCCCACCCGCTTTTCCGTCTGCTTTTCCGTCTGCTTTTTCGTCCGCTGGATAATCTTGCTCCTCGTGGCAACCATCGCCATCGATGCTTCTGCCCAATCCCAACGCCGCAAGAAGAAGCGCAGCTGGAAGGAGAAGGTGGAATATGCCGACAGCATCCGACTGGAGATCCGACGGGCCTCGGACGAGGGACGCCTGCTGCAATGGGGCGACAGTATCTTGCGGGCTCGAAGAGACAGCGGGAGCATGGACGAGAAGAAATACAACGCCCTGCGCAAGCGACTGGTGAAGTATGACCAACTGCTGCATGCGGGCAACGCCATCCTTGCAGAGCGCTACCAACGCATCAACTACGACACGGCCTATATCATGCGGCCACCCGGACGCTGGACCATCAAACTGCGGGGCAACCTCTCGGGAGCATGGATTCGCACCACGGGACGCAATGGCGAGGACCAATACCACACCGAGGTGGAGTCGGACTTCCGTGGCACGCTGAGTATGGCGGTGGCATATCGCGGACTGGGAGCTGCCGTGGCGCTCAACCCCATGAAACTGGCGGGAAAGAGCCAGGACTATGAGTTGAACGTCAACTCCTACAGCAACCGCTTCGGCTTCGACATCGTGTTTCTCTCGTCGAAGACCTATCACGGCAAGGCCTCAATGAACGACGAGGTCACGCCGATCGAGAAAGGGGCCATCAGGCAGCAGGCCCTCAACGTCAACCTCTACTATGCGTTCAACAGCAAGCGCTTCTCCTTTCCGGCGGCCTTCAGCCAGAGCTACCTCCAGCGCAGGAGTGCGGGCAGCTTCATGGTGGGCGCCAGTTTCGACGGACAGATCACGGACATCGACGCCAACGAGACCGCCAACCAGCAGCCCATCAACCTCAAACTGATGGAGATTGGTATTGGCGCAGGCTACGGCTACAACCTCGTGGCGGGCAAGCGGTGGCTCTTCCACCTCTCCCTCCTGCCCACCTTCGACTTCTATATCCACTCCCGACTCAAGGAGAACGGAGAGCGCATCAACCTCCACTACCGCTTCCCCAGCCTCATCACGACAGGACGTGGTGCAGCGGTCTATTCCTGGCGCAACCAGTTTGCCGTTGCCTCCTTGATCTACAACTATTCCGTGGTGGGCGACCGAGATCAGCTGCAGGTGCGCAGAAGCAAATGGCGCCTGCGCTTCACCTACGGTTTCCGCTTCTGACGAGCGAGAAGGCCCAAGCGCAAGGCCGAACCATCATCGGGTTCAGCCGAATGAAGCGACAGGGTTGTACGTATTGTTCGATACAGTTCCACGTTCCGATGTTGATATGGCAGTTGCGTATCTCCCCCAGGGCCGGGAGCCAAAGCACACACTACCATTCCTGCAATAGTGGTGTGGTTGTAAATCGTGGCAAACGTAGTATTGTTTGTCGTTGATTATAGTCTTCCCTGGTGACAAATTGTCATCAATTTATGCCGTATTGTCATATTTACAAATCGGGTATAGGTTTTGCCTATCATTCGGCAGAAAACAATAATAAAAAAACGTGAAGAACCTCCCGAGGCGCCACAGCCGAAGGAGAGGAAGCACAGAAAGGAGAAACAAATATGACATTTGACAAATTCACCATCAAAGCCCAAGAGGCTATCCAAAGCGCGCTGGACACGGCGAAGCGCAATGGACAGCAGACCATCGAGCCGGTTCACATCCTTGCCGGCGTGATGGACAAGGGCAAAGACGTGACGGACTACGTGCTCCAAAAGTTGGGAGTGAACGCCCAGACCGTCGAGCTGAGTCTGCAAAACGAGATCAAGCATCTGCCGAAGGTCTCGGGCGGAGAACCCTATTTCTCTCCCGACAGCAACAAGGTGCTGGAGAAGACCCTCGATATTTCCCAGAAACTCGGCGACGACTACGTGAGCATCGAACCGCTGCTGCTGGCCCTGCTACAAGTGGGCAGCACTGCCTCACGTATCCTGAAGGACGCTGGCTGCACGGAGAAGGAAATGCTCCAGGCCATCCAGTCGCTGCGCCAAGGACAGAAGGTGGAGAGCCAAAGCGGAGACGAAAACTTCCAGGCCCTCTCCAAGTATGCCACCAACCTCGTGGAGCGGGCGCGGGCAGGAAAACTCGACCCAGTGATCGGCCGTGACGAGGAGATACGCCGCGTCTTGCAGATCCTCTCCCGCCGTACGAAGAACAACCCGATCCTCATCGGTGAGCCGGGTACGGGCAAGACGGCTATCGTCGAAGGACTAGCCGAGCGTATCGTGCGTGGCGACGTGCCCGAGAACCTGAAGGACAAGCAACTCTACTCCCTCGATATGGGCGCACTCGTGGCGGGTGCCAAATACAAGGGCGAGTTTGAGGAGCGCCTGAAGTCGGTGATCAAGGAGGTGACGAAGGCCGAAGGCAACATCATCCTCTTCATCGACGAGATCCACACGCTCGTGGGAGCCGGTGGTGGCGAGGGCGCCATGGACGCCGCCAACATCCTCAAGCCGGCCCTGGCACGTGGCGAACTGCGTGCCATCGGTGCGACGACGCTCAACGAGTATCAGAAGTACTTTGAGAAGGACAAGGCCCTGGAGCGCCGCTTCCAGACCGTCATGGTCGAGGAGCCGGACGAGACCGACGCCATCTCCATCCTACGTGGACTGAAGGAGCGCTACGAGAACCACCACAAGGTGCGTATCCAGGACGACGCCTGCATCGCCGCCGTGCAACTCTCCGAACGCTACATCACAGACCGTTTCCTCCCCGACAAGGCCATCGACCTCATGGATGAGGCTGCTGCCAAACTCCGTATGGAGCGCGACTCCGTGCCGGAGGAACTGGACGAACTGGAGAGACAGTTGAAGCAGAAGGAGATCGAGCGTGAGTCGGTGAAGCGCGAGGTGCAGCCGGGAGCGACCGAGAAGGACCCCGACCTGCAAAAACTCAACAACATCGAGCGCGAGATAGCCGAACTGCAGGACAAGGTGAAGGGATTCCGAGCTAAATGGGAGGCCCAGAAGGCCCTGGTCAACAAGATCCAGCAGGACAAGCAGCAGATAGAGCAACTGAAGTTTGACGCCGAGCGCGCCGAGCGCGAGGGCAACTACCAGCTCGTGGCGGAGATACGCTATGGCAAACTGCAGCAGATAGACGCCGACATCAAGGCCATACAGAAGCAGCTCGACCAGACGCAGGGTGGCGAGAAACTCATCCGCGAGGAGGTGACTGCCGACGATATCGCCGAGGTGGTGAGCCGCTGGACGGGAATCCCCGTGACGCGGATGATGCAGAGCGAGCGCGACAAGCTCCTCCACCTGGAGGAAGAGCTCCACAAGCGGGTGATTGGCCAGGACGAGGCCATTACGGCCGTGGCCGACGCCGTGCGCCGCAGCCGCGCCGGACTGCAAGATCCGAAGAAGCCGATAGCCTCCTTCATCTTCCTCGGCACAACGGGTACGGGTAAGACCGAGCTGGCGAAGGCGCTGGCCGAATACCTCTTCGACGACGAGACGATGATGACGCGTATCGATATGAGCGAATACCAAGAGAAGTTTAGTGTCTCCCGCCTCATCGGCGCGCCTCCGGGGTACGTCGGTTACGACGAGGGTGGCCAGTTGACCGAGGCCGTCAGGCGCAAGCCCTACTCCGTGGTTCTCTTCGATGAGATAGAGAAGGCCCACCCCGACGTCTTCAATATCCTGCTCCAGGTGCTCGACGACGGACGACTGACGGACAACAAGGGCCGCACGGTCAACTTCAAGAACACCATCATCATCATGACCTCCAACCTCGGATCGCAGTACATCCAGCAGCAGTTTGAGCACATCAGTGCCGCCAACCGCGCCATGGTGGTCGAGGAGACGAAGACGAAGGTGATGGAGATGCTCAAGAAGACCATCCGTCCGGAGTTTCTCAACCGTATCGACGAGACGATCATGTTCCAGCCGCTCACGAAGGAAGAGATCGCGGGTGTTGTCACCCTCCAGCTCGACCGCGTCAAGGCTATGCTGAAGCCGCAAGGTTTCGACCTGGAATGGACGCCGGAGGCCGTCAGCTACCTCTGCGACAAGGGCTACGACCCGGAGTTTGGCGCACGCCCCGTGAAGCGGGCCATCCAGCACTACGTCCTCAACGACCTCTCCAAGGCGCTGCTGACAGGCACGGTGATCCGCGACAAGGCCATCACTATCGACCAGAGCAACGGTTCGCTGATCTTCCGCAACGAATAAGAGAAAAACGGATAAGACAAACAAGACGGGGGTGGCCGGAAGGCCGCCTTCCGCTTCCACTTCAAGCAAGACAACTTCATAAGTTGACAATAAGCCTGTTAATAGAAAGCCCGGTGGCACTAAATGGTGTCACCGGGCTCTTTTTGTTGTTGGCTATTGGTCAAGTCCGCCTACTTGCTCACGCCGCGCACGGAGTAGCCGCTGGAGCAGTAGTTGTCGCTCGAATACCAGAAGTCGCGACCTAAGTAGAGATAATAGCTTCTGTAGCCGTAGTCGGTGTTGAGCATGCTCGACCAATAGAAGCCGTAGTAGCCCTGGGTCTCCACCTCGTCGTAGTTGCGGTAGCCCGGGAGCGGGAAGAAGATCTGATTGCCGTTGGGGCCCGTGACGAGCACACCGTTCATGCCGCTGCGCTGCGTCTCCTGCAGACTGCAGTTGTCCATCAGTTCCTTCTGGTCTTCCACCGTCGGCATCCGCCATGCGTCGCCCATGAGGACGTGGGCCACATCATAGGAAGTGCCAGCGATGTCCTCGCCGATTTTCACCTCGTCGATCCAGTCCTCAGTGTAAGCATAGGTATAGCGGTTGTAGGAGTCCTTCTGCCACGTCTCTCCCCATGCATAGAAGCCTCCGAAGGCCTCGGGGAAGGGTGCGCCGACATTGCAGCAAGCCCACTTCGTGCCACTCGGCAGTCCGAGATCCACGGCGTGAGGATGGTGGGCATCGGGACAGGTGTTGACGACAGTAGCGAAACTCACGCTGTCGATGGTCGAGAGCAGCGTGCGATAGACGCTGTCGCGGGTCCAGATCTCCTGGACGACATACTCCTCGTGGCGCTGGCCCTGCAGGTCCACCTGCGAGCAGACCACACTGTCGATCTCCGACTTCAGGAACGTCAGTTTGCCCAAGTTGCTATTGCGATACACATACATGGCCTCGTTTTGCGCCATTGCCCCACAGACCATGGCGAAGAGGATCAAGAATGAGAGCGAGAGTCTTTTCATTGCTTACGGATTTTGAAGGTTACTGACGAGGTTTTCACTACATAGACCGCTGCTGGCTGACCCGAGAGCGAGATCGAGGCAGCACCCTTGGCGTCGGTCGTAGCCGTGGCCACACACTTTCCGTCCAGGGTATAGACCGCCACCTCGGTAGCCGGGGTCAGGTGCGCCACTTGGAGCTCATCGCCCAGGAAGGAGATGAGAGAGCCCGTCTGAGCCAGGCCGTTGACGCCCGAATACTCCACCGCCTCGTAGGTGAACTTCATGATGTCGGCCGAGGGATAGCTGACTTCGTTGCTTTGGGTAGTGACGACCAGGTCGTTGCTGACAAAGGTGACGACGGGACGCTCTTTGAGCAGGATTGTCACCTCCTCGCCCGAAGCCTTGTGAAGGCGCAAGGCGTTGAGGATCTCCGCATCGTCTGCCCCCATGGCCAACATGGGCAACAAAAGGGCAAGTGAAAGGATCATCTTTCGCATCGTTTCTTTAATTTGATTGATTAATATTCATTACGTCTCATATACCGAGTAGACGATCTGCCAGGGCCCTCGCGCCGACGACGATGTGCCTCGTGGTGGCCCAAGATCAAACTCATCTGCAAAAATAATGCTTTTTCTCCAAACAACATCTTAATTTCATGGAAAAAACGTCGCTGGCTCTACGATTGGTGCGGATTTCCCTTGAGATCGGTTCACAGATTGACTCAAAATGCCACAAAAAATTGGCTCGCAAAGGCCACGAGAATCGGTTTAGAAAACCACGAGAATGGGAACGCTAAACCATGAGAATGGGAACGCTAAGGGACGAGAACGCTTCGCATAGGGACAAAAAAATGCCCTGCTTTCAACGTTTCACACGCTCAACAGGGCTATAACTATAACTCTAACTTGTCTAATATTTGATTAAAAACAAAGTTCTAATGTCAACGTATCCCTCTGAGCGGAATACGGGAGTCGAACCCGCCTCCTCGGCTTGGGAAGTTTTTACGTCTCCCGAAAATGCGCTTATTACCAGGGATTTACGTTATCAATAGAATACCTACTCACAGTTTGCTCACACCTCGTGCGAACGACTTTGGAAAGCGTACATGGAGTAAGACCTCCATGCTACGCTCGCCAAAAGTTAGTCTAAGTATCTTCATAGAGTACGTATTGACAATCTTCCAAGAACCTTGTAAATTTTCTTGATTGAAGATTTCAAAACCTCTTGATCCTCGTAATCCTCATTGTGAGAATGAAGCGTAAGATGCTCCGGGTCTTTTCCAACACGAATCACCTTGATAGTACGAAGGTCATTGGTTGTCTCTATGGCATATATTTCATTCATTGGCATGAATACTTTCCAGTCGGACACCTCCTTGAGCGCAATGATGTCTCCATTGTTGATGGTAGGGCTCATGGCATCTCCACTTGTGCGAACCCACATGTCTGCCGCCTCATATCCAGGAATGGATATATATCGGACCTGGGCAGAATGTTTCTCACCAAGCAAATCGCCAAACCCAAGGGCGAAGTCAACATCATAGTATGGCACGCCAGTACAAGCTCCGATTTGATCACTTGCCTCTTCCTTGACGTACTTTTCGCCAGATCCATTCAGCAACCAAGCCTTGCTCACACCAATGGCGCTGCTTATCTTATCAATGTCCTTGCGAGTAATTGACTGTTCACCGCGCATCTTTCTTGAAAAGTTTGAGGGGTCAATCCCGACAATCTTTCCAAACGAGTTTGCTGCCACGCCACTTTCGCGCACCAGCTCCTTAATTCTTTCTCTTACCTCTTCCATGTTAATATCTTTAAATTACTTAACGCCATTCGAAGCGTGATGTTAATTACCGTTAAGCTGTCTGGCTTTTACCATGTAAAATTTGGCACGAAGTCTGACTTTTCGTAAATTTGCACCGTGCTTTTGAGAAGTACAAAGATACAAAAGGTTGGCTTTCGGTTTTTACACCTACTCCAAACATTTAGACACTGCAAAGATAGGTGTTCTTGCCAAACCTACCAAGTATTTTGGCTTTAATTTAACAATATTTAGAAATATAATAGTAAAATGGTGGCAAACAAGATTCATATAGAAGACATAACGCAGATTGGCAGGTTCGGCACTCTGACCGTAACATTGCCAAATCAGGCTGCTGTTGCGTCAACAAAGAACCTTGTATCCTATGTCAAGAAGGCGTATCCAAGGGAAGACGGACTGACGTACTTCTGTCGAATAGATGGCAACACGATTGTTGTAGGAACGGTTAGGCCGGACACTATCACAAGAAAGATGACGCTTGAGGAGATTAAGAAGGTTGCAGTATGAAGAAAAATGTTCGTGTCGAGGCCGTTGAAAAAATATGGCTTTCGCAGAAAGAGGTGGCAAAATATATTGGGATGAGCCAATCGTATGTTGCCGAGTTGCGAAGAAAGGGACTTCTTCGACATTCAATGATAGGCAATGCGTCTTTCTTCAAGAAAGATGATGTTGACAAGTTGTTAGAGCGACACAGGGTGTATTGATACATACGGGCGGAAAAGGTTGGTAAATAGTGGTTCGATTCCACGTCCGCCACAAATTAAAAGTAAATAGTTCTTTGACTTGTTGGATTAAGTAAAGGCATAAAGGAAGTAGAGGATAGCATTATGTATGCCGTGACCCTCGAAAAGGACGTGCCTTTGCGAAAAAGAAATATTTAGTGAATAACCATAGCGTCGTGGCCTAATCAATTCAGCGTATTCAGACTACAATGGAAGGTGCAGAATACTACTGCCAGAAGAATCGTCATTGCAAGTGTGTGCGTGATTGTTGATGAGACCATAGACGATCTGGGGTTAATGGTTTGCACGTTCGACTGTACAATGCAGTCGTTCGCGATTGGGTTCGATTCCCATGCCCCATCTGCTTTATTTATTATCAATGATATGGATTTACTTCTTGCAAAGCGTTGCATGAGAACCTTATTGTATAAGATTTGGTTTATGGTACATATTTATTTCGCCTTGTCCGTGAGGATAGGGCGTTTTTAGAGTGATAACATTAAGAGCAACAATATATATAAGGACAAATTATGGACTTATAGCTATTTCAAGACTGCCCCTGGTCAGAAAGCGAGGAATCGCTTGTCGCGCAGGGGGATTCCAACAGAATGGATATTTTTGGACATAACATTATAATATTGCACAAAAACGATTTAATTTCTTATGGCCACAGCGGTGGCAATTGCTTTATGTAAAGAGTAGTCGTTCGCGAGAATAGCTGCTTGTTTTATTCCCAATGGCGGTTGCCCGCAAGGGTGGCCGCTACTTTAATATAAAGATATGAAAATAACATATTCAATCAAGGTAGATAAGAAAAACGTGAGCATGTTGCGAAAACTTGAATGCGTCAAGGGAGTTGCAATAAATGCGCACACAAAGAAAATGGAGTGTTATATCGAAGAGACGAAGACACGAGGACGGACAACTGCAAGGCAGGGCGAATATATAGTGAGGTTTGCTTCTGGCGAATGGCAGGTGTTCGGATGGCTATCTATGGAACGTGCTTTGTCAATAGATTAACTATTCGTAAAGGGGTTGCGACGTGGGCAGCTGATAAGCCACGAATAAACTTAGGACCGAGTGCGGTTTGAATCCGCACAACCCCACTTAGTTCTTTTGAATCATATTTAATAATTTAACAGTAAATAAAATGGAGAATGACAATCCCGGGTATGAGGTCATGCAGATTCAGCAAGACCAAAGTATCATTCAGTTTGACGCAGTAGAGCGTGCAAACGTCGATTCGCAGGTAGCTACGGCAAAGCAATATCCAAGAGACATTGCAAGATGTGTAAATAACTCAATAGCCATGGCTACTATTGACTATGAGACCGCACAAAGTTGTGGGTATGCACTTCAACGTGGAGGAAAGCCTATTACTGGCCCGAGTGTTCATCTTGCCAAACTCATTGTCTCAAATTGGGGCAATATGAGGGCCGAAGCAAAGGTAGTCCAAATTACAGACAAGCAGGTTATCAGCCGTGGTACTTGTTGGGATTTGGAAAACAATGTTGCTACTGCATTTGAGGTGCGACGCTCTATCGTCGGTAAGAACGGCAGTCGTTTCTCTGACGACATGATTACTGTCACAGGTAACGCCGCTAACTCAATCGCCTATCGTAATGCGGTATTCTCTGTTATTCCGAAGGCAATTACGGACAAGGTGTATCAAGCCGCCCAACACTTCATCACTGGAGACTTGTCCGATGAGGAAAAACTTGTCGCAAGACGCAAGAGGTGTATCGACTTCTTCAAGGACGAGTATGGCATAACCGAGAACGAGGTTGTAATGCTCTGTGGCAAACAGACCGTCAATCAGATCAAGGCAGACCAAATCGCCCTTCTTCTCGGCATCACTCAGTCCCTCAAAGATGGCGACACGACCGTTGAGGAGGTAATGAAGCCATATCGTGCCGAAGAGAACAAAAAGACTATTGCGAGCAAAGCTGCCGAAGCCGCAAAGGCTGATGCTGCCAAGAAGGAGGAGGCTAAGTAAATGAAAGAAGAGATTTGGAAAGACGTTGTTGGATATGAGGATAGATACCAAGTTTCGAACATCGGAAGAGTTCGTTCTAAAGATTTGTTGCTGCATAAATCAGACGGGAAGACCGAATTAAGAAAAGGACGCATTGTTAAATTCGAACTTAGCAAAAGCGGCTATTGGCAATATCTTTTCAGTAACGGAACTATAGAAAAGCGGAAGCTTATGCGTATTCATCGTGTTGTTGCAATGGCGTTTATTCCAAATCCGGAAAACAAACCATGTATTGACCACATCAACACGATAAGAACGGATAATCGAACTGAAAACCTTAGATGGTGTACCCAAGCAGAAAACTGTAGAAACCCTATCACTATGACAAGGTGCAGAAAGAAAGGTGAGTACACGCATTCTGCTGAAACTCGCAGGAAGATAGGGTTCGCATCTCTCGGAAGACGCGCCTCTGACGAAACAAGAGAAAAACTTGTACTTCGCGGGTGGGCTGTTGTCATGTTTGACTTGGATGGTAAATTCATAAAAGAATTTAGGACATCATCTAAGGCAGCAAAAGAATTAGGTATATGTCATTCACATATTACAGCATCTTGTTCTGGTACAAGAAAGTCCACAGGCGGATACCAGTGGATGTGGAAGAAAGATTGGAATGGTAATGATATACTTCCTAAACCCACCAACAAGAAACCTGTATATGTGATGACAGAAAAAAGAAAGGCTGCAACTAAAAGAGGACTAAAAAGTTCAATAGAAAAAACATCCGTTCCTATAAACGTTTATAGGATTGATGGGGCTTTCGTTTGCGAGTGCAGTTCTCTTTCTGATGCTGCAAGAAAATTCAATACTAATTCTGGTTCTGTATGCCGTGTTTGCAGTGGTAAATACAAACACAGTAAAGGATATATTTTTAAATACAAAAGTAATGATAAACGAAGACAATGACCAACGAGAACTTTCTTGGAGAAGAATTCGAATTGGGAAAATAACTGGATCTAAAGTTGCCGACATTATGAAGTCCGGCCGCAAGAAAGATGAAGTTTTCTCCGAGACTGCAAAAGCGTATCTTTATCAAATTGCTGGCGAACGTCTTTTCAATCCCGCATTCTTGAATGATGATGATATTTTCCAAGACTATATCAATCAAGTCTCAGTAAATACCAAGGCAATGCAGTGGGGTGTTGACATGGAGGAACAAGCAAAGGCATGTTTCGTTCAACTCAACGAAGGAATGGAGATCGCGGAGGTTTCTTCTTGCAGCCACGACACCATCCCTCATTTTGCGGCCTCGCCTGATGGTGCAATCTATGGCCGCGATGGTGGCGACATTAAGATCATTGAGGTGAAGTGCCCCAACATCAATACTTACATGAAGTACCGCACACTTATCCATGACGCAGCGTCGCTCAAGGAGACAGAGCCCAAGTACTATTGGCAAATGATGGCGGAGATGAGCTGCACGGGTGCAACCAGTGGCTACTTCATCGTCTATTGCCCTTGGCTGTCAAAGCCTATTCATTGGGCCGAGATCCTCCGTAACGATGAGGATGTGAAGACGATGGAGGAGCGCGTGGTAATGGCAAACGATTACATTGACAACATAATCAACGGCAACGGAAAATGAAAGTAGAGGGTAGAATTTTGTACATCATGGACGTAAAGTCGGGTGTGTCAAAAAACGGTAAAAATTGGAAGACTATTGATTTCGTCGTGGAGATCCCGGGCCAATATCCGAAAAAAGTCTGCTTCAACCTGTTCGGCGAGGAAAGAGTTGCCACTTTTTGTGGCACCTGCAATGTTCAGGACGAGGTGGTCGTGGATTTTGAAATCGACGCTCAGGAGTATCTTGGGAAGTGGTACAACAAGGTTAGTGCGTGGAAAGTTGAGAAGATAGGTGGCGTGAATCGTCCGTCTTCGTCCCAGAACACGCAGGGCCGAAGAAATGGCGACGACTACCCATTCTAACGTTATACCATTACTTATATGAAGGAATAGAGGGAATGCGGTTCGTGGTTCACAACAATCCATTTTCTTTTTATTCCTTCATATACACTCACACAAACACGATATATGATGATCCATGACGCTCTATTTGAAAAGGTTGGCGATCCTATAACTATGGGCATCTTGTTCTATTTGGTACATACCTCTGACGTAAATGGCATAATAACTAAGAGTTATTCTGAAATTGCGAAGGAGATTGGATATACCAAGAACAAGGTGTATCGCTGCATCCAAAAACTTGAATCACTCAATGCAGTAGAGATAACCGATCGACACCAAGGAACGAAGGGAATCATAACCGTGTGCAACATTTCGTCCTACAAGCGAAAGACAACCTTGGCCAAGCATCCGTCTGCTGTGGAGAAGAAAGAAACTTCGAATAATGCCGATGATGTGTTCTTTGAGAATGAGAAAATGAACGAGGCCATTAAGAAGTGGCTCAGATACAAGAGTGAAAAGAAACAGACGTACAAGCCAGTTGGCCTTGAAGCTCTAAAGAAGAAGCTGATCAAGTTGTCAAGTGGCGACGGCGATATAGCCATGAAGGTTGTTGAGCAGTCTATGTCTAATAATTGGGCTGGTCTGTTTCCTCTGCGAGAGGAACGAAAGGATAGCAACCAAGACATTGGAATTGTTCTCCACAACTCGCAAGAAAAAGACTACAACAAAGGAAAATGGTGATGGGTTTGAATTTTGAAGAAATCGTAAAAAGAAATCAAGAAGGCTTGGGTGTCGGTATGCCCAACATGGTTCGCATAAGAATACCTAACGCCAGGGACTTACTAAAGAGTGGCCTTGATTATTACGTCGATAAATTCTCACGGGGCGGAGCGCGGGAGTCCAAATGGCTTGACCGCAATTACGACCCTATTGTAGAATGGATGGAAGACAACAGGTGTGCAGGACTTTTGATGATTGGAAGTTGTGGCCTTGGCAAGTCACTAATCGGGAAATATATTCTTCCTCTTGTCATAAGAGAAAAGTGCCAAAAAATCCTGAACGTATATAACGCCCAGGACTTGAATAAGATTCCAGACGAAATACTTAGCCGACACCTTGTCTATATCGACGATTTGGGGACGGAGTGCGTGTCTAACATCTATGGCAACAAAAGGATTCCGTTCATTGAATTGTGTGATGCCGTTGAGCAAAAAGGGAAGTTGCTTATCTGTTCGACAAATCTCACGATTGACGAGTTATCGGCAAAATACGGAGAGAGAACCATTGATAGACTTAGGGCCACCACAAAGGTTGTCCCATTTGTCGGAGAATCATTAAGAGGGAAACATGGCTGACGTACACAAGCAGGCAGAAGACTGGGTTAGGGATCACCCAGACGCAACATTGAAAGAAGCATTCATTGCCGGGTATTGGCAGGAATGCGACAATTGGTGTTCACAAAATCGGTAGGAAACAAAACAGTATAATAATATGAGAAATATAATCGACTTCACTTACGATGTAAGTAGCAAAGAAGCGTTCAGGCAAGTAGCAAAATACTCGTTCGTGATTTTGCGAAACACATGTCGTTCTATTGATGCCATGGCGCATAAGTACCCGTGGGTTCTTGTTGGTGTGACTATTGCCGTATCGTTATTGATTTGTACGGCTATTGTCGGAAACGAGCGTGCAGAAAGAAATGGACTTGACCATGAAATTGTCGAACTTAAAATGAAGGGAGAATGAGCAAGGAATATATCACCAGTACTTACGGAATACGGATCTATATCTGCTGTGCTTCTTGTCACAAAAATGTGCATGGGAAAGGTTGTAAATTTAAAGTCGAAGGCGTCAAAGGTTGCTCAAACTGGGAGCCTCGGTATATCAATAAGAAGCAAACGATACTCAATGCTGGCAAAGGTGGCGGAAATGTGAAAACCATCGAGTATTTCAGATGGAAGATGTTCATTTGCCCGCTTCCTCCCAAGCTCCTTGGTGAGACCCTGACGTCATACAACGAAAGACTTCACAAATTATACGAGAAAGAAACGGGGAAACCGGTATATTATAACATGTAGTGAAAATGGAGATTGAGGATTTAGTCAAAATTATAAACGACCAAATATTCGTCGTTGCTGAGAAAATAGAGGATGAGGATGGGAATTTAAACGTTGACTTGCTTCTGGCAGGAATAGCGTTTTCGTCCACTTCGATACTGAAAAGTGCTTCGTTTGGTGACAATAAGGCGTTTTCTAATAGGGTCGATAATTTCTGTGATGTAATCAAAAGCATGGCAGAAAAGTTCATTGAAGAGGACAAGAAAAGAAACTGATTCAACATGCAGACAGATATTTCCATTGGCAACGCTCTCAAGTTGGATTCAAACACCATCTAAATTTCTACCAAAAGGACACCTGGAGAGCATGCCAAGGAAAAGAGTGAACTAAGTACTTTGGCAGGAAAGCTCCTCTTCTGACCGCTTGACAGAGGAGCAAGAAAACGAAATAGCGGAGAACATATACGATTGGTGGATTTCCGGCGTGTCATACAAGAAATGGTACGCACAGAAATTCCTACAACTTAAATTAAACTTTGATGAAGATGGAGAAACGAACTAAACGAGACAAGGGCCTTGACGTGATGTATTTGATCACTACGGTACAAATCGCCCTTATCGTGTTGTATTGCACGGGTCTGATAGAATGGCCAATATGGGTAGTATTACTGCCCATATTTGTGCTTTCGGCATGTGGGATGATATTCCTGCTTATCGCATGCGTAGCAGCGGCTATAATGCTAACAATGGTCTTTATTAAACGTAGAAAGGGAAATGATAGTAAAAGCAATACAAAAGGTTAGCATAGCCGATTCGCACGGGAAAAGAACCACGCTATATGTACCTGGACATGTGACAAAACAAAACCTTGCCGACGCAATGCATGTGGCAGAGTTTCAGTCTATCAAGTTTTGCGGTATGTTTACGCAATTCGTTTATCACGCATACATAGAGTGCATAGACTGGTTTAGGTTCAAAAAACCGAAGTCGTTCTCTCCTATCGTAAAAGATTACTTGTCACGCATTGAACGAAGCCTGAAACGGCACACGGACTACCAAACATCTTTGGTTGACAAAGACTTCATGGATCCTTATTTTGGAAGGCTTATAAGTAACAGCATAGGCAACTTCCGTAATCTAAGGTCTGCCATGTACGACGTGACGAAGAAATACATGGATGCGGAAAAGGCTCTCGATGCGTCTTTTGTCGGACTTGTATATGTTCTCGCATGCTCCGAATGTGCGGTCATGGACAGGATAATAGACATAACCAAGGAATGTCGTGGCGTCAATCTCAAAGATTCGCTCAGAACATACCGCATTGACGACATTATTCAGCTTGCCGAAAGATTGCTAAAAGAGAACTGGGGCTTTGATGTCAATCAACACGAAGAAGAGGTGAAAAGCGCGACTGAATACTTGGTGAACGATCTGTGCGAAACGACACTGAGCGAAGAAGCCGAGGAAAGCGCAGTTGCCGAGGCGTTTGAGGATATGGACGAAAACAAGAAGAAGTTGCTCTCAAGCATGGGAGCATTTGTGGAATCTAAGAGTGGAAATGATGGGAAGGAGTAAAACAAAAAGATTCAAGATTGAGCTGATAGACGGAAGTATCATGAGGCTCCGGGCAGCTAATTATCCTGACGCAATAGAAAAGGCTGAGACCATGAGCGGAAAGCCTATCGTCTCTATTGAAACATACTAAATGATAAAACAATATGAAAGCAGTATTGACAATGAGTAACGGCCAAAGGGTCATTGCAGATTTGCTTACCCCCCCCCATTCGCAAAAAGTATGAGACACAAACAGAATTGGAGTGTCGCATAATGGATAGTATGAACAAGTCCCAACCCAATATGGTTAACAAGGTCGTAAAGGTTCATCTGTTACGCAATTAAATAACAATTAAATATACAAAGACAATGACAGAAGATAAAATAAAAAAGGTATTGGAGTTGAGCAATCAACGTGATGAACTTCGAGTGTTTCAAAGTGCTATTGGTTGTGACCATTTGCACACATGGAGGATTGTTACACCGTCATTTACCGATGGGGTTCGTGTTCCGGATATTTTGCGATATGAGTTTGAAAAGTCCATAGAACGGTGCATAGAAAGTATTAACAAGAAACTGGAAGAGTTATAGTTTTCCCGTTCTCAGTAGTGTAAAACATAAGCGTTAAAGATATGGAGATATTAAACATTGAAAAAGAGAAGGCGATTAACGCCTACCGGGTTGGAAGTGACGAACAGAAGCAGGTTCTTGAACTATTGTTTGGTGTGGAAACATTAAAGCCAAAGACCGTCATGGACAGGGTTAAGACATTTGAGGATGCCTTAAAAGAGCTCAAGCCGTTTCATCCTTTAGTCAAAGAGTACAAGGCACTTCGCAAGGCAGATGTAACACCAAACTTGATAGCTTATTCAAAGCTGTGCATTGTTACAGCGGCACTTAATGAAGGGTGGACACCGTATTTCATAAAAGGCGAGAAACGACACTCTCCATGTTTTTTCCTTTATACCGATAAAGAGATTAGGAACATGTCGAAAGAAGAAAAATCCAGTGTGGTCTATCAGTCGTGCGACTATGCGAGTGGCGGTGTGTCGCTTGCGTTTACGAATTGCGATACAACGACTGTGCGCTTTGGGTCTCGGCTTGCCTTTAAAACAAGCGAACTTGCTGAATATGCAGGGAAACAGTTTGTCTATTTGTATGCTGATTATTTGCTTGAAGCATGACAGAGTACGAATTAGACAGAGCTTGCGAGCGCAACCCGCTTTGTGATTGCGATTGCATGAAATGCGCTTTGTTTGCGCAATGGAAAAGAAGTGAAATGAACCAATAAAAATAGTTATGAAAAAGTACGTTATCAAAAACGCTGACGGGAGCGAGCAGAATGTAATGGAAGCCGTCCACGCTTCAAGCAAAGAAGCTGGGCAAACGTTGTGGGACTATCTTTTAGACCATAACGACGGTGGCGCTTTGTGCAGATATGACGAAAGTTGGGTTTCGCCGTTTGATTACATCATTGAAGAAGTGGAATGTAAGGACGTGAACGAAGTAATCACGGACTTCGAGAGCGCAAGAAAAGCTCTTGGATTGAAGCCAAACGATGGTTTTACAGTAACACAGAGGTTGAAAGGAGGAGGCGCAATAAGCCTTGAAGACGTGGCGCACCTTGTGGCCGACATCAACCCCAAGCACATTGATGCGTTGATAGCATTAAATAAACTGTTTACGCTTGCAGAAGCGTGGAACAAGGAAGACGGATTTGTACCCGACTTCTCGGATTGGAAACAAGAGAAGTACTTTCCTTGGTTCAAGTACAACAAGGATTCAGCGGGGTTCGTGTTCTCGCATATGTTTTACGCAACGACGGATCATGATACGAATTTAGGCTCACGGCTTTGCTTCAAATCGAATGCGCGTGCTGCTCAATTCGCCAAGCAGTTCATTGACCTTTACAACAAGGTTTTCCTTTAAACTACAAAAATAAGAAATATGATTAAAGCAGAAAATCTAAGAATTGGCGACCTCGTAAGGGTGTGTCGTAATTGTTGGTTTCCCGAAGGTTCTGTGTGTATCGTAACTCAGTTAAACACAGAGCGAACTTATAAGGAAAAGAAAGGGTGCGTTACTCTAAGTTGTGTCGATGGTACTGATGACGGGTCACTGGGAGTATGGTGCAGTCATATTGAAGGTATTCCACTTACACCAGCAATTCTCGAAAAAAATGGGTTTGATTCCGAAGAGCCCCAAAAAAGCTACATCAAGTATCTTGGTGGTTTGCAAGGAAACCTTTGCCGATATTTCTATATCGAACGCAGAAGTTACGGATGGGTGGTATTTATCAAGGTTGAAGGACTTTCAGATTCCGTTATGATACGACAAATCAAGTATGTACACGAGTTTCAGCACATCCTTTGGGCAATGGGTTTTGATGCAGGGTTTGAAATATAAATGCAAATATCACTCACTCATGTTTTGTTAGATGAAGAAAGAAGTTCGCATCAAGGTCTATAACAAGTACGACGGCCATTGCGCCTACTGTGGCAAGCCCATCAAGTACGAAGAAATGCAGGTTGACCACTTCGTTGCAAAGAACCGTGGTGGATATGCCCGCTATGATGAAAAGACTGGCAAGAGTAGCGTGGTTCATGGCGAGGACGCCCTTCCAAACTACATGCCCGCGTGCAGGGCGTGCAATTTCAGAAAGGGCACAATGAGGCTCGAAGAGTTTAGAGCTGCAATCAAGCAGCAGGCCGAGGGGTTGCTGAGCGGAGCAGCGAAGTTCCAAATGAAGATGTCGCTGGCCTATGGCCTTGTAGAGGAACACTTCGACAATCCCGTGGTGTTCTATTTTGAGAAATGCAATTCAAACAAATAAGATTATGGCAAAGTTTATCAAAGCAAATGGAGCGGAGTTCGACGATGCTGAGTTGAAGCAGGCGAGGACGTTATTGTTCAACTACCTAACCAGCGCAAGAAGATGAGAAGGGAGCTAAACGCATTCATTGCGAAGTGCGCAAATGAACATTTTGACGACATTGTAGAGGCGATTGCGGACGGACACAGATACGCAGCCACCACGATTGACGCAGCTGATGGAGGTGTCGATATTATTAGTGACTGCCGAGGTGGCGCAGCCGTAACGGTGCAACACGCCGATGAGGAGAACCAACGTGAATGCCCTCTATTGTGCGAAGCCATTGAGAAGGCGTTGCCCAAATGGGAGGACGTAAAAGAAGAATATGAAGCCGAGGAAGAAGAAGAAGCCGAGGAAGAAGGAGGCTATAGACCCGACCCCGCTTTTTCAAGTTGGAACGATTATTGGCGCTACATTTTTAGAGAAGAGTTGGAGGATTGATATGAATTCAAATTATGATGTAATACAAGGTGATTGCCCTAATTGCCCATTTGCTGATTTATTTGGTGGATTTTGTTTTTACTACAGGTTCTATCCTGCCAATATAGGTTGTGGTGAAGCAACTTGTAGATGTGAAGAATTAAAACCGAATGAAGATTGATTATGACAAGAGAAGAACTTATTGATAATTACGGAGAAGAAATCTGTAAGTATTGTATAGAAACATATCTTTCAGATACAAACTTTTCTTTAGGTGAAAGCTGCGAGGGCTCGCATTGCGAATCAGCCCAAACCGATTATGCATGCGAGAACGACATAGAACTTGAAGATTAAACGGTATGGACGAAAAAAGAATCACTCAGGTTTTCTTGTATTATCGGGAGAAATTCGGAGAAATAGATAAAAAAATAAGTGACCTCCACAAGGAGAAGAAAAAACTTAACAAAGATTTTTTATCTAAGCTTCCTTTTCAACCAGGAGATAAGGTCAGAAACAGAAATTCAAAAAATAGCAACTGCTTTTTCATCGGTAGCTTAAAGAGTGCCAAGCTTGTTTTTGATGTTGACGGGAGACACCTGTACGTTAATTATACGGCAAGGCCAATGCTTAATAACGGGATGCCAAGTTCTGTAGAAGTGCCGACAGTGAACAACTATTTCGATTTAACAAAAGAAGAGTAAGTGCTATGGTTAAAACTTATTTATTTAGGGCAAAAAGAATACCTAACCGAGAGTGGGTCTTTGGAGACCTTCTTCGTTTTGAAGAAAAAGTGTATATACACAACGGATTAGATAAAACATACTATGAGGTTGACGAAAACACTATCGGGGAGCACATTGGCTTTGCTGACTATAATAGCAATTTAATTTTCGAGGGCGACATAGTGCATTTTTACGATGATAGAGAGCTCGAATACGTCATCGAATACTCTGTCAGAGTATCAGCTTATGTTGCTCGTCTCATTGGTGCTAAGAATGACGATCCTCGCATGTGGTCACATTTGATTGCTTGGCCGTACATGGAGGCAAAAGTGATAGGCAACATATATGACAACCCAGAATTGATTGAAAATAAATGATCGACAAAAAGATAATACAAAAGCAGACGTGGAAGGACGAAATCAGAATTTTAATAATTGATGAAGAAAATTTTGGTTCAGTTCAAATATCCATTCCATTATATGTTAGTGATATTTTCGGCAAAGCTGATGCTCTAATATATAACCTCTTTGTAGATAACAATCATAGAAGAAATGGTGTTGCAAAAAGCCTATTACAACTCGCAGAACAACAGGCTAAGTCAAATGGAGTGAAGACAATCGGATTGGAATTTAACAAAGATGAATCTGATAGATTTGTTCTAGATTGGTATCTCCGTAGTGGTTATAAACCATTTAATAAGAAAAGTAATTTATTGATCAAGAAATTAGAGGACTAACAATGAACAGACAACAAGTAAAAGAACTTCTGCCTATAATACAAGCGTATGCGGAAGGAAAACAGATTGAGATAAAAACGAAAGGAGGTAAAAAATGGTGCACATTTGAGGAAAATGACATACAGTATCTTCCCATCATACTAAGTACATGTGACTTCCGTATAAAGCCAGAATCCAAATACCGTCCATTTAAGGACGCAGAAGAGTGTTGGAAAGAAATGTTAGAACACAATCCACTTGGATGGTTCAAAGATAAAAAAGCCGAGGGGTTCTTCACACTTAATTGTATAAGTGACAAAGACCCAAAGATAAAAACTTATGAGTATCTTTTCAACGACTGTGTCTTTATGGACGGAAGTATTTGCGGTGTAAAATTGGAGGAATAGTTATGGCATGGGTAGTAAAGAATAAAGATGGCTCTGAAACAATTTATGAAGTCAAGCCATACAAACTCAAAGATGAGTGGGTATCACGGGAAGATGGTTGGAAAAGACCCTATCAATACTTTGATATTCCACAAGGTAGTATCAAGAAGCTCGTTGGAAGAGAATTATCTTGGGATGATGAGCCAGTAGAACTTAAACAAGAATAGTTATGACAAATTCAGAATATATCAGACTGACGGCACAGATTGCCGTACTGAAAGAAGTGGCCATCGATTACAGTGGCCAGACGATTGACAACATCATCAATCAACTTGAATCAAGAACGGAAACGTGTAATAATTTAGGGAACAAACAAAAATGAAAAAATGGAAATGGAGAATCGCCGCTTTTGTGGCGTGGGTTGTTACAACACTCATCGTTGTTAGTGTTTCTTTGAGAGGCGTAAGCAAAGCTGACACGGCAACAAACCTGGTTAGCGTAGCAATCCTTTTGTTTTGGACGCTTTTGTCCTTCGCAACGAATTGTTTCACTTTTAAAAATAATAAAAACAATGAGAAAAATTAAATCAATGTGTGTGTTTATGCTGCTTATGACGGCATTGTTCTTAACTTCTTGTAGCGAGCGTATCGACGCTGGATCCGAGGGGGATTCTTGTCAACCTATATGGTTCAGACAAGGGTGTTGATGACGTAAGCCTCGTTACCGGTCGTGTGTGGTACAATCCATTTACGGAAGAGGTATATGAGTACCCGACATTCGTGCAGACAATCGACTATCCCGCTTTTACCATCAATGCCAAGGATGGTTCGGAGTTCACCGTTGACCCGACGGTATCTCTCAAGATGATTGACGGCAATGCGCCGAAGGTGTTCAAGAAGTACAGAAAGGATCTTAACGACATCATACATGGCACACTATTCAACTATGTAAAAGATGCGTTCCGTATTCAGCTCAACAAGTACACTACCGATCAGATTGTCAGCAACCGCGATATGGTGGAACGTGCTATTGAATCGCAGCTTAGTAACGCACTCGCCAAAGAACACTTCCAGCTTGAGCAGCTTACTTCTGGTCTCAAATATCCTAAATCCATTGTGAAAGCTGTCAACCAGAAGAACAAAGCTATCCAGGAGGCGCAGAGAGCACTCAATGAGGTGGCCGTTAAGAAGGCCGAGGCAGAGAAGATGCTTGTGCAGGCGCGTGCCGAACGAGAGGCTAACGAGCTGAAATCTGCATCACTTACTCCTGCCATTCTTAAAAAGATGTGGATTGAGAAGTGGGACGGCAAGCTTCCAGTTTATGGAAATGTTCCGCAGATTATGATGACGAAGTAAACAATGTGTGCCCAGTTCTAACGATTTGTTATGGACGGTGGAATCACTTTAATATTGAAATATGAAAGAATTAAGAAGGAAAACATTTAAGAACGGCGTCGTATATTGCCTCCAGTTAGAAGATGGATTTCTTGTTGAGACAACAGACACTTTCTTGCCTTATTACACTAAAGATGCAATAGGCAGACGTCAAAACAAGTTAGACAACAATGAGCTTGGAGACCGCACAGAACGCTGGATGATTGGTGTGTCAACAATGTCTGGATGCCCGGTTCATTGTAAGTTTTGCGCAACCGGAAACATGAAGCGTTATCGCAACCTTACTGCTAACGAAATTGTTGACCAGGTTGAATTTGCTATCAGTCATGCTGGAGGCGCAGATCCAACTAAGGCAAAGGAGTTTAAGATCAACTACACTCGTATGGGTGAGCCGTTCTTGAATATCGAAGCTGTGAAACAAGCCATCCGTATCATCACAGAAAAATACCCAAACACACATCACTATGTGTCAACGATTGGTATTAAGGGGAGCGATTTTTCATTCATTAAGGGAAATATCACCCTCCAGATAAGTCTTCACTCATTCGATGACGAGAAGCGCAACTGGCTCATTCCGTATAAGAACAAGATGTCAATCAAAGAGCTTGGTCAGATACGTACACAGAGTAATCTGAAAACGACAATCAACCTCACTCTTGTTGATACTTCTGACTTCGATGCAGAAAAGCTGAAAGAATGGTTTGATAAGGAACATTTTTTCGTAAAGTTGTCCCCCATCAATCCTAACAACATTTCTGAAAAAAATCACCTTGGCAATGGAGTTGTCGAAGGTGTGAATTTAGTATAAATCTTTAAATTCTTACAACAATGACAGAAATCAAGAATCAATTGGATGCAATGGGCTACGATTATGCTGTGGCCATTGCGACAAAGGCTGAAATCGAAAACGGTGCGGCCTGCGGTCAGCTCGCTATCATTTGCGAGTAAGTAATTAACAAAGTCTCTCAATGCAGCAAGCACGGTACGATGTTGAGCCGTTTTAGACTGGTTGGCATTTGCTGTAGCCGTAAAATATCAATAACTGCTTAGACAATTCAGCACAGGTTTCAAGTCTTGATTTGTTAGGCAAGACTAATCATCAAGACAAGGAGCGTCCGCAATGACGTTGGAAAAAACTACGGGTGAAAACCCCGACAAAACACCAGTTTGCCGTGCTTGTCTGTATTGAAGACTTAATTAGAATGTAAAATCAAAATGGAAAAAGTTATAGAAATCAAGGTTGAAGATATAAAGCGTGCTTTTGAGGAGGCAAGTGATAGTGCCAAGAAAAGCATTCTCACATTATTTCCTCAACTCAAAGAAGCTCTTCCAGTCACTGATCGAGTGAAGACTTTTGAGGACGCTTGTCATGAAAGCGGCATTGACCCAGAGCAGTATATGAGTAAGTATGAGGATGAGCCTGCCGATGTGATTGCATACATGAAGCTACGGGTAATTTGCAAAGCACTGAATGAGGGCTGGACGCCACAGTTCGTAAAAGGAGAGTTTCGGTATTTTCCGTATTTTTACCTTTATACAAACGAAGAGATTAGCCGAATGTCGGAAGAAGAAAAGTCCCGTGTGGTCTTTCGGTCGTACTACAGCGCGAGTGCGTATGGCGGTGTGTCGTATGCGTATGCGTATAACGATTCCGCGTACGTCTTTGCGAGCGTCGGGTCTCGGCTTGCCTTTAAAACAAGCGAACTTGCTGAATATGCAGGAAAGCAGTTTATCGACCTTTGGGCTGACTTCTGTTTGACAAAGAAGTAGCAAAACGTTTGTAACAACTTTTACGGAACAAACAATGATAACAATAAAAATCAAAACTTTTCCCGATTACAAGAAGATGTTTCTTGATTGGGTGAAAGAGCCGCGAAGAAAACGTTGCAAGGAGTTCGTTGACAACATGGCTTTTAAAATCTCAGAAGAATTAGGCAATGAATTTAACACGGATCCTCTTCTTAAGGAATTGGATGTTAAATATAATACTCTTTGGATAAAGATAATAAGGGTTGTTATTCGTGTTCAACATGATACAAAAGATCTTATTGATGAAGTTCAACCAAGGGGTTTTACTGATACATTGTGATAAAAATGATTGATAGATGGAAATGCGTACTATTATATTTAACAACGCTTTCAACGACACAAGTAGCGTTTTGAACGGAACAAAAACGCAGATGAGATGCCGTGCTTGCTGCGGAGACGATGAAATATCTTTTTGCACTGACAAAGACGATGGACTGCTTACCATATTTCACAACGGATATGATATTGCCAAAGCGAATTACAAAGTAGGAGAGGTGTTGCAAATTGGGATTTTGCAAAGGTTGAAAGAGATAGAGGTTTATTCGGACCATGTTGGTGATAGCAAAATGATAATCACGGAACCCCCAGAAAGATACTGTAAAAAAACAATTCCTTTTAGCATTCAGATAACACGCGTCAGCATTGAAAGGCTAAAAGACATTAGCGACGATGAATGCTTCAAAGATGGAGTATTTCGTATTGGCGAGAAATACGGATATGAGTTTTGTAATAGTATTGAGGGTAATTTAGTTTTCCAAGAAGTCGTATTTGAATCTCCAAGAGAGGCTTTTGCTTCAAAAATAAACGAAGAAACTGGATTAAACGCATGGCGTTCAAACCCGTACATGTTCGTTTACGACTTTAAACTTATAAAAGATGGAACTAACGAAAAAAGATAAGAAGCACATTGAGGAAGAGGTCACCAAGCTGATGTTCAGATTCAATGTAGAATGTACGGAATACGCAAGGCTTTACGAGCGCACCTATCTGGAGGAACTTCAAAAAAAGATTGGTGAGAAAATAGAGTTTCTTGACCTCTACGCACATCAACAAAGAATAGCGAGCGAAAACAAAGAAAGCAAATAAGTATTTAATTCTCAAACAATAAAACGAAAACACATTTATGAAAGTAAAGATCAAAATTGTTGACCCAAAGGCTGTTGTCCCATACAAAAAGTACGATAGAGATTTCTGCTATGACTGCGTGGCGGTTTCAGAAGAGGAGGTTGCGCCTAATGTGTGGAAATACGGCCTCGGGTTTGCCTTACAGAGAGAGAAAATCACGAGAGGCAACACAATACCATGTTTCTCGTTTCGTGCCCGTTCTTCTGTATGGAAGACAGGTATGGTTCTCAGTAACGGAATAGGTACTATTGACGATATTTACACGGGTGAAATATCTGCCGTATTCTATCACGTCATGCCCAATATGCCGCGCTACAAGGTGGGCGATAGGGTGTGCCAGATGCACATAGACGCTACCACTACAATAGAATTTGTTGAGTGTGAAGAGTTGGAACAAACGGAGATGGGATACAACGGCTATGGCTCGACCGGGAAATAATACAAATATGATTGTTATAGCAAGAGCTTTCGTCAAAAAGAATCATTGGCAATTCTTTCTCCTTCCGTGCATAGGGATTGATCGATTCAGAGACCGCATTACAATCGGTATCATTTGGCTTGTGTTCTCTTTATATATTCGGTTCGAGCTCAATAGAGACGAATAGGAAACATAGGTGGGGTTTGGCTTAACGGCTACTACCCCACCTGTGTTTTCATATATTACTCATTCCTGCCTCGACTTTTCTCACATAAGATATACTTGAGCGCGAATGATACTGCAAAGACGAATATAAGTACTATCGCAATATTTCCGATTGTCTCGGACACAATTTGAAAGAATCCAGTTTTCTTCTCTTTATAGACAACCTTTTCAACGGGTACTTCTACCTTATATGGAACAGAATCCTTTACGCGAATCGTGTCTGTTTTGCTTTTATAGACGATTCTGTCCTTGAGCTTGTAGTGCCAACGGTCATTGAATATCGTATCGCCACGGACCACAACAGACACACTGTCATGCACCCATACAGAATCCGTCTTTACAAAGCTATCCGTTTGATGGATATAGCGGTCTCTATATTCCGTCATAGTGACCGGAACATACTTTGTCGTTTTGCACCCTAAAAGCACAGTACAAACGACTATAACCGCAAAAAGAATAAACAACTTGCTTCTCATACGCTATTTGATTTTGATGATTACTTTCTCCTTTTTGTCCCAAGCAGTCTTCATCGTCTGAATTAACTTGTTGGTCCAAAATCTCGAATCGCTCACCCACCCCACTTTGTCGTTTTTGCCACAAAGGATGCACCCCTCTGTGTCTTTTGCCGAGTTGCCTGAATGAATACGAACACCCTCAAATCCCTTTACGTTCAGCAGCAAGGGTAGCATCTTCTTGAACCGAGCGGAATAGGTGTAGGCGCATTCATACTCACCACTCGGGATGGCAGTCTGGCCATACACCTTCTTTGCCTTGATTTCAGATAGAGGCATGTCACTTCTGAGCCCCCTATCCGTATCCTCCAGGGCATTACACCCAAACAACCATCCGTTCACATAGATGCGGCTTATAGTATATCCCGCCTTCTTCCAGGCTCTATCAATGGTGATGATCATGATTCAGCCTCCTTTTCTTCTCTGTGACGCAGAATATCGACTACTGCCTTGGCAATGTCATCCTTATTTTCAAGGATCACCTGCATCGTCCTATCCTGCTTGCGTATCTCCTCTTTCTCCCATGCCTTTTCTCTGACACTCTTGAACTCACAGAACACGACCCAGCAGGCCCACGTCATAGAGAAAAATGGGACGGGAATAATGACACATGTGATGATGTCTATGCACATCGCTACAAAGAACGGGCAAAAATACTTAATCGCCTTCGTGCATGACTTCTTGTAGCCCGTACTTGTACTTGCCCGGCCAAGTTCGTGGGCCTTGCGGACACCTGCAATCAAATCCACTGCCATAGACACAATGATTCCGAGGAAGCATAGGAATATCAACAGTGAGGTCTGATAGAAATGCTCGTTCATGAATGTAATCAATACTTCTTTCATTGTCGTTACCTTGAATAATTGTTGATAAAATTTTTCGTACAAATTTAATAAGAAAATTTCAAACATCCAAGGCAACGACAAAGAAACATTATAAGTTCAAGTCATAGAATGGCTTTTTGCCCGAAGAAAGATAGTTTTTGCACTCATCAAGGATCTTTTGCTCAAAATCGAGCTCCTTGATATGCGGAAACCATCGGCGTATTTTCTCACCATGACGTTTGACCATTTCTCCCCAAAGGACAACAAAATCCCAACAGGAGATGTTTGTGTCTTTGATTGAGTTATAATTGGAAATTGCGGCCTCTTTGCAATGAACGTTCTTGATAAGGCACAGGTGTAGCATGGCCATGTCTTCGTCATAGCTGCACTCGCCCAGTTCACTCTTCACCTCTCGAAGCGTCTCAAGAAACGCTTCGCCATTCATCCCTATTTCGCAACTGTCAGCCAAGATGCGTATCACATTGTTCTTTACCTGCTGATCATCACAGGCAACTACTTGCTCAAAAATCCTTTTCATAATCACTGAATTATTCTGTTATCAATTTTTTCAGCTCAGCAAAATCATCTGTCGTGAACTGAATACTTTTCTTGCTGCCGAACAAAATAGAGGTAACGATGTTGTCCGGCAGGTCTATCGTCAATGCGCCGTTACCCACCGTTCCGCTAAAGACGCCAAGGTCGTAAGGCATAGGCTCTAAAGACTTGAAGATCTGAACCATATCGTTGAATACGGTTTCAACATTCATGTTCCCTTCTTCGTCGGCAATAAACAAAGCCACATTGTCAATGTTTCGCGAAAGCATCTCCTTGTTCTTTGCAATGATGTTGTGTGCCGCACGCTTCATGTAAACGGACGGGACGGCCAGTTTTGGATTACCCTGCACCATATCGTCAATTCTCGAATCTGCCCAAAGCTCTATTGATTGCAGCAGCTTTTCTTTCAATTCTGAAATGTTCATTATTTACCTCCTTTGTTGCTTTGTTGTTTGTTACCTTTCTTCAACTCAATAAAGTCATTCCAGGCCATGTTCGAATACTTCTCAATGTATTCATTCAACAAGGCGTTTTTCTGCTCGTCTGCCTGTACGATTGATTTTTTCAATCTCTGCATAAGAGCAAGATGTTTGCGCAAAGCATCATTCCCCGTCTGTGTGGCTTCGATCCTTGGCCTTACAATGCGAAGGATCTCGTCTTGAACGAGTTTTGACACGTATTGATAACTCTCCACATACTCTTCGTTTTGGTTGAGTATTTGACGATGACCACTTGTCAATCCATCCTCTATCTTGTCTATTTCGTCCCACAATGGAGTTTGGGACGGTTGGGCCTGCATGTTGATGGTTGCTCTCTGCTGTTGCAACTGTGCCAATTTCTTTGCAAACTCCTCGTTCTCTGCCTGCATCTGATTGGCTGGCGGATATTGACTGCCGAGGCCAAGCAACGGATCTTGCATATAGTTCATGTCGCAAATAATTCTAAGTTGGTGATTGATTTTGTAATTGGTGATTGGGCGCAAGCCACATGAGGCCATACGCCCATCACCAACTTACTTCTTACTTGACTTTTTTACAGTCTTCTTTACGCTCCCGCTGCCGCCGTTTGAGCCTGTCGGCAGTTGCACCCGAAAGGGTTAGCCCCCTCCAAAACCGTAACGGTCGGCGTGGAAGGAAGACCAACGACACCATAGATGCAACGGCAAGTCTTGCGGTCGGTGTAGCACATGTTGCGCTCGCCCATAGCATCAATCGCCTGCATAAGCAGCTTGTCCTGATACGGACGGGTGGCCTCCATGATGGCAACCTTCTTGTCAAGCTCGTTGAACTTGGCAGAGTACTTCTCGTTAAGGGCGTCGTATGCGTCGCGCTGATTCTTGTAAAGGCCAAACTCAGCAGCTACACTCCGGCGGTTCTCTGCATTGAGGCCCTCAACATAACCCTTGTAGAGGCTAAACTTCTCTGCAATGTCCGTCTCGCGCATTGCGTAGAACTTGTTAGCCGTATCGAGTTTCAGCCCGAACATGTCGGTGAGGAGTTTCACCTCGTCGGCACATTCCTTCTGCATCACGTCATACGCGGATGGAGAAGCATTAACGCTCGAAAGCCCGCCGTAAGTGTTGATGTTCACATTGTCAGGCATATTGCCCGTGCCAAGCGAACCGAACACACCACGTCCGCCGCCAATACCACCAGCGAGCAGGCCGAGGGCCGTACCAGCGATGCCAAGGCCCAATGCCGTGCCGGCAACGCCCTTGCTCGCATACTCTTTCTTGCCGTCCTCGTAGATTTTCTTCTCCACGATACGCTCGTTATTATTCGTCATTTCCATACTGAATGCTTTTTGTTATGACACATTAAAAAAACTAACTCAAGTAACCGATTACGATGGCAAAGTTACTTATTCTGCTACTGAACAACAATAACTTTGTCAGGACTTTTGCAACAGTATGAATAACAAGGTGTTAGCGTGACAAAGCAATCTGTCTCGTCACGCTCAAAAAAGCATTTTACGCTACATTAAAAACAAACATGAGAATCCCAACCAGGATCATTTCCCCTTCCTTCTTCTGAGGAACTCCCGCACATTCCACTTTTTGAAAAGATTAAAGTGACTTCCTGCGGTTTTCTTGCCTTGAAGATCACCGTCCCTTATAGCGCGATTGATGGTAGATTCACTCAGCCCGCTTTCGCGTTTAATGTCACCTATGGTCATATACGGATTGAAGAGATTCGGTAAGTAATCTTCGCAAAGGTCGGCAATGTCGTCATTGCTCATACCACACGCCGTTACCGGCTCGCCACGTTCCTCTTGCTCGGAAGCGAGCTTCACACGTTCTGTAATGGCCTTTAGGAGCTCATACATCGTTCTGTAGTTGAATACCTTTCGTGGATTGCCCATAATATAGTAGATAAATTAAGAAAAAAATCTTCGACCAAGTTTTGTGCTGTTGACAAACCAATCAAACGCCCCATATAGATAGAACAAGAGAATCATGAGCGACAAGCAATAGTGCGCCATCACCATGCTGTTTGTGGTGAATAGGCTACCGTATGCTATATGGATAGAGTTCACACCAAAGAAGTAAAAGAACGGTATTCTATACTTCCAGCATAGCCAAAAGAAACGACTTGCGAAAATAATTACCATAGGTAATATATAAACCATGAAGTAAATAAAACTATAGCAAGCCATATTCTCGCTTATCGAAATAAACATCTCCCTGGGATGCTGGCTAAACATAAAAACTCCATAGGAATGGAATATCATGATGAAGATAGGTACGTATTTGCAAAACCACCTAAAAAACTTCAAGATGCGCTTGTTGTACCTATTACTACCACGAAGCAATAGAGACATCACTTCGCTTATATCAAGGTCTCGTAAAACCCGAAGGGCTTGTTCTTCTTGCTCCTTATTCATAATCACATAGAATTACTGGTTAATACTGCAAAATTAAACAAATTACATATCATAAATCCGTTTTACACAAAGTTTAACAGTTAAACTTTGCAAAGACCGCCATCTCAGGTCTTTACGACACAAGATAGCGGTCTATCAATTCACAAAACCTTACACAAATACACCATGGCAATACGGCCCAATACCACTCCTGCAACCGTGCATCCAAAGTCTATCCAATCCCACTTGCCACCCCAAAGACGATCCTTCAACTCCAGGGCCGCAGCCACGCCACAACCAGCATACATAGCACAATAGGTACTATCTGCGCCTACTCCAATCACAAATCCGCCAATAAAATGCTTATAGCGATTACTGGCAAGAAACCATTTGAAAATTTTCTTCATACTTTCTGAAATTATATTGAGTAAACAGAAAAGTCAACACTATCCTTCTCGGCCCATCCCTCTTGTAGCGTATCATTGATGAATTTGATGGCACTTGTGTAGAAGTCCGAGAGCTCATCAACCGTTTTGAAGTCGTAGTACTTTGGGTCTTTGTCCGTTCCGAACTTGAACCGCACGGGGAGATTTTGACCATTGGTTTGTACGGCCAAGTCGAAGGACGCCTTGTAGTTGAACTGATTCTCTGACGACAGCCACACAGGCATGTCTTTCCAGGAGAATCCCGATAGAATCTTTGCATCCACTTGGCCATTGTGGAACTTAACGATCGTATCCCGAATCTCCTCCAATGTAGGCTTGTGGCCATAGTCCTGCTCGTACCAGTCGGAAGATCCATCCTCCTTCTCCGTGATATTCCAACGGACTTTCCATTTGTTCTTGCGTGGGTTCACACACTCAATTGGCAACACACCAATGCAGCCATTTACTTTCATTACCATAATCTTAAAGTTTTAGCATAAGACATATCTATTAAATCCCTTGCAGCGAACCGTTTTGACGCTGCAACATACGCCATTCTTTGCGTCTTCACTATCACCATCCTCTTTAAGAAGGTGTAGCTCCCTCATTTGGTCAAGGATAGACTTGTTTTCTCCGTCTCCCGTGAACACTTTGACGAGACACTCGTTAGGAGTGCCAACATTGCGAATGATAGAAATGAGATATTTACCTACAGGCAATGGCACTTGATCAGGATAGACGAACCCTTTGGGCGGAGTAATATTGTGCGTAGTATAGTTCTCCAACTCCTTGCGCTGGCGGGCCACGGCCTCATCATATTCCTTTCGTTGCACCTTGGTCTTTAGTCCGACCTCGTAATCTACCACAACAAACTCCTCGCCTACAAGATCAGCAAGGTTGACCTCTTTGCCGTCAAAGCGTTTCTTTCCATCCTCGTATTTGGGCTTAATGCCCGTTCTACTTAATTTCTTGTATTCATTCATTTTGATACCACTTAACTTGTAAAACAAATTGTGACAGTTGGCATGCTTGCATTGGCCATACAATGCAGCTATCACCTCTTGCCTTCTCTTTTTACTCTTAACACGATGCAGCTTTCTTGCAGCATTTTTCTTGTTTCTCTTACGAAGCCTAACATAATCATGCTTGTATATCACGAAACCGAGAAAATCTATCCCTTGGCATGTTGGAAACACTCTCTCATCTGGCTTTATGGCAAGCTGCATAAATTCAGAACATTCATGTACGATGTTCCGTATCATCCATAACTTTTTCTTGCTTCCTTCGAGAACAACACCGTCATCACAATATCGGTAGAAGTACTTAACCCCGAATTGATCTTTAAGGTAATGGTCGAGGAATAAAGATAAAAGCATATTGCCAAACCCCTGCGAGCTTCGAAGGCCAATGCTTAGACCATTTGGTGTCAGTCGCACAAATCGCTCAAACAAAGTAAGTAGCCGCCTATCCTTGAACAGACGGCGAAGCGCATACATCATAAAGTCTTGATTCACGCTCTCATAAAACTTTCTTATGTCGAATTTGTAGCAGTACTTCGTACCTTCCGGGTCAAGTTCCATATCCTTTTGAATATATTCCTTGAGGTCGTGCATCCCCCTACCCTTGATGCTTGCAGAAGTTGTTCTTATATATCGTCCGAAAACATGCTTCTCGACAACACGCATGATTGCATTGCAGCCGATACGCTCATCATATCTGTTGACGAATTGAATTTTACGAATTTTTTCTCCGTCCTTCACCTCCATTTCTGTATAACTCGTTATTTGAAACACGCCATCCTTGATTTCTTTTTGAATCTTTGCAATCACTTCGTCACGATGTTCAAGGATATAACGACCATTTCTCGTTTTCTTCCTCATACGCCCACGAAGGACAACATCAATTGAGTTGGATATGTTGCCATACTCAACAATCTCATCAATTAGGTTTGACGTTTTTCCTATACGCTTCATTTTCTGCCTTCAATTTTTCGGGGCCTAACTTTTTCGGCTGACATTCTGTCCCTACTAAACTCTACCCCACGTTATATATTTCAGTTTTCCGTGATTGCTCACGCTATTACTGAGGCTCATTCCCATTGGCACGACATCGGGGACACGTCCCCATCGTTGTACGCCAAAATAATTTTAAGACAAACGTTAATATTGATCGCAAGCCGAGACCCGATGTTCGCATTGACGTTCGCGGAATCGTTATTCGCATTCGCATACGACACACCGCCATTCGCATTCGCGTTGTTGTTCGACCGAAAGACCACACGGGACTACTTGGGAAATCCGCCTTCACTTTTTTGATTCATCCAAACGGCGGAGGCCGGGACGAATCCCGCCTCGCACCACGGATGGACGATTTTTCGACTTTCCGCATCATTCTATCATGCTAATTGACAAGAACTGAGATACCGAAGACGCCTCCTTGATTGTTCCTCGGAAGGCAAGCCGAGACCCGACGCTCGCAAAGACGCTCGCGGAATCGTAATCCGCATACGCACACGACACACCGCCATACGCATACGCGTAGCTGCGCGACCGAAAGACCACACGGGACAAGCTGCCGCTTTGGTAGAAGTTATCGTAGTAGTTAGAGGTTTGTGATCCTCCGTCTCGTGCCGTGACAATATCCATGAACCTGCCATGAACAACACTTTTGGGATAGAGACTACCGTATGACTTCATGCCCTGAATCGGACGCTCCGTACCGTCAGGCATAACGGAACGCCAAATGTAATCAACCTTTTCTTTGTTGAAATACACCTCCATCCACTCAGCTTTGTTTCCATACCAGTTCTCATACCCCATACATACGGGAGATCCGATGGGTGTACGCACCTCGTCGTCTTCGTTTTTGAGAACATACGCATTCGCATTTTGATACGAATCATTGCTGATAATAGGAGGCGTATCGCCATCCTTTGCGGTAGGCTTGGTGTCCTGCATGCCCGTAGCGTCGGAAGCGCCTGTTGCACGGCTGTATGAAGAAGTACCTGCACCGCACGTTCCTTGGCTATCGCGCTCGCCATACTTGGCAAAGAAGAGGTTGCCAACATCCTTGTGCATTTCCCAGTCTATCAACTGGAATCCTGCGCCACGGTTTCTTGCATAAATTTTGAAGTCTCCGCAGGTGATATTACCAGTTGATTGCACGCCGCTGATGGAATAGAGGTAGTCGTCACGCAGCAGGGCCTCATAAACGCCAACGAGACATTCTTCATGCTCAACCCAATCAGGTTCAATGGCCTCTATTCTGTCGCTCTTCGTAAGGAGGACATAATCAAATGGGGCATCATTGGCAATGGTGAATGCGAGCGTAACAGCATTCTTGGGTATGCTGGTAAAGCAATACATTCCGGCAATGAGGCCACTATCCGATGAAGCCTTCATGCGCTTAACGATCGTCCCGTTAGCATCAAGCATAACTGCGCCATACAAGGCTGACGGCCGCGACGGGTATCTAACCTGCTCGTACCCACTTATTTCGACAGTTACATAACTATCCGAGCTCGTCACGGTTTCTGCCTCTGCAAGCGTTGTGTAATCAAGGTTTGCACGAACCGCATATCCCTTCTTTACGGTGAGGGATTCAAACTCTATTTTTTTGAAATCAAACGATGCGGGACACTTCTTGAGAGAGCTAAACAATGAGTACTTTTCCTTGTTGAGAATATCGTTGATACCCTTGTACCAATAATGCGGCTCTCGCATCATTACATCACCCATCTCACCCGTCAGCTTGGCGGGTGTAGCCTTTGTCACGTCTGCCGTATCTGCGAAGAAATTGCTATTCTTGTCGTGAAGTTGGCAAACAGTAACCTCCTTCACGCCCGTCTTCTTCGTAAGGACACGATGGCGATTCGCCAGAATCTTTGCGATATGACCACTCGGTACAAACGCCTTGTCATATTCGTAACCCGTCTCATTGTCAAGGTTGGAAATGTTGGCACTATCTGAGACACTATCATCAAACTTGATCATAGTGTATTCAGGTTGGCTCACATTGAGCTCGGGATAATGAGAGACGTATGCAGCAAACGTCTCGTCGTCAACGTAACGGGTGAGCCTATACGACCCCACGAGGGCGCAGGTGTCCGTATAACTTCCTCCCTCATCAACACCGCCAACGTTCATATACTTATCAAGCAATGCGCCGTCACCCTCAATGTCAATACCCGTGATGCGGATTCTTTTGACATTAACGCACTTGTCAAGCAGCGTTTTCCAGTCAAGGTTGGGACAACCCGAGAACACAAAAGTATTCACATTGGTGAAACTTTCAACTGAAAGGCCCGACGGGGTGAGCTTTGACAAATATTCCAGCCGAAGCGAAGTAATGGTACCAGGGAGATAGGCCGACGTGACGGGAGCACCCTTCGCAAAGTTGACGCTCTCAACATTTGTTCCCCTTGCATCAAGATACTCAAGCCTTGTCTGACTGGAAAGATCAATTTCTTTCGACGTATTGCTGCCCGTCTTGGCCTGCGACTGATTGCGAAGGTTTATGCGCTTGAGAGACTTGCACGCATTCAGAACAAGCCACCATCCAGTAGAGCCAGTCCCAGCAGATTGCAAATTCAACTCACGCAGCACATCACACTTGCCGAGGTCAAGGCCATTCTTCAAGTGATCGGCTGCGCCCGTCATGTCAAGCACGCGCATTCTACTTGCTCCGTACATTCTCAATGGGTCATTGACTGTATATGCGCCATTGATGGTAAGTGTGGCCACCTCTCCCTCCTTGACAATTCCCGTGTTCTCGATGTTCGGGGAGTTGTTCGTGCCATATCCGAAGGCATACACCTCGTTGGCCGTTATCTTTATGCTGTCAGCAGCATCGGCAGCATTGCGGGAAATGTACATGTCAACATTGTCCGAAGTGAAGTTGCTCGTCCCATACTTTGCGTCAAGCAATGCGAAACGATTCTTGATGAAGTACTCACGATGGGAGATGTTAGAACCCTGCAAGGCATAGATAAACGGCCACAACTTGCCGTACATTACCTGAACGGCAGGCTTGATATATTTCAACTCGCCAGACTTGTTAAATGCACGGTCTGACCAATGGCCACTTTGTTCCTTGTTAAACATGTTGAGCACACGCTCGTTGGTCATTACCTGCCTCAGCTTCGCCGCACATCGCTTCAAATCATCTTGCAGGTTAGCAAGCACCAAGTTCCACAACCAACTATCACGGCCCTCGAAGGCGTACTTACTTGCCTCTGCGTCGTAAGTATCTCTATCCGTCGTATATACATATACAAGGAAGCAGTCGTTGCGTTTACCAAGCTGAGTGTCTCCGTCATAGTAGGTGATATACCATTTCAGTCCGTCCCATGTACGAAGCATCATGTTCTTTGCCCGTTGATCAACAGACAAGAAATAGTCCGTCCACAGGTAGTAGGTAAGAATGAAATCCTTGTCGAAATACTGATCAATCTCATTGACAAACTTCTCACTTTTGAAAGTTGAAAGGTCGTTTGGATTTGCACCTGCCGGGACACATGACCTTATCCATCCAAAGAGACGCTTCAAGGCGTTCTTGCGCGGCTCGTCAAGTCCCGCCCACTTCACATCGTCGGGATAATTGGTTTCAAGCCCCTTGTCGAAATTGGCAATGAGGTCTTCATCGCTATCGCTTTGGAACAAGCAGGTCTTCTCGCCATTGTTGAGCGTTTCCAGCGTGAGAGGACACTCGGGAGTAAACCCGTCCAATCCAGTCATGCCAAACAAGGTTTCACTCTTCGACTTCTCATTGTTGAAGTTGTACTGACCATAGTACTCGCTCTCGCTATCCACCGTTTCGGAGCAAAAAATGTCGATAGGAATGCCATCAATAGCCGTGCGAATATTGACGGCAGACAAAGAGTTGCCGCCTTTCTCATACTGATAGCGTTGCGGAGGAGTAAGTAGGCCGAGCTCCTTGAACACGTCATTGAACAACTTTGCGCCACCCGTATTGAGCGACATGGAGCTATCTGAGTAGTCAGACTTGCAGCAGAAGAGATTCATGAGGATAGCACCCGGCCGCATAGAGTAGCGATTCTTTCCGTTAGGATCCAAGACGCCGCCAACGGTAAAGGAAAGTGTCTCTCCTCCCTTGGCGCAGTAAATACGAATATTCTTTGACGGGTACTTGGTAGAAGACGTTCCCTGGATGCGAATATTGCAGTCGCGGAGAATGAAGTCATACTCCTTGCCATAGGGCGAGTAGAAATAAATGTCGGCCTTAAAGTCCGTCTTCTTATTGTTCTCGGCATACACGTCGTCGAGCTTGTTTGCGCGAACGATGCGCAGCACGCCCTTACCCTTTGCGCGGATTTTGTCAATATCCACGCCGCCAGTGTCTCCAAGAATGTTGTTCTCGTCAAACAAAGCCATCATCTCGTCGCTCGTATCGGCATCTACGGTGTTGTTGCCAAGCTCCTCATCGTCACTAATGGCACGACGATAGATGCGGACGTTTTTCACCTCCACATCGGCCTCAGAGCTCTCGATACTCAGCTTCTGAGGGTTGTCTTGCGCAAAATTGAACGAGTTGTCGTAAATGTCCGCACCAGTTCTGTTTCCGTTGACATATAGGTGCATAAGGCGATGATTGTCTTTCGTGTCAATGGCAAGGGCTATCTTGTGGTACTTGTCAGGCACGAAGTTTGTTCCGAGCTTGATCTCACGGGTCACTTGTTCGTCATCCTCGTTGGTGTAAGTGATCGTTTGTCCCGTCTTGAAACTCGCTTCCTCTGAGGTTACAAGCAGACCCTTACCGTTATCAATACAACTGATAACATTGGCCGACCGCTTCATAACCCTACTTACCTTGACGGTCATCTCAATGGTAAGGCCGGTCGCCTTGACATCACGCTCGAACGGCTTGTAGTCAAAGACAATCTTTGCGCCATTGGTCAGTTTGAGGCTATCACCAGTCCAACCGTTACTGCTCCAGTCGAATCCTTGAAACTCAGTAGTGATACCTCCCGATTCCCATTGCGCTGGATTGCTCTCTGAGTTGCTTCGTCCGGCAGCATCAAACTTCGCCACAAGGCCATAGGTGGCCTCATTGAGATTGATGCTACTTTCTGCCACTTCAATGCCAAGCTGATAACTCTTCGTTCCTACCTTCATAAGGAGGGTCTGCTTTCCCTTTGTGGTGAAACGGTTGGTGTAGTACTGCATGGAACGCGGGGCATTGATGGTATTCGTCAACTTCTCATTCAGATAGACCTCAACCAAGGCAGGAGTTGTCTCCGGATCGTAAGCAATGAAGGCAAACGTCGTCTGGTCATACTGAGACACAGGTAGTGACGGGCTAAGATGATTCGTGGTAAGAATCGTTCCCGTCTTATCGGTGTATTTCACGCCAATAAACGGCTCATTATTACCCGCCTTGAGAATATCCATGAAGATGCTATCACTCTTCAATCCGTCTCGCTCAGCAACAAGTTGAACCGTATGCCTTCCCGCAGAAAGCGTAGAGGCATTGATCGTAAATGAGCCATTCACCGTTCCACTCTTGCTGATAGTCTGTGACACGGGCGTAGAAGAACCGTCAACGTGCATTGATACGTCTTTCGTACCACTACCAGTAATCGTAAACGGAATCTCAATCGTTTCACCATTCTTGTAACCGCCTCCAATAATGGTAGAGCCAAGGTTGTACGAACTTGTGAGTTTGAGTGTGACAACAGTAACGGACGCATAGGCCCGCTTGGTCTGCTTCGTTCCATCTTCGGTAATGGCCACAACATCAACGTTTATGTCCGTGACACCTACAAGCAAATAGTCAGACACGTCAAGCGTGTAGCTACCCGCGCTGACATTCTTCGTCGTTACTTGATAGGTTTGCGTAGTACCACGGGATATAGTAATGGTTATGTCTGCCTTGATACCGTCGCTATCTCCACTCGAATTGACATGGTTGTATGTGTAGGACAACTGTACGTTATCGCCCTCTTTTACCTGCTTCTTGTCAACGGACGCAGATATTAAGATCTGGCTTGCGGTAGAACCACCACCGCCGCCGCCACCGCCGCTAAATTCAGCGGAGGCAATAACAGTGCCCTTCTTATTGCGAATATTGATGGTGTTCTTGTCTTCACTCTCAATCACCTCCATTCCACCAATGGCAGCGTCACTAATCTCGTTGACTTTTGCCGTAATGACCTTGTTTTGTACGGGATTGGTACTATCCTGGTCCAAACTCTCGTCCACGGCGATTTGGTCTATATTGAGCGACACATTCCCGTTGCCGTCCGGCGCGATCTCTGATCCGTTGAGCGAAATAGATTTGATTTTCCCGCCGCCGTACTCTTCCCAACTCTCGGGAGTGAGAAATTTGTCAATACTACTGGCCGTAAAGCGGTAATCGGCCCACACGCCAGCAGACAGCTCGAAAGTAAGGATCATGCCGGGCTTGTCCTCGTCCTTAATTTTCGCATTGGCAAGTGCTGCAATGGCCGTCTGCTTGGTGTAGAATCCATTGCTAAGAGGCTGCTCATTCGTGACATTGTAGAATCCGCTACCCGAGCCACTTCCGCTTACCTCAGAAAGCGTGCCATCCTCTTCGCTCCATGCGTAGATAGATGCGCCGTGAAGATACAATTTGTCCTTCAAGACGCTCGTCCTGCTGTCGTCCATATAGAGACCGGCCTTGCCCCAGTTGTTGACATAGTTTGTACCGCTTCGCCCGACAAATACCAGGCGGGCCGTATCAAAGAACACACCATCAACATCAATGACAGAAACCTGCTCAATGGTTACGTCCTCCACAAAACCGTCGAAGCGGGCCGTAGCGCCATCCCTTGCAGAAATAGCCACCTCCTTGTAACCAGTCTCAACGGCCTCAGCACGTTCCGCAGCCGCATCAGCCGCCTCGGCAGACTTGGTGGCCTTGGCCGCAGCGTCCGTAGCGAGTTGCGCCGCCGTTTGTGCCGAGGAAGTTGCCGTGTCGGCCTTGGCCGCCGCATCCGTAGCTTTCTGTGCCGCCGCATCCGTCTTGGCCTTTGCTTCCTGCGTGGCCGCATCGGATCTCCCAATGGCTTCCTTTACCGCGCTATCGGCCTTGGCAATGGCTTCCTGCGTGGCCACCTCTGCCTTGGCCGCTGCATCCGTAGCTGGCTTGGAGAGAAGATTCACGGGGGCACTTACAAGTTGGCCTCCCTTCATGGTAGGAAGGCTTTGCACGCCATCGAGGGTATCGACTACTTCGAGCTCGCTGACATCCTGCGATTCCACCTGTATATCGGCGAGAACGGCTTTCTTAATCTCGTCTTTTTCCTCTGTTGTCATATATTTTTAGTTTAGTTTAAAACACTTGGATTTAACACTGATTTTGCATAAATATACTTTAAGTCTGCATCCGTAGCCAACTCAAAGTCAGATGTGTTGAGTATTGTCCACGAACATCCGTCTGCACCAGGCTGAACAAATGCCTTCAAACGGACACGGCAGAAGTTGCCACCCAACTTGACACTCGTAATGTGCGTGTTGCGGTAAAGGAGACATTGGGTTGGATCATTGTTTGACGGTATGGTAATGAACGTATCTGTGGCGGTAGCGTTAATAACGTCACACTCTACTCCGTCGATTTCCTTGTATGCGGGCAGGACAAGGCCAGCCTCGGCCCGCTTGGTGTCACTTACCATCACATTCATTCCCGTATCAACTGACGGCCATTGCGTTTGAGCAGCGCCCACGTTATTGTATGGCGAACCGATTGCGCCAATAAACTTACCACTGTTTGCGACGACCGTTCCTTCATACTGGCCGTTCTTGGCAACCATGTTTCCATCTTTGTCAATTTTGAAGTTGCCGTTTATGGTCGCATAGCCTTCCAGTTGTATATTATCGGCAAACAGTTTGATGCTTGACTTACCGTCCTCTCCCTTCACCTCAACACCTATGAGGGCAAACTTGCCATCACTACCCTGCGAATAGATACCGACGCCAGTAGGCTTCACCATAATACCGCTATCTGCCAATACATTTCCGTCCTTGTCAAAATTCTGTGCAGCAATATTGATTAGCTTGTCACTCTGTTCGAAGAGCGTGCGATACTTATAGGTGAGGCTATCCACTTTGTCTGTGCTTAGGACAAGCATGTACAGATAGATCTCGCCAGTGAACGACAACTTGAAGTCACCCGTGCCGTTCCAAATACCTTCACAAGTGAATTGCTGGTAGCCGTCCGTCACACCGACCTCCTGCTCAATGTTGAACGATTCAAAATCGGCAAATCCCGTCTTATCCACACCCTCAAAGGTGACAGTGAGTTTTCCAGCAGTAGCGCATCGGTAGAAGAAGGCAAGATACACGGGTTGCGCCTCCTTCGTCCCGTCCGCATTCGTTGGCATGTCGGGCTTCTTTGCGAGATTCTTATTCTTCTGACAGATGTACTTGTTCTTGATATGTACGACCGTGCGGCCCATGTCCTTGACAACAATGGCGCTATCGCCACGCTTGGATAGCACGTTATTGTTCGCATATATCCATTTGTTGCCAACGAGGAAGAATACCGTCTCGTTCTGTGTGCCCCATTTGTCAAAGCCTTCGTTGAATGAGGGATTGCTAAGATACCCCCTGTCAGGCATGAGGTCTTGGCGCACACCCTCCACCGCACTCTCTATCTTTCCGTCCGTAACCTCGAAACGGGTCTTTACGTCTTCACCCGTCTCAAGCAGGAATGTACCCTTCAAAAAGGCATTGTCGCAATAAAGACCGTCACCGTTAGGCTGATTCGAGGCAGGAAACCAATCATCATTGATTCCGTCAAGGTTGCCAAGCCGGGCGCGAAGAGATCTATCAAATCCTTTGCGATTCACGCCATTCATGACATCTATGCGAGGATTTCCATCCTCTGTTGCCGAAATCAGGACGAGATTCTGACGCTTTGTATTGATGGTGTTGCCCATAAGGACACACTCGTCTCCTACGGCTGGAAGGGAATTGGCAAACTCGCTTTTGGGAATAATCACGCCGTCTTTCGTAACACTCGCCACCTCGGCCCAATAACTCTTCAAGTTTTTGCCTGTAAAGGTTTGGCAACGTACAAGGTCGTGGGCAACAAACGCATTCTCCTGCTCAAACTCAATAACATAGTTGTCCTCGTATTCTTTGACGGACTTGATTTTTCCATTGGCAGCACTCACGCATATCTGGCCTCCAACACTTCGGATTTTCTCGATCAGCAGCTCGAAAATAACCATCGTTTGGCGAACAGTAAGCCTATCAAGAGTAAGATTAGCGAGCTTTGAATCGTCTATCCAAAGCTTGAATCCGTTTCCGTTGAATCCGTCAACGAAGTTTGGCGTGCCCAAGTACCCGCGCAACTTCACAATATCAGTCTCACACATACCGTCATTGCCAAGTCGCGTGCCGTGGCCTTCCGCACCGCTAACGAATGTCCCGCTATCGGACACGATCACGTCGCCTTTTACTGTGGCGCGTCCATTGCTCTGAAATTCGCCGACGGTTAGCCTGTACTTGGTCGAATCATCATGCAGCTTGGACAGATAAGCCTTATCAGTGATTGACATATTGATGTTAGAGCCGCCACCGCCAGCAAGGTTGGCAAGTGGCCTTACCACCTCTCCCTTGACAGAATCGACGATATTCTTTACGTCACTTTGGGTTATTTCAAGAGACTTGACGAGCTCCACATCAACCTCCATCAATACAGAGTTTTCTGCCTTGACCGTAAAGCTGCTGACAAAAAGCTCATATTGCTTGCCATTATACTCAACCTTTATTTTTGAGTTTTCGTTCAACCTGCTCGCAAACGATGGATTCTCCTGCAAGAATACGCGAGAAAACTTGACATTGATGTTGAATTGGTCTTCGTTGTTCTCGAACATATACTTGATAAGCGCATCATCCAGTCGCTTCTCTGCTGCAGTAACGAGTGAATACGGCGCTTTGATGCCCGTGATAACAAACTTTTCGCCCTTCTTTGGCTTGAAGTTGTTCGCAGCGTTAGGCATGATGATGCCAAGTGTGCTTGCGTCTTTTTTCAGAGCAATCCACAATTCATGTTTGCGGGAATCTTGGTTGTATGTGTCCGACGCTGCCTCATCCGGAGAGAGAATATAGTCGCCAGTTTCTTTGCCGTCAATCTTTTTCAGGTTCCCGATAGCATCCGTGCTGACAGGATTGTAAAACTTCTTCCCATCCGAACTCTTGTGTGTCTGAATTTCGAAGCTACAAGCGGGACAGCCAATACTATCTACCAAATTGATTTTAGCGGTATCTGACGCCAATGCACTTGCGAAGAGGTCGAACCCAAACTCTCCGCTAAACTTGTGCAACTTCAAGTAGAAATAGGGATGAATGTAATTCCCACTATCGTCCTTGATGTCGTTATCCTTTGCGTCAAAGGCCACATCGGCAATCTCACCGAACAGTTGGCCAAGGCCGTCGCTCTGTATAACGTCGTTACGGATTCCGTTGATTGCAGGCTTTATATCATCAAAAGAGACGCTGCCCTGATGGGGCTTGCCTACCTTGTACAAGTTGGCGAATTGATAAAACTCACCGCTTCCATCCGGCTTCTCGTACTTACCATTCTCTGCCAAATAGAATCTGTTAGCGCCACCACTTTTTCTGTAGATACTCGGCATAAGGTTTTGGGACGGAAAGACAAACTTTCTATCCTTAATTTCCACCTTCGATGCTGTTTCCTCGCCAGTCAATCCATACGGCACAAAACCGTTGTAGTATTCCATCCCGCATATAGCAGGGACGGCCTTGGATATGTCGGCAAAGATTATCCCGCCATCGTCATACCTAAACGACATTCCTTCGGAATAGAACCAAAGTTCCCCGTCACTCTTTTGGCATGAAACGCCTATCGAGCCTTGAATGGATGCGACGATGTTGAGGTAGCCACCCGTATGATCACCGTCTGACACTTGTTCGCGCTCTTTTACATAATACGAAACAAGATGAACAAACTTGTAGTCGCCAGGAACGGGGCAAACAAAATTGTCGTCAAGTGAAACTTTCTCTGTTCTTGTCCCGTCAACAACTATCGAATATGACGATTCGACAATAGCGAAAAGGTTGTCACATTGATGCTTTTCGTAACGAACTTCACACCGTATTCCAGACAATTTGATGCGAGTGCCGGCATCACAATGTCCGATATGCCACTTTTGGGAAAATTCTTTAAAACACGGTTGGTAATTGCTCCACACTTCGCTGACATAGACATCAATGGTGTTGTCATACTGGCCATCCTTGATCTTGCAAAAGGTAAAAGTCCTGCCAATCGGGTTGTCCAGAGCATATAACTTTTCGAGATTAACCGTTACGTCCTCTTTGTCAATATTCGCAGTATTGAATACGGCAAGTCCAAACTCTCCATCATTGGGGTAGTATTCCGGTATATTGTCGGAAGAGCCACGGCCCGTGATCATATCAACAATCTTCGTGTTTGCATTCTCACGAGATATGGATAGCAATGCGTCATTGCGACCGTACCTCACAATGTCCTCGTCGTTATCGGTCAAATCATGCTGGACTTTACCAACATGGCACACCGTTCCTACCCAATAGTAATCCAACTCAAACTCTGTATTGATGAGCTGAATCACATTGGTGATATATTCGTCCTCAAACGATATTTCCTTCACGTCGTCCGTGCCATATCCGTTATCGACAACAACATAATACCCCCTATCCCCTTGGGTCTTTTGTGGAAAGTAAAGGCCACAGTAAGCAAGGGCACTATTGATTCTGCTGACAAACTCACGAATAGTACCTCCAAACTGGAATTTGGTCTGATTGCTAACATAACGGTCTCCTCCATGGGTGTCCTTGTCATAGTCTGACACGACATCAAAGAACAATGTATTGTCAAGAATCTCCCTTCGTGACGTAAAGACAATCTCATGCTTGTACATCATGGATTCATTGTCCTTGCTCGAAGAAGGAATGGACGTTACGAAGAATCGCTCGCCAAGAAACTCTACAAATTCATCATACGTCCAATCATCATCAAGGGGACGCTCATAGTAGATGGTTGCCGTAAGCGTAGGCGCGCCACCCATACGCTTACCACTATAAGTATATGAGCCGACAATCGCCTCCTCGCCTTTGGCAGGAAAGCTCACGGCATTTCCATCCACAAGCCTTTGAATATGTAACGCGCTCGCCTTCATTTCTATTCGTTAACAGTTTCCTTAGTCTGAATACGTCTCTCTTCCTTCTCGGGAGCAACCGCCTCGTTGCCCATACGGATTTCCTCGTCGGGAGTTGATACCGTGTTCTTCTCCACGCCTGTCTTCGTTGAGATAAGTCCTGCTCCACGAAGCGTGCAAAGCATCTGGTTCCATGCTGCCTCGTCAAACGGTTGCCACGTCTTGAAGGAAGTGCTGATACGCATTTCCTTGAAATCTGTTATGGCAGTCGGATTCTCACCAGACGAAACAAGTTGCTTGGCAAGTCCCTCCTTGAAAAGACGGGAATGTTTGCTGACGAAGTTCTGCCACTCAATGACAGCATTTGATGCCGTCTCAATATCAAGCGAACGGGTCATTTGAATGGCCAGTCCACTAATGTCTCCACTCGACTTAACGTCCTTCGGAAGGATGAATGTACAACCGCACCCAATCTGAATCAAATCAAGAATGGACTGCAAAAACTCTATCATGTTTGCAGGAGAAGGAGGTGCTTTGAACTCGGCGCTTCCCTTGCCGTCAATGCTGGAATCGTTCAAGATGATTGAGCCGGCTATCTTCTTGGCCGTCTCGTTGAACTTACCCTTGATGTAGAGAATACCCCATCCATGACGCTTCTGAATCACGCCAAAGATATTGTACATAATCTCAAACAATTCGATAAGATTCTGCACATTGTTCCATGCTACATCACCACGCTTCGTAACAAGCGGGCTCTCGGAGAAGCCATGGACCTCCTCGTACTCCAAATTCCAACCCCGTTTTATCTCTTGCGTATCAACGTCTGTAACAAAAGAATCCGTGAAATGGTAATGCTTCGTATCGTCGTAAGCATCAATGTGCCGAACATTGTCCTCCGTTCTGTAGTACACACAGTCAAGCAGAGGCTCGCCATTATCATCCTTGTGCGTAATGATTTGGTAGCCGTCGGAGTAGGAGAAAAGACGGGACTTCACCTCGTTCTTCTCATTCATATAGATAAGGAGGCCAACGTCGCCATTGCTCTGTTGGATCGATACGGCTTTAGTGCCAATTCCGTCCTGGTTGCTATTCTCCCAATGCCATTTGAAGTCGGCAAAGTTCTTCTTCAACTTCTCACTTGGGTTGCTATCGTGAAGTACATGAACACGCTTGTTTCCACCAAGAGAAAGCACGACTTTCTCCAAAATTCGCTTTTGGAACGGGATGCCGATGCGCTGGAACTTAATCTCTTGGTAGCCGCCATCGTCGAGTTTCACGCATATACTCGGGAGGTTGTTGTCAAAAATGACATCATGGCTATACGGGTCAAGCTCCTTGGCAAACCGCTCCTGGCTGATAATGGTCTTGCTTACATGTGGAAGAATGGCCTCTCTCCGATAGTCCGTTCTTGTGTTCGCGCCGTCGGTAGAATCATTAACGGACACTACGGACGTTCCTCTCAAAAACGGCTTCTTCAAAAGCAGCTTCTGAGGGTTGTTCAAAAAGTCGTTAATTATATCTTGTCTCTTCCTACTCATTACTATGATCTGTTACTTGTTCGTTATCAAAATCTTCATTGTTCTCCGACGGATCTATGAGGCCGTAATGGGTGCAGCAAGCCTTCTTCGCCGGCCAATAGTTGCACTCTCGGTTGGTGTTAGGACAAACAATGTCGTGCTTGCTCGGAACTACGATGATGCGCCTTTGCTTTTGGCTCTCCTCCATCTCAAACTTATCGTTCAACTTCACGCGAATGTCGGCCTTCATCTTCAAAGCATCCTTGGCCTCCAAGTCTCCTGCGTTGAACGAATCCTCAATCTGCGTGAGCATTTTGAGCAGCTCGGCCTTGTTCTCCTCTCGCGTAATGGTTTTGTTGGTGACAACTCCGACGCCGAAAGGCTCAAGCAAAACGAGTAGCTTCTTGAATCTCGGCGTATTGTAGAATCGTTCAGCGTCCTTCTCGCTCTTGTTGTAGGCGAGGCGGTAGGCGAGCGACTTATCCTCAAGCGAATCGCACAGCACGGCAAATGCCACATCTTTTTCTGAAACAGATTGCCAATCCATGCGTGCGGATTCCAAAATCATTCTTACATCTTCTTTTTTTATCATAAGTCAATATCTTTAATACCACATTGTTTCGTCGAAAATGCTCTGCTTACCACGTCGGTCGCTATCCATATCGCTCTCCTCATAAGCGGCCTCAAAGCCTCGTTGAAGTTCCGTGCCATACTCCATATCCACACATGGGTACATACGCATGGCGCACGGGTCAAGCAAGTCCATAGAACGCCCTTTGCCAAGGTTGCGATTCATGTCCTTCTTGTTCATCAATCGCTTCTTTCCCGACTGCATTTTGAAGAATCGCACTACGCTACACTCCTCAAGAAACTCATTCTGAATCGTAACACGATACTTTAGGTTTTGGTGAGTATATGTTGAATTTGACACCACGTCGGAGAAGGTCAACTGGCCACGCTTGATCATGTAGCACAGACGCATGTAGCAAATGTCTTTGAGCGTCATTCCCGTAAGAGCGTACAAGCCTATGGCACGAGACGCTGAAATGTATGGGATTGCGTCGGGAATGTAGTCACTGAAATATCGGCCGGCAGTAGCATCATAGATAATGTGGCTCTCTGATACTCCGTTTCGGGCCGCGAACACTTTTGCCTTCTCTGCATTCAGTCTCGGCGTAGTGTGCATGGCAATCTCAACGTCCTTCACATGAAATCCGTTCCAGGCCAACATGAGCGTATTGTCGCTTCCAAAGTCAGCAAGGTCAATCGTTACCCAGTTGTCTCCGTTAACGGCAGGGTCGTTCAGGAACACATCGCGGGCAGATTGGCTTGGTATCGGTATGCTTTCCTCCTCCTCGGGATCAACATTGAAGTTTCCCTCCAAAAGGGCCTGCGCCATTCTTCCACCCGATGCAGCAACAGAACCGATATAGTTGGCATTGTTACCAACGAGACCCTTATTCTCGCTGATTTTGCCCTTGTAGAACACGAAACTTTTTATCATGTTCTTATAGGTAAAATTACCACCTACGGCTGCAAGTTTTCTGTCAATATCGAGTTTGCATTTCTCATAAACCTCACGCTTGGTGTCACCCCAAACAACATCCTTGACAGTCGGGCCATTGCAATAGAAATATCTAACTTTCCCGTCACGTTCTGGAATAACAAAACCATCTGGGCCTATATACCAATCAAGGAATATTCTCGTCCAATGGCTACGCTTTGGATTGAGCGTTGCAAAGAATTTACCCGTAAACGTCTTACTCTGACCGCGATTTCGGGTCATTACATAAGAGAATACCTCCCATGACATTTCCGTCAACTCGTCAATGGCAATCATATCATACTCCCATCCTTTTGCACGCTCTCTTAACTTATCTATGTTAGAATCATCAAGATACGTCAAGTCAACGAACGTTCCGTTAGGAAATGATACGCGAGGAGAGTCGCTTTCTTTAACCCTTATATAGTCAGAGCCGAATATCTGCTTGAATTTCTCAACAAAACCACCACCAGCCTTTTGGTTGCCAAGCGAACGACGTGAAATCATCGCACGGAAATCTGGATCTGTCATTAGCGGCTCTGCCATAGCAAGTACCAAAGCAAAGCTCTTTCCAGCAGCCAAAACTCCACCTCCGACTACAACATCGACATTACTCTTCACAAAGGATTTCTGAAAACCCTCCTGCGGCTCAATTGTTATGTCTTTTACACTACCCATGCTGCAAAAATACGAAGTAATACATTATTACATATAGCAGAATAAATATTTATTGGTCAGCTGACCAATATAGTTCGCATTTTATTTTTTTACTGTAAGTTATAGTCGTATTTTTGCGGTACATTTGTTAAAATACGAGAAAGAATGAAGTTTACAAAGAAGCAACTTTTAGACACCCTAAAGGGTAAGCTCACCGCAAATGGGAAACACCTTTCCATTAGCGACAAAACCATTACGAGCCTTAGTGATTCCCACTACGACTTGTTGGTTAACGAAGAGACGGAACTGGACGACTTCGTGTCGAGGATTCTTCCGCAGTTTGTCACGCTTAATGGCAACTACGAGAAGGACAACGCCGACTTCATCAAGTCTTGGCAGAAGGATCACCCTTCGGGCAATGGCGGCAAAGGTGAGGGCAATGGCAATGCCGACGACAATGGTAACGGAAACGGCAATGGCAATAGCGGCGGGAGTAGTCCCGAGCTGACTGCATTGCTCGAACGGCTCAATAAGCTGGAGGAGAAAGAGGCCGCCGTCGAGGCCGAGAGAAATCTGTCTCAGAAAAGAAGTGAACTTCGTGCCAAGTTGAAGGAGAAGGGTGTGAAGGACGACAAGTGGGCGGAGACTTACTTGAAGAAGCTGACCATCACGAATGATTCAGACCTTGACAAGGAGGCCGCAGACGCTTTGGAGTTCTACAACATGGCCCATTCGTCCACCACGCACAACACGCCTGGAGGTAGCGGCGGTAGCGAGGAGAAGACGGACTGGTCCGACGTTATCAACATCATCAACCCTGACGCTGGCAAGTAACAGTTTTCACCCTTAATTACAAGAATCATGGCAAAGAATGATGATTTTTATTTGAATCGCGGCATTGGCGGTTATTTCAGTGGCCGCACGCTCATTCAGGCAAGCGGTAAGATTGGCGGCCATCGGTCTGTCTTCGTGAATATCGTTGGCAACCGCAAGGACGCACTCCGTTATCCTACGTTTGGTGGCGTGCTGCTCAATCCGTTTAAGGGCCGTGCGAAAATCAACGCGGGAGACCTTGTGGAGTACGACCCCGGCATTGAGGATCCCGAGACGGGCCCTTCTGTGAAGATCATGAAGATTTTCGAGCTCGCCAAGAATGTTGTCGCTACGGACAAGACCATCAAGATCGTTCGCAATGGCTACCGCCACATCCCCTTCATTGGAGACAATATCATGGCCGCGCCTTCTACGCTCGACGGCAAGGGTACGGGAATCACCGTTGTTGGTGTCACGGAGACAAAGGAAAGTGGCGTGGACGTATGGGAGCTCACCCTCGGCGCAGAATTTGGTGCTACGGCGAAAAAGGGAGACATTTTGGTAGAGGCCGCAAAGGCTGGTGCAGAAACCACCGCAATGGTGACTAACCCCAACGCCTATGCGGATTCCGACATGGACTTCTTCTACGACCCGAACATCTCTCGTTCGTCCGAGGAGTATGGCGCACAGTATTCCTTCACGCCGGCCTTGGCCAACTCCGACACCATCCTGCACTTGAAGAAGATCAACAAGTTGCCACCCGCCGTTCTCGCTCTCAACCAAAGCAAGGTGAAGGGCTGGTTCTATCTTTAAGTTTCAGTCTCACAAACAGGTAAAAAATTAGTATTTAGGATTATGCAGCAATTTGATTTTAACAATTCGAGATATGCCAAGCTCTTTTCGAGCAAGGACAACTTGAATTTCCTCAAGACTTTCCTTGATCAGAAGAATCTTCTCTACACCAACTATGGCTGGTACAGCACGCAGGGCCATCGCGCCTCCATGCCAACGCCTACCGACTATGACGGTGTGGCCACCTATAGCGTGAAGTCAAGGAAGGCCGAGGCCGCTCCGTTGATGCACCTCCGTGCCCCGCTTGGCGATGCTCCCGAGATGGACAGCGAGGGCATCAGCGTATATTCTGGCTCCATCCCCGATTTTATCGGCTACAAGTGGTCGGAGAACGCTCAGCAGCGTGAATACAAAGAGAAGTTGTTCCAGCAGTTCGGCAACGATGCTGACCTCATTGCGGCTTGGGTTCGTGATGTCGTTCAGGTCGGTAAGAACTCTGCCGAGGCAACGCTCAGCAACCTTACGGCCCAGCTCATGACGAAGGCTTCTATGTCTTGGAAGGGCAAGGGTGAGGGTTTGCAGCAGTTCTTGCAGAAGATTGAACCCTTCCCCGAGGAGAACAAGAAGAAGGCCGGCGTAAAGGCGTGGACTGACCCCGAGTGTAAGATTATCACTCAGATGCGCAAGATCGAGGACGACTACCGCGATGAGCGCGGCGGCTACGAGGGTGCGCTTGTGTGGAAGATGACCCGCAAGATGTACCGCGAGACCTTCCTGGAGAATGCCGAGGTCAAGGAGTGGTATCAGAAGTGGTGTGTGGCCAAGCGCATGGCCTATACCGACAGTATGCAGGTGCTCGATGAGGACTTCAAGCGCACGCTCTCAGACATGACGGGCCTCTCGCCCATTGAGATTGTTGTCGAGAAGGAGCGCAACAAGACGGTGAACACAGACACCTTCGTGCAGGGTTGGGAGGACAAGTATGTAGTCTTGTGCCCCGCTGGCGATTCCGTTGAGTTTAAGTGGACACCTATCTACGACCAGGCTTTGCAGCAGAAGTACGGCGCAAAGAACATCGACGTTTCCTGGGCCTCCATTGCTAACGGCCTTGTCACCGTGGGCAACTATGCCATTGACAACGGCTTGTTCCGTGAGTGGCAGACCAAGGTAATGATGTCGGCTTGCCCCGTCCTTATCGACTTCATGAACCATGTGATCATCGACACCTCTACGGCAAACTAATCACATGTCACGACAACTGACACGCTAACGTATAACTATCCTCACCATCATGGCAGTTCAAAAATTCGACATACTGGACTATCTTAGCGGACTGACGAATTTCGTCTTTGACAAGTCTGTACTGAAAAGGGTTGCATTGGAATGCGGCGTTTCCGAAGTTGAAGCATACGCGGAGCTCACGGAGGAACATCGTGACCGATGCAAGGCGGCTCTGTTGGAGACGATTGTATTTGGTGTCTATCAAACGGCATCATCAACGACACAACACGGCTCTTACACCCTTACGGTTGGGTCTCAGACGATAACGCAGAAGTCCCTCGCCAGTATCAAGTCAGAACTTAAGCGGCTCTACGAGAAACTCGGCGAAGAAGACAAACTCGATGCTTTGAACGGCTCTGATGGCGATGTTAGGTGGATTAACGAATACGAATGACGATGTACACGGATAGAAACGCAATGGTAGAGTATGAGTACGACGGAACGTTCTACAAGAAGGGGTATGGCGTGCCCGATGATGGCGACCTGCTTTCTGACGAGCGGGACGACGAAACGGTAATTCTCACCACCAAATGCGACATTCAAAAGACGGACAAGTTGTTCACTTCGGGTGTAGTGTCAATGGGATATAGCATCTACTTTCCCATGCCACAGACGGACGAAGGCGAGGAACGCTTGCCGGAAGGAATGAAGGTGGGCATCAGATTTCGTGGCGAGATGTACGGAATGCCCGTGGAGGGAATGGTCATTGGCATAGAGCCTACCAAACTTCATGGTTGCGTTGCGTACATCAAGGGAACGGACATTTAGTCTCAATAGGTAACATAGGATAACAGAATCATGGCACATGGAATACAACGCAGGCTATCACGCATTGAGAATTTCTTCTCGATGCTGCTTGCAAAAAAGGGCATTGCAGACCAAGTGATTGTAGGCGAGCTCCCCCCAACTACGAACAAGGAGTGGGAGACGTTCGTCAACATTGATGTGGGGCAGCAGACGGACAAGGGGGCATACTCTACCGGCTTTGCCAACATCTATTTGTACGCAAGGCCCAAAGGCATTCCTCCCGTGAAGAACGTAAAAGCCCTTGACAAGATGGAAGGTATTCTTGACGAGGTTATTGCTTCCTCACGGCATAAGGACTATTCCATCCATGAGTTGTACCGCGATAGCGGGTACGACACTCAGCGACAATTCCACTTCAATATGGTTAGCGTGTCAGTTATTACGAAATAACGTTTTTTCAAACTAAAAAAGAATACTATTATGGCAAACAAAGTAATTCATACCAACACGGGATCATTCAAGTTTATCAAGCCAGACTATATCGTGGCAACAATGTTCACGGGTGCAGAGGTGGACGAATCCGCTCCTCTTGGTGATTCGTACATCCTTGAGGACGTAGTGGAGGACACCACCTCCATCTCGCAGGACGACAACGAGACCACGGACATTGAGTGCGAGACCTCCGATTCGCCCATCATCTCTATCGTAAAGCTCGGCAAGTATCAGCTTGCGGCAGAGGTCGGTGACACTCAGGCCGAGTTGCTCAAATCACTTTGCGGCTTCATTGCGGACGAGGCCGGCAAACGCACGATTGCGCCGTCGGCCTACAAGCCCATCTACGCTAAGTTTGACGTAGTGCAGACCCAGCCGGACGGCACGAAGATGGTAGCCTATGTGCTCCCGAAGGTGCAGCTCAATTCCAAGCTCACCATTGAGTCTCTGAACTCCAACTTGGCAAAGATTGCGCTTGCTGGAACGGCGAAGGACATTACCCTCACGATTGGCGCAAAGACCTACCGCACGCCGTTCTATATCAACCACGACTACACCCTTCCTACCGCGACCGAGTAGCGGCGTAGTGCATCTCTTGTCTTATACTATCATAATTCCAAAGTGGCGGCGGCTTCATGCCGTTCGCCATTTTTTAATGTACGAATATGGGTGCATTTTACGAAAAGGCTATCAACAAGCTGCTTGATTCGTTAGAGAACGACGCAAGGAGAATTTTGCGTGAATGCGTGGAGGAGAGAACGTACCAGCATAGGACACGAAACCTTTACGATTCATACGGGTATGGTATCTATGTGAATGGTGTGCTAAAGAGAACGGGGTATCTATCTTCGTCCCCTATGGCCAAAGTGCCGAGGCACATTTACGGAAAGGACGTGAGGGGACGTGAGGAAATACGCTCATACCTCGAAGGCAACAAGAAGAAAGGCGGCATTGCCCTGGCCATTGTTGCGGCCATGCCCTATGCAAAAATACTTGAGGAGGGAGGCGGCAGGCTCAAGCATTCCTATCGCGTCATTTCGATGTCGTTCCAAAAGTTGGAGCAGATAGCAGGAAAGTACAATGCGACCGTTTCGGCAATCAAATAGATAAATATCATGGCAGTCTATAGAGCGAAAAAAGACAAATCGCAGGAGGCCGTGGCCCGAAAGGAGAGAGAGAAGCGGGTGATGCCCGATTCGCCCATCTCTGACGAAGCCATGGAAAAACTGGCGAAGATAATGAACGATTCTCCCACCATCGTCAAGCTGAACGGCACGGTGTGGGAAATTCACGCCTTGAAGCCAGGCACGCAATGGCTTATTGCGGATGAGGCTTGCAAAATAATTCGTGGCGAGAAGATGTCAATGGGCGACGTTATCAAGGAGTTTGCCACCAACCTTCCATCCGTGGCAAGGGTGATCACGCTTGCCCTGCTCAACGACAAGAAGCGAATATACTCTGACGAATATCAAGAAGTGTATGAGCAACTCCTTTGGGGCGAGAGCGACGTGAGGGATTGGGCAACCATGCTCGTTGAAATCCTAAACCTCCTCGACGTGGATTTTTTCTTCGCGAGTACCAATGTTATTCAGACCGTCCGCAATCAAGCCTTGACGAGGAAGACACAAGCAGCAGAATTGTCCCGTCAAGGACAGAATACGGACAGATGATAGACTTTCTTAGGGCCAACACTTGGTGCTCGCAGGAAGAATACAAATGGGCAATGACCGTTCCGCAGGTGAGGCTCGCAAGTATGGACTTTACCCATGTGGAATACATCTCGGACAAAGAGACGAAGAGAGATGGTCGCGGCAAACGAAATAATGAGACCGTAATAGGGAGCGCAGACGACCTAAAGAGGCTCAACGATCTTGGCTTGCCGATTATATAAACTACTAAACATTCAAGTTATGAGCGATGCAATAGGAAGCGAGCTTTTTATCAGCAAAGAAGCACTCAACGCTATTGAGCGTGCTGACAAGAGGTTGCAGAACATACAAGAGACCGCAAGGGCAATGGGAACTACTGTGAACAATGCCTTTACGGCCATGTCTGGCGGTGCTAATATGTTCGCCGACAACCTTGACAAAATCATTCAGAAGATGAGGGCTATCGGCACGAATGCCACCACTGCCGGCCAAAATCTCAACAACTCCTTCTCCAACATAGGAAATAGCGCAAGGGACATGGGTGGAAGCGTCACCAAAGCCTCCGAGGTCATTGATGGCATGCGGCAGAAGCTGTCAAGCATGAGTGGTATGGGCACGGGAGGCATCCAGCAGGCCGCATTGGCCTTAGAGAGGCTTCAAAAATCCATGCAGAACAAGAGTGGCATGAACATTGCCAACCTCAAGGAGGAAATTACTGCGATCAACAGTATCCTCAAGGACAAGTCATACAACCTTACGTCCTCTGAGCAAGACGAACTTGTGAAGCGCAAAAAGCTCTTGCAGGATGAGCTCAAGTATCAGGAGCAGATGTATCAGGAGCGGACTGTGGCCTACCAAAAGGCCCTTGACCGAATGGCAAGTGCGCAACAGTCATACGAGAACAAGCAGCGAAAGAATGCTAACGAACGTGCACAGAAATATCGTGAGAAGAACTATGCCACAAACACGACGTACCAGGGTGCGCTCAAATTCTCTGATAGCGCAAATACGCTCAATAGGCAAGCCCTTGCAGTAAAATACCTTGAAGAGGCGAAGCGCAAGTTGTCGAAGACGGATGCAGACTACGCAACGAAGCTGCAGACGCTCAATGCGGCCATAGAGAAGCACAATGCCGTGCTCAATGCGGCAAAGCCATTGACCGAGGCGGCACAGGCACGACAAGCGCGGGAGAAGAACTACGCCAAAAACACGACGTATCAAGGCGCAATCGATTTTTCTGATAACGCAAGGACGCTCAACAGACATGCGCAAGCAATAGAATACCTGAGAGCGGCCCGCATGAAACTATCTACGACGGATCAGGACTATAGCAAGAAGCTCATCGCCTTGAATACCACCATCGAAAAGCACGCGAAGGTGCTTCGTGATGCGGGTGTGTCCGTGCAGGGCCTCGGAAAGAAGTATTCTTACCTTGACAGGTACATATCCCAACTCATTCAACGCACGGCGGTACTCTTCACTTTCAACTCGGCCAAGGACTTCATACGACAGATTGCCGAGGTGAGGGGTCAGATGGAGATGTCGCAACGTTCCCTGGAATCTATGTTGCAGAACAAGGTGCAGGCCGATGAGATATTCAACAAGACCGTACAACTGGCCGTCAAGTCGCCGTTCCGCATCAAAGACTTGGTGAATTACACCAAGCAGCTTGCGGCATACCGTATTGAGAACGACAAACTCTATGACACCACCAAGCGGCTCGCCGACGTTTCTGCGGGACTTGGTGTTGATATGAGCCGTCTTATTCTCGCTTACGGACAGGTCAAGGCTGCGGCATATCTTCGTGGCTCTGAGGTTCGCCAATTCACGGAGGCCGGCATCAATATGTACGGAGAGTTGCAGGCTCTCTTCAAGGAACGAGACAACGCAGATTATACGACGGCACAAATCGTCGATATGATCTCAAAGAGAATGATCAAGTTCAAGGACGTGGAGCAGGTGTTCCAGCGGCTCACGGACAAGGGCGGTATGTTCTACGAAATGCAGGAGCGGCAGTCGCAGACCCTTTGGGGTATGATCCAAAAGCTGGGCGACGCCTTCGATATAATGCTCAACGAAATTGGCAAGAGTAATGAAGGTGTTTTGAAGGGCACGGTCGCTTCGGCCATTGAGTTGTTGAAGCATTGGCAGACTATTGCGTCGGTAGCCAAGACGGCCATCGCTTTCTTTTTGGCTATCAAGACACACTCCATTGCCATTGCTATGTGGAATAGCAAAATCGTGACTGCGCTTCGTGTTCAGTATAATAGTGCAAAACTGCTTCATGGACAATGGCGCGCTATGGGCTCGGTCATATCGAACGTCGTAAAGAGCACCGGATTGCTAAAGTCGTTAGGTATCGGACTGGTTGGAACGGCTGCTGCATTTGGCCTTGATGCAATTATTAGCCATTTCCAAAAAGTTGCCGACATGGAACGAGAGATTGCACAGGTAAACAGAGAATTTGCGGAATCGTTCGACAAACTCCAAGAAATACGGAAGAGTTTTGGAACGGAAGACGACAACAAGAGCATTGAGGACAAAAAGAAGGCTTTTCAGGAGCTTGTCACTTTGATGCAGAATGCGAACTTTGACATAAAGATCGACATTAAGGGCTTGTCGAAAGAAGAGCTTCAAAAGCAATTCAATGTGGCAGAGGGATTGTATCAAAATTTCATTGAGACAACCCGAATGATAGATTACCGCTTCAAGGAAGATTCCTCCATCAAAGAGGATTTGGACAAATACTCTGCACAATATACGAAGATCATTTCAAAGACGACCGACTTGCGCTCCGTGCTTGACAAAGTTGCTGGTAATTACAAGAAACTCAGCAAGGAGGCGCAGAAATATTACGACATAGCCGCAAAGCCAAGACAAGACAACGAGGACGAAATGGCGTATCTTGATAGAGTAAGGAACGCCATGCAGAAAATAGCTGATATTACCGCAAGAAATCAAAGAGCGGGAACGGCCCTGCCTGGATTTGTCAACGAAATAAACGATAATGTAAGACAGCTCAACGAAGAGATTGCCAAACTGGAACAACAGAAAAATTCGCTTCTCAAGTTTGATAAAAACACAAAAAAATGGTCTGGTAGCCTTGAACCTATACGTAAGGAATTGGAACGGACGTTCAACGATGCGGTAGATAAAGGTATCAGAAAAGGATGGACGAAAAGTGCGGCTGTCAAAGAGGCGAAAATGACTGTCAAGGCATCAATCGACGACCGTTTTACGAAGAACGAGATCGACCAACTTGGCGCTCAATTATTATATAAGCCCTTTGGCATCAATGTCAATATCGACAAGGCGAACGTAGAGGAGGAGGTGTCATGGATTGACGACTACCTTGAGCAATACTTCAAGAACAAGAAGTACAAAATCAATGTAGAGGTTAACCAACTTGATGCATACGCCGAAGGATTCAAGAGCCTCCTTGAGCGTGGAGACAAAGCGAAGGAGCAGTACGAAGCAGCAAAGAAATTTCTTGAACGTTTCGGCAAAATGAAGAGTACGCGTAAAGGTTGGATTCTTGCGGACCAAGACATACGGACAATCATGGGATCTTCTTTGTCGATTGTGCAGAAGTATGTTCACAGGGACAAAGTAAAAGCGCAGGCGCAGGAGCTCCTTCGTATATACAAAGACGAGGCTATTGGCCTTGGTGTTGACCCTGACGAGAAAGAAAACAAGAAGCGGAACAAAGAAAGGGAGAAACAACGAAGAAAGGAACAGAAAGAGCAACGAGACATCCTTTCTGAGCGCATCAGCCTGCTTTCTGACATGAATAGCAAATACAATGAGCTGTTGAGGAACGAAAGCAAGGAGGACGCACTCATTCACACTCGTAAGTACTTCAAAGAAGCGGCAGAGAACGTGGGATGGAGTACGGACGACATCATGCCGGACGACAAGGCCGTGGCCGACCGCATCAGGAAGATTGGTCGCATGTTCAAAGAGCTCACGAAGCGGGGTGACGCATTCCGCAAGGCGGCTGACATCGAAATGAACGGAAGTCTCAAAGTTTACGAAAAGCTGAGAGACCAAGTTTCCACAGATATTGATGAGGCATTCGCTGGCCTTGACCTCTACAAGAGGCTCAAAGACAATAACGTCAGCGAGACCGTTATCAGAAAGTCGTTCGGAGACCTTGCCCACTCATTTGATGATCTGCGCGACATGGTGAATCGTGTCTTCAACCAATACACCTCTGCCTACTTCGACAAAATGTATGGAAGCGACCCCAACAAATGGTCGCAGGAAGTACTAAAGGAGTATGAGGAGGCTATCAAAGATACGGGCAAGGCCATGCAGAAATACTTCGGAGAGGAGCAATACAAGCAGTACAAGGAGGCTATGGCCCGGATTACCAAGCAGCAGAACCAACAGACCATTGATGACTTCAACAGGCTGACCAGCGACTACAAAACAAAGCTGACGGAGCAACTGGAGCTCGACAAATGGTATGTGGAGGAACGTCGCAAGATATACGACAACGAGACGTTGAAGAATAATCCCGAATTACAGAAGGAATATCTCGACAACCTCAAGAAACAGTACGACAAGAAGACTACGGACAACTCCTGGAAGTCGTTCCAAGAAAGCGATATGTATATACGCCTCTTCGAGAACCTTGATCATGCTTCAACCGCCATGCTAACGGCCATGCGGGACAAACTACAGTCCATCAAAGAGAGCCTCAAAGACCTCGATCCTGCACAAATCAAGCAAATTGTGCAACAAATGGAGAAGCTGGACGAAAGGATTCTTGCCAACAACCTCAATAAGAACCCGTTCAAAAACCTTGTGTCAAACATCAAGGAGTACGTCAAGTATGCAAAGGAACGTGAGCAGATTGAGAAACGATACACGGCCTACCTCAAAATGCAGAACCACCTCGAAACACAGAAGCGGGAAGAGGAGCTACTCGTGGCCGAGGCCGACGAAAAGTACAAAAACGATGAAAAGGTTCATGGCGCGGATTCCGAGGAGGCAAAGTCGGCCAAGGCGGTGCTTGAGGTAAGAAAGCAGAACCTTGCCGTTATTTCCCACCAACTCAAAGAACAGGAGAAGATAACGAAAGAGGAGGCCAAGCAACTGAACAATGGCGAGAAGCAGAAGAAGGATCTCACGGAACAACTACAGAAGATTGGAGAATCCTTCGGAGACGCGGCAGCGGTCATCAAGGCGTCGTTTGAGATGCTGGAAGACTGGGGCATCAACGCCGAAATCCCCGACGAAATGACGGAGATAGTGGGCGGCTTCGAAAAGATTGATTCTTCCCTGCAACAGATAGCCTCTGGCAAGGTAATCACCGGCACGGTATCGCTCATCGGCGGTATCGGCAAGTCCCTCGGCGGCATCTTCGGATGGGGCACGAAGGATAAGAAGCTGGAGAAGAAGATTGCCAAACACCAAAGGGCCATCGAAAGGCTCTCGGAGGCTTATGAAAAGCTAAAAGAGAGCATGGATGACGCGTGGAGCATGGAGGACTTGAAAAACTACAACGACGAGATGGTGAAGAACATCGAGTTGCAGAACGCCAACCTTCGCTCCATGATTGCTGCGGAAAAGGATAAGAAAAAAACCGATAGCGACAAAATCCACGAGTACGAAAAGCAGCTTGAAGAGAACATGAAGGTGCTCAAGGAGATGAAGGAAAGCCTCATCGAGCAACTGGGTGGATTCGGAAGCGAGGCGAACTACAAGGCGGCGGCGCAAGCCTTCGCAGACGCATGGTTTGACGCTTTCAAAGAAGGCAGCAATGCACTCGACGCACTCAACGAGAAGTTTGAAGAGTACATTCAGAACCTTATCAAGAAGCAGCTCATGCTCCGGGTGGCACAGAAATACTTGAAGCCATTGCTTGAGATGGTTGACAAGTCGCTGGAAGAAGGTAGCGACGGTGGCATGAATCTCACGGACCAGGAACTTGCCGCAATCAACAAGCTTGGCGATTCGACAATGAAGCAGTTGGAAGAAGCATTCAAGAACGTGACGGATTCGATCGGTTTTGTTAGTAAGGCGAAAGACAACCTTTCGGACCTCCAGCAGGGCATACAAGCCGTCACGGAGACTACGGCAAAATCGCTTGAGGGATTGCTGGGAAGTATGAGATACTACCTCGCAACACAACAGGCCGACGTGAGAATCATCCGTGACACCCTCCTCGAAAGGCTCGGGACGATTGCTCAGCAGCAGGCTGGCGGTTCGTCAAACATCATGGTGGATCTCCTGCAACAGCAAGTGGAGTATATGAAGAGGCTATCGTCAAACTTTGAAAGCGTCATGAAGGCGGGACACTCCAAAGGAGGATATGGCCTGCGGGTATTCCTCAACTAACGGACGATAAGCCATACAAGAATGCGGGCAGTACGGGTCTCACGACTGGTACTGCCCTATTTTTATTGATATGAAAGCATAAAAGTACAAAACAATCTATTTCCGATTATTCCATCGAGAAGACGGAATATGAGTTTTCGTGTATTTGATTGCGCCACGACAATGGTTCGTTATTCCAACATGGCTATCGTCGCCATAGACGTACACCTCGCAAGCACCAAAGACAGACAGATGAACCTCAGAGCCACCACACACATACACCCGGCCATAGGACGAAGGAGGCACGACAATATTAAGGCACTTGCATCCCGCAACAAGCGTTATGGTGGAATAAAGATAATACATTCCCTCCAGGCCAACGAGCATCTCGCTGGAATAGCCATGTGGCCCGCTATCCCGCTTGTATTTGCCGTTGATGTAGTCGGCAAAGTGTCTATTGAAGAAATCCACGCCCAATCCCCAACCGAAAGCGATAGAATCGGCAATGAAATCCACACCGTTAGAATCAAGGGCCAAATCCATCAACTGGCGCTTGTCGGTACATTCGTCCCACTTCTTCTTGTACTGGTCACAAAGACCAAGGGACATGGCAACACGCTTGAAAGACAACAAATCATTTACCATAGATCTCACGCAGTTTTGATAAGACATGTTCGTAAGCGGCAGAATAGGCGGAATCACTCCTGCGGACATGGCGGCTCTTGCGGATACTGCGCATGATGCTCTCACGAACCATACCCGCACGCTGGGAAATAACGGAATAAGAGAAGCCGTATTTGTTGTGGAAGATGTCAAAGACGAAGCCACGGGCCACGGAGCGGCAAACGGGTATGTTGCCCGTGCCAGCGTACAAATCTTCAACAGAGACGGCAGCACGGCCCGTTGAGGCCAAAGCCTCAGAGACACCCTCGCAGACCAACACCTCCACATTCATCATGATGTAATTATCCCTTTTTCTCATCGTCAAATATCCGTTCATAACCATAGTCGCTAACAATAAAACCTACATGGCCGACGGCCTTCTTGTCAGAAGGAGAAATGACACCGGCCTGTATCATACGCTCACGCATTTCAGCGGTAATAGTGGGAGTGAGGCGCTTGCCACGGCCATACGACTTCTTGTTCACATGAAGCACCTGCTTGGGAGTGGCGCGACCGTTAGGGTCATACTCTATCCCGTTCTGAATAAACGGAATGAAGATGCCCTCGCGCACATTGCCCTGAGCGTCGGCCATGCGCACAATGCGATAGTCCCTATACAAAGAAAAGTATATGGAAACATAATACCGATCACGCCACTCCTTCGCGTCCCCCGTGTCAGCCATTGTCCTCTTCTGCTAACATTTTCCGCACGTCCTCGGCAAAGGAGGCCCTGGCACCATCCTCAAAGTCCTTGCGGAGATCATCAGCACTCTCCTCCTTTACCTCGGCAGACATGGCCGCATCAAGTTCCTTCGTCTTCTCAATGAGCCATTCAAAACGACGGTAGGCATACTCAGTAGCCTTGTTAACGTCGGTGAAGGCCGTCAAAGGATAGAGCATGTTGGTGACGGTCAAGAAAGACAACGATTCGACAAGCGAACCATAGGTAGTGCCCGTCTCGGGCTCTTCCTCGTCCTCCTTGCCGATAGAGCTATTCTTCAACTCTACAAGGTTGCAGAGCCAGGAATACAAAGATGTTTCACGGCTGGTATCCTCGGCAGGGTCGAAAGACCAAGCCTTGCAGCGAACATCAAAGCCATTAGAAGAACGGAAGATTGCGCCATCCTTAAGAATAAGGACAACAAACGAATCAAAATCGGCGGCATCCACCAATTTGTCCTCGTCAACGCCATCAAGAACAGAGAGGATACGCGGCGGCCAACGCTCTTCGTTCTTTTCTTTTTCTGTTTTTTCCATAATCTATTTTATAAGTTAAGTGGTAATCATACTACAACGAAAGACGACGGCCATACTCGGCTATCAGCAAGGCGTCACAGGTGGCAAGCGTGATCTTACGGCCAAGGGACGGAAACAACTGCTGGGCCTTGCCCTTCAAACGATTCTTCCATTCCGTCTTGCCATACTTGCCACTACTGCCAAGCTGAAAGGACTTCTCCCACTTGTTAGGGGTCACGTCGCTCGTGGGAATACCAAGGGCCAACAACGCCATCTGCAAATGGCCGTAACCCTTGCCGAAATTGAACATGGCACTACCGCCATTACCGGGCATGCCTCCTACCCTCTCCAAAACGCAGAAACTATCATCCTTGTGCCTGGAAAGGAAGTCCAGCAGGTCCATGGGGGTTGCGGGCATCTTTGCTACCTCAACAACAGAACCATCGGCGGACAAAACGGCAATTCCACCATGGACGCCAGGGTCAATACCTATGTACTTTTTCATATACACTATATTTTATCAGATTCAAATTCTGAGCAGGATTCACCCTCTTCGTCGCTGGTTTCGTCTGACTTTTCTATAAACAAACTGCAAGCCTCTTCATAAGGCCCAACCTCTGTGTATAAATCCTGCATGATACAATACGGGAATCCGTCATCATGTAAAAACTCGCAGTGCTTACAAATCCTTCGTTCAATCTCAATGATAGTCAAAACAGCATAGTTGGCAAGGTCGTAGAGACTATCCAACATACTCTCGCCACCAACCTTGTGCTCACGGTCAGACAAAGTGTTAGCACGACGCAACTTCTCCTGCATGTGAATGTAACTATACGGAAAGCCCATCTCAGCATACAATTTGCGGAAACTATTGCCATAGTCCGCATTCTTTGCGGCAAAGAGGTCTAACATCTTTTTCGTGACCTCACGAAAATGTTCCGTGTCGCTATCACAACCGGAAGAACTGACACCAAAGGCTTTTTTGGTGAAAGTCGCTAAATTGTCTGAAACAGAATTTTTATCCATATTATTCAGTCTTTTTTCTACTTTTTGCAACCTTAGAAGAAGAACGCTTCGTGCTATTCTTCGTCTTTGAACCCTTGGGACGGCCACGGGGTCTGCGGGGGGCATTCGCACGCTCGGCAGCTGCCTCCCTACGAGCCCTCATAGACTTGTCGCGCTCAAGAATCTTTTTCTGAGAAGCACTCGCACTATCGGCAATGTCAATAGTCTCAACGTCCTCTACCTCGCCATACTCGTTGATGCACTGGTTGCCATTGAGCAATTTGTCATAGCCTAAATTCTTGCGGGTAAACTTGCGCTTGGAAAGAAGACGCTGCTCATGACGGTATTCCTCAGAAATACGACGAATCTCATCAAGGTCTAAAGTTGGAGCATCAAACTCACCAGCAACACTAACAACGCCCGGATTCATAGCGGCAGCATCACGGGCCTCCATCTCCCTATGCAACTCGTCGGCAACAGACAACTCAGAATCGTCACAAGACGCCTCTATGGACTGAGCTGCACGGTTGGCCGCTACCTCGTCCTCATGGGCACGGACAAAAGCATCAATCTCATCCCTGGAGACACAAAAGCTCTTCATGCGGGACAACTCGCGCTGAAACTCCATCTCCTTCAAGTCCTCACGACGCGTACCGTCAAGGTCACTACCCTCAAACTGAGCATTGCTGCGAAGGTCACTATCACAACTCAACAACTGACGACGAATACCCTCATCAATAAGGGCCATATCCACCTCTGCATCGGACATCTCTGCAACAGAAGAAGAATCTCCCGTATATTCAGCTAACTCGCGAGACAACAAACGACGCTTCTCAGCATAGCCAACATGAGGAAAGAAACGAGCCTCATCCAAGTACATGTAAGGATGGATGCTGATAACAGTATCAACAATGCCTAAGCCACTACCGCAATCCTTCACAATGCGCAACAAACCGTCACCACCACGACGATAGATACAGTAGCACTCCTCCAACGTGCTCTTGCGGACAAGAACAACCGCCATGAACCAAAATGGATCACGACCATCTACATACAAACGAGGCAAACCATGAGACTGCAATGACGCATACTCCAATGCACGGTTCAAAGATTGTACCTTCAAACTTATCATCACAACACCTCCTTTCCACCATGAAGCAACCAAGAGGAAATCGTCTTGTCACCCAAAGGAAACGTCTTGCCAAAGACATTCTCAAACTTCACAGAACATTGCAAATAGGGAATGCCATCAATCACGTCCTTACTCGGCTCAACAGCATCCTTTACATAAAACAAGGCCAAACGCTGACGATAATCATCACGCCATAACAACAAAGCACCCTCCAAAAAATCAAAGAAACGATGCCAGTTGCTCTCAGCGGACAAAATAACCGAAGACAACGTAGCATCCTCGGGGAAAGACAAAGAAGGATCATAGCCGAAACTATAAACCTCCAATGTGGACGATATGGGAGAATTAACAGGCTTCGAAGACACAAAGACACGAGAAGACGTGCCGTCAGAATAGTCCTCAACGTAAACGCCAGACTGCTGACCACGACTGTTCATGCCAGATAAGGACTTGTAACGGAGAAAACCAAAATCGTCCTCCAAACTGCGCTCTGAACCATCAGGAACATAAATGCCCTGACTGTCACGAATGTAACGACGGATGAAAAATTTGCCTCCCATAAAACCAATTCTTTATACTTTTACAGTCGCAAAAGTAAAAAACATTTCCGACATGACCAAAAGAAATACAAACAAATGTCCAAAAACAAAGATTTTTACAACAAAACACACAAACACAACAAAACAAGGATTTATGCCTAAATCACTACCTTTCAACACGTGTAAACCTTTTTCATCCACGCATTTTACACACAAAAATACGCATACAAAAGCATATTTTCCGAAATTCATACTAACACACACAACAACACACAAAAATAACTTCGACAAAAACAACAAAAACCATAGACAACCGCATTCATGAATAACACCAAATCACAAAACGGCAATTTGTACTCGTTAACACTATTGGTGAAAAAAAATAAAAAAAATTTCGGAAAAGAGCGGACTAACGAGCGAGGAAGGAGGAGCGGGGGGGGGTGGGTATGGCTTTTGCCTGGGAGGCCGCAAACAGGGGATGCCCTGGAGGCTTTAAGGAAGGTTCAAAAGCACAAAAATCCTATTATTTGCGAACAAAACATACATTTCCCCGCAAATACGGAACGAAAAAGGCCGAAAATTGACCGCCCTCCCTGAATCCAGGCGAAACGGGTTGAGGCTTCGAGGCTTTACCGTGGATAGCAGTAAGGAGGCCGCGCGCCTGGTGGGTGAAACGAAGATCCCAAAAGTTTTCGCGTTAACGTTTGTTTGTCCGCGAATTGTTTCAAAACCTTAAAACACATTTTCCCCCTTTGTTTTCACACGCGAAACATTAGATAATGAAAATTGCACATTTTACCGTTTTTGTGCAAAAATGGTGATTTGAGGCGTTTTGTATCTTTATTCTTATGCTTTTGTAAAGTTTGGCGAAAACTTGCACGTTTTTTAAAAGAAAATCACTGGAATATTTGGAGGAATGGGAAAATAGTCGTACCTTTGTAAGCGTAATAAAGAGGGTGACACCTCTATTACATAACAGGCGCTTTTTGTGCCTGGTCGTTCTTTGAATAGGTGTAAAATAAAAATCCCGCAACTGGTTGCAGCCAGTTGCGGGACGGTTAAGCTACCTAAAGCTGTTAACCTTGAAAGAGGTCCGGCAAAGGTAGCAATTTTCTAAAACTCGTGCAAATTTTTTGCGTGTTTTTTTAGAAAAGATTTTCCCCCTGTTTAAAAGATTCGTTCTTTGACTTATTGATACAAAAAGATTCAGCAAAGCACGTTTAAGGTTTTGCGGTCCTGGTGGCCTGAATGAGGCCGCGGGATCGCTTAGAGTTTTAGGCGTCAGGATTGAAGACGTTAGGAGAGAAACGGACGATGATTTTTATCTAAATCTATCGAAGTAGTTAAGACAGCTTCTAACAATTTGAAACTGACGCTTAAAATTTCATCCAAAAGAAAAGAACCAAAAGAAAAGGAGTTTAATATATATATATTATTCTTTCTTGAGTTAAGTATATTATATTATATATATTATATTATATA
>ULYL01033552.1_pt1 | contig 72089 bp, 72 predicted proteins | sample 1962211 | NCBI WGS metagenome assembly ULYL01 (sample SAMEA4835864, study PRJEB28245) | human gut metagenome | biome: gut microbiome; material: fecal sample | place: Denmark | collected 2008
GTCAAGTTCTGAATGATACTCGCATCGACAAGGCAGAAATCTGCTGACAGTCCTACACTCGCCGAAGATTTTACTCCGGTGTCAATGCGCTGACTGCCTGACGTTTGTATATACCCTACTGCCGTATAGCCGTCAGGGAGACCTACACTGCCACCTGATTTTTTAAGTGCCATTAGTCTGCGCCTGTTCATATTATTACCTCCTGTTATTCTATCGGCTCGTTGATTGTCGCCACGACCGATGATGCATCAGCGCAGATTAGACTCACGCGGAAATAATGTTCTTCAACAGCAGTTACGACGACGCCATCTTCAGCATTGTTGAAGGTCATGCCATTCCAAGTGAGCCCGTTGTGCAGGTATGTCGATGAAAAGAACGTTCCGTCTGCATTGTGCAATGCAATCGCGCTGTAAAAATCATTCGACGCGGGCAAGCTTGCGCCCTTGATGCGGAGCGTATCATCAGGCGCAAGATGAATCAGGCTTGCTGCATCTTTGTTTGCTCCGATTGCCGCATATCCGCTCTGCGTCCGGTTGTCGCCGCTTGAGGTGCTCAAGCGCGTGTCCGCAGAAATACCGATAGTGTCAATGATGTTTGTGATGACCGCCGCGCAGGTAATTGCGATATCACCAGTTACCTTGGTAATGCTCACGGTACTACCGGACACCGCCGACGCGGAGATATCCACACCACCCATTGTGACGGTAATTGTGCCGAGCTTTTTGTATGTACCAGTCGGCGAGAGAGTCGTGGTGTAGGCTGCGCCTTCCGTAATGGTGTTTGCCGTGTTTGACGATGCACAGTTGGTAAGATTCCGCGTAATATTATAGGACACAGACGGCATAATCGCGACTGCCGTAATCGTCACTGCTCCTGTCACTTTGGCAATGTTGATCGCACCGCTGCCAGCCGTATAAGCCGTAGCCGTGATATCCGCGCCCCCCATTTTGACAACTACGGAAGTTAGCTCTTTGCCATCATCTGTCGCCACGGTCGCCGTGTAGCTGTCGCCATATTCAACTTGCGATGCGTTATTACTGACTGTGCAGCCTGTGAGATTTTTGGTGATTGTTTGATACCAGTGTAAGGTTTCAGGCGTACCGTCAATCATAGCCGCCCTAAAAGCATTGATGTCCGCCATTGATATACCGCACGTTCCCACGGCGAAATGGACGCATTTGTCGCGGAATGTGTCCCCCGACACAGCATTAATGGCATTAATGAGACCTTTCCAGTCCGACTCATTGCGCCGTCGTGCAATAGCGTCTGAGCCAGAGCCGGAATAAAACGTCGTCAGTTCATAGTCCTTATCGATGTCTGATTGCGATAGTCCAAGCAAGCCCTCCAGCATACAAGCCAATGTACCTGTTCTATCCGCCCCTGCTGTGCAGTGAAAATATATCGGCTCCCGATGTGTCACTGCGTCAATCACGCAGCGGAAGTAAGCCTGCCATGTCGCTACTGGTGTCAGAGCGTACCATGCATATTGCTGTGTGCGTGTGTACCATACGTCGCTCCCAAGCGGAGATTCTGTCATTTCCGGCTCGTCTCCCGAACCGCCACCCTCGCGCCCTCGCAAGTCAAGGTCATGTTGGATGCCCATTTCGCCGACAAGCACCGCGCGGTCTGCCGCAGAGATACGCCCACCGCGAATCAGCAAGCCGTACTTCACCGTACCGCCGTCACAAGCCCATCCACCGAGGTCACGCACGTTCCAAGTCTGCGTGCGTATCCAACGTAAAGTATCCAGCGGTTTAAGAGTGCCCGCTTTCCCGCCAGAGGCAAATGGCGTCAAAACGTTCGGAACTTCGTTGTAATGCACCACCCCGCCAACTGTCTGTCCAATGGGTCTATAATTACTCCCAATTGATGTTGCAGGGGCATAGTCAGCAATCTGCGATGTGCTGTAATCGCCGGGGTCATAGGTCACGGCGGCAAGGTAGTTCCGCACCGGCTCCGGGCACTGGTGCCATTCAACTGCTTCGTTTCCAGATAGTGCTCGCACCGCAGCCCCCATCTCGGCAACTTTGTACTTCGTAGTAGTGCCGTTTTTCTCTCGAATAGCATTAGCAATATTTTGAATTGATGCTTCTTCATAAAGTTTCTTTGCCATCAGTAGCTTACCTCCGTGCCATCTTCAACTGTTTCGATCGGTACTATCGATCCATCACCGACCTTTTGAGCCACCACAACGCCGTCTTTTATACTAACTTCCCAGGTCTCGCCGTTTTTGAAATTGGGCGACGAGCCAAGATATTTTGTGTCTGTTGGCAGAGTGACCGTGATACTGTCGCTTGCTGCAAAGGTAAGCGACATCCAGCATTCAAAATTGCCTGTCGGATAGGTTAGCGTCAGAGTCGTAACATCTGTGAGGCGATATTCGGTGTTATCGGCGAGGGTTATATTTGTGCCTGTGGCGACTTGCGCAGATACTGCTTTCGGTGTATAGCCGAGTGCAGCGATAACGCCGTTTTTTGTGATGGATATATCAGAGCCATTATATTGGAGTTTGCCATTAGCATCGGAGAACTTGTCGAGTGTATCTTTGTTATCGTGGCTGTGGGAATCTGGGACAAGCTTGTCGAGAGCCTCTCCGACCGTCGATACATATGACAGTGCGGCGTTTGAGTAGTCAACAGCTTCCGCGGCGATTTTAGTTAGCATAAATTGCCATTTACTTTCATTTTCGCCGACCTTATCCACGAAAGAAACTATTACCTGACCCTCCAGGAACGTGCCGAATTCGTAGCTATTGCCTTGAGAGCCGAAAATAATAGGCATCTCCCAAAATAAGCCGCTTGCTGTGTCCGTGGCTATCAAAACGACCCTTTTTTTGGCGGCAACCGCCGCGTCTATTTGCTCGACTGTTGCATCGCAAGATGTGACCGTATACTCGTCCTCGCCGCTTGCGACCGCCATTTTGATCGTGAAATCGGATGCGCCGCCGCCTAAAGCTTTTCCGTCATAGGTCGGCTTGCCGTCTTTTGACTCGGCAAACTTATCAAGCACCGCCTTGTTGGCGTGGCTGTGACGCGCGGCGGTGTTAAGCGCGATTTCGGCGGCAAGGCTGTGGCTCAGACGTTCCGTGCCGTCCGGGATTGACACCTTGGCAGTGCCTGTTATCACCGGTGCATAGCCGACTATCTCGCCGTCCGCAAAGAAGGCGACAAGCTGTGCCGCCATGTTGCCGGGTTCTGGCACAATATCGCTCGTTATTTTGACCGTCACATAGCCGTCCGTAGGAGTCAACAGCTCGGTTTGCAGATACTCGCCGACCGTCGACTCAAAGTAGACACGATAGCTGTCCGCGCCCTCGAGCTCTTCGGGAACGGGGAGAGACAACTCCGTGAAGTTGTTCTCCGCTCGATATCCAACGTCATACCCGCGAGGACGGGCATAGTCAACCGTTATTGTTCTTGCCTGCATCTTTTCCCGCCTCCCCATTCTCGCCCTCCACGGGCGGTTTTTCGAGTTCTGAGAGCATATCGGACAACAGTTCGATTTTGCCGCAAACCTTGGCAAGCTCGACTTTATTGACCTCTATCTGCTGTATCAGCTGCGCGTTGTGCTTCTGCAAGGCTTCGCCCTGCGCTCGCACTTCAGCGATTTTCTGTTTGATTTCTGCTTTTGTCATTTTTTCACCACCTATTAGGCATCCTTTCCGGCAAGCAACTTTGCCTTGTTGCTGCCAAACTGTGCATATAGCCCGTTGTCGTTCATATACAATAGTGCCGCTTTGCCGTCATTGCTTTGCAGACGCAGTGCAACCCTGTCCGTCGCGGGTTGATAGACATCAATCCTTGCCAATATCGTTTTGGCGTCGACATTCGTCAACTCCAATGCGGCTGACGCTTTTCCGCCCGGTGCGCCTACGCCTAACGCCACAGTGTGGTCATAACCGCCTATAAGACGGTGGTGGATGTGTCCGGCAAACTGGTTGTGTCCGTATTCGTTCGTCTCGACACATTTTCTGACGCGCGTTCTATCTGCCTCTATAAGCATATAGTCCGATAGCCAGTTAAGGTCGAGACTGTTGACCGCCGGGCGAACAGCAGAGGCGTTGTTTTTCGATGTGCCAAATCTAAAGCCTTTTGCAGACTGCCCGCCGAGCGTAAACTCCGGCGCGGCTATAGTCGCATACCAGTCGCCGCCGAGTGCGGTTTTAAACAGCATCGAGCTACCAAAGGTCAGATATTTATATCCCGTTCCGGTTCCCGTGCCTGCGCCTTGATATAGGTCAAGCACGCCGCCTGACAAGTCCGCTTTATAGCCGTCGTTGTTTACGATTGACAGTGTACCGCCGTCAAGGTTTATGTCGCCGCCAGTGATGTTGATATCGGAGGCTTCGATATGACCCGTGTCCAAGTTAAACGAAAACTTCCCGGTCGGCGACGAGAGGATATCCGTCGTGATATAACTCGCGGAAATCTTGTTTGCGGCAATGCTTCGGATAACCGCGTCACCGTCTTTTGATACACCGTACTCCCAGTTCGGGGATCCGTTGTTCCAGCCGTTATTAGTCCAGGCATAACCGCCGGCGTTGCGGCAGTAGATGGTGTTGCTCCCCTCAAGCGTAGGCTTGTCGTGGTAATAAGTAATTACCGCGCCGTTGCCGTCCGCTTTCCGCGTGACATATAAGCCCATGCTATTTGCGATGGTCTCGTTCAGCGCGAGGGTCGCCTGCTCGTAGTCGTTGATTTGCGCTGCCTGTTGGGCGCGGGTTTGCTCGAGTACCGCCTGCTGCTTTGGTGTAAAAGCACCCATCGTGGCATATCCCGACTGCGTTGCCGTTTCGCCCTTGCCCTCGAGCTTCGTGCAGCGGTTCTGTGACTGCCACTTGACATTTGTCAACACGACTTTCTTCGTCCCCTGAGCCGTCTCAAAGTTCATCACATCGAGCGGTCTGAGGTGCGGGAAAGAGTGTGTAGTGCAGGACATCGGAGTGTATGTAAGACTGCATCGCGCAGTTTTGAGTTCCGTCACCAGTGTGCTGAGATTCATATCGCTCTGGGCAAGGAGATTGCCCTCGATATTAAAGGCATAGTCCTTTGTGCCCGCGAGGTATTCGGTCTTGTTCTCATCGTTTCCGACAATGCGCACGCCGGAGAACACTATGTTGTTTTCGGCAAAGTCTGTATTGCCGGAAGTAAAACGATCTGACGCTTTTATAACCGTGTGTTTGGCGTTTGTTGCATACCACCCGCCTGTCAGCTTGCCGTCATAGTCAATATACAAGCTCACGCCCATAAGCTCCGCAGCCCAGACAAGCACCTGACGATAGGTCAGGTTGTCCGCCTCCGGGCGTTTTGGTATCGATACACCCCGATGCAGCGTGTTCGTCGGAAGCTTCTGCGACACCCCGCACTTTGTGCAGGCATCGGCGACTATCTGATACAGCGTTGCAGGATAGGCAAGCTCAGTATCATAGGCTCGGTTAAACTTCGCCATGCGGTCATAAGCCGTTATTTTGATGCTCCGGAGCTTGCGCGGAGGGCTGTCCACCGTGTAATAGCCGATAGGCACGGTCTCCGTTGTCGAGCCCGTCGGAAAGCTTGTAGTGACATACAGCTGTGCGCCCTCGAACACCTTATCGTCAAACGCGCCGTCGGTATTCTCAAGAGTAAAACTCAGCTCTGACATACACGCGGAGCCCAAATCAAGCTTGCTGCCCGTGACACTTGACCAGTCCACCGTTACCGCGCCGATAATGTCTTTGTCGGTAATATTAAATGCCGTGCCTTTGGTAGGCGTACAGAGGATATTGACGGACTGCACCACATCCTCTCGCAGAGCAGCAAGCCCGGCAGAAGTTATTGGATACATAACATCACCCCTTTCGCGCCGCGATTTTAAAGGTCACATTGTCAACAACATTCAGACTGCTGTTGTACAGCGGCGCACTTCTGTTGCCGACATAAAACTCTTTTGTTACATATCCGCCCTCGAGCATATTTAAGTACTTGACCGTTATATACTCCGGATTGAACATTTTCAGAATCTTGCTCGCGTTCGCTATGGACAGCCCGGAAAATTTAAGCGTTACCGCGTCGGTCTGCCCTATGCGTTTTTTGTGCATGACGACATCTTCGGTACGCCCTGCATCGCTGGCCGAAGCGTCCTCAAGCTCCCATTTATATCCGTCCTCCGAGTCAGGATATACCGGCATAGTTACGCCGTCCACGGTAGCTATCGGATTGTCACCGGGATTAAAAGTGGTTGCCACTGCTGTTCACCTTCTTTCTTGACATAAAAAATGAAATATGATAGATTAAAAAGAAAAGGGAGAAATTCTGATGAAAAAATTTATTGCTTTACTTATCGCAGGTATTATGCTGATTGGGCTCTGTGGATGCGGCAATTCTACAACCACCAACTCCCCCACTACTCCAGATAATATCAGCAAAGTAGATTTGCCGAATGACCATTACGGCGAGGGTATGTACAAGGTTGGAAAAGACATTCCCGCCGGTGAATACTGGATAATCGCCACAGAAAAAGATTATTCAGGATATTTCTGTGTGTCGTCCGACAGTTCCGGAGATTCGATTATTTTTAACGAAAACTTTGACACTTGGGTTTATGCCACTGTCAAGGACGGCGAATACATAGAAATTACACGGGCAGAAATGTGTCCCTCGGAAAAGGCTCCGGACATGCACTTCAACAGTTCCGCCGTGCTCGAAGGGGTTTATAAGATTGGAAAGGATATTCCCGCCGGAGAGTATAAGCTCGTTGCCACTGAGGCGGGAAACGACGGTTATTACGCCGTGCTGTCGAGTTCGTACAATTACGGCGATAATATCGTTGCTAACGATAACTTCAGCAACAATGCATACATCACTGTCCAAGACGGACAATATTTGCAGATTTCCAGAGCACTTGGTGAAAAAGTGGACTGACGCAATATTACAAAGGAAAAGCCCTCTCGATTGAGAGGGCTTTTATTCGTTTATCGGAATGATCACTTTACCGGCACGCATGTTGACATTTCTAAGCTCGTTTACAATATCACCGCGCTCGTTCATAACGACAATCGTTACGGTTCCGCCATTGCTTCGTTCCATAGCTCTTTCAACACCGCGCTCAACACCCGAAGAAACACCGTCCACAATTTGGCTGTTGTTGGCAACTGCCGTCCTGCCTCCGATTTGTCCAACCATCTCGGGGCCGCTCTCTCGAGCAATAAAGAGTTGTCCGGTATCAGGATATCCGCCGGATGCATACTGCTGTGCCCCGGTAGATCGGGTTTTTACTGTCACATCGCAGCTTACACCGTTTATATTGTTGATGTTATTTTTAAGCTTGACGAGCTGATCCGAATAATACTTCGTCTTTTTGCTTGCGTCATCCATTGCAGCAGACGTGTTCTTAATAGCCTTGCGTGACTGTTCCAAAGCGTCTTCGGCATGTTCGACTTCTTTTTTAAGAGCTCGATATTCCGGACTAAGCTTTTGCGATATCCAATTCGCGACATCACGAAAGCCACCTGATACGCCCTGATTTTTCTTGTCAAGTTCTGCCGCCTTTTCGTTTAACTTATTTTGTGCCTCGGCAAGCCTATCTGACGCAACCTTGTAATTGTCAGTCGCCGTCTTGTTGTCAATTGTTGCTTGATAAAAGGCTTTGTATGACTCAGTCAGAATGTCTTGTATTGCAGCCATTTCGGCCTGTTTCTTCAAAGCCTCTATGACCCCGTAAATTGAGTCCTCAGTCTCCACAACTACGCCTTTGGTCTCGTCGATACTCAAATGCAATCCGTCGATATTCATAGCATTCAGAGTGTCGACCTTGACGCGCATCAAGTCCATTTCATAGGCGGACTTATTTGACTTTTCGCTCAGCTGATATATCTCGTCGGTGAGCATTTTAACTGCACCGTACTCCGCACTGACGGTGTTCAATCCCTCTATCTTCTGATTAAGACCATCCATATTTTCCTTTGTTCTTTGGATGATTGCCTCAGAGGATGCGATGTTTTCTGACAACACCTTATAGGCATCGGAGGATTGGTAGGTCTTTTCTGCAAGCTCATCTGCGCCCTGTTCAAAACCTATGATAGCTCCCGTGATTGCACCAATTGCCGCGACGACCAGTCCGGCCGGACCCAACGCCGCATACATAGCCACTGCAACGGCAGTAAGTCCTACTGCCATAACCGCCAGTTTGGCTTTGGCATCTTCTGCGCCCGCGCCGAATGCCTTAAAAGCAGATTTTGCCATCGCCAGCGATGCCGCGAATCCTGCCGCGCCTATCATGGCTTTTTGAATTGCCGACAAACCCGCTCGGAACTGCTTCAAACTGTCTTTGGCAGCACCCGCAGCTTTCTTCCATCCATAACCTAACGCCTGCGCTGTGCTTCCTCCGGTCTCCTTTATCCAAGAAAAACTCTCGGTAAAAGTAGAGACAACTCTCAGCCCCTTAAAGCTATTCCACACGCCTTTTGCGCCGGAGTACCACTTACTCAGAACCTTTACGCCGAAAGCGGCGGTCGCGCCGGCTGCAACTCCCTTTATCACCGGCTCAAGTGCAGAGACTGTGGATTTCACTTTTTCAAGCTTCTGCTTCAGCTCTTCTGCGCGCTCTGCAAGCTTCGGGTCAATAACGCTGTTAGCGTCGGAAAATGGGCTCTTAAAATTGTTCCCCCCGCTTGATACCGTTGTGCTGCTTCCGCCTCCGCTGCCGCTATCAGATCCGGTATCCGGCGTTCCGAGACGATTGATTTCATCGATGCCGAGCAAAGCGTTTTTATAATCCTTCGCCTTTTTCGCCGCACTGCCGAGGTTTGTGGACACTTGCTGTGTGCTATTGGCAAGCTTGGCGGTGTTTGACGATGTCCGGCTCGTTGCACTTGACGTGCCAAACAATATGGCCATGACTTGCCCGGCTTTTTCGGCGAGAGCGGTCAATCTTTCAAGCAACGCCGTGACATGCGGAATACACTGCTGCAAAGCCGGCGCAAACATCGACCCGAGCGCACTTGACAACATTTTTGTCTGAGCTTTCAAAGCAGCCTGCGCTCCTGCGAGGGTGTTCGAATATTTCGCAGCATCCCCGGTCTGGAATGCCGTCTCCCGCATGATGCCTTGTGTCGTGGCTATGCGCTTTTCTGCGTCGGTCAGCGTTGCTGCAGTCTTGCCTATCGATGCCGCGTATTCGTCCCATATAATGGACAGATTTTTTGTAACTCCGGCGTTGTCGACAAGAATGCTGTTTTCGTTTTTGATACCTTCGGCTGCGCTCTTGATGGCTTCGCCCATCGTCATACTGCCCTGACGGTTAAATGCCGCCGAGTCTTTCAGGTTGGTCAGTATGGACTGTGTCTGCTCGTCGGAATACCCTGCCGCCGCGAGGCGCTTATATGCGGTGTAAGCGTCCATCATCGGGATAAGGCCGTCTTTGGTATACGATTTAAGCCATGCTTTTGCGGCGTTCAGGTCTTTTCCCTGCGCGGTCAATATGCTCGACAAGCCCATTTGCGCGGCTTCGTTTTCCGCGTATGCGTCCGTCAGCTTCTTGACTTCGCTCACTATTTTTTGTATAGCCGCAACGGCAGCGGCCGTTTTTAAGCCTGTAAAAAGCTTTCCGACACCCGCTCCCGTGCGCGTTGCCTGCTGTTCGAGCGATCCCAGCCTCTTGTTCGCCTTATCAATCTTGGCGTTAAAGTCCTTGGTGTTTGCTGTAATCAGCACTTGCAGTTCTTCAACTGTCATTTTTTCTCACCTGCCCTGTGCCTTGCGGCGTTTTTTGATTTGGCATAAGCGGACACCCGAGCCTTGATTACCATCCACCCGGTTTGCTGCATGCCGAAAGCTGACGGGAACGCCTTTTCAAGCGTAGGATATTTTTTCGGGTCGTTAAACGCGAAAGAATTGAGCTGTCCGAGATTCCATATCAGCTGTAACTGCCATTTACGCCGCTCATTTTCTGCCTTTTGCCTTGCGGATATAAGGTCTTCAACCTCTCCGGCCGACATGCTCCAGAATTCGTCCGGGGTTATCTCGACCGCAAAAGCGCGAGGTTTGAGATCCGCGACCCATTCGGTCGCCGAGGAGAAGGACGAGGAGAAGATTACTCCGTCTCCTCGTCCTCCCGCTCCATGTCCGCTATCTGTTCCGGTGTAAAAAAACCGGACACCTTCATAATGCCGAGGAATGTGTCCGCTCTGTCCTCGAGGGTAAAGCCCTCGGCTTCAAGCGCATCGATGAGCTCATATGTCTTGGGGAGCGTCATATTCGCCTGGTATTTCTGCAGCGCGCCCCAGAGGGTCACTGCAAAGACCTTGGTGTATGCCAGCTTGTCGAGAGCTTCAAGCAGGCTGCAGCCTATACGGTCTTCCACTTCGATTTTTGTCGCCGTCGTGAGCTTGAGCTTGTACTCCTTCTCGCCGGCGGTCAATCTATAAAAAGGTGCATTACACGCAGTAAGCATAGTTGTTGTCTCCTTATTTTAAATTTTCGGCGGAGTTTCCCCCGCCGATGTGTTCTTTAGCCGCCGGACGAGGTATATTCCTCTATATCCGACGATGGAGTGATTTTTGCAGTAAAGGTCAGCGCCTCTGCGACGCCCTTTCCGGGCATCGAAAGTGACACTCTGCCTGTCCATGTGAAACCGGAACCGTCCGGGAACAGCAGAATAAAGGTCTTGTCTGCATCCTTAGCTCCCTTGAGGGTCGCCCAGTTCGTGCCGGTCTTCATACCCTCATAGCCGAAAGTAAACGCCATGTCTCCGGGGTCGGAAAGCCCGGGCTTATACTTTCTCTGCGTGTCCTTCATCGTGGTCACGTCGATTTTGTCCGATTCGCCGAGCATATCGGGAAAATCAAGCAGACCGGGAACTTCAGCTGCCGCTTCTGCGCTCGCGCCCATTTTCAGAATCACGCCTATAGAAGTCTGATAATCTTCAGCCATTTGTACTTACCTCCTTATTAACTGCGGTAAAACCGCTTCGTGTTGTTGTCGTAGACTCCGTTATAAAGCAGGACGGTGCGGTATAACACCGTACCGTCCTCCTGTTCGTCCTCAAGGTGGTTAGGACTGCCGCGAAGCAGACCGAGGCGAAGCATTGCATCGTCGACTTGCCTCTCGACCTCGTTTCTGCCCTCCGGCGTCGCCATCCACACCTGGATCTGCACGGCGATCCGGGAAAAATGGTCCGGACGCGAAGAGGATGGCATTTTAACGGAGTTATCCATCTGCTTTATCAAACCGTGCCGTTCAAAACTCTGCGGATATTCCGCAGACCATTTCACGCCCGGTACAGCGAGTGAAAGCACATCATAAGTCACCTGTTCGATATCAACCATTTTTCTGACCGCCTTTACGATTTATTTCCTGTTGTATCGCGCGCTTATAGCACTCGAGTATTGCTTCGCGATTGTTTATAAGCGCAGGATAGAGATACGGCTGCGCCTTTTGTCCGCTTATCATTCGCCAGCCGACACCAGGGATTTTGCCGCGCCACTTGTCCGCCTTGTAATGGATCCCGCCCGGGAGCTCATAAGGATATGTGCCGTTACCTTTAGGACCTGTACCGAATTCCACATAGGCGGCGTATTCAACATTGGTCAATACGCTGCCGATATGCTTGCTACCCTCGCGCTTGTAGTCGGTATGCAGCGACGCGCGCAAGTCGCCGTTATCTACTGGGCACAACTCTTTTGCGCTGTTGTTGACTATTCGCGCCGCCTCGCGCGTGCCGTTTGAAATAGCGGTATCAGTGCCGCCGAGCTTTGCGAGCTTTTTAGCCAGCTCGCCGAGACCCTTAATTTCAATGCTCATCGGCTCACCGCCTTGCAAAGATACAGCGTGTGGCTGTCGTGCGGCTGGATCTCGGTGATTCGGTAATAAGCGCCACCGTATTTCACATAGTCGCCCTTCTCGACAGCGAGCGTATCGGATGTTGAAAAGGTGGCGTCTTTGTTGCACTGCAGCCCCCATTCCTGCGCCTGCATAGCGTCGGTAACGAGTCGGAAGTTGACAGTAAAAGAGCCCGCAGGTGTTTCTGCGGGCTTCACTGTTTCACTACCGAGCGTTCCTGTCTGTTTGACGGCTTTATAATGCTCGACTGTTTTGTCCTGGAATACGGCGCGCTGTGCGCGTTTGAAGGCGTCGGGGATCTTCACCAGAAAAGCCTCCTCCACTCGTTGAGCATCACCTTTTCGCTGTCGCTCAGTTCCGCCGTTGTGGCGAGGTCTGAGTCGCTGTGCTTAAAGCTCACGCTCTGGTCGCCGTCCGTTATGCTTGCAACGGTCTGCGCCGCATCGGTAGAGCCCGGCTGTTGCGTGCGGTAACGCTGCGCGGCTATCTCTGCCACAAGCAGATCAAGACCGGGGACAAGCTCACGCCGCTTGGTATATCGCAACACCTTTGACTCGACGCTGTCCAGCAGATACCGGGCAGCCGGCAGCGACATTTCCTTACCCAACATCACGCGCATCCGGGCTATGAGGTCGGCCTTGTTCTGCTCTGTCATATCAGCCCACCAGCCTTGCGGTCATGTCGCTGTCAAGGGTCTTGACGCCGTACAGGATATCAAAGCTGACGCGGTCGGTCTTGTGCTTGATGTCGTAGTCATATACAACCCTGATAGCAAGACCGTTCCTGCTCGACGCAATAGCCGCATTATTCGCGCCCATAGGCAGCTCAAGCTGACGGGTGACGAGTGCAAGGCCGTTGCGGTGGAATGCAAGGGAATGAGTCGTTTTGACGAGATACACCGTGACCGCCTCGCCCGAGGCAATGGTGCGATGGATAGGCTGGTCTATCGCGACCTCAGCGACCGCGCCGCTTGCGGCAGTTGCATCGGCGGCAAATCTGTAAAGATAGCCGTCGAGGATAAAGCCGTCGCCCTTTTTAAAGGTGCCGGTCGCCGCAGTGACATCCGAGAGTGCGACCTTGGTCTCGCCGGCGGTGCAGGAGACTTTTGCAGCGGTCGCAGTGCCCGCAGTTGCCGCGAGGGTATCGGGGGCATTCTGCGACATATAGGTGTCAAGACCATAGATAGAGCCGAGCTCTGCTGAGCGCAGGGCGTCGGAGTTGCCTGCATATGCGACCTTTGAGAGGTTTTCCGTGGTCAGATAGCGATACTTGTGCGTCGGATTGACGAGAAGTCTGCGCTGCTGTATCGGTACGCCCTTGAGGTCAAATGCCTTGGCAATGTTGGCAATGTCCTTGAGGTCGGCCGCGTTCGCGGTGCCGCTCACGGTGTTGCCGGCGTTTGCGATGCCTTCGGCGATAATATCGCTGTCGATGGCCTGGGATATGGCCTGCACCGCAGGAGATATGATCTGCTCAGAAAATGACTTGATGTCGAGGGTCATTTCCTTGGAAGTGACCGGAACGGTGACATCGCGGAAATGGTCAAGGGTCACCTTGACGCTGCCCTCGTTCACATTCTGGTCTACGGTCTCGCCGACGAAGTTCTTCGCGGAAAACTTCGCGGGCTTGCGGATGGTGATAGTATCACCGACGTGTGCGAACTCCTTGGAATAGTCCTTGTGGACAAGGTCGGCAGCAACGAGATTGTTCTCGAGCACCATAAGAGCCTCGTTCGCGACTATCTGAGGAGTCAGGAATTTGTTTGACATTTGTTAAATCCTCCGTTTTTACTGATTTTTGCGCCAATTCACATAATCGGCATAGTTTTCGGGGGCTTCGCCCGGTTCGGGGTCTCCGCCTCCGTGGTCGGGGTCTCCGCCCCTCTGTCTGGTTTCGACTTTGTCAAAGAGATAGGCGTCGCTTTCTCTGATTGCTTTAAGCTGATCGTCAAAGCCCTCGAGCTTGCCGTCTTTGTCGAGTTTCACACTGCCGGGTGTTATCAAGGCTTTTATAGCTCTTGCGTTCTTGCCTTTGGCGGCTGTAATAGCGGCATCGATAGCGGAGTCAAGTTTCATGGCAGCGATATCGCTGTCATACTTAGCCTTAGCCTGCTTGTTCTCGTTCTGCAGCTGTGTAATTGTAGCCTGCAGTCCGGCGGTATCAACCTTTTTGAGCTCTTCAAGCTGACTGTCCCGCTCTGCTATCTGGCCCTCAAGGTTCTTGACCTTATCGGACTCGGCGCGAAAATCTGCTTTTGAAACAAAGTTCTTGCCGATATAGCTCGCTATCTTCTTGTCGATGTCCTCGGTGTGTGCGTCGCCTAAAATGTCTTTAAGCCAGTCCATGTCTGTCCTTTCCCGCGCTCCCTTTTTACTTGGCCAGTCCCAATATTGCGCGACACCATTTTGCTCCGGGTGGCGGATAAATTTGGATATAAAAACAGCGCTTTGCATTTGACTGCAAAACGCTGTAATTATTATGTTGTGATATGACAAAACCGCCTCGCTTTAGCTTGGCGGCTCGTTATTTATTATTGATCCTCTTCATCAAGAGTATCTTTTCCGAAAGCCTTTATATAGCTCTCGGTGAGGTCTTTTATGATAATCGGGGCTTCTTCCTCGTCCAGTATTCCGTCGAGGCGACCTTTGAGCAAATCCTCATAGTAGAGATAGAGCTCATCGCTCATAGCTTCGCTGAGATCGTTGTTGTCCACTTCCCACTTTATCAGCGGGAGCACCGCGTTAAGGCGTTCAGCCTCTTCAAGGATATCCTGATTGAACTCCGGAAGATATGAATTTTCAAGCAGGTCTCCGGTTTTTGGCTGTATACCTGTGCGCAAACGGCTTTCAAGAATTTCTGTTGCTCCCTGATAATCAAGGTCGTATTTCATTTTTCCTCATCCTTATCCTTCTTTTCCAAACATCGCCTTCAACCATTTTATTTGAAACAACATTTATTTCAACATCTGGATGAAGATCTTTAAATTGTTGCATTACCCCCTTACAGCTATCACACATTCCGCGTTCGGAAAGCATGCATATCTTTTTAAAGGGGTTTGATTCATACAAATCAGCAAAAAGCTCAAAGAGCTTCGCTTCAGTATCATTGTAAGTTTCTTTCCTTATTGTTCCGTCCATTTTGGGAACATCTATATATTTAAAGCGGCGAGTTTCTTTAAGTAAAACTAATTTCCCGGTTCCTTTATATCCTCTGCTATCTTCCTCGTCAGCTATAGCGCTATGCGCATAATACATAGATTCAAAATTATCATCAATATATGCTCCAGCAATATTTCCGCTTTTTTTGTATTTGCTCGTGAATTGGAGTCTTTTTTCATAAATAACCTTTTTATCAAACTGCAAGATTTCATCAGTAGATAAATTGCCTGAATCTATCTTGTATTGATTCACCAAGCGGTATTGCCTCTTGAGCGTCTTCCACTTCTCAGGATCATTATACTTTATTTTTAAGAATTCATCAAGAGAATCCGGCACGTTTTCTTTTAAGACTGCCGAATACCGTTCGAACTGATCTCTATTGTAGGAGGACACTTGTGTCAAAGTCTTGGGCGGATAATATTTAAGCTTCCCGGTAAGAGGATTTATATTATCCGCAAGCCACTCTTCATATGTCGTTTCTGCCGGAATAAGCACCGTTTTCCCGGTCTCGGGATCCAATGCCCTGCGTTTGAGTTCGGCTCGGTTTTGTCCCTCTATGACTGCCGTTGTAGTGCAGCGGTCATTCGGATGGAGCGGCGGATAATTTACGCCCTCTTTCGCTTCGGAGACCGGAAAAGTCTTGCCGTCCAAAGCGCCGCAGACATCGCAGGTGCGCCCGTCAAGAGTGGCGAGGAATCTATATTCCGTTATGCCTTCCTCTTCGTATGCCACTTTTTCAGCGGCGTTGTGCACACGGTTCGTCTCGGTGCGTATCAGCCGCATCGAGCTGTACATTCCGGACTGCATCGCGTCGGCGAGCTGGCGCGCCATTACCTGCGGACCCGCTCCCGTCATAATTCCACGCGCCACAATACCGTATGCGCTGTTGGCAAGCGCGGATGTGTTCTGCCAGATGCGGTCAGAAAAATTCGCGCCTTTCCAGCGATCATTTACTATGGTGTTTACGGCGCCTTTCGGCAGGGCTGAGAACTCAAAGCCTAATCCCGTACCGATCTGCGTGTCATATATACTGCGATAGTATGTATCCCCGCTCACGTCTTCAAGCAGCCGCTTGAGCTCCCGCTTCTCCCGGTCGGCAAGCAATGCCGTTTCCGTCTCGATATTGGCTTTCAAAGCCTCAAGGCGGTTTATCCTCGCGGCGTATGCCGGCGCATTGAAACGAGCAAGTGCTTTTCTCTTTATGACCGGGTCTTTTATGTTATTGAGCTCTTTGCGCAGTGCTTCCAATTCCGCTTCCGCTTCTTTGGTGTTCAACATCCGACGAGCTTCTTCCGGCGTCAATTCACTGTTTGCCGCATAACGCGAAAATATCCGGTTTATGCGGGCGTCGAGGTCTTTCTGCGCCTTGGCGTATAACTTGACCGTTTTTGTCTTTATAGCCCGCGTCGAGGTACGTCGGGCATATTCCTCGCGCTGCAGTGCCCGCTCCTCCCAATAGAGATCAGAGCGCATTATTCATCATCCTTTTCGGAATCGTCCTTGTCGTCATCGTCGCCGATAAACATCTTTGCGTTTTCCTCGCGCTGCTTCTGCAGCTCTTCATACGCCTGCGCGACATCATCAACAAACGGGTGCTTTGCTAAAAGCATCTTATCAGGCACAAGCCCTTGCGACTTCTGGATTATGTCCACCGTCTCCGCATCATTGACTATCATCGACTTGTGGACATCGTATTTTATAAGCGTATAGTCATAGTCGGTACCGTTCTTCAGGTTGATATCCTGCGTAATAAACCATGACAGCTCTTTCAGCATGACCTTTAACTTCGAGACAAGCGGGTCAGCCTTGAGGTCAAGCAGGGTGTAGCGGAATTTCAGACTGACGCCTGACGGCGCGCTGCCGAGCTTTTCATCGTTCATATCAATGCCGCGTCCGATATGATATATGTCCCGGCGCAGCATATCGAGCCAGGCGAGGCGCTCGGTGACATTAAGTGTGACCTGCTCGGCACTTATCTTGCCGGACGGATCGCTTATTGACACTGCCTTGTTTATCTGCAGCTTCTGCTGTATCGCTTTTGCAGTCTCTCCGCCGTATCCCTGTATCATCCAGTAGAGCTCGACGAGATCTATCTGATTATTCGTCGACGCAGAAGATATCAGGTTATATGCATCAAGTAGCCCTTTGATGCGCGAAAGGTCGGTCTGATGCGCAGAGTTGTTATAAAGCGGCACAAACGGAATTCTTCCCCACGACTTCGCCTCAACCGAAACGCGCTCGTCGTTGATTATCTGCTCGTTATACCAATGCGGGCTGTTGCTTTCGAGCACGAACTCTCCGGCATCGTTTTCGACATAGCGCTTTACCCCTGTCGCAGTCCACCACTCTACCCGCTCCCGCTCCGTCTCTGTGCCGTTTTGCACGACGGTTATTTTATAATGGCGAAAAAAGTCGGTAATCACCTGCTGATAGCTCATATCGCGGCAGGCAATACATTCCGTCGTCGGGATAACAACAAAACAAAGCTTGCCGGCTGCCGAGTAATAGACATGCAGCCATCCGACGATACAATTTGACGCATTTGTCGCGAGGTCAGGGAGCATGTCCACAAAAGCCTCGTCTGAGGTCACTGCGGTGACGGCGTCCTCAAAAGCTTTCAGACTTTCATCTGCACCGCCCGCTCCGTCATTTGCGCCCTCAACAGAGACGGAAAGTGGCTTGCCGAGGATGTACGCGACCTTCTGGTCGACCATCAGCGCATGGAAATTATGCACATTGTGGTGATTCGAATTGTTTTCGTTGATTATCTTAACACCGCCGCGGTTTATGCCCGCCGGGCTGTTTTCGTCTTCTTCGTAGACAACCGTCTCGCGAAAATCTTTCTGCAGAATGTCCTGCATACCGCGATAATATCGGAGTCCCTCACATGCCGCCAGATACTCCGGGTCTTCCCGCGCATTTTTAAGCACGGTTTTGATAATCTCATCGTCCGTAGCCGTATGGTGATACGCGAGCTTTTCTCTTATCAAGTCCATATTGTTAATCATTAAGTTACCCTCACATTCTGCTGGTCGTTCTCTGTGGCGTAGCGCGTGGCGTCAATCGTGTGGTTGTCTCTATCGGGATAGTTCGCCTTATAATTGCCGTCCTTATCCCGTTCGAGCTCATACGATGAAAATTCCCGCGCCGCGTTTGGACAGCGGGCGGGATCTATTATTATTTCGTCGAGGTCGCGCAGCCATTCTATGCCGTGCTTCACGCTGTCCGGACCCTTGCGTGCGCCTCTGACTCTCAGGCCGTATTCATACATATCCGCTATAGACTTCGGTTCGGCGGAGTCTGCGATAATTTCGCCGGCAACTCCACGAGATTTTATACGGTCGGCGGCAAGTCTGTTGCTCATGCCCGCCGCGTATATTTCGTCGTATATGTACAGCCGCCTGCGCGGCTTGTCATAGTTGCACGATATAAAAACAAACGGGTCAACCGCATAGCCCCAGTCTATGCCGCGCCTGATACGGTCAAACCGCGCAATCTCTTCATTGCTGATGGGTCGGATACTGATGTTCCGGAATACCTCGCCGCCCGTGCCGGTGACTTCCCCGAGGAACTCGTGCCTATATCGTTCCGGCGAGTGCTGTTTCAGGTGCTCCGCCTCCAACAGCAGCGGCGCGCCTATCCAGTCCTGCGGCACAGTCAAATATGTGCTGTGATGTACCAGGCGGTCGGCGCGCTCTACACGCACCTCATCATTCACCCACGCCCGCAGCGACTCAGGAGGATTGTACGAATAAAAAACATCGAATTTACTGCCGCCGCGCATGACCGACTGCAGCACATTATCGGTTTCCCGCATCCCGGAAAACTGATTCCATTCCTCGAACCAGATATAACGAAAATAGCCGAACGGGATTTTTATGGACTTGACTTTCATCGGATCGTCAAGACCTCGAAACATAATCGTTTGCCCGCTCGGCAGATATGTGATTTTCATCGGACTGACCGTCGCTTTAAAATACTGCGACACGCCCAGTTTATCAATAGCCCACAGCATTTGTGCAAAAACGCTGTCCCGCAGCGTATCTGCAATTTTGCGGAACACGATCGCGTGCGCGTCAGGGTTTTTAATGATGCCGCAGACAATTTCAAGCGATATATAGCTGCTCTTCGTGCTTCCGCGCCCGCCTTTAAGCACATAGTGCGTATGCTGACCAGCACACACATCGCGATGCACCTCATAAAACGACGGCGCGATTATGTCAGTAAGCCTGACGGCCATGTTAGCCGCCCCCTATATCGTCGATAATCTGCGGCGCGTTGACGGAGACTTCAATTCCATCCTTAAACAGGCTGAAACGCTTGCCAAGCAGCTCCGCAGCCTTCAGGCGCTCCTTTTCGTCCGGCGGCTTATCCAGCACCTTTGCCGCACTGTAGCCGTCGCCTTGACCTTCCACAACCACGACGCTCGCCGTGCTGTCTCCGCGCATCACGGCGGTGAGGTACTCCATGACCTCCTGCGCGTCGGCTATCTTTTTAGAGCTCAGCTCATCGAGTTTTGCTTCGATGTAGGCTTTAACATTAGCATTTGTTAGCAGCCTTGACGCATTGGCTCTCGCAGCATCATCCGATTTTATCCGTGGATAAGCAGCCTTGTATGCTCTTGTCGCGTTGCAGTCGATGATGTATTCATCCGCAAATTTCCGCTGTTTGTCGGTCATGGTCTCACCTCCGGTCTTGTGTCACATATTTTTTACAATCGGGTTATAAAAAGCATAAAAAAAGCAGCCTCAAAAGGCTGCAAAAAAAGTTTTATCAAACTCATGTTCGATAATAATATCACATACGCAATCGATCCGCAAGCACAAAATATTAAAAAATTAAGTTTCTGAATTTTGTACAAATAAAACAACAGTACAGCGATAAAATTAGGCTATTCGAACACAAGAGAATGTGTCCGATTATATTGAAATTTTTTCGAAAAGGGCTTATAATTTTTCCAGGAAAAGTTTGGCAGCGCAGCAGAGGAAAATAGGATATCGAAAGGTGTGTCTATCTTGTCTCTGCCAATAGTCGTCTTTATCACGTGGATCGTCTTCGGCTCGTCACCAATAAAAGCCGCTGTAATTTCTATTTTGGAAATCACTGCCGCTGTTATTGAAAATCTGCTTCACAAAAAACATCCGCAGAATGAGCCACAATCGCTTAATCTCAAAAAAATCATATCGCTCTCCATGACAACTGTGTTGTATTTCCCGTTAGCACTGATCATCATATCAACAATCGCCAACACAAAATCATCGAGCTCTCTGCCGAAAGAGATCTGGGAAGTATCGATAAAATACTTCAATCTTTTTAGTACGATTTCCTCATTAAAGGAATTCGTAGACGGCGTCTCTGCGCTACTGTCTCTGTCTATGAGCGTCGTGAGCGTGTAGAAAAGCACCGCGGTCACCCCTAATGACCACGGTGTTAGATACGCAACAACAAAAGCAATACTTCCGTCGTGTTCTGTTGCGCGCCCTTTTCCTCAATAATGTCCTCACCATACAGTTGTGGTGAGGACATTTTGCACCACATAAAAAATCTTCTTTGTGTAGCCTGATTATATTAACACATAACACCACTTATGTCAAGTCTTTTTTTGTTTTTTTAGCTCTTCTCACCTAAAGCCCCGCTATTTATGACGCCGCGGGGCAGGCGTATGTGAAAGGGGACATAAAAATGAAGAATAGAATATCGGTAACATTCTTCATCCTAATGCTACCACACATGAATTCCTCATTGTCCTCAACTTTGCCGAATATAGCGATAGCAAATATTGCTACAATTCTTAGCGGTGTTATTACCGCCAGTCTTTGCCGCCACATCTTCCCATGTCAGTCCATCGATAAAGCGCAGCGTGAATATCTGCCGGGTCAGGCTGTCGGGAATATCCGATATGTAGCGCTCAAGTCGGCTGCGCTCATATATGCGCTGCTCGATTTTAGCCTGGATTATAGCTTCGAGATCCGTTATCTCCGCTATGCAGCGTTCAAGCGCAGGCTCAGGGTTCGGGCTATGCGGCATACCGTCGTAGTTCGGCGACCTCGGACAGAGCAAATTTGCCCGCAGTTCCGCAAGCCTCTCACGGTCAAGCTCTATCTCCTTGTCAAGGTAGTACAGCTGCGACAACTCTTTAAGCGTCATTTAACAGCCTCCTCTCGGGTTTTGTCGTGCTTTTCAATCTCCGGCTTCAGACAATGCCAAAACGGGCATAGAGGCTTTTCTCCGCCGGTCTGGACGAGAAACACACAATGCTCATCCGGACACATCTCAGGCACTGCCATCACCTTCCAATAGCTCGGGGTTATCATGAATATTGCCGATAACCTCTATCTCGTAGTCGTAAAAGTTATCCATAACATAGCAAACACTGCTGTCATAAACTTGAAAACAGCATTCATCAAAAGCGACTTGACAAGGCTCCTCATCGCCTTTCAACAAAACAATATCGCCCTCGAAAATTTTAGTGCCGTTTTTGTCTGACAAACCTGTGTACTGCCCTATCGTTTCAGGGATTACCGTCCTTTTGCTATTATTGGTGCAAATCTGCCAGTCGCCGTCATAACAGCGAATAGGCACACCGAAATACCACACACCATCATTATATTTTTTATCGCCTTTGCCACGGAAAAGTATCTCACGCATTGTTACACCTCACCTTTCATGAAGCAAGCCCAAAATGTTTTACTGTTTTTTCCAGAGTGATGCCCGAACAAAGGTTTACATCCAATTGCCCGCCATACCTCCACCGCCGGGATTTGTACTTCCGACCATTTAAAAATTAAAACTCCGTTTGGTCGTAAAACGCGCATACATTCATTAAAACCGTCCCGTATCATCTGCGGCCAATGGTCGTCGAGTTTTCCGTATTTTTTGACCAACCACGAAGTTTCACCAGCATGTCGCAAGTGTGGTGGGTCGAAAACCACAAGATAAAAGGTGTTGCTCGCAAATGGAATTGAGGTGAAGTCGGCTATTACATCGGGATCCACTCTCAATGTCCTTTCGGATAGTCCATCCCCGGATTTCCAAATCCGGGTTTCAAGCTCTCGCCTTTTGTCCATGTATACCGTGGCGGGATGTTGTTTATTAAACCAAATGCTGCGAGATCCGCAAGTCGCATCAAGAATTTTCTTTGTTTCTTCAATTGCCATAGTCGTCACTCACTTTCAAAAATCCCATTTCAATGAGTTCTCGGCCGCATTTCGGGCAAACATACCCACTATCATCTCCTGCCTCGAATATCTTGCAGCAGTAATAACATCTTAAGCAGTGTGTTTCCCGGTCACTCGTCCGCTCCCGTATGTAGCGCCTGTTGGTCTCTTCCTGGGTTATTTGTTTCAGCATGGCAGCTCCTCGATTCTCACATAAATTCCCGGCACGGCAGCCCAAAACTTTTCGCTGATCTCCGATGCGACCTGCGCATCGTCCTTCCAAAAGTGCAGGCGGGTCATGCAGTCTTTCAAGGCTTTCTCGAGATTGTCCGTATCGGGCTTCGAGGTTTTCCATTCCCCGTCTCTGTGCTTAGTCCCTGTATTGCTGAAGCACCATTTGACCATCAGCCTGACCGCGCCCGAATACGGTTCCTGCGGAATGTGTTCTGCCAGGTGTGCCGTCAGCTTACTCCTTGCCGCTTTCAGCTCGGTTGAATCGTACATTATCGCCTTACCGTTTTTGACGGTTATCTTTTTGTCGTGATGCGTTACCGTGGGCGGATGCATCGGCATGAAAAATTCAGTTGTCATTTCAGTTTCCTTTCTTTTTTGTTTTTGAAAATCGCCCTTGTCAAGGTAGGGAAGAAGTTGTGTGCGGCGGCAGCCTAAGCCGCCACACTTCTTTCCCTTGACTTTGAGGGAAGGGAATTTCCCCACTTATATATGAAATATATAAGTGTTTTTTCCCTCAGAGGGAATTTCTCGATTTTTTATCGACTTTTTCCTTGTGAGGGAATTTCTCGATAACCATTCGACTTTTTCCCTTGTAGGGAACGGGAAATTTTATCGACTTTTTCCCTCGTTTTTCTTTCCAACTTCTCCGTCGTCAATCCAAAAACCACCATGCTCTGTCAACCTTTTGCGAACCGTTTTCGCTGTTACTCCGAGATATTCAGACAACTCATTCACTGTTACCCGTCCATCCATATTGCAGGCATCGAAAGCAGTTTCTATGCTGCTTGTTCTATCCTTTTTTCGCTCGGATGAGGTCTTTTTGCTGCTGAAGTTTCTCCTGAAAGGCGAGTTTTTCGAATTAAAATCGCTATCCGGCTTTATGTCCTCCAGCACTCCGGTATCATCTATCCGATGCACGGGGTAATCGAACCAAAGATTGACCGGAGCGAACTTCGGGAACTCACGCAAAGTACCTTCAATCCGCCACGCCGTACGCTGCTCGATCATATTCCACGAAGCTCTTACTTCGGAGAGCATAAGGTCGCGGGATGCCGGAGACAGACTCTCGCCGCACATTTTGAGCAGCTCGTGCGCGGTATTCTCTTCGTCCTGCGACGGTTCCGGCAGCTTGAAGCGGCGCATCCATTTAAGGCAGATTTCACACTGCGCCTTGTCCTCTTGCTGTTTGCGGATACCGTCGGTTATATCAAGCTCTATGAGGTCGAGCAGCGCGTCGGGGTCGCGAGCGAACACTCCGCTGCCGGACGCTCTGTCCATGCTCCTCTTGCCGCCCTGAGCGCCTTTTGAATGGTGGTGGCAGTAGATTACCGCACACCCGAGTTCGGTGCAGACCTTGTCAAATTGGTTGCAGAAATGCGCCATCTGATCTGCGCTGTTTTCGTCGCCGGTGATGATTTTATAAATCGGGTCAATGACAATGGCGATATAGTTTTTCTTTGCAGCGCGTCTGATGAGCTTCGGCGCGAGTTTATCCATCGGAATGGATTTGCCGCGCAGATTCCACACATCGATGTTATGCAGGTTTTCCGCAGCCCAGCCGAGCGTTGTATAGACATCTTTAAAACGGTGCAGACAGCTCGCACGGTCAAGCTCGAGGTTGACATACATTATCTTGCCTTGGGTACATTTGAAGCCCAGCCATTCGCGCCCCTCGGCTATGGCGCAGCACAGCTCTATCAGCGCAAAAGACTTGCCGGCCTTTGACGGTCCTGCGACAAGCATTTTGTGTCCCTGCCGCAGAACTCCATCTATAAGCGGCGGCGCAAGCTCCGGCAGGTCGTTCCACACATCGGCGACGCTCTCCGGATCCGGCAGGTCGTCGTTTATGCTTTCAATCCATTCTTTCCATTCGTTCCATGAACTCTTGCCGATGTTCGTGTCGAGCAGATACTGCTTCTTTCCGTTGCGCTCCACGCCCGGCATACGGCTCAAACGGGACGGGTTTTTGTTTTGGCGGTCGATGTCTATGCCGTTTTTCTTGCATACATCATAGAGATAATCAACACGCTTGCGGTATTCGTCAAAGTTTGCGGCATCGATGCGTACAATGGCGTGCAGACTTTTTCCTCCGCTGTAAACGAGACAGGCAATCGGCAGCTCGAGCTCGCGTATTATCTGGTTTTGATGGGTGATGTCGGTCGTATCGGATTCGACCAAAGCATATCGGAACTCCGTCACATTTTCATTTTTGACGCCTTTGCCGTCCAGAGGATTGAAGCGTATCCACGCCCCCGCCTCCGGCTTGCAGTCGCCTATTACGCGACCTATGTCGCCCTCGCATTTGCTCAGAGCCTCTATAAGCTCTCCCGCAGTCCTGGTATACACGCCTTTCGTCGGCAGGTATTTACTGTCTTTTTCCCAGCTTTCGGTGACATAACCGACCGTCTCCCCCGCCTCAAAGAGCGTTTCGAGATATTTGGTAATCTGCTCTACGGGATTCCATTTGTCGGGAATATTCAACTCCTTGCCTTCAATCCAGCTTTTGTCGACAAGAACAAGATCATCCTTTTGTTCTCCGATAACGCTGTCCCAGTCAAGCGCGCCGTCATCTGCCTGAAAATGCCAGCCGTTATCTTTTGCCATCTGAACGATAGTCCCCGCCGTAACCGGTGCAGCGGCGCCGTTGAAGGTATTCCACTTTTTTTCGCAGTCGCCGGCATGATAGCGCTTGTCCGGGCGTGACCATTCATCCCAGTCATCGCAGCTGTATCCCTCATGCTTAAGCGCCATGCCGACTTCCACCCATTCGGAATATGTGCAAGCAGCCGGGTCTATGTATTTTATCAGCTCTTTCAGGTCGAGCTTTTCTTCTGTCATATCGTCATTGCCTCCGGTTTATAGTCTTTAGGCACAATGCCGCGCGGAACACGCCAATCGTTTGCAGCTATGCGATTTATCATCTTTGTTGCAGCGTCAAAGCTCCATTCGCCTACATGCAGAAAACCGCGGGATTCCAAAAAGCGTATCTGTTTCGGCGTTGTGAGACCTTCTTCGCGGCGCTTGCTGAGGCGGTCAAGCAGAAGCTTTGCCTTGCCGGCGTTCTCGATTGCGTCGGGAAATATACCGAGCTTTTCGAGCGTTTTAATCTGTTTTTCCGTCGGCGGAGCACATTCCCACCCAAATGCCGGGACATAGCTTGAAAGATCCTGCGCGGAAATCGACATTTCATACTGCAGCGGGTCTACAAGTCTGCGCTTGCGCTTCCTCATTTCCTTGAGCTGCGCCGCAAGAGCTTCTTCACGCTGAGCGACAACATCGCTCTCCGCTTGCTGCTCGGCAGCCTCAATATCGACCGGACAGCCTGCCGCTTCGATATTCTCCGTCATCTTTTTTGCGACCTCTTCGTTTTCACATATCAGATGAGCAGGATGACAAAGTTCATGGCGTTCAGTGTGCCACAAGAAATCGAGCAGCAGAAGATTCTTCTTGCCGGGCGCAAGGCGCGTTCCGCGCCCGACCATTTGACTGTATAGGCTTCTGACCTTTGTCGGTCTTAACACGATGACGCAATCGACCGCCGGGCAGTCCCAGCCTTCCGTCAAGAGCATGGAGTTACAGAGCACATTATATTCGCCGCGCTCAAAAGCTTCGATTATCTCCGCTCTGTCCTGACTTCCGCCGTTGACTTCCGCAGCCTTGAAACCGCGCTCATTCAGAATATCCCGAAATTTTTGTGAGGTCTTTATAAGCGGCAGAAACACGACTGTTTTGCGCTCCCTGCAGTTCTTTATCATCTCGTCGGCAATCTGATACAGATACGGATCCAAGGCGTTGTCGATATCGGCCGCCTTGAAATCTCCGTTTTGCATTGCAACTCCCGTCAGGTCGAGATTCAGCGGAATTGTAAGAGCCTTTATCGGCGCAAGATAACCGTCCTTGATAGCCTGCGGAAGTGTGTATTCATAGGCAAGCGAATCAAAATATGAACCGAGGTTGCGCATATCGCCTCTGTCCGGCGTAGCGGTGACGCCTAAGACATGCGCGTCTCCAAAGTGCTCAAGCACGCGCTGATAACCATCGGAAAGGCAGTGATGCGCCTCGTCGATGATTATGGCGTCAAAATAGTCGCTGTCGAACTGTTCGAGCCGTTTTTCTCTCTGTAAAGATTGCACCGAGCCGACGGTTATACGGTACCAGCTGCCGAGGCAGCTTTCTTCGGCTTTCTCTGTGGCACACATCAAGCCGGTAAATTTCAGTATTTTGTCCGCCGCTTGTTCAAGCAGCTCGCCGCGGTGAGCGAGCACAAGAACCCGCTCACCGTTCTGAACACACTGCTTTGCAACATTAGCGAAAACGACTGTTTTGCCGGTGCCGGTCGGCAGGACAAGCAATGTGCGATTATTGCCGCTCGCCCACTCGTTGAATATTGCCCGTTCTGCTTCCAGCTGATAAGGTCTCGCGTCCAAGGATTAAAAATTCCCCGGAGTGAAAGCGGGACGCTGAGTGGATTCGTCCGGCTCAAGGAATTTCTTGACCTCATTGTAATAATTATCGTTGTAAAGCCTCTGCCCTATCTTGCAGCGGCCTTTTGAACCTACAACCTGCGCCCAGTTCATTCTCAGAGGTTCGCCGTGTTTCTTCTGACCGATACTGATAAAAAACGCGCACACAAGCCCTTCTGTTTTACGCGAGAGGAAAAGATTATGTTTGACGATTGCTGTGCCCTGCGGCGCGTCTATCTGAAGCGTAAGCTCCGCTTTCGGGCAGGCAGACATTTTCTCCGAGCCGTTGAAATAGCCGCGCTCAAAGCTTTTGACGGTGAATTCATATTCCCCTTCCGGCAGAAGTACAAATTCGTTTTCGGCTTCGATTACACTGTCCCAGTCGAGGGCGTCGTTTCTGTTGGTATTGTAGTTTTCGTTCATAGTTAATACTCCTTTTTATTTAAAATTTTCTTATATGATTGACGATGATATCGTAGACCTGCTCCCATGCGCCGATAAGGCAGCCGTTAATGAAAGCTTCGCCATAATTGAGAATCGGCGTGTCGGCAGTGAAGTAACCTTTCCACGCTACCGCACTTCTAAGCTCATCTTCGGTAACGTTGTTCGCCGTCATGAGTTCACGCAGCGCTGCCGGTAAGCCAGAACTCGGTTCAGTGTTCTCCGTGTTCGGGGTAGGCTCGTCGGCATCGGCGGTAAACTCGTCGATTTTTGCCTTGAGCTCCTCTATGCTTTTTTTCGGCGGGTCGGGCAGCGCATTCGTCTGCGGCTTATCTTCCGGCGCCGCTGCGACATATGCACCGGAAGACGGAATAAACGGTGCGATGACGCTGAAATCGAAATCGACCTCGTCCGGCAGCCCGTATCTGTTCTTCGCATCCCAGCAGGGATGATGATTGGTATACATTACCCTTCTGCCGCCCTGTGCCTTTCTGCTGTCGGTCTTCTCGTCCTTTATCACGAACGTCTTATAGTTGACGAAGAGAACCGTGTCTGCCCATTCTTTTACGATCGGCGCGACATTTTTTGAAAGTTTCATCTCCCAGCGGTCGTATGCGCCGAGCTCGTCCGGCTGCTCAAACTTACGCATTTTGGCGTGAGCGGTCAGCACGACGTTAATACCTTTTGATATAACCTCATTGAGCAGGTCGAGAAGCCTGCCGAACTCTTCGTAGAGCTTTGTATAGCCCTTGCCGTATCCGAAGTCCTCAATACTCTGTTTGTGATTTACGGAACATATATGATTACTTGCAAGCTGCTCTGCCCAGTCCGCTGTGTCGATGACAAGCGTCATACACAGTTCGGGGTGATCGCGAACATATTTGACCTCTTCGAGAAGCATCGTCCAACTGCTCGGTTTGTCAAAACGCTTAACGTTCAGCCTCTTTGTGCTGCCTTCCGTGTCGATGAAAATCGCGCCCGGGAACTTGGAAGCAAAGGTTGATTTGCCGATTCCCTCCGGACCGTAAACTATGACCCGCTGTGCATCTTCGATTATTCCTGATGTTATGTTCATTAAAACTGTCCTGCCTTCCATGCTTTTTTAGTCTCCGTCGGTTCGTTCGCCACATATCCGTCCTCTATAAGGACACTGCATTCATCGCCGGTGCTGACCCTCGTTGCTATCGCCTGCAGCCCCTCAGACTCAAGCCATTTGCCGAACTCAGCAAGAGTGTCAAGATCCATCTGCTCGAGCTTATCAAGCAACACAAACCCGCAACTGGGGTTGAGCTTGCGCACGATGGCCGTGGAAACCTTGAGCTGATCCGCTCCGGACATATTGTCCCACTTGAAGCCGTTGTATGTCAGCTCGCCATCCTTGACCGACAGCCCCGGCAACGGAAGCTGTGCGGACTTGAGCAAGTCGGTTTTCTTTTGCCTGACATCTTCAAGCTCGTTTGTCAGCTGGCTGTACTGAGTCTGATACGCTTTCGCATCCTCTTCCGCTTTCTCTTTTTCAAGGTTGGCACGGATTTTAATGTTGATTTTCTCAACATTTTCAATGTCCTCTTCAAGCTCGGCGGTGCTCAGATCCTCGAGGTGCTCCGTCTCCATGTGCGCGATTCTGAGGTCATCCATAAGGCTCTGCTGCTCCGTCATAAGACGTTGAAGCTCAGCCTGGATTCCGTTTATTTTGCTGTTGACGGCGTCATAGTGATGCTGTATCTCGGCGGCTCGGTCACGCTTGCGCTTATTCTCGGCGTTATGCGCCATAATACCTTGCTGCTGTTTGATAAGCTCGGATGCGGAAATCAGCTGCTCCGGTACATCCGGATACTCCGTCATCTCTCTGGCATACTTGAGTTTCTGATCGGCTATCTGTCCAATCATGTGGCGCTTGTTGTAGAGCTCCGTCTCGTCGTGCTCAAGCTGTGCGAGCCTGTCTCCAACGCCGATTATGCGCAAAAGTGTGTTGGCTTTTTCCTTGTTTGATGCGGTCATAAACCTCGGCAAATCAAGCGCAAGCTGAGAAATAAACTCGTTTATAAGCTGCTGACCGCCTTTTCTGCCGGTAGGGTCTGTGACCTTCAAGGTGCTGTTCTTCCCGGTGCGCTCCACTATGATGCCGCTGTCCATTGTGATTTTGAGATTGGGCGGCAGTACAGAACCCTCACGCTGCGGCTCTGACGGACGAAATCTATCGCCCCCAAGCGCCCATGCAATGCTGTCGAGCACAGAGGTCTTACCCTGACCGTTACGCCCGCCTATCACAGTCAGACCGTTTTCGGTGGGCTCGATTTTGACCGCCTTAATACGCTTTACATTCTCGAGCTCAAGGCTGTTTATCTTCATTTGACATTAGTCTCCCTTCGTGTTATCATGATGTTGAGGTTTTACCTTTGCCGTCTTCGCTGCCCACTCAGCGTTGGCGGCTTTTATAATATGCGCAGTAATCGTCTGTCGGCGGCGATTCGCGAAAAATCCCGGTCTCGTGGGTGTACATACATGCCGTGCCGTCCCAGTCGCCGCACGGCGCTGCCATGCGTCTGCGCCAGTCACAGCTGTTGCAAATCGCCATTTTGCGCCACGGGTCTCGTCCGCGCTTCGGCGCCGGTGCCGGTGCCGACACGATTACTTGCTGCCGCCGCTGGTCGGTCAAGCCAGCGAGATAATCAAGTGACACATCAAAATACTGCGCTATGTTCACCGCCATCGGCAGCGACGGACAGCTCTTGCCGTGCATATACGCCGATACCATGTTAGGCGCGGTGCCGAGTGCCGCGGCAAGGTCTTTCTGCGTGACTTTCGGCACGCTTTCGCACATCAGGTCTTTTAGCCTGGCAGCAAGGATCTGCACATCGAACGGGCTTTTAGTTGTCTGGTTTCCCATTACGTTTTGTCTCCTTTCTGTTTAAAATTTTTGCTTTGAGGTCGTCCTCGAAGGCTATGAGCTTGTCCTCACGGCAAAAGCCATAGATGATAAGTACGACGGCGACAATTTCAAAGACTGTCTGAATTGCAAATTTAAGTGCCATTGTTAAACCTCTCTTTCTTTCAATTCACCGCTCAGTCATCAATCCGATATCCCCGCGCTTGAACTGTTCGAGCTTGTCAAGGCGGATGTAGTACGACCAGCCTCCGCTTGAGTGCTGAAGCGCGATACAAAAGGCGCATTTGCCCTCCCTGGCAAGCAGCCTGATCTGGTGCGGCGGTATGTAAATAACCTCCCGGAGATACATCGCCGCTTCGTCCACTGACATAAGTGCCATTTTTTTACGCATGGTGTTTGTCTCCTTTCACGAGAGCGCTTTCAAGAAGCGTTCTTTTCCTTTTACAGTGACAAGCATCTGAACGCCTGTCCAGTCGGTCTTATCGTTGTATGTCTCCTTGACGGTGAACAGCCCTGAATCGACATGCTCCGCATAGGGCATCAGCCTGCCGCGCTTGTCGCGGTAAATGTATTTGTGGTCTATAAGCCACTTTACAAAGTCATTCTGTTTCAGCCCGAGAAGCTTTGCCGTCTCTCTGACACCGGTAAGGCTTTCGCGGTCGCATAAGCCGTCAAAATATTCGGCTTTTGGCTGCATAATGGCGTTCTGAACCGAGAGGTTTGAGTTTATAGCCTTGACTCTTTCAAGCTTCTCCTGCGCCATTCTGAGGGCTCTTGCCATCACCGCCTCGGGTGAGTTCCACTCTCTTTCGAGCTGCAAGAAATACTGTCTCGCCTGCTTGCCTTTCTCGTTGCGCTGAAGCATACAGATTTCTTTTGCCATGTCGATTGTGAGCTGCGCATCGTGTCTCGGCTTTCCCGGAAGTCCGTCAGACCTATTGGACAAAAATGTCCGATAGTCCTCGTCCTCAGTAAAACCGTATTCGCACATTCTCGGAAACCATTTGTGAAATGGGGTTTCTGCTTCCAAAAATTCGTGTAGGTCTCTTGCTAAGACCGTAGGTCTGTCGCTTTCATAATTGATTTTGATTAACTCGTTCATTGTGGTACTCCTTTCATTTAAATAAAGTTGAATCGTCATCCACCAACGATGCCGATGATGACAACGCAAACCACGATCACCCAAACAGCAAGCGCCACAAGAAAAGGGCTGCATTCTGGGATTCCGCCCAAAAATTGGGATTGCTTATCACCATTGTGGGTGGCATTATTACCATTCTTTCTTCTTTTGGCTTTCGCAGTTGCACACAGCGCAATGATTTCAAAGACCAAGCTACCGGTTTCCACAGCGAAACATATTTTGAATAACAGCGGGTTGTCCATCTCTTTTCCTCCCTTCTTGATTTATTTCTTTTCGCGTGATATACTCCCTTGAGAGGGGGTGAATAATGTGAAATTGAATCCGGACTGTATCAGGGATATTCTCTTTGTGGTCGAAGAAAATACCTCATTTAACCAAATGCTTCGCCTCACTGATGACAACATGTTTGGGTTGGAGAGCAAGTATCAGCATGATGAAATTCTTTACCATGTTCGTCAATGTCAATGGTCAAACCTACTCGATGTGGAGATGTGGACAATGACGGGTGACTGTCTTATCAAGGATCTCACACCGCTTGGACATGAGTTTATCGCAAATGTCCGTAAGAATGAGGTCTGGACAAATGTCAAAAACATTGCCGGGCAAATCGGTTCCGCCTCGCTTTCCGCATTGGTTCAGATAGCTTCAAATGTTGTCACCAATCTGATAAAATCGCAGTTTTCAATTATTTCCTGAACCAATTTTTTATCACCCACTCAGCACACCGCGTCAGCTCGTCATCGGTTGGAGCGGTGCTTTTTGTCGTCAAATAATACGACAGCGCCTGCGTGCTTATCTTGTATTTGATATAGCCGACGAACATGCCGATACAAAGTAATGTAATTATTACGGCATAAATTTTCATATTCCCACCTCTCTTTCTTTTTTTTCAGCTCCTTTCTTCGGTTAGCTATAACTTGCGTTTTCACAAGTCGATGAGTAAAAAAAATAAAAGGAGACTCTTTCGACCGGCTCACCTATAATCTCAAGTATTTTGAACATTTCGCTTTGCGTGAACTCCCTTGCACCGCAGAGCTTGCGGTTAATCGTCGCTTCGCTTTTTCCGACGCTTTTTGCAAGGCTTTTTTGGGTTATGCCTCTTTGCCTCATTGCGCCGAGCAAATTTGAGTAATCATACATTATCGCTTTCACCTCCTTTTGGTTTGATTATATCACTTGCGTTTTCACAAGTCAATACTTTTTCACAAGTTTTCAAAAGTTTTTTTCATTTTTACTTGCGTTTTCGTTGGCTTTGTGATATTGTATAGGCGAGGTGATCAATATGCCAAGCTTTGCAGAAAGATTAAATGAAGCCTTAGAACGCAGAAATATGACCGCAGCGGAACTTGCGAGAGCGTTGAATGTCGCTGACGCTACAATAAGCAATTATAAAAAAGGAATCTATGCACCAAAACAAAGAAGAACTGAAGAAATATCAAAAATTTTAAATGTATCTATTCCGTGGTTAATGGGTGCAGATGTTCCCATGAAGCCGCTAAACCTCGTTTCTCCGAATGTGACCGAAGATGTTGTTACGTTCCCGGTAATAGGCAATATTGCCGCCGGATATGAAGAAATTGCAGTCGAGGATTGGAGCGGCGAAACCATAGATGTCCCGCGCTCTTTTCTCAAGGGACGAAGCAAATCCGACTTTTTTGTTCTAAAGGTACACGGTGATTCAATGTACCCGACTTACCACACTGACGATAAAGTTCTCATTCTTCGGCAAACCTTTGTCGAGCGCAGCGGAGATGTCGGAGCCGTTATATATGATGGAGAATGCGCGACGCTTAAGCGTGTCGAAATTTTTGACGATATGGTGAGGCTCAGTCCGCTTAATCCTTCCTACCCACCCAAAGAGTTGACAGGCGCAAATCTCGAGCAGTATCACATCATCGGCGTTCCTTATCTCCTCGTGAGAGAGATAATTAAAAACTAATTAAGAAAGCAGTCGCCCATCTGAGCGCGGTTAGATGAGGAGCAAAGTACAGATTATTGTAAAATTTTTTAATGTTCTAAAAATATATTGAATATTTTAGCCATTTGGGCGTAAAATCTTGTTGTAACTGTGTTTCAGTTACATTAAAGGGGCTGTTTATTTTTTGAGTCAGATTGAAAAATTGGTAGAGCGTTTTTTGAGTATTCCTAACGACTTAACTTATAAGGAGTTGGTTAGTGTTCTTTCTTACTTCGGATATAAAGAATTCAACTGCGGCAGCACTTCTGGCTCTGCGGTTCGCTTTGTCGACGAAAATAATAATATTATCAATATGCATAAGCCACACCCACAAAAGATAGTAAAGCGATATGCTATAAAAGATGCTATAGCTAAATTAAGAGAGGATGGAAAACTATGAAGGAGAATATAATGGAGTACAAGGGTTATTACACCGCCGTGCTCTATGATGCAGAAGACCAGGTTCTGCACGGAAAAATTGAAATGATAAACGACCTGGTTACATTTGAAGCCGAGCGTGTTGATGAGGTTGAAAGTGCTTTTCACGAAGCCGTAGACGATTATTTGGAAATGTGCAAGGCATTATCCAAAGAGCCTCAGAAGCCGTGCAAAGGACAATTTAACATAAGAATACGCCCCGAACTGCACCGACAGGCCGCAATAGAGGCATTAAAAGCAGGCATATCATTGAATCGTCTCGTCGAAATATCTATTGAAAAAGTAATTGCTGATGGGCAAAGCGATGTTATTGATGAAATAAATGCATCTGAGCGAAGGATCAAAGAGGCCGTCATAGATGCCAACAGTTCCCTTTGGAGCAACCTTACCAACACTAAAAAACTTTTGTCTTTGGAGGTAAAACAATGAACCTTTCAGATTATCTTAATGACAATCCCGCCGTTGCACTTTGCGCTGTTGATGTTACGGATGACAGCGTTCTCAGCACACTGCCTTCACTTCAAATAAGTATTGGCGACACCGTTGACATCGACACAGCAGATATCCCGGAGAGTCAAGTATCTGTTATATATTCAAGGCACGTTTCCGCAACACCGGAACCGCTCATTTCAATAAACATCTCGTTTAGGATTATATGCACTATGAATGAAGAGGGAGTGAAGCTCAGCAAAAACGATGTTTTAGAGCTGCTCAAAGCAGATAAAACAATAATATCTATGTGCGCCGCAAAAGCCTCTTTACTTCTTTCTCAGCTGACAACGCTTATGGCTGGCAACACACCTATTGTTACTCCCCCAACATTTGTAGCTAATAATGACGATTAATTAAATAAAAAAGAACCCCCGGTGTTCCAGCACCGAGGGCTCAGGCATCAACACACACCATGCGTATAGAGTGGATTGATATATTTATTATATCACCCGCTCTAAGGAAACACAAGTAAAGGAGCGGATTTTTTAATGGCAAAGCGTGAAAACGGTGAAGGCAGCGTATATAAACGCAAGGATATCAAGCGGCGCCCCTGGGTCGTCGCGCTGCCGGCAAGTTATAGCCTGGACGAGCAGGGCAAGATGATTAAAAAGCAGGAAATCCTCGGGCACTATGCATCGAGCAAAGAGGCGAAAGCTGCTCTGGCTCACTACCTCGAACACCCGGTCACAGAGATAAACATGACCGTTGATGATTTGCATATGATATGGCTATCCCGCCCGGAGTATAAAAACATATCCAAACAGTCCCGGGATTGCTACAACGCCGCCTGGAAGAAGATTCCCGAAGATGTAAAGGCTATCAAAATGCGCGAGCTGAGAACGGAAGACATGCAGAAATGTATCGATGCATACAGCGCACAAAGCGGCACTTCGCTCTCATACATAAAAATCACATTTTCGCGTCTTTATGCGCTCGCGTTGGAGCGAGACATTTGTTACAAAGACTATTCTAAATTCGTTAAGCTCCCAAAGAAAAAGAAAAACGAAATACATCCATTTTCCACCGAAGAAGTGAAAAAGATAAAGGCTGCCGCACAAGCTAATGTCCCATACGCCGATATCATTCTCATCCTGATTTACACGGGATTTCGTATTTCTGAACTACTCGCCCTTACTCCGGATGATTACATAGCGGATCAAGCCCTGCTCATAGGTGGTCTGAAAACCGAAGCCGGAGAGAATCGCCATGTTCCTGTTCTGCCGGTGATTAAGTCGTATATAGAAGCACTCGTAGCAAAGCAAGGTAAAAAAATAGTATGCCGTGATGACGGCGAGGGATACAGCTCGAGCTACATGCGCAAAAAGTATTATGACTGCCTTGAAGAGATAGGAGTTAAGCGTCTATCCCCCCATTGCTGCCGAAAAACATGTGCAACAATGATGGTAGAAAGCGGTGTATCGCCCGAAGCTACACAAATGATTCTTGGGCACGAAGAATACAGCACGACCTTAAAATACTATGCACTTGTATCAGACAAAACTCTTCATGAGGAAATGGCGAAGATATCTTAAAATCCGTAGTAATCCCGTAGTAACGCCCGATTTCCGTTTAGCATTTATCGTCTGTTGCGCACATCCAAACTACTATATGTTGTGTTTTTCTCCGCAATTTGCTATGCGTATGCACTACATATTTGACTTTTAATCAAGGTGTCCGGAGTTCGAATCTCCGATGGATCACCAAATACAGAGAAGCCGCCTTTGGGCGGCTTTTTTGTTTTTAGATTTTTTAAAATTTTGTGTTGACAACGGGATTTTTCGTGCTATGATATAAGTGTGCTACTACAGATAGCACACTTATTCTGATTTTGGTGCACTGCGGCGCGCCGGAATCAAAAAGAAAGGAGAATCGCTGTGGTCTTAATCGACAAGCAGAGCCGCGTACCGGCATACGAACAGATAAGGAATCAGCTGCTGACTCTTATCCTTGTCGGTACATTCGCTCCGCACTCGCAGCTGCCGTCAATTCGATCCATCGCAACCGACGCCGGCGTGAACATAAACACGGTCAAAAAGGCGTTCTCCGACCTTGAATCCTACGGTGCGATATACACCGTGCCCGGAAAGGGAAGCTTCGTCAGCGAAAAGGCTTTCAAGAACGATTCGGTGCACGACACGGCGGTGTCCGAAGTTTCGGACGCCATCTCTGCCGCCCGCGCCAAGGGACTCAAAAAGCAGGAAATTATCGACATACTCAATGAAATCTACACTCAGGAGGAAGAATTATGATTGAAGTAATCGGCGTTACAAAACGGTTTCAGGACTTCACCGCCATTCAGAATCTTTCGCTGAAAGTCGAAAAGTCGTCAATATACGGGCTTGTCGGCTACAACGGCGCGGGCAAGACAACGCTTCTCAAGACGGTCGCCGGAGTCTACAGAGCCGACGAGGGCGAGGTCAAAATATTCGGCGAGAATGTTTTTGACAACGCAAAGGTTAAGCAGAGACTTTTCTATGTCCCCGATGACCTCTATTTCGAGCCCAACGCGACAATAGAGAGCATGGGCAAGTTCTACGCGGGCTACTATCCCCGCTTCAGCTTCGAAACCATGCACAAGCTCTCAAAGGTATTCGGACTCGACACAAAGAAGAGCATACGCGGCTTTTCAAAGGGCATGCAGAGGCAGGCGGAGATAATCCTCGGAATGTCCACGATGCCCGAGGTCATTCTGCTCGACGAGAGCTTCGACGGACTCGACCCGGCGAAGAGGAACCTCATCAAGAATCTTCTGCTCGAATACATGGCGGAGGAGGAATGCTCGGTCATAATCTCATCCCACAATCTCCACGACCTTGCGGACATGTGCGACCACATCGCGCTGATAAACGGCAAGAGCATCGTTATGGACTGCTCGGTCGACGACATCAGCGGCTCGCGCTGCAAGTTCAGGCTGGTCTTTGACCGCGACCTCGAAGAGAGCGACTTCAAGGCGCTCGACATCAAGCACTTCTCGAAGGACGGAAAGATAATCACTCTGAGCGCCAACGGCGACATGGACGAAAACGAGAAGAAGCTTCAGGATATGAAACCGCTGATGATCGAAAAATTCCCGCTCACGCTCGAAGAGATCTTCCTCGAGGAGATGGAGGGCAGCGACTACGACTTCAAGGACATCTTCGGCAAGACCGAAGAGAAGAAATGAGGTGGAACAGATGAAGAAAAAATATAAGAACACTTTCTGGTTCTCCGTCGCGCACGCGATGAAAAAGAACTTCATTCTCCCCCTTGCAACATTTGTGCTCAGCATGATTTTCTATCTCACCGGCTTCTGCTGGGATGTATTGAGAGAAGCAAAGAACAAGGCCGCTATCACCGGTCAGGACGTTATGAAGTTAATGCGCGAAGCGTACGAGGTCTTTATCTTCGACTCGGAGCGCGCGGCATATGAACCGCTCATCTCGTTCTACCCCGCTCTGCTCGTTGTGATATCGCTATTAGTCGGCGTTTTGCTCTTCAGATTCGTTACCAATAAAAAGACCGTCAACGTCTATTACAGTCTCGGTATCAAGCGCGCCGACCTCTACACCGCGCGTCTTCTTGCGGGCGTGTTCATGATGCTCGCGGCGGTACTCGTCCCGCTCGCTGTTTCGCTCGGGCTCAACCTCCACTATTTCGGCTCGTCCGTCATGCTCTGGCGAACCTTCCTGTTCTATGCGGTGCACAACGTGATATGCGTGCTCGCCGGTCTTACAATATCGGCGGCGGTCTCGAGCTGCGTGGGTACGGTTGTTGAATCGCTTGGCTTCTCAGCCGTTCTCGCGGCGTTCCCGAGCGTTGTGACAATGTGCGTGAACTACGGCGTTCCCGCGATTCTCAACGGCGCACCCGCCATAACTTACTATGGCATATATCCTGCTGCGTCAAGCTACGGGGAGCTGCACTTCGACATAACGGACTCCACCATGTTCGGGCGCATCATCAGTCACATAAATCTGCTCATGCTCAACAGAAGCTCTTTTATTAACTCATCTTCCGTTGAAGCTATGACCAAAGAGGCCGCAAAAAAATGGGTTGCTCCCTCTCTGACTCCCTATATTCTCTGGGCAGTTCTCATCGCCGCGTTCTTCGTGTTCGGTCTGTTCATGTTCAAGCGCAGAAAAGCCGAGATATGCGGATTCCCCGGAAGAAGCACCGTTCTCAACTTCGTACTCTGCATGATTGCCTCTTTCGGAGTGGCCTCGCTGGTGCTGTACTTCGTGACTTCCGAAATACCGCAGATAACAACCTGGATGATTATAGTCGGGCTGATGATAATCAGCGTCATAATCTTCCTGATATTCGACATTATTCTCCACCTGAGCTTTAAAGCCATAAAAAAGGACTGGAAGATAGGTCTCGTCCACGCCGGGCTCATGGCGGCGTTCCTGCTCTCGCTCTACACCGGCTTCTTCGGCTACAGCAGCCGCGTGCCGGATATTCAGGATATTGACAGTGTATCTATCTCCGCCCCCAACGCGCTGATGGGCAGCTACCAGCTCGGGCGTGAGCTTGGCAACAGCTACAGTACGGACAGATATTATTCCGATGTATACTCAAATTACTACTATGTCAGCAACCGCTCGGTTTCCCTCATCGAAAACTTCAAAGACAAAGATGATATAAACACCGTGCGTGAAATACACAAGGCCATGATAAAAGCCGGAAATATCCACAGAGTCAACACAAACTCCGACAACTATTCAAAGAGAATAACCTGCCAGAGCGTTGTTATAAGATACAAGCTCAAGAACGGACGCGAGCTTGTCAGAGTCTATGAATATGTTCCGCTGACAAACTATCCGACACTCTATACTCTCGAAGACACCAAAAACTGGAACAACAAGATAAAAGACGAACTGCTCAACATCGACTCGAAAAACATCATCCCGATAGTTTTCTCTGCTCAGATGGACAACCAGATAGCTGTTGACGAAGAGCTGACGGCAGGTCTTGCGCGCGCGATATACAACGATATAACCACGCTTAGCTCCGACAAGTTCCTGACAAGCAACGCCAAATACCTCGGCTCGGTTGCATTCTGTGTCAAGAGTCAGGGAGAAGATTACTCGATGTATGAGTCATCCGAATATGTCAATGCAACTTCAGTGACAGACGAAACCGTTGAAGAAGAAGTTATACCGCGCCAGGAAATTGTTGACGCACTTTCGTCCCATGATCCGGCAAGCAGACATCTCGCGCTCAGCTGTGGTTTTTCGGTAGTTCCGATAACCGAAGAAATGACAAACACGATAAGCTTCCTCAAAGCTCACGGACTCTATGAAAAGCTCAGCGACGAGTCGCCGATAGTCAGCGCAAGAATAGCAGACATGGGCAAAGCCACATCCTCAGACGATATGAGATACGGTTTCGCCTATTCCAGCCCGATTTTCAACTCGTTCTGGGACGACGGAAAGTCAAAGCCATATTCAAAGAAGGACTCTAACGGCTATGAATATGAAGTTAGCAGCTACACCAGCGGCGACTTCATGCCGAAGGATTCAATGATCGTCACCGACAAGGCGACGCTCGAAAAGCTTGCCGCCAACGCCTACGGCTACCGCTTCGACCTCACGGGCGGATACCTTGTCGAATTCAAGCGCGCGAACGGTTGCCTTACGATAATGTATGTTCCGAAAGGACGCATCGAGCTGAATCTCGGCACGGGCAAATAAATTTCAAGCGGCGGCTGTGCTGAAACGGTGCGGCCGCCGAACTGAGCAGCATCGGAGGGAGAAAGGGTGAACAGAACAAAAGACGGCTTTAAAAATCCGTTTGGCTTCACGGTCGCACACGCGATGAGAAAGAACTTTGCTTTTCCGCTCGCGGTCTTTGTAATGAGCTTGGTGCTCTACCTCAGAAGCTTTTTCGGCAGCGACAAGATAAGACAGCTTACGGCGCTGAAGAGCGGCGGCTCGGCAACGTTGGAGCTTCTGCGCGAATCCGGAAAATTTTTAATAATCGGCGGATCTGAGAACTATATGCTGACGGATATTCTCTATTTTTACACGGCGGCAGTCGTTGTTCTCTCCGCCGCGCTGGGTATAATGCTTTTCAGATTCGTCTCAAGCAAGGCAAAAAGCAACATATATTTCAGTCTCGGCATCAGCCGCGCGGGTCTGTTTTCGGCGCATTGGTTGGCGGGAGCGGTCATGCTCGAAGCGGCCGTGCTTCTCCCGCTCGCCTTTTCGGCAATGCTGAACCTTATCTACTTCGGCTCGTCCGTCATGCTCTGGCGCACGTTGCTGTTTTACGCCGTTCACATGACCGTGACGGCGCTTGCGGGATTCTCTGTTGCGGCGGCAGTCTCCGTCTGCGTGGGAACCGCAGGCGAATCGGTACTGTTCTCGCTCGCATTCATAGCGTTTCCGAGCGCTGCTGTATATTTTCTCAACAACGCGGTACCGCATCTGCTCTTCGGCGCGCCTCACAATTCAAACTACGCACTCTATCCGTCGGCGAGTCACAACCAGGATATCAGCATGGCTCTCTCCCCTTTCGGACGCGTGCTGTCGCGTCTAAATCTGCTCTCGCTCAACAACGACGTATTCATCCGCTCGGGCTCGTTGGTCTCGGCCGACGGATTCTCTAAAATCACCGCAGACGAGCTGAAAAGCTGGAGCGCGCCGTCTCTTGAGCCCTATATACTCTGGGCGATACTGACCGCCCTGCTGTTCGTTTTCGGGCTTTTGATGCTAAAACGCAGGAAGGTGGAGATGTGCGGCTTCAGCGGCAGGAGCAAGGCTTTAAACTTTTTGCTGACCGCCATGCTCTCTGTTTCCGCAGGCTCGACTATCGTCGCCGTTAATTTTTATTTTTCGCAAATCACCGACAAGCAATATCTTATAACGGGCATAACAACCGTGCTTTTGAGCGCTGTTATATTCGTGGTTTTCGATATTATGCTCAATCTCAGCTTTAAGGCACTCAAAAAGGATTGGAAATACGGGCTTGTCCATGTGGCTCTCGCGGTCGCCGTTATGCTCTCGCTCTACACCGGGTTCTTCGGTTACAGCAGCCGCGTGCCTGATACCGACAGCATCGAGAGCGTATCGGTATCCGCTCCGGACATACTTCTCGGAAGCTACCGCACAAGAGCAGACGAGCTCAAATTCAACGCAAACTCCGGCTACTATCTCGCCTTCGACGAGGACGGAAACCCGGTTGGCATAAACAGCGGCTGCTACTATCGCAGCAACGCCGACGAAAGGCGCATAATTATCGACGGATTCAAAAGCGAAAGCGACATTAACGCCGTGCGCGAGCTGCACAAAAGGCTCATCGCCTCGGGCAGAAAGGTTGTTTCAAGCAGCGAGGATTATTCCGAAAGAGCCGTGCGCAGCACTGTTATTATAAAATACAAGCTCAAGAACGGACGCGAGATAATAAGAGAATATCAGACAGTCGGGCTCGGCGACTATCTCTCGCTCTATTCAATAGAGAACACCGAGAGCTGGAACAACAAAATCAAAAACGAGCTGCTGAACATAAACAGCGAAAAAGTATTCCCCGTTCTCTTCTCGGGACAGATGGACAAAAAGACCGTCGTTGACCAAAAATTTACACGCGGACTCGCCCGCGCGATATATAACGACATAACCGCTCTGGGCGCAGACAGAATACTCTGCTCCGACTCGAAATGGCTCGGCGCGGCGGCTCTGTACCGTGACGGTATCAAGGCGGAAATGGAAGCGGTAACTCAAATCTACTCGCCCGATACAGTCAATGGGGACACCGAAACGCCGGAAGATGCGATAAGAAAGGCTTGGAAGACAGGCAACTACGGCGAGATGATGACCAACGGCTCGGAATACGGCGATTTCGGCAAGTTCAAGTCCGTTATTCCGATAACCGAGGAAATGACGAACACCGTCGAATATCTCAAAGCCCACGGGCTCTATGACCTGCTCGTTGACGAATCGCCTATAGTCGCCGTCAGAGTGGCGGACATAGGCAAGCTCACCGTCGACGCGCTTGAATACACCACGCCGATATTCAACGCTTTCTGGGACAACGGCAAATCAAAGCCGGAAACCGACCGCGAGACCGGAGAACAGATAAGCACATACACAAGCGGCGACTATATGCCGAAAAATTCAAGGGAATTCACCGACGGCGCAACGATAAACGCACTCGCCGAAAACGCCTACGGCTACAGATTCGACCTCACGGGCGGATATGTTGCCGAGTTCAGACGTGCCAACGACTGCAGAACGATAATGTATATCCCGAAAGGGCGCGTCGAACTGAATCTCGGTTAAATATAAAAACTCCCTTAAACACACATAGCCCCGGGCTTCACGGAAAATCTGTGAAGCCCGGGGCGGTTTTTATATTTACACATGAAAAAATGCGACCCCGAAGGATCGCATAAGTTCAGCTTTCAGATATTACTTGTCCTGTATTAAAGGAAGAGAAGAAGCAGGGTTGCAACGAGTGCGAGAACGAAGAAAGAGATAGCGATGATCTTCGTGATAAGCACAAGCTTCGACTCCATAGTCCTGCTCTTGTTCTTGCCGAAGAAAGTCTCTGCGCCGCCTGCGATAGCGCCGGAAAGACCGGCGGACTTACCCTCCTGAAGAAGGACGAGAACAATAATAGCGACCGAAAGAAGAATGAGGACTATGCCCAATATAATCTCATGTACTGCCATGAAGTTAACCTCCAAACACAAATTGCTAAAATATTTTAGCATATACTTTGACACATTTCAATAGTTTTTATAAAAACTTTTGCCGAACGGAGAAATTTTCCTTCCGAAAGATGTATTATCGGCGCGCGGCTGAACAAACTACTCTCAGCGGCAAGAGTCCGAAGTCAATGCGTTTGCAGGGCTTTTCCCGCCGACCGTTTTGCGGGGAAGCCTTGCAAACGGTCTTTTTTATATTCCAAGCTCAAGCTGTTCGCCCTTGTCCTCCGCGCTCAGCAGCGCTCCGGCGGCGGGCAGGTTCTTTGTCTTATATCTGTACGCCTTGGCGAACTCCCCTTCTTTATACGCGCGGACGGTCATAACTTTCTGACCCTTTTTGAGGCTCATAACGCCGACTCCCTGAGTGTCCTTGGTAGTCTTGGGCGAGATTGCGCCGGTGTTTATCAGAAGGTGTCTGCCCGCGGAAGAGATTATAACAAGCTCGACATCGCTCTCTATATGGAGCATCGCAGCGACGGGCGATTTGTCGGAATAAGCCTTTATGAGCTTCTTGCGGTTCGTCTTCGTCTGATAGGCGGAAAGCTCGACCTTCGCCGCCTTTCCGTTTTCAAAGAAGAAGAGCATATGACCCGAATAATCCGAGGTCACGACCATATAGACCGCCGTCTCGCCCTCGTCCATGCCGAGCGTGCTCGCCACATAATCGCCGAGTGCGCTCGCCTTTGTCTCCTTGAAATCATTGACGCGAGCCTTGTAGACCTGGCAGCGGTTTGTGAAGAAGAGAAGCTCTTTCGCGTTATCCGTGACCACAGTCTGGGCGAGCTCATCGCCCTCCTTGAACTTCTGCTCGCTGCTCATGCGCAGAGACTGCGGGGTTATCTTCTTGAAATAGCCCTGCTTCGAGAAGAAGAGCGTCACGGGATAATCGGGTATCTGCTCCTCCTCTTCCTCCTCTGCGATATCGGAGGCGTAGATAATTTCCGTCTTTCTCGGCTTGCCGTATTTTTTGATAACTTCCTCAAGCTCGCTGATAATTATCGCGCCGACTCTGCCGCGCTTTGCGAGGATATCCTCAAGATCGGCAATGAGCTTTTCGAGATCTTCGATATCCTGCGTGCGCTTTAAGATATATTCGCGGTTTAAATGACGAAGCTTTATCTCCGCGACATACTCCGCCTGGATGCGGTCGATTCCGAAGCCTATCATAAGGTTCGGGACGACCTCCGCCTCCTCTTCGGTATTTCTGACGATTTTTATCGCCTTGTCGATATCGAGGAGGATTTTTTCAAGTCCGCGCAGCAGATGCAGCTTGTCCTTAGCCTTTTTGAGGTCGAAATAGGTTCTGCGTCTGACGCACTCCATGCGGAACGCAATCCACTCGTTGAGCAGCTCTTTGACGCCCATGACGCGGGGCGAACCGGCAATCAGGACATTGAAGTTGCAGGCGAACGAATCCGAGAGCGGAGTGAGCCTGTAGAGCTTCTGCATGAGCTTGTCGGGGTCTGTTCCCCTCTTTAAGTCTATGGTTATTTTAAGACCGCTCTTGTCCGTCTCGTCGCGGATATCGCTCATCTCTTTTATTGCACCTGCCTTGACTCTGTCGATAACCTTTTCTATTATAGACTCGCTCGTTGCGGTCGAGGTCATCGGGATCTCCGTTATATCAATGCAGTTGTTCGACTTGTCATAAGTATATTTGGCGTAGAGCTTGAACGAGCCGCGGCCTGTACGATAAATCTCCTCAATCTTCTCGCGGTCATAGAGTATCTTTGCGCCGCCCGCAAAGTCGGGTGCTTTGAGGGTATCCGCAACGCAGTGGTCGGGGTTTCTGATAAGCTCGATAGTCGTGCGGCAGACCTCTTCGAGGTTAAAGGAGCATATGGAGCTCGCCATGCCGACGGCTATACCGGTGTTATTATTGACGAGCACGCTCGGGAAAGTGACCGGCAGAAGGGTCGGCTCTTTCATGGTGCTGTCGTAGTTATCGACAAAATCGACGGTGTCCTTGTCGATATCCTTGAAAAGCTCGGCACTTATGGGGTCGAGCTTCGCCTCGGTATATCTCGAAGCCGCCCACATCATATCGCGCGAATACGCCTTACCGAAGTTACCCTTTGAATCGACATACGGGTGCAGCAGAGCTTCATAGCCGCGTGAGAGCCTGACCATAGTCTCGTATATGGCGGCGTCGCCGTGGGGGTTCAGCTGCATGGTGCGTCCGACGATATTAGCCGACTTTGAGCGCGCACCGGTGAGCAGACCCATTTTGTACATTGTATAGAGTATCTTTCTGTGCGAGGGCTTGAAGCCGTCTATCTCCGGGATAGCACGCGACATGATGACGCTCATCGCATAAGGGAAATAGTTCGTTTCAATGGTATCGGTTATCGGCTGTTCGACAACTTCACCCGCGCCGATGATATGAACTCCGCTCTTGAGCGGATCGATTTCATTTTTCGGGGGTTCTTTTTTGCCTCTTTTTCCCGCCATTTATATCAAAATCCTTTCAATAGTTAAGCTGTTACGAAACATCCGCCATGTCGATATATGCCGCGCCGTCGCGTGCGATATGCTCTTTTCTGCCGGCGAGATTGTCGCCGAGCCAGAGATCAAATATCTCGGCAGTTTTCTGGGCGTCGGTCGGGTCGACGCGGATAAGGCGGCGGGTTGCGGGATTCATCGTCGTCAGCGACATCATGTCCGCATCGTTTTCACCGAGTCCTTTCGAGCGCTGGATGGTGAACTTGCTGTTTTCAAGCTGGGAAAGGATATCCTGCTTCTCCTGCTCGTTATAGGCAAACCATGTCTCGTCCTTTGAGTTTATCTCATAGAGCGGCGACTCCGCGATATACACCTTGCCTTTTTCGATAAGCGTGGGCATGAGGCGATAGATCATCGCGAGGATAAGCGTGCGTATCTGGAATCCGTCAACGTCGGCATCGGTGCAGATTATGACCTTGCTCCAGCGCAGCTGGTCGATATTGAACGCGACCATGTCTTTCATCGACTTCGACTTGACCTCGACTCCGCAGCCAAGAACTTTTATCAGGTCGGTTATGATATCGTTTGCAAATATTTTGTTATATTCCGCCTTGAGGCAGTTGAGTATCTTTCCGCGCACGGGGATTATCGCCTGGAAAGACGAGTCGCGCGCCTGCTTACAGGCGCCGAGAGCCGAGTCGCCCTCCACTATGAACAGCTCGCGCTCGGAGACATCCTTGCTGCGGCAGTCAACGAATTTCTGCACGCGGCTGCCCATATCGTTGCTCGACTGGAGCTTGCCTTTTATATTGAGCTTCGTCGTCTCCGCACGGACACGCGCACGCATATTGACGAGCACCTGATCGCATATCTTGTCCGCATCGAGCTTGTTTTCGATGAAATACACCTCGAGCTGATGCTTGAAGAACTCGGTCATTGCCTCCTGAATGAACTTGTTCGTGATAGCTTTTTTAGTCTGGTTCTCATATGAAGCTATGGTCGAGAACGACGAGATGACAAGCACAAGGCAGTCTTCAATATCCTGAAAATTTATCTTTGAATCGGATTTGAGATATTTTCCGCTCTTTTTTATATAAGCGTCTATCTGCGACACGAAAGCGGAACGGACAGCTTTGTCGGGTGCGCCGCCGTGTTCAAGGTAGCTCGAGTTGTGATAGAACTCCTTGAGCTGGACTTTGTTCGAGAAGCAGAGCGCGGCGTTTATCTTCAAAGTATAGTCGGGCTGATCCGCTCTGTCGCGGCCGACGCGCTCGCCGCTCCATGTGCAAATGGAAGAAAGTCCGTTTGAGCCGACGACCTCGCGGACATGGTCGGCGATACCGTTTTCGTAGAAATATTCAAAAGTATCGAACTTTGAGCCGTTCTGATTTTTGAGCACGAATTTGACGCCCGCGTTGACTATCGCCTGGCGGCGCATCATATCCTGAAAATACTCGAGTGGTATGTTGATATCGGTGAAAACTTTGAGATCCGGGCGCCACTTTATGCGCGTGCCGGTGTCTTTTTTATTATACGGCTCCTTTATCATATCACCTACGGGCTTGCCGCCCTTGAAATTCAGATGATAGCAAAAGCCATTTGAATGTATCTCCGCCTCCATATATTCCGAGGCATACTGAGTGGCGCAAAGACCGAGTCCGTTTGTGCCGAGAGAATACTGATAGCTGCCGCCGTCGTTTGTCTTATACTTGCCGCCGGCATACAGCTCGCAGAAAGTCAGCTTCCAGTTATATTCCTTTTCTTTCTGGTTATACTCAACGGGTATTCCGCGTCCCTGATCCTGAACCTCAACGGACTTGTCCTCAAATCTGGTAACGGTTATTGTATTACCGAAGCCCTCACGCGCCTCGTCAACAGAATTCGAGATAATCTCGAACACAGAGTGCTCGCAGCCCTCTATGCCGTCGGAGCCGAAGATGACCGCAGGTCTTTTGCGCACGCGGTCGGCGCCCTTGAGCACCTCTATGCTCTCCTGATTGTAGGTTGCCTTATTCGCCATTTAGCTGTCCCCCGTAAATCAAATGCTACGCATTATTTTGTATCATACATATTTAATTATACACCATATATTGGCTTTTTGTCAACGATATCAATAGGTATAGAAAAAGACAGACCATGCGATAACACACAGTCTGCCGGATAAAATTATGATTTGTTACGCCTTTTTCTTTCTCTTGAACACATCTGCGGGAAGCTGGGCGAGAACTATTGCGACGAACATGATGATACAGCCGCTGAGCTCCCTTACGGACATTTTCTGATCTATCAGCACCCACGCGAATATGACAGCGAACACCGATTCAAGGCACAGCAGGAGCGAAGCGACCGTTGGGTCTGAATCGCGCTGGCCGAGGGTCTGGAAAGTGAAAGCCACTCCGCAGGACAAAATACCTGTGTAGAGCAGATAGGGCGCGGCGCTCATTATGGCATGGATACTCGGCTTTTCGAAGATAAACATGAGAATGACGGAAATTATACCCGAGACAAAGAACTGCGCGCACGAGAGCTTGACTCCGTCGACTATCGCCGAATATTTGTCGATAACAAGAATATGTATCGCAAAGCCGACCGAACACGCGAGAGCGAGCAATTCGCCCTTGCCGAAAGTCGCCTTGCCGCCCGCACACAGCAGATAGAGTCCGACAACGCCGAGCCCGACGCCGATCCACACGGGAAGACTGACGCGTTTTTTGAAGAAAACGAGGCTGATTATCGGTACGAGAAGCATATAGAGCGCGGTTATGAAGCCGACCTTGCCGACCGTTGTATAGCCGAACGCCGCCTGCTGAAGATTGCTCGCCACGCAGAGAACCGTTCCGCAGACAAGTCCGCCGACAATAAGATTTTTTCTGTCTTTTTTCTTTTCTTCTGGCGTTTTCTGTTCAGCCGAGCCGAGCTTTTTGTTTTTTGATTTTTGAACTCCCGACATTATCGCAATGACCGGCAGGAGCACCGTGCCGCCCATAATCATTCTTATGCCGTTGAAGGTCAGAGTTCCGATTACTTCAAGTCCCTCGCTCTGAGCCACAAACGACAGTCCCCATATAACAGCGGCGAGAATGAGAAAGATGCCGCCTTTAAGCTGTCCTTTTTTCGTTGTTATCACTCCACTGAAGTTTTCCGAAATATGATAGCACAAAGGCAAATAATAAAAATCGGATTTTGGAATAAAATATAATTTTCAAAAAGATTTTCGGTTTATCTCTCCGCGAGCGGAAGTATTGAGCCGATATCGGTTAATTGAAAGTCCCCTGCCTCCTCCGCACGCACGCCGAACGAAGAGAGAAAGGCTCTGATTTTTTCGCCGTCCCTATGAGACGAAAGCGAGCCGTTGAATAGCATTGTATCGGGCGCAATGAGCCCGCAGCAGCCGCCGATAAAGCCATATTCGCGCCCGGGCAGGGCGACATCGCCCTTTGAGACGAGCAGTACAGCAAGTCCGTTTTTTTCGGCCGCCGAGGCTATTGACACATCGTCGGTAATTATCGCGCTTTCAGTCACCGGCACTACCGAGCATTTTGTGTAGCCCTGGCGCACGGGTATTAAACTACGCCTAGAAAAGTCGATGTTTTTGCAGACGGTTTTGGGATTGAGTATCGCATAATTGCCGAAAAGCGCGGCATTGAGCGGCACATCGGCGGGATATTTATCGCCGAGCGGAGTGTCGAGAACCTGCACATCAAAGCCCATTTCAATAAGCTTTTCCGCGTTGTTACACTGCTCTCGGCTCAATATGATTTTTCGCCCGCCAAGATGCAATAAGTGCAAATCGGCGTGGGCGGCTGTGCCGTCGGTTATCGCGGCACACGGCAGGATATCAAGCACACTGATACCGCGCGAGTGAAGATATTCTTTTGCTTTCACTGCGCCGATGCTCACTGCGGCGAGGGTGATTCCCCTCTTCGGCAGGTTCGACGATTCTATAGGGGTCATAAAATTCATCAGTCAACGCAGTTCGCGAACGCCTCATAGACATTCTTGACGCCGATGACCTCTATCTCCTTTTTGAGCTTGTCCGGCACGGATTTGAAATTATGGCGCGGGATGATGCAAGTTTTAAAGCCGAGTCGGGCCGCCTCTTTTATGCGCTGTTCGCAGTGGTTGACGGAGCGAATCTCGCCGCCGAGACCTATCTCGCCGAAAGCGAGCACATCGTCTCTTATCGGGACATCCTTGAGGCTCGAAATAAGCGCAAGCGCGACGGAGAGGTCGGTCGCGGGTTCATCGAGCTTGAGTCCGCCGATGACATTTATATATGCATCCATATTGCCGAAGAAATAGCCCGCCCGCTTTTCGAGGACGGCTAAGAGCATAGCCATGCGGCTGTAATCAAAACCTGTCGCCATACGGCGGGGATTGCCGAAGCTCGACGCGCTGACAAGAGCCTGAACCTCGGCGAGTATCGGGCGGGTGCCCTCCATAGCGCAGGCGATACAGGTACCGGAAGTGTTCTTCGGTCTGCCTGAGATGAGCATAAGGGACGGATTCTCGACCTGAGAAAGTCCGCTGTCGAGCATCTCAAAAACGCCTATCTCATTCGTCGAGCCGTAGCGGTTCTTGACGGCACGGAGGATTCTGTAAGACATATTGCGGTCGCCCTCGAAATAGAGCACCGCGTCAACTATATGTTCGAGCACCTTGGGACCCGCAATGTTGCCGTCCTTGTTGACATGACCGACGACTATAATCGGAATATTGCTGCTCTTCGCGGTGCGCATGAACATCGAAGTCGATTCGCGCACCTGCGTTACACTGCCCGCAGATGAGCTGAGGTCGCTTATAACCATAGTCTGTATCGAGTCGATGATAACGAGCCCGGGCTTGTTGATATTTATATACTCACATATAGCCTGAACATCGGTCTGGCTCATGAGAGTGAGGGTCGGGCTCGTGACCCCGAGCCTGTCCGCGCGGAGCTTTATCTGATAGACCGACTCCTCGCCCGAGACATAGAGAATATCGAGATCCTTGCCGATATACTGGCATATCTGAAGAAGAATCGTCGATTTGCCTATGCCGGGGTCGCCGCTCAGGAGCACCAGCGAACCTTTGACTATTCCGCCGCCGAGGACGCGGTCGAGCTCGGTGAGCCCTGTCTGATAGCGTATCTCCTCATCGGCGGTTATCTCGCTGAGTGCATATGTCTTGACGCTGCGCGCACTCGCGCCGCTCTTGGACACCGGAGCGGCGGGCGCTTTTATCTCCTCGTTCATGGTGTTCCACTCGCCGCAGCCCGGGCAGCAGCCGAACCATTTCGGGCTTTCATAGCCGCATTCGGAACAGATATAGACCGATTTTGCCTTGCCTGCCATTTTATGTTACCTCCGTCAGTTTTTCGTCTTGTTTTAAATAGTCTGTTATACCGCACATGACCGAAAAAGCCATGGCGTTCTGATAATTATCGTCTTTTAGTTTCAGCGTCTCGTCGGCGTTCGAGAGAAAGCCGCACTCGACCATAACCGCCGGAGACTGCGCATGATAAAGCAGATATATCTCAGTGCCAGTGCGCTTGACGGCGCGCTGATTCTGAGGCTGGATAAGCGAGCGAATATCCTGCTGAATCGCCTTTGCCAGCTTCTCGCTCTCCGGATTGTTTTTGGAATAGAACACCTGCGCGCCGCTGTATGACGGGCCGCCGTAGTGGTTCTGATGTATGCTCACGAACAGGGCATCGGGCGTCTGTTCGATGATCTTCATTCTGTTTTTTATATCCGAGACCTTTTGCTGGCGCACGGTTTTTGCGGAGTCGTCGGCTATATCGTCGTCCGTTTCGCGGGTCATGATGACATTGTAGCCCGCAGTGTCGAGCATATCGCGCAGCTTCAGGGCTATGGACAGATTTATATCTTTTTCGACCGTTCCGTCCGCCGCAGTCGCGCCGCCGTCCATGCCGCCGTGACCTGCGTCAACGATAATTGTCACGGTGCGGAGCGCATTTGAAGAGGCCCTGTGCGCATATCCGGAGCCGCGCGAGGATATCATCACGAAGCATATAATCATTATTACAACAGCCGCCGCGATACCGAGAACGACGAGTCTTGAACGCTTTTTTAAATTTATCACCATACCGACACCCCCACAAAAGAATATGCGGAGAGTCGCGGCATTATTAGAACAGCGGCGGGCAAAATAGGAAAAAGGAGCTGAGAAAATGAAAGGGATAACAAAAATTATCGGCGGTCTTGCCATCGGGACGGTCAACTCCGCGCTCGGAGCCGGCGGCGGAATGATCGCCGTGCCGATGCTCAGAAAAAGCGGAATGGAGCAAAACAGAGCGCAGGCAAACGCGGTGGCGCTCATTATGCTGCTGACCGCGGCGAGCGCGGGAATATATATTTACACAGGGAAAGTAACCTTCGGCGATGCGCTCCCCTATCTCCCGGCGGGGCTTATAGGAAGCGTTCTCGGTTCTTTCATTCTGCCGAAGATACCAACGAAAATACTCGGCAAGATTTTTGCCCTTTTCATGCTTTGGGCGGGAGTGAGGATGCTGATGCGATGAAAACGATACTGGCAGCTTTTTTCTCGGGTCTCGCCGGCAGTCTCGGGCTCGGCGGAGGCGGGGTGCTGGTGCTCTATCTCGTGCTCGCACTCGGTATGCCGCAGCTCAAGGCACAGGGCATAAATCTATTATTTTTTATCCCCTGCGCGGTGCTTTCGAGCATAGTTTATTCATTCAAAAAGCTCATCGACTGGAAAAGCGTTCTGCTCTTTGCCGCGGGCGGTCTGCCGGGAGTTTTGCTCGGCAGTCTCGCGGTATCGCACATGAACAGCAATATTCCCGGGAAAATCTTCGGCGGGTTTCTGCTGCTCATGGGCATAAAAGAGCTGTTCAGGAAAGGTGATTGATGCGCCGATAGTCGAGATAATCCTGGAGAATCATCACGGCGCTGACGGCATCGACAACTGCCTTGCGCTTCTTGCCGCGCGTGTTCGTGACATTCAGGGCGTTATGCGCTGAGACCGTTGTCAGGCGTTCGTCGCGCATCACTGTCTCTATGCCCGAAAACTCAGTCAGAGCCGCCGCAAAATCCTCGCACCGCTGAGCGCGTTCGCCGTGGGTGCCGTCCATATTGACGGGCAGACCGACAACTATCAGCTCCGCCTTTTTCTCTTTGGCAATTTCTGTTATCTTTTCTATCAGCGGTTCGGATTCTTTTTCTGTTATAACGGTCACGGGAGACGCCAAAAATTCGGTCTTGTCGCAGACGGCTATGCCCGTTCGCGTATCCCCGTAATCTACCGACAGGATTATCATAAAATACCTCTTAATTAAAAAATTAGCCGCACCGTTATCGGGTGCGGCCGTTTATATATTTTTTCGCCGCAGGTTGAGTTTAATCGTCCGAACGCGGGCTTGTCGGAAGGATGGAATCGATAATATTGCTGACCGCCTCGCCGACTCCGCTGACGACCTCGCTGACGGATCCGCCGCCGCATGCGGTACACTCGGCGGGCATTGCGGACTTCTTATAATATCCCTTTGCAGTCTCCTTGCACGAGGGAGAAGCAAGAAGTCCGGTCTTCTTGCAGTAGTCCTTCTCCTCGACCTTGCCGGTCTTGGGGAACTCCTTGACGGGCAGGTTCGCGTGGATGCGGTCGAGCAGTTCGATATAGACTCGTCCGGAAGCACTGTATCTGAACGGAATGACCTTGGGCTTATCGTAGCCGAGCCAGACTGCGCAGACATAATAGGGCGTGCCGCCGGCTATCCAGCTGTCCTTGGTGTCACTCGTGGTACCGGTCTTGCTCATCAGCTCGAACTTGCCGAGATTCTTGCTCTTGCGGAAATTTCTTGCCGGGACGGTCTTGAGCAGTTCGCGCATGACCTCTGCGGTATCCTCGCTGAGAACTCTCTCGGGCTCGGACTTCGTTTCGAGCAGAACTTCCGTACCCGTGGCATTGGTGACTTTATAATAGCAATAGGGCTCATAGTAATAGCCGTTGTTGCCGAACACGGCATATGCCGCCGCCATTTCAACGGTCGTGACTCCGTTTGTCAGAGCGCCGGTTGCAAGGGGCGCGATATTCGCATCCGCAGAATCATCAAGAGTTGTCAGATGGAACGTCTTTTTCATGAAGTTATAGGCTTCGTTGACGCCGAGCATCTCCGTAATTATTCTGACGGGCACGGTATTGAACGACTTCTGGATAGCATACTGGACGGTTATTTCTTTCTTGCTTCCGTTCGTACCGTCCGCATTCTGCGGCCATAGCTTGCCGTTTTGATAGATTGAATAGTCGAGAATCATGCTCGACCAGTTGACATAATTCTTCTCGAGCGCGAGAGAATAGGTCGAAAGGGGCTTTATGGACGAACCGGGCTGTCTCGGGGACTCGGACGCTCTGTTGAGGCAGAGGTTGCCGTTCTTTTCGCCCGCCTGTCCGACTATACCGACGATTCTGCCCTCATAGTCCATGACGGTTGCCGCGGACTGAGCGGCGGGATGCTCGGCGGTGTCTGCCTCCTTATCGAAAGCGATCCTGTTTGAATATACGGTGTTGAGAACCTTCTGAACATCGGGGTTGGCGGCAGAATATATCTTGAGTCCGCCGTAATTTATCTTCTCCATCGCCTGGCGGTAGGTGTAGCCGTATTTGCTCATCAGATCCTTGCAGACGGTCTTGATGACATAATCGACATAGAAATCCTGATATTCCTTCTCGGTGTTCTTGTCCTCGGTAGTGTTCTTGGTCTTGCCCGGCTTCGGGACATAGCCCTCGCTGTTTGTGAACACGAGCTTATAGTTAACTGCTTCTTCGTACTCCTCTTTGCTTATCGCCTTTTCCTCGAGCATATATTTGAGACAGAGTTCCTGACGCGTTTTGTTCGCCTCGGGATTGAGCAGAGGGTTATACTTCGTCGGCGCTTTTGTTATGACCGCAAGGGTCGCGCACTCGGCGAGATTCAGTTCGCTGACATCCTTGCCGAAATAAGTCTCGCTCGCGGTCTGGACGCCGTAGCAGCCGTTGCCGAGATAAAGGGTGTTAAGATAAGCTTCAAGAATAGCGTCCTTGCTGTAGTGCTGTTCAAGATTCAGAGCGCGCTCTATCTCCTTGAACTTTCGGACGACCGTGACCTCCTTGTCGTTGGTCAGGTTCTTGACGAGCTGCTGGGTTATTGTCGAGCCGCCGCCGCTGGAAAGTCCGGTAGCCGCGCCGAAGGTACGCAGCCAGTCGACGCCGTGATGCTTTTTAAAGCGCTTATCCTCAAGGCAGATGAAAGCGTTTTTGAGATTCTCCGGCATCTTATCGGAATCGACCCATATTCTGTTCTCCTCGCCGTGGAGCTGAGCCATTTCAACGAGCTCATTGTTGCTGTCATAGGCATAGACGAACGAGGTCTGGTTCTGATTCGCCTTGTAGTCGTCGAGATTTATCGCGATCTCGCCGTGGGCAAAGGACACGATATTGAAGAAAACATAACCTCCGATTATCGCCGCGGTGAGCATACCGACGACGAGCACACAGAGTATGACCAGCAGAGCTATCCTGCCGGCTTTTTTATTCGGCTTTTTATTCTTCTTTTTGGAAGATGTTTTGGCTGTTCCCATCTTTTTCGATGCGTTCGCGGAGCTGTTTGCCATCCGTGCGCCTCCTTCACATTACAATCCAGTTAAAAATTATAGCATACTTTTTGCAAAAAGTTTAGCCTAAATCCAAATATTCTCATTATTTTGTAAAATCAAAACAATAACAGTGTATAAAACAGCGTATAAAAACGCCCGAAAGGGGCAAAAATCACCACGAAAGCAGAAAAAGTAAGCCTGCGGAAAGGAAAAGAAAAGATGAAAACCACGATAAAAAGCATCGCCGTTGCCCTCGCGTTCTGCGCCGCGGCGTTTCTGACCGTCTCGGCTATAATCGAAAACGCCGCACCGAACGGGAGCGAAAAATACATCATGCGCGACTACAACGGCAGGATAGCGGTGTTCGTCTACGGCGAGGACGAGCCGCAGGAGGTGTTCGATGTTTTCACATCTTCCCTGCCCCGCGGCGAAGCCGAGCGCGTCTACAAGGGAATAACGGTCGAGGGCGACGAAGCACTTCAAAAGCTGATAGAAGATTTTACAGGGTAGCAAAAACAAAAGCGGCTGTTATCATCACGCAGGCACTGGGCCTCATGATGAACAGCCGCATTCTATTTTTATTGCCGATATTTATTCGCCCTTATCAAACATATCGTTAAGCTGGGCGCACACGGCGGACATTCTGCCGATACGCTCGCGCAGAATAGTTTCGGCTTTCTTCTGCGCCTCGGCGACTATTGCGTTCGCCTGCTCCTGCGCTTCGGTAACGGTCTTCTGTGCCTGGCTGCGCGCGGCGGTAACTATTGCATCCGACTGGCCGCGAGCCGACTCATTACTCACTTCGAGCAGACTCTTCTGCGCCTCAAGGTCGGATATCTCCTTTTTGAGAGCTTTCTTTCTGCTCTCTGCGGCGTTGAGCTCGTCAATCATATATCTGCCCTGCTCGTTTCTGAGCTTTTCGAGGCGCTTTATATGCTTTGCAAATGCCACGCAGTTGTTATACAAACTGCGGTTCTGCGTTCTGAGAGCTTCTATCTCTTCACTAGAAGCCGCTTCGCCCGCGGGAGCTTCGGCGCGCTTTTCAAGTTCCGAGCCCCAGGCGTAAATTTTATTGTATTCCTCCTGCAGCATCGAGATATATGAATCCGTTGCCGCAATATCGTATCCCCTATCAACTACGGGGAGCTTCATCTTTCCTTCCACTTCTGTCATTCCTTCCCAAAAATCAGCTGTTTCTCTTTGCTATATCAACAAGGTTCTTGTAGCTTATCGCCATCGACTCGCGCGGGTCAATATCGCAGGTGTCCTGCTCGATAACGATATATCCGACACCAGAATCCCTGCATGCGCGGTAGCACTCATCGAGATTGAGGTTGCCCGTGCCTACTTCGGCAAAATCGGGCTTGTTCTCGCTGTTGATTTTATAATCTTTGAAGTGGCAGACCTTCATTCTGCCGCTGAGGCGCTTTATGAAATCCGCCGGATCGCCGCCGCCGTACTGAACCCAATATGTGTCCATTATAAAGCCGAACAGCTCAGGATCGGTGTCGTCGATAAGCATATCTATAACGCGCCTGCCGTTATATTTCTTGAACTCGAAGGCGTGGTTATGATAGGCAAAGTGCATCCCCATATCGCGAAGCTTTTTTGCGAGCTCGCCCGTGAGCTTTATGAACTCGCGCACGCCCTCTTCGCTGCCGCTGTACTCCCCCGGCATGCAGCCGACTCCGAGCGTGTCGCAGTGGATCATTTTATGCTCCCTGACAACGGCTTCGGTATCGCTGAGCATGCGGTCGAACGAAGTGTGCGTGACGCAGACATCCATATTGTACTTATCAACAAGATATGCAACCTTCTCCGGCTCGATAGGTCCGATAGCGGAAATTTGAATCGTGTTGATGCCGATAGAATCAAGATAAGCAAAAGTCTTTTCGGCATCCTCGTAATTCTGTATGTAATCGCGTAAAGTATAGAGCTGCGCGCCGAGTTTGATATCCGACACGAGAGCACCTCCGTTCCCGCTTTTTCTACAGATTATTATATTATAGCCGTCCCGAAGTTTCAAGTGAATTTACAAAAAAAGCCCGGACTTGCAAACTCCGACAAACCGCGAATATAGATATTCTACGGGAGGCGGTGCTGTGTTCGGTTGGTTTTTGCAGTTACTTTCAAACGGATTCCTCTTTTTTATCCTGCATCTGAGCCAGCCGGGCTCATTTGCCCCGCCGCTGAGTGCGGCGCAGGAGCGCGAAGCTCTTGCAAAAATGCACGCAGGCGACAAATCGGCGCGCAGCGAACTCATCGAGCACAACCTGCGGCTCGTGGCGCACATAGTCAAAAAATACTACGCCGCATATTCGGATCAGGACGATCTTATTTCGATAGGCACGGTCGGGCTGATAAAGGCTATAGACTCGTTCAAGCCCGACAAGGGCACGCGCCTTGCGACATACGCCGCGAAGTGCGTTGAAAATGAGATACTGATGCACTTTCGCTCGATGAAAAAGAGCGCGCACGACATCTCGCTCGAAGACCCGATCGACAGCGACAGCGAGGGAAACCCGCTCACGCTAATGGATATTATCTGCACGCCGGACTGCATCGCAGACGATCTTGATTTGAAGATAAAGAGCGAGAAGCTGCGCGGGCTCGTCATCGGCATACCCGACCCGCGCGAAAAGGCGATAATCGTCATGCGCTACGGGCTCGATGGCAACGAGCCGCTGACGCAGCGAGAGATAGCGTCGATGATGAACATTTCCCGCTCCTATGTCAGCAGGATAGAAAAGCGCGCGCTCGAAAGGCTCGGGAAAGGAATGAGACAGCCGTGAGAATCATCCCACGGCTGCATTTTTATTTTATAATGTCGTTATCCTTGATGTACCTCACAGTTTCATCAACGGTTGTGAACGCGAGGGCGACCGAAGTATCGGCGGCTCCGTAATAGATAGCTATTCTGCCGGTCTCGGCATCCGCGAGCGCAGCGCACGGGAACACGACATTCGGCACATCGCCGACGCATTCATAGAGCTCATGGGGAGCTAACAGGAAGCTGTCCGCGCGGTGGAGCACTTTCCACGGCTCATCTTTATCGAGGATGGCGGCGCCCATGCTGTAGGTGAAGCCGTTGCAGCTCGTGAGCACGCCGTGATAGAACATGAGCCAGCCTTCGTCGGTTTCAATAGGAGTCGGACCCGCTCCGACCTTTGTCGCTTCCCAGTTCTCGACCGGGCTCATAACAAAGCGGTGCTTACCCCAATAAGTGAGGTCTTTCGACTGACTGATGAATATATCGCCGTAAGGGGTGTGTCCCCTGTCGCACGGGCGAATAAGCAGAAGATACTCGCCGTTCACCTTGCGCGGGAAAAGAACGCCGTTGCGGGCAACGGGATAGCAGGCATCCTCAAGCTGAGTCCAGCTCTTGAAATCCTCTGTATATGCTATACCGATAGTTGTGCCGTGAAGGGTGAGATTGACCCACGAGAGATAGTATTTTCCGTCGAGCTTGCACAGGCGCGGATCGTAGCCGTTGAAGATATATTTATTCTCAAGCTCCCAGTTTATCGCGTCTTTGCTGAAGCCGACAACGAGCTTATGGGCGCGCGAGCGGATATCCGCCCTGAAAACTCCGGCAAAGCCCGAGCCGTAAGGTACGACTGCGGAGTTAAAAATGCTGTTCGCCATATGCAGATTGTCGCGGGTGATAACGGGATTGCCGCTGTAACGCCACACAGGATATTCGAACCCTGCGGGCTTATCCTCCCACGGGATATTGGGTATGTTTGTTCCGATTATTTTTGACATATCGTTTCAGCCTCCGCAAAATATTTACAGATAAAAAATGAAAGCCTCAAAACTCACTGTTCTGAGGCTTTCATATGGTCCGAGTGGCGAGACTTGAACTCACGGCCTCTTGACCCCCAGTCAAGCGCGCTACCAGCTGCGCCACACCCGGAAAGCTCATCAATAATACCACACCATAATTGATTTTGCAAGTGTTTTGACAAAATTTTTTTAACTTTCTACATTGCAAAGAGATAAAATTAATTTTCAGAAAAAACAATGTCTAAAATCAAAGATTCTTTGAATAAATCTGTGCGACGGTTCAAATAAGAGCAATTAATATTCAAGCAAAATATACTAAGCGTTCACCGGTATAGCAGAAGATTATAGCTCATTTAACAGAATACCAATATCCTGAGAGATTTGAATCACAAATGATTTTATTGTGTTCTCAACTCTTTTATTGAATTTTATTTTCAGAATGTCCTGAAGATTCTTTTCTGTAACCTTTTTTAGATGAGGGGTATTATTAATAATTTCTACATTTGGTTTTATACCAAACTGGATATAGCCGCAAGAAAGCATATGCGGTTTTCTATATGTTATCTCGGCAACACTTTTTCCATTAAATGAAGCTGTTGAAATATATGAACCGCCTTTTGTTTTAGACCTGATTGAAATTTCGATTTGATTTTCATTTACACGCAATCCAACATTGTTAAAATTAAATCGTGGAAAGTTGCGCATTATTATATCGGGACTTTCTTCATCGTCAAAGACTTTGTCTAGCACTTTATCTGATGAAATTCCAGAAGGATCATATGCATTTTCTACACTTTTGGAATTTTCAAGTATTTTATTCTTTATAGTCTGCCATTGCGCCCACGTCATATTGATTTCACGCGGTTCTGCTCCTGCATACGAACCTATAATTTCGCACTCTTCCATTCTATCAATAAGGCGAGCTGAGCGTGCATATCCCAACCTTAACCGACGCTGAATCAACTGCACCGATGCTTGACCCGCCTCAAATACAACATCCACAGCATCAAGAAAAAGTTCCTCTTCATCCAAAGCTTTCATAATAGTTTGCAAGCTCTGCTCACTACTGAAGTTATCAAGGCTCTTGATTTTCATACTTTCAAAAGCATAAGTACTTTTTCTTTCCGACATTGGAACTTTTTTTATTGTTTTTTGGATATCTTCATACGTCGTATACATTCCCTGACATTTCACAAAATTATTTCGCCATTTAAATATTAGCTCACCCGGAATACTAAGATTTTCAGCTCCAGTTTTATCTACTACAAGTTTTGAATCAATCCCATTCGAGACACAGAAACAAATTCTGCCAGGCACATATGTTAAAATATCTTTTACAAGAATTTTTGATGGTGACACTGCGGATGTTACAAAAATAAAATGGATTCCTACTGCCCGACCAATTGATAGAATATTTTTTAGCAAAGCAGTTGTCTCAACATCAAGCCGCATGGAAGAAAAGTCATCTAAAACAACAAATAAATGTGGTAATCTTTCTTTTGCAGTTATATCACACTGCTTATTGTACGAAAATATATCTCTCACCGAGCGATTCGTCAATTGTTTAAGTCGCCAATTACACTCAACTGACAACTGTGAAATTACATCTATTGCTTTCTTATCATCTTTTATAACCGGCATAACAATATGAGGCAATGTATTAAACATACTGTAATCCACATATTTTGAGTCATAAATTAAAAAGTTAACTTCTTCGGAGCGATAATTGATTGCCAAATATGTTATAACTGTTTGAATAAAGGATGTTTTGCCTGAACCGGAAACGCCGCACACTAATAAATGTGGTATTTCACTTATATTCTGAAAAAACGATTCACCGTCAGTCCTTATGCCAATAGGCACAATGATTTCTTTCACTTCTGATTCATTAAATTGTTGCTTATCTTTTTCATAATCGCTATTTTGCAATACACCATCAGTGAAAGTAATATTACCCAACAAAATCACTTCTTTCTTACGGCTCACAAACATCCATTTTAAGCATTATGGTACTCAGTTCTCAAATTAAAATATAACCATAACTGCGCCCAGCTTCAGACAACTATCAAAATTTCAAGATTCGCAGAAGCCTGCATAAAATATCAACATTCAAACAAATTTAATATAATTACTTCACTCCGTCGAGTTCAAAGGCATAGAGCCAGCCGCATTTCATTTCGTCGGGGTTTATCTGCGGGAATACGAGCTTTGCTTTGCCGTTGTCGTTTTCGACGGCTATGGGCGCGTCATGCGCTAAAAGCTTCGCCTTTATATCCGGATTGTAATCCACCTTGTCGAGCGTGAGGCTGCCGAACGGATAGGCGTTCGTTATCGCGTAGACTTTGTCGCCCTTTCTGGTGTAATATGTACCCTCCTGCGGCGCTTTGGTATAAATGCGCGTGCCGTAGATAGCGTCGCCGTTGACGCTGAGCCACTTACCCATATCGAGCAGACGCTCCTGCATAATAACAGGGATAGTGCCGTCCGCGGCGGGACCGATATTGAGCAGGAAGTTGCCGCCCTTTGAGACGAGCGAGCAGAGCGTTTCGATAAGTTCCTTGCTGCTCAGATATTCGTCAACGCCCTCGATGCGGTTGAGCCCGAACGATGCGCCGATACCGCGGCACTCCTCGAACGGGCGGTCGAGCTCGACCTCTTCGATGCGTCTGCCGTTGTCGATTATGCCGTATTCGGTGGTGAAATTGCCGCCCAGGCGTCCTCTTGTCTCCGTGCCCCAGCGGTCATTGGGGACTATCGTATCTTTGACAGGCGATTCGTTATAGAGCCACTGGAGGAAATCGGTCGAGTGCCAGACGGAGCTCGGGTGATCCCACTCCCCGTCAGTGAACAGAGTCCACGGCTCATATTTTGTTATAAGCTCTTTGAGCATCGGGATAAGATGCTTTACGGCATACTCCTCGGGATCTTTGAGGTAGAGCGGATGGAACCACTCATAAACCGAATGGTAGACGCCGAACTTGACATCCGTCTTTTCGAGCGCGGTTTTCAGCTCGCTGCAGAAATCCCTGTGGGGGCCGACATCGACGCTGTTCCAGTTCCACGCATAGTCGCTCTTGAACAGGCAGAAGCCGTCGTGGTGCTTCGAGACGAGGTTTATATACTTTGCGCCGGACTTTTCAAAGAGCTGCGCCCACTCGTCGGCATCAAAAAGCTCCGCCTTGAAGCCGCTGACAAAGTCCTCATACCGCGTTCCGGGGGCATACACCCTGTCGTGGAACTTACGCGCGGCGCTGTTCTCGTCGCGTATCTGCTGCATATACCACTCGGCATACTGCCCTTTTTCGGTATACGCAGGCACGGAATAGAGACCCCAGTGGATGAATATGCCGAACTTCGCATCCGCGAACCAATCCGGCACATGGCGGCTGTTGAGCGATTCCCAGTTGTTTTCGTAATGCATTTTAACTCTCCGTTTTGTTATATTTCTGAAAAGACGTCGCCGACGCCATTGAATATATATGTGGGTCTGTAGGGATAGAGATTGACATCCTCGAGGCTTGTGACTCCGGAGAGGACGAGGACTGTGTCAAGACCTGTTTCGATGCCCGCAATGACATCCGTGTCCATTCTATCGCCTATCATAGCTGCCTCCGCCGAATGGACGCCGAGCATCTTGAGTCCCGTGCGCATCATGAGCGGATTGGGCTTACCGACGAAATACGCCTTCTTGCCCGTCGCCATCTCTATCGGAGATATGAGCGCGCGGCACGCGGGGACGATGCCGTCCTCGACTGGACCCGTGAGATCGGTATTCGTGCCGATGAGCTTCGCGCCGTTTCTGACGAGGTTCGACGCATGGACGACCGTCTCATAGTTATAGCTCGAAGTCTCGCCGACTATGACATAATCCGGGTCGATGCTGTTCATTGTGATACCCTGGTCATAGAGCGCGTTGACGAGTCCAGGGGCGCCGATAACATATGCCGAGCAGCCGGGCTTCTGACTGCTGATAAATTTTGCCGTCGCGAGAGCGCTGGTATAAAAATGGCTCTCGTCAACATAAAGTCCCATTCTCTCAAGCTTCTGCTGAAGCTCACGTGGCGAGCGTTCGCTCGAATTTGTGAGGAACAGGAACGACTTGTTTTCTTTATACAGCCACTCCACGAACTCTTTGACATCCGGAAGCAGTCTGTCTCCGTGATATATGACACCGTCCATATCACATATAAATCCTTTTTTTGCTTTTAATGCATCCATATTTTCCCTCCCATGATAGGTTAGAATAAGCTTATCAGTTAACGGATGCAAAGTCAATAACTTACTTTGCGTTTATATTCACAAGCTCTGCGCGGAGCTTTGAATAGACTATTTTCTGGCTGCTGTAGAGTCCGTAATAGCCGGAGAGCAGATAGCTCACAGCGGCGGCGAGCGCAAACAGCGGCATACCCTGCGCACCGAAGAGTTCGATGCTCAGGAATATTGAAGCGAGCGGACAGTTGACAACGCCGCAGAAAAGCGAGACGAGTCCGACCGCCGCGGCAAATCCGGGATCGAGCCCGATAAGTCCGCCGACCACGCATCCGAAAGTTGCGCCGACGAAGAAAGTCGGGACTATCTCGCCGCCCTTGTATCCCGAGCCGACGGTGACGGCGGTGAAGATAAATTTGAGCAGGAACGCCTCTGGTTTCGCATTGCCGCCGATGGCGCGTTCAACTATATCCATGCCCGCGCCGTTGTAGTCACCGCTTCGGCAGATAAGAGACAGCGCGACGATTATCAATCCACCGACGACTGCGCGGACGAAAGTGTTTTTGAAAATTTTTGCAAAGAGCTTATGCGTACCGTGCAGGCCGAGGCAGAATCCGATGCTCAGCAGAGCGCATATTGCGGCGAGCAGAGCAGTAAGCAGGCAGCTCTTGAGCGAGAATGCTGGGATATTCGAGACGGTAAACGCGACGGGCTCAGTGCCCATAAGAGTCGAGATAAAATATGCGACGAACGCGGACACGACGCACGGGAGCAGACCTGCATAGTAAATGACACCGACGCTGATAACACCGAGTGCGAAAACGGCGGCGGTTATCGGCGTTCCGAAAAGCGCGGAAAACACGGCGCTCATTCCGCACATCGTCATGATATGCATATCTTTTTCATCGAGGCGGGCTATTTTGCCTATCAGTCCCGCGATGCTGCCGCCGAGCTGAAGAGCCGCGCCCTCTCGTCCGGCGGAGCCGCCGAAGAGGTGCGTTATAACAGTTGAGACAAATATCAGCGGTGCGAGCAAAACCGGCACGCCCTGCGGCGAGCGCACGGCATCGAGTATTTCGTTCGTACCGATATCCTTTTTGCCGGAAAGCTTATACAAACCGGCTATCACAAGTCCGCCGACGGGCAGCAGAAACACTATCCACGAATGAGCCTTACGCACGCCGGTAACATATTCGACGCTCAGATGAAACAGCGCACCGACCACGCCGCCGACAGCGCCCGTAACCGCAGCGAGGGCGAACCATTTCAGAAAAGTCAGCAGATACTTTCCCGCCGACTTACAGTTATTTTTCAGATTTATTTTGACAGACTCCACTTTTACCCCATCCATTAATATATGTTGATTAGATTTTATCACTTTATCACAGCTTTGGCAACGAGAAGAAAAAATTTGAACTGACGGTTGATGCGATTATTGGCAAAATCAAAACAATTGATTTTATTCTTGGTAATTCTGAATTGTTATGGCTTTGTATCAGATGCCGCCGAATTTGTGCAGATTTCGTGGGCGGATGATATCCGCCCTACCGTGCACTTATATTACTTTGAGCAATGCAAAACAATTCATCGGTCTTGATTTACGCCGAACTGTCTTCCTTTACGCAAGAGAGTCGAAGTAAAATTTATATTGCGATAAAAATTCAAGGACCGCCGGAGCGATCCTTGGTTTTTTATTTTTCTTTGAGCAGCTTTGCGAGTTCATCCATAAACGTATTGATATCCTTGAACTGCCTGTAGACGGAGGCGAAGCGGACATATGCGACTTCGTCGATGCTCTTGAGCTTCTCCATCGCGAGCTCGCCGATATAGACGGTAGTCACCTCGCGGTCGAGTGAATTCTGGAGCACAGCCTCAATCTCGCTGACTGCCTTTTCGAGCTGTTCCATATAGACCGGGCGCTTTTCGCACGCCTTGAGCATGCTGTTGAAAAGCTTGTTTCTGTCAAAAACCTCGCGCGATTTGTCCTTTTTGACGACAACTATCGGCACGGTCTCGATTATCTCATAGGTCGTAAAACGCTTGCCGCAGCTGATGCATTCGCGGCGGCGGCGTATTCTCTCGCCCTCGTCGGTAGGACGCGAGTCGATGACCTTGCTCTCTTCAAAACCACAGAACGGACACTTCAAAGCTATCACTCCCTGATGAACATATAATATTTATCGCACAAAAACGGTCAAATGTCAAGCTTTTCGAGTCTTCGCATCGAATCGGTCAGCTGATCTATGCGCTCGAAGCCCGAGCGGTAGAGCTCGATAACGCAGTCGCCGGAATATTTGTTTTCTTTCATAAGCGAAAAGAGGGCGGCAAAATCGAAATTTCCGTCAAACGGCGGAATGCACTTGTGATTCTCGTCGTGGTCGCTCAAGTGTATGTGGCAGATATTATCGGAAAACTCCCTGAAAAATTCTATCGGGTCGACCCCGGCGAGATACGCCTGCTTAATGTCGAGCACCATATGAAAATCCACACCGAGGCGCGATTTCAGCTCGTTCATAAGCTCCGGCGTCTGCCCGTTATGATGGACAACATTTTCCTGGGCGAGAATTATCCCCTGCTCCTGCGCGTCGCGGACAAGCAAACCTAGTCGCTCGGCGTATTCGTCGGTGCTGATATTCACCGGCAGCTTTGCGCCGTGAAGTACGACTATTTTCGCGCCTATCGCAGACGCGGCGGCATAGTATTTTTTGTAAAACTCCCTGTAATCGTCGAAGCGGCGCTCATACTGACTGAAGAGGATATAGCCCTCGGCGAACGAGGTAAACGGATGTATCGAGCGGATTCGGATACCGCTGTCAGAGGCTATAGACGAAATGCGGCGGAGAAAATCCGGCTCCAATTCCGACGGCGAGTTAAAAAACACCTCGGTAACTTTTGCTCCCGCTTCGGCGACACAGCGCAGAGCCTCTTCGGTCGCCGCGGGATAAAAACAGGCGGTGGATATTCCGACGGACATTCGTTTTCCTCTCCTTTCCTCAAAAGTAAAAATCTTTGCATTGCGCAAAATCGCACTCCGGGTTAGAATCAAACAAACGGAGGTGAAGATATGCGCGGCATAAAAGAAAAAATTGCAGAAAATTTAAGCTACATAAATCCCGTTTCGCGCAGGATGCTGCTCGGCGCGGTCATTATTTTTGAGCTGCTCTTCACTCTCGCCGTCTGCGCGCTGCTGCTCGCGGGGCGCGGATTCGACTACTGGAGATGCATATATCTTGCAAAGGACGCGATAGACTGCATCCGCCCGAGCATGGGTGTCATGCTCTTCGGCTCGCTGATAATGCAGGCTATCGACCCCAAGGGTGAAAATCAGGATTAGTATTACACTTAATATATATATGATATCACAAAAAAGCGCCGAATACAATTAAATTCGGCGCTTTTTGGCGCGTCTGCATATGGACATTTACTAAAAAAGTATGATATACTTTTAAAAGCGTTTTTATTTTGGCGCTTCGGAGGGAATATGACAAGGGACAAGCTAATCAAAAAAATTGCGACATGGATAATGATGGCGATAATGCTTTCGGTCTTCTCGCTGGATATAATCTGCGTTGCGATGTGCAACAGATATCAGAATAAATTTGAAATCACCCCGGCGCAGTTTTCGTCGGACGGCACGGCGGACAGAATACATTTTCTAAACACCTACAACTCAGACGCAATACTCATAGAATCAAACGGAAAATTCGCGCTCATCGACTCCGGCGAGGGCGACCGTAATCCGCGCAGGAAGCTCAGCTACAACGGCAGCGAAGAGGCTGTTATAAAATATCTGAAAAAGGCTGCCGGCGACGCAGAGGGCAAAGTAACGCTTGAATTTGCGCTCGGCACGCACAATCACTACGACCATGTCGGTACATTTGAGGCGATAGCCAACGACCCGGATATCACGGTAAAGACATTCTACATAAAGCCCGTCAACCGCGAGATTGCCCACGAATATGAATACAACAGCTGGGGCATCGAAACAACATATGCAGACACGGTAAAGGCGTTTCAGAACAGGGGCACAGTTGTTACTTCCGAGATACCGAGCGAGCCGTTCAAATTCGGCGACTTCACGCTGACTTTCTACAATACAGCACTCGATGACGCGCGTCTTCACGGACAGGGCGAAAACGCCGAATCCGTCGGAACGATGGTCGAAAAGGGCAAAAAAAGCGCATTCCTCGCCGCGGACATAACGAGAACCACCGGACTCGAGGGCTTACTTCTGCCGCAGCTTCATAAGGTGGATCTGCTCAAGGTCGGACACCACGGCTACTACGGCTCGACCTCGTGGAAATTCGCAAAGGGACTTTCGCCGAAGATAGCGATAGTCACAAACAGGCTCGGGAAGATATATCCCGATGTCAAATGGACGCTCACAATGAAGAGCCACAGTGCGATATTCGCGACGGTCGACGAAAACGGAATCATCGCGGAGTTCACGGACAACAACGAAATCAAGCTTTTCAATCACGCACAGGATTAAAAATACCAAAAGCAGGAGCCCCACGGCTCCTGCTTTTTTATGCTCCGATTCTTTTGACTCCGCGCACGGCATCGGGAGAATTGCTCTCATCCATCTCCGGGAGCTGATTCCAATAGCGTTTGGGCATGAAGTTCATACGGCATCGGGGATTATACCGCGCCTCGATGGCTACCGTATCATAGAAATGCTTCCACAGCGCGCGGAAATACAGCTCCTCATCCACCGCCTGCGGCTGTTCAAAGCCGTCTAACGGGATAATCATTTTCTGCCTGTTATGCCAGACGAGCGCCTGCGAATGGGTCTTGTCATATATGAGAAACGATTCGTTCGGATATCTGTCGCAGAAATGCGGCGCGAGCAGGGGCAGGACGGAATTTTTCGGCTCTATAATTGAAGTGAGGGTATTATCCTCGCTGATGCTGAAGCGGACAAACCCGGTATATTTATGACTCTCCTGCTTGAGGGCGCGGACGGCTTTCGTCAGGCGCGAAACGGTATCGTCGGCGAGCATGCGCATGACACCCGCGCCGTAGTGCATCGCCATATGCACAAAATCGTTGATGAGCGTTCCCCTGTCCTCGACGCAGGTCAGGTACCCGAGCCGCACGGCGTTCCAGACATCGGCGCTGACATTTTTGAGCCCGCGGCGGACTCTGTCCGCCTTTTGCGGGTCGGTGTCAACGGTTTTGCACGCAAAGAGAGTCGGCACGAACTCATCCTCCGCGACGATAGAGCACGGCAGCTCGCGGCTCTCAAAGCTCTCGAAAACAGCTGTCAGAAGTCCCTCGAACGAACCGTCATATACATATGTTACATCTGACCGTGCAGACATTGTACTACATCCTCTCTTGTTATCCTGTTGTCGAACAAACTCAGCTGTTCGCCCTGCATATTCGGCAAAAGCGACTGACACCGCTCGGAAATTAACGAGCCGAGGACTCTGTCGGGATTGACATTGAGTCCCGCCAAATGTTTGCCCTTGCAGGTTATAAAATACTGGGCACGTTTGAGCACCACGCCGAGTTTTTTGAGATCTTCAAAGCTCAGCGGCGAAACACGCCGAGCCGCCAAAATTCTTTGAACGCTGCGCACGCCGACGCCCGGTATTCTCAGCAGTTCTTCCTTTGTTGCGCGGTTTATTTCAAGCGGGAACAGCTCCATATGATTGAGCGCCCAGTTGCATTTTGGGTCAACATAAGGGTTTAAGAACGGGTGCTTTTCATCGAGCAGTTCGTTCGCGTCGAAGCCGTAAAAGCGCAAAAGCCAATCCGCCTGATAGAGTCTGTGCTCGCGCAGAAGCGGCGGCTCCGTTGTTTTCGCGGGCAGAAGCGGATTCTCGACGACCGGGATATACGCCGAATAGAACACGCGCTTGAGCTCGTATTTTTTATAGAGCGCCGCGGAGAGCGACATTATCTGATAGTCGCTGTCGGGCGTTGCGCCGACTATCAATTGCGTGCTCTGACCGCCGGAGGCGAAGCGCGGCGCGTGCTTATATCTGACAAGCTCTGCCGAGCTCTCTTTTATCTTATTTGTAATAAGTCCCATCGGGCGGAGTATCGACTCCTTTGTTTTGTCCGGCGCGAGAGTTTGAAGGCTGTTGTTCGACGGCAGCTCGATATTGACGCTCATTCTGTCCGCGAGCATGCCGAGACGGGTTATCAGCGCGTTATCCGCGCCCGGGATCGCCTTGGCGTGGATATATCCGCCGAACCTATATTCTTCGCGCAGAATACGCAGAGTCTCTATCATACGCTCGCAGGTATAATCGGGGCTGCCGACGACGGCGGACGAGAGGAAAAGCCCCTCGATATAATTGCGGCGATAAAAATTCATCGTCAGCTCCGCGAGCTCGCGCGGTGAAAATGTCGCGCGGCGGACATCGTTCGAGACGCGGTTGACGCAATATTTGCAGTCAAAGACGCAGGCGTTGCTCATGAGGACTTTCAGCAATGATATACATCTGCCGTCCGCCGCGAAGCTGTGGCATATGCCGCACGCTGCGGCGTTGCCTATCCCCTCGCCGTCTGAGGATCTGTCCGTTCCGCTGCTCGTGCAGGCGACATCATATTTCGCCGAATCGGAAAGTATCTCCAGCTTGTCAAACAGATCCACGTTCTCACCAGATTTCAAACATTTGTTCGTACACATTATACATCAGAACATTTGTTTGTGTCAAGAGCTAATATAAAAAATATCGGCCGTGCCTAAACTTCGGGCACAGCCGATATTATTTTACAGGATGATGCAGATGAGTCCGCTGCATCCCTCGTTGATGACTTTTTCGAGCGTCTCCTGCAGTTTCATGCGCGCCGCGGCGGGCATACGATAGAGCTTGTTGTGCAGTCCCTCGTTGACGAGCTCATGCAAAGACTTGCCGAAGATATTCGACTCCCATATCTTTGTCGGGTCCTCCTCGAACTCCTTGAGCATATAGTTGACAAGTTCCTCTGACTGGGACTCCGAGCCGACTATCGGCGCGACCTCGGTTGTTATATTCGCCTTCATCATGTGTATCGACGGAGCGGAGGCGCGCAGGCGCACGCCGTATCTGCCGCCCTGGCGCATTATCTCCGGCTCTTCGAGGCTCAATTCATCGAGCGACGGCATGACTATTCCGTAACCCGTCGCTTCAACTTCGTCGAGCGCGCCCTTGAGCCGCTCATATTCGCGGCGCACGGCGGCGAGTTCGCGCATGCAGCTCATCAGATCCTGCTCGCCGGAAATATCGAGTCCCGTCTCCTCGGCGAGTATCTTATAGAAGAGACTGCCGTCTATCTGCGCCTCTATCCGCGCCGCGCCGCAGGACAGATCCATTTTCGCTATCTTCGCGTCCGTCACATATTCGCACGAGCAGATATCCTCGGCGAGGTGTTTTACATCGCGGAGGGTGCGGAGGTTCTGCGCCGCTTCGCTCACGGCGCTGCAAAGTCCAGAGCGCAGCCAATGATCGCGGCTGAGAGTCATAGCCCAACCCGGCAGACCGACACTGACTTCTTTGACGGGGAACTCGAAGAGCACCTGAGTGAGAATCTCTTTTATCTCCTCCTCGCCTATCTCGAGGCAGTTCACGGGCATGACGGGCACGCCGTATTTATCGGTCAGCGACGCCGTCATATTTTTGACTTCGTCGGACTCAGGATTCGTGCTGTTCAATAGGACAACAAAAGGCTTTTTGAGCCCTTTGAGCTCGGATATTACCCTGCCTTCGGCTTCTTCATATTCGCTGCGCGGAATCTCGCTTATCGAGCCGTCGGTCGTTATGACAAGACCTATTGTCGAATGTTCGCTGATGACCTTCTGTGTGCCTATCTCCGCCGCCATATTGAACGGTATCTCATGCTCGAACCACGGGGTTTTTACCATTCGCGGGCTCTCGCCCTCGATATAGCCGAGGGAACTCGGGACGATATATCCCACGCAGTCTATGAGCCGCACGCGGAATGTCGCCTCCGCCTGTAGCGATATCTCAACCGCATTTTCCGGGATAAATTTCGACTCGGTGGTCATTATTGTGCGTCCCGCCGCGGACTGCGGGAGCTCATCGGTCGCGCGGTCGCGCACGCTCTGGCTCTCGATATTCGGCAGAACGAGGGCATCCATGAAACGCTTTATAAACGTTGATTTTCCGGTTCTGACAGGGCCGACAACGCCGATATAAATATCGCCCTGAGTGCGCTTTGCAATGTCGCTGTAAATATTTCTCTCCTGCACGGTTATCCCTCCTCAGACTCCGGGTATCAGCAGCATACATTTCTGCGCCACCGTTTCGCCCGTTATGCCGTTTTCCTGCTCCACCGCTTCAACGGTCGTGTTATACCGCCTCGCGATATCCCATATCTCCTCGCCCGCATCCGCAAAATAGACCGTCAGCGCGGCGCCGCCCGTCTTTTTGCCGTCGGAATCGGAGCATTCTATAGAAGTGACGGTCTTGCGGCGGACGCTGTCGAAGATGCAGCCGGAAATATTCATCTCGACCCTGACATCGGCGCTGCCCGAAGCGCAGGCGGCGCTCGCGGCGGTTATTTCGATGCACGGCGAGCACTTGAGATCGCCGCACTTTCTGACCGCCCGGCGGTATTCGTAGTTCGTCTGCCGCTGGGCGTAGCATGGCTGGGATTCGGCATCGGTATAGAGAAAATGTAGTGTCAGTTCGCCGGAGATTATTATTCCGTCGGAGTCCTGCGCCACACTCTTGGATAAGTCGGAGCACCAGAGAGCCAAAATCTGCCTCACCTCCGGCAGATCCTGCGTGCTGCGGCAGGTGAAAGTATCGTTGAACTTATCGGCAATGACCGCGAAATCGGCATTGCGGCTCTTTGTTTCAAGGTCACAGCAGACGGAATAGGCATCGGTGACGGTCAGGAAGCTCAGCTCGCGATAAGCCTTGACTCCCGCGCCGACGCGCGCGCTGATATCAATCAGTCTGTTGTCGCCCGCCTGGTCGGCCTTCGGCAGGACTTCGAGCGAAGTGACGGGCAGGCAGACGCAGCAGGTGCAGTCCTCGTCAATTCCCTCGAGATTTATTATCTGGCTTATCGGCATGGAATGGCCGAAGCTGAATATTTCGCCGCCCTCGCCGCGGCAAACCGCGCTGACGGTGAGTTCGCCCTTGACGAGCAGTTTGTTGCTGATGACTTTTATCTCCTGCGCGAGCGCCGCCGCCTGCGCGCTCAGCACGCAGGACACAGCCGGGT